>Ga0114916_1000069_pt1 | contig 91756 bp, 80 predicted proteins | sample MalvirAntarct_66_FD_83501 | JGI IMG/M metagenome (GOLD analysis project Ga0114916, IMG submission 83501) | Marine viral communities from the Global Malaspina Expedition - Malaspina viral metaG Antarct_66 | ecosystem: Environmental > Aquatic > Marine > Oceanic | place: West Anvers Island... | reverse complement strand
GCGCCGCGGCGCACACACCCCGGAGGCAAGAGCGCGGCTTGAGCGGGTTGGACCGTCGAGGCGTGCCCGGCATGGGACTGGGCCAAGGCGGGCGTCACGGACGCTAGCATCAGTGGAACGAGGGCAACTGCGGTCCGAATCACGAGGCGGCTCCATCCATGGGGCGCACGGTGACGACGTTGAACATCCCCGCGTGCATGTGCATCAGCATGTGGCAGTGGAAGGCCCAGTCCCCAGGATTGTCCGCAGTCAGATCAAAACTAACCTTGCCCCCCGGGAGGACATTGACTGTGTGTTTAAGTGGCTGATGGCCCGCCGGGCCACCTGTGACCAGCTCGAAGAAGTGGCCGTGCAGATGGATGGGGTGAGCCATCATGCTGTCGTTCACCAGAGTCACTCGCACACGTTCGTTCAGCTCGAACCGGAAGGGCTCCACGCCGTCGCTGAACTTCTTGCCGTCGAAACTCCACATGAACCGTTCCATATTGCCGGTTAGGTGGATCTCCATGTTGCGGGAGGGTGTGCGCTGGTCCTTGTTGGGCTGGAGCGAGACCAAGTCGGTGTAGACAAGGACCCGATGTGGGACGTCCTGCAACCCCGTCGGGCGCTCACCCAGGCGATTGGTGGGAGCCATCGCGACAGCATCGACGCCGACCCCAACCTCCATGTCGGGCGGCGCGTTTTCCGGATCGCGCATGTTCATGCCGCTCATGTCCATCCCGGACATCGCGCCACCGGCCTGCGAGGCTGGCGCTCCTTGGCCCATGACCGCCATGCCGGACGCCATTCCCGGCATCGCTCTGTGATCCATACCCGCCATGGGCTGAGCGCCCATCGCGCCGTGGTCCATGCCGGCCATGGGCTGCGCACCCATTGCGCCGTGGTCCATTCCGCCCATGCCCATGTCTTTCATGGTCAGATTGGGCACCTCACGGAGCGGCGGGACCGCCGCCGTCATGCCGAGACGCGGGGCCAAGGTCGCCCGTCCCATGCCGGACCGGTCGATCGCTTCCGAGACAATGGTATAGGCGCGGTCCTCGGTCGGCCGTACGATGACGTCATAGGTCTCTGCGACGGAGATCTGGAACTCGTCGGTCTCGACGGGACGCACATTCTCCCCGTCGGCGTTGACGACGGTCATCGCCAGGCCGGGGATGCGCACATTGAAGATGGACATGGCCGAGGCGTTGATAATGCGCAGCCGTACCCGCTCGCCCGGGCGGAACAGGCCCGTCCAGTTCTCCTGCGGGCCGTGGCCATTGATCAGATAGGTGTAGGTTGACCCATTGACGTCGAGGATGTCGCGCGGGTCCATCCGCATCTCGCCCCAGGCGCGCCGCTCCTCAAGGCTCATGCGGTCGCTGCCATCTAGGAAACCTGCGAGCGTCGTCCTGTGCCGGTTGAAATACCCCGGGCTCTTCTTGAGCTTGGTCAGGATCTCGTGCGGATGCATGAAGCTCCAGTCCGACAGGACCAGAACATGCTCGCGATCATAGGCGACGGGATCCTCGCCGGCGGGATCGATGACGATCGGGCCATAGTGGCCAAGCGCTTCCTGAAGACCCGAATGGCTGTGATACCAGAATGTCCCGGACTGACGGATCGGGAACTCGTAGACAAACTTCTCGCGCGGTTTGATCCCGGGAAAGCTGATACCCGGGACACCATCCATCTGGAACGGCAGCAAAAGGCCGTGCCAGTGGATCGAGGTGTCTTCGTCCAGGGTGTTGGTAACGGAGAGACGGGCGTTCTGACCCTCTCGAAGTCTGAGCACTGGCGCGGGCAGCACGCCGTTGATGGTCGTGGCGGTCGCGGTCCTGCCATTCACGGTGAAGGGCGTGCGCCCGATCGTCAGATCGATGTTCGGACCGGCGAGGGTCGGCAGGTCGGACCTCAGTCCCGGTGTGCCGGTCTGAGCCCAGGCCGGCAGCAGGCCCGACAAGGCGAGCGCGCCGCCGCCTGCTGCAGCACCCCGCAAAAGGGCACGACGATCGAGCGTCATCCAAATCTCCTGATCGATTGAATCGTGGATCGCCTGACGCGTCCCGTCTCTATAAAACATCTACGCGCCTGCCGCCCGCTCCCCTCGTGACAGGGTGCCGCAGCGGCCGGAATCAATTTGATTGTTCGCTACAATCTGACCGCCCGCAGCCGCAACGCATTGGCGATCACGCTGACCGACGACAACGCCATCGCCAGCGCCGCCAGGGCCGGCGACAACAACCAGCCGAACACGGGATAGAGCAGTCCCGCCGCAACAGGGATGCCCAGCGCGTTGTAGCCGAAGGCGAACACCAGGTTCTGACGGATGTTGCTCATCACCGCCTTCGACAGGTGACGCGCGCGCACGATCCCCTGCAGGTCGCCGCCCAGCAGGGTGACGCCCGCGCTCTCGATCGCCACGTCCGAGCCCGCGCCCATGGCCACGCCGACGTCGGCGGCAGCCAGGGCGGGCGCGTCATTGACCCCGTCCCCCGCCATGGCGACCACCCGGCCCTCGGCGCGAAGCCGCTCGACCACGGAGGCCTTGTCCTGGGGCAGGACCTCGGCCTGGACCTCGTCGATCCCCAGCCGGCGGGCGACGGCCTGCGCAGTCGTGCTGTTGTCGCCGGTCATCATTACCAGACGCAGGCCGGCGGCCTTTAGCGCCCTGATGGCCTCGGCCGTGGTCGCCTTGATGGGATCGGCGATGCCAAGGACGCCGGCGGCCTGGCCGTCCACGGCGGCGAAGATGGCCGTGGCCCCGTCGCCCCTGAGCGCGTCGGCCTCGGCTTCAAGCGCCGAGACATCCACCCCGAGCTCGGTCAGGAACCGCGTATTGCCCAGCGCGACCCGCTGGCCATCGACCACGCCCGAGACGCCGCGCCCGACCGGACTGTCGAACTCCGTGGCTTCAGACAGGGTCAGCTTTCGGTCGTTGGCCGCCGAAACGATGGCGTCCGCCAGCGGATGTTCGCTGCCCCGCTCCAGGCTGGCGGCGAGGCGCAGCAACTCAGCCTCGTCGAAGCCGGACGCGGGTCGGATGGCCGTGACCGACGGCCGCCCTTCGGTCAGGGTGCCGGTCTTGTCCAGTACCAGGGTGTCGACCTTCTCGAACCGTTCCAGCGCCTCGGCATTGCGGATCAGGACGCCGGCCTGGGCTCCGCGGCCGACCCCGACCATGATCGAGATCGGCGTCGCCAGGCCGAGCGCACAGGGACAGGCGATGATCAACACCGATACCGCGGCGACCAGGGCATAGGACAGGCGAGGCTCGGGCCCCAACATCCCCCAGACCAGCGCCGCCATCAGGGCTATTGCGATCACCGCCGGCACGAACCAGCCCGAGACCGTGTCGGCCAGGCGCTGGATCGGCGCGCGGCTGCGCTGGGCCTGGGCCACCATCTGGACGATCCGAGACAGCAGAGTGTCGGCCCCGACTTTGTCCGCCCGCATGACGAACGAGCCGGTCCGGTTCAGCGATCCGCCGACCACGCTCGCGCCGGGTTCCTTGGTCACGGGCATGGACTCGCCGGTCACCATGGATTCGTCGATCGACACCCGGCCGTCCAAAATCTCGCCGTCGACCGGCACCTGTTCGCCCGGCCGCACGCGCAGCCGGTCCCCGACGACGACGAGGTCGAGCGTGACGTCCTCATCGGTCCCGTCGTCCCGCACGCGCCGCGCGGTCTTGGGCGTCAGGTCCAGCAGGGCGCGGATGGCTCCGGAGGTCTGTTCGCGCGCCCGCAGCTCCAGGATCTGGCCGAGCAGAACCAGGACGGTGATGACCGCCGCCGCCTCGAAATAGACCGGCGCGCTGCCGTCCATGCGCAGGAAAGCCGGCGGAAACAGGCTGGGCGCCAGCACCGCCACGACGCTGTAGGCCCAGGCCACGCCGACGCCCATGGCGATCAGGGTGAACATGTTGAGCTTGCGGGTCCGCAACGAGGTCCAGCCCCGTTGAAAGAAGGGCGCGCCGGCCCAGAGCACCACCGGCGTGGCCAGGGCGAACTGGATCCAGTTCGAGGTCTGGCCGGGGATCCGCATCATCAGGCCCGTCAAATGCCCCCCCATTTCGAGCGCGAACACCGGCAAGGTCAGCGCCAGCCCGACCCAGAAGCGACGGGTGAAATCGGTGAGTTCGTGGTTGACGGGAGCTTCGGCCGTCACGGTCTCAGGCTCCAGGGCCATGCCGCAGATGGGACAGGACCCCGGCCCTTCCTGTCGAACCTCCGGGTGCATCGGGCAGGTATAGATGGCCCCGGGGATCGCGGGCCCGGGCTCAGGCCGGTCGTCCAGATATTTCCCGGGATCGGCGACGAACTTTGTACGGCACCCGGCCGAGCAGAAGAAATGCTCCATGCCTTCATGGGTGGCCTTATGGGCCGTCGTCGCCGGATCGACCGTCATGCCGCAGACCGGATCGATCGCCTTGCCGTCGGCCTTATCGTTGGCACCGTGCGAACAGCAGGCGTGCTTTTGACTGGCTGCGACAGGCTTGGCGTGAGGATCGGACATAGCGGCGTCTCCTAGAGGCGGGCCTCGCAGATATACCCTGGTGGGGTATAGTGCAAGATACCTACATGGGGTATAACCGCATTGAACCGGAGTCGATCCATGCAGACCGAAACCAAGCCCAAGGTCATCAACCGCCTGAACCGCATCGAGGGTCAGGTGCGGGGCATCGTCCGCATGGTCGAAGATGACCGCTACTGCGTCGACGCCCTGACCCAGCTCCAGGCCGTGCGGGCCGCGCTGAACCGGGTGGAAAGTGAAGTGCTGAAAGACCATCTCGACCATTGCGTGATGGGCGCCATGACCGGCGACGACCTTGCGGACCGCAAGGCTAAAGCGAGCGAGTTGATCGAACTGCTTGGACGCTCCACACGCTAGCCTGCGGGAACGAAGACGTTGGCCTGTCGCTATGCATTTACGATTTTAAGGGAACCCGCCATGAAACGCCTCAGCCTTGTCCTCGCCGCCTGTGCCGTGGCCGCCGCCTGCTCGCCCCAGTCCCAACCGGCCGCCGACAGCACCGCCGGCGCCATGCCCGGCGGCGGCGCCACGATGGCGCACAACAAGATGAGCGGCACGGACAAGATGGCCATGATGGCCCCCGCCGAGGGCGATAGCGAAGCGACGCGTGGCTACAAGGCCGCGATGATGGGCATGATGCAGGACATGCCGGCCTATGAGGGCAACGCCGACATCGATTTCATGAAGCAGATGCGAGGTCATCACCAGGCCGCGATCGCCATGGCTCAGGTGGAACTGGCCCAGGGCCAGAACGCCGAGGCCAAAGCACTGGCGCAGGAGATCACCACCGCCCAGGAACGCGAAATTGGGGTGATCGACGCCTGGCTGGCCGCCAATCCCGCGTGATAAACTTTCGAAATATAAGCTGACGCGAGGGGTGCGCCCCGCTCCCGCGTAACACAGCGAGGGGGCCAATGATCGGCCCCGCCAGCGGGGGCTGAATGACGTCCGTATCGCCAACGATCGAGGGGTTTCCCGCCGACCTCAAGGCGCTGACCAGTCTTCGCGCCTTCCTGGCGCTGGGTGTGGTGCTGTTCCACTACCAGCTGCAGTGGGATCCGACGCTCGGTTTCAGTCCGATCATCGAGCGAAGCCGGTTGGCGGTCGATGCCTTCTTCATGCTGTCGGGCTTCATCATGGCGCACGTCTACGGGCCGAGCTTCGCCAAGGGCACGTTCAGCTACAAGCGGTTCATCGTCGCCCGTATCGCCCGCATGTATCCGCTGCACTTGGCGGTGCTCGCCGGCGTGCTGGTGATGGTATTGGCGGCCGCCGGACAAGGCGTCCGATACGACCCGGCCACCTACACGCCACAGGGTTTCTTCCAGACCCTGTTTCTGATCCAGGCCTGGTTTCCCAGTACGCTCGGCAGCAACTGGAGCGGCCCGTCCTGGTCCTTGTCGGCTGAATGGTTCGCCTACCTGCTGTTCCCCGCCTATGCGCTGGTCGCGACGCGGTTGAGGCACCGCCCTCGGGTGCTGCTCGGACTCGGGGTCGTCGGCTTCATCGCGATCGATGCGGTTTATGGACAGATGTTCGGCAAAGTACTTCCCCGCGCTGAAGACGACATGGGCATCCTGCGCATCCTGCCGGAGTTTCTGATCGGCATGGGGCTCCATGGCCTAGGCCGAGGGCTGCGATGGTCGCGCAGCGTCACGATCGACGCGACCGTCGTCGCCACTCTCGCCCTGTTCGTGGCTATGCAGTTCAGCTTGGACGATCGGTATGTCGTTGCCCTGACCGCGCCGGTCATCCTGTGCTGGTCCCTGCTGGCCAAGGCCGGCTGCGAAGGCCCCCTGTCCTCGCCCGTTCTGGTATTCGCCGGCGAAGTCTCGTTCGCGCTTTACCTAGTCCACATGCCTCTGCTGGTCGCGTACAAAGGCGTCGCGGCCGAGATGCGTGGGATCGACAGCGGCTTCGTCATGACGCCGGCGGAGCTGTTCGGTCTCTTCGTCGTGACGGTGTTCGTCTCGGTGGCGCTACACCTTTTCGTCGAGCGTCCGGGCCGAAGCGCGATCCGCAAACACTTCGAAAGCCGTGGGCCCAAACCAGTGACGGCCGCCGATTAGGGTTCAACGCCGTCTGCGCAGACGCAGATCGTCGTTGTAGGCGCTCCTGCGTTCACAGGCGTATTCACGCGTCGGGTCAAGCGTCCGGCATAGCGCGCGAGGACCAGTGGATGTGCTGAATACGCCAACCCTCAGGACCGCGCTTGAGGATCATCGTCTCGACCGTCAGGCGACCCGTCGCACTGTTGCCGGCCTGACCTTGGGTTTCTCCTTCACTCACGATCCAAGCCACGTCACCGGATGCCCACCCCGCGCGACGCGACAGCGTGGACGCCGCCGCCGCCGCATAGGCCGCGTCAGCTTCCAGATGGTGTGAGGCGTATTCAGCTCGCGACCGTTCGGCACCGCCTTCTTCGAAAATCATCACGTCATCGGACATTAAAAACAGGGCGGCGGCCGTGTCGCCGGTTTCCAGCGCAGAGTGGAAAGCATCCACGACGCTGGCCGCCACTTCGGCCTCTCGCGCCACGGCAGTCACCTGAGACATGGCGGGAGAGGCAGATGCGATGAGCGGCCCGACCGACAACAGAACGGCGGCGGCAAGGATGAGGCGACGTGACATGAGCGACTCCGGTTCAGGGCAGCTAACAGCTTAACCGGAGAGCACCCGCGATGTCAGTCCTTCGACGTGATCGTCCCGGCCGCTTGAAGACAGGCATCGGCGCATCGGCGACAGGCTTCGGGCAGATGCGGCAATGCATAAACGCCTCGACACACCTCGGCATGCGCCGCCACTTCCGGGTAAGGTGAACTGGCGGATGGGATTTAGTGCGGCAGGCATCGTGGACCCGACGTTCAGCGCTTCGTTTCAGGCCTCATGCACGCCTCGTGCTAGCCCCATCAGTCGATCGTCAACCGGACAAGATCTCCATGAAACGACTGACCAGCGAGATCATAGTCGATGCGCCGCCCCAGAACGTCTGGGACATCCTGGCCGATATCCCGGCCTATCCTGAATGGAACAACTCGACTCGCATTTTTTTGGACGGCAAGAAGGCGGAGGAGATAATCTATGGGCTCGCGGCCGTTCGACCGAACGGCAAGGAAGTGTCGTGGAGACTGCCCGGCCGCATGCTCGAGCATCTCAAGCCGGACCTAATAGCGTGGCAGTTGGGCATGCGCGGCTTTGTCTTCCTGAACATGGCCTACACCTTGACGCCCCGGGGTGCCGGAACCCATGTCCTGTTCTCAGCCGACGTCAGCGGGTTAGTTCCCTCGATCTTTCCAAATCACTTCCCGAACTTGCTGCCCGCTCCGATGGCCGGGACGTTGCGCGCGCTCAAACGCCGCGCAGAGATAGGGGGCATCCGGCCTGCCTCGCCACCCATCACCCGCACGAAACCGCGTCATGGTGGACCCCCGCCGCGTCGACGCTGAAAGAACCGGCCGCCGACGCAGAATACGGCCCAAGGATCTGCGCTAACGGCGACGCATCACTGCCCAGGTGAAGGGTTGGATCACGCCACCCGGTGATCGGTGCTCGTCACGCCAGACGTCGTGAGCCACAAAATCAGAGCCAAACTCTGCAATCAGGCCAGGCCCACTGTAACGCTGGACTGGCAAGCCGCTGCACCGCTCAGGTCCGTCGTCGGCGAAGGTGGCGATGACAAGCCAGGACCCTGCGGATGTCGCGGTTCGCAGCGCAGCCCTATAGCCGTCCCGTTGCGCGGGCTCGGTCATAAAATGAAACACGGCGCGATCGTGCCAGACGTCAAATAGACGGTCGGAACGCCACTGGGTCACGTCGGCCACCGCCCAGTCGACTCGGCCCGCGCGCGGCCCCAGCCGCGCCCGTGACGTCTCGAAGGCCGAGGCGGCGATGTCGACCACAGTCAGATCGGTCGCTCCACGATCCAGGAGGTGTTCGACCAGACGGGACGACCCCGCGCCGACATCCACGAGCGAGGCCCGGACAGGAATGTCGGCCAGGGCGAGGGCCTCCAGCGACGCACGAGGTTCCGGCTCGTACCAGCTGACCGCATCGTCCGCCGTGGTCTCGTAGACACGACCCCAATGCTCGGCATCGACATCAGGTTTGGGAGTGTCCGTGGCCGCCTCGGTCATCTTCTCCGCCATTTCCATCGGCACGCCCTTCTCAGAGGTGAGGGTTTTCCCCATGACCGGGTCCGGAAAGATCGCCACCCGGATCAGTCTCCACCTGAACCGTGGCATGTTCAATCCCGTGCGCGTCCCGCATCGCCGTTAGCACCCGCCGCCGTACAGTCTCGCCGTCCTCACCCGACACTGAGACGTGGACCGATCCATTCACATCATCGCTGCTGATGCCCCACAGATGCAGGTCATGCACCGCGTTCACGCCTGGCACGGCCCCGACCGTCGCCCTGACGGCGTCCAGCGACAGGCCTTTGGGCACACCCTCCAGCAGGATGTGGGTCGTGTTCTTGAGCAGAATCCAGGTCCGGGGCAGCACCCACAGACCGATGCCGATGGCCACCACCGGATCGACCCAGGTCCAGCCGGTCGCGATGATCAGGAGCGCGCCGCCGATCACCCCGACCGATCCAAGCATGTCGGCCCAGACTTCCAGATAGGCCCCCTTTACGTTCAGGCTGGTCTCGACCCCCGAGGCCAGCAGCCGCATCGAGATCAGGTTCACGCCCAGGCCCAGGGAGGCCACGATCAGCATGCCGATCGAGCCGACGGGTTCGGGATCGAACAGCCGCAGCACGCCTTCGTAGAAGATGTAGCCCGCCACCAGGAACAGCAGGACCGCATTGAAGGTCGCCGCCAGGATCTCGAAGCGCCGATAGCCAAAGGTGCGCAGGGTGTCGGCCGGACGCTCGCCGATCTTGATCGCCGCCAAGGCGATGGCCAAGGCCACCACATCGGTCAGCATGTGGGCCGCGTCCGACAGCAGGGCCAGGCTCTGGAAGACTACGGCACCAATGACCTCGGCGACCAAGAAGGTCGAGGTCAGGGCCAGGGCCCAGATCATGCGGCGGCTGCTGGCCCCCGCGCCGTGGGCGTGTTCCCCGCTCATCGGTCGTGGTCCCTGTGGTCGTCGCGGCCGTGTTCCGACCCATGCTGGTGTTTGTGCCCATGATCGTGGCCACGATGTGCCCCGCCCCCGCCTGAGGCGTGGGCTTTGACAGCGCCGGGATCGCTGCCCATGTCAGTGCTGAGGCAAGGCTCCAGCGTGGCATGATCGATCGAGAACTCGGTCTTCAACACCTTGCGAACGCTTGCCTTGATCGCCTGGAAGGCTTCCAGCGTATCGACCTCCGGCACGATATGGGCTTCGAGCGAGCGGTTGTGTTCATCCAGGCTCCAGACATGGACGTGGTGCAGGCCGCGCACGCCCGGAACCGCCTGGACGGCTGAGACGATCCGGTCGTACTCCAGGTCGTCCGGCGTCGCCCCCATCAACAGGCGGATGGTCTTGGGCAGCAGTGAGAACCCCTGCCACAGGACATAGGCCGAGATCACCAGTGTGATGATCAGGTCGGCGACATAGAGGTCGTAGACGAGAATCAAGAGGCCCGCCGCGATCACCCCCACCGAGGCCATAGCGTCCGAGACGTTGTGCAGGAAGGCGGCCTTGATGTTTAGGCTATTCTTCGACTGGGCATAGACGAGGACCGCCGTGGCGACGTCGATCACCAGGGCGATGCCCGCCACCCAGATGACGATCCAGCCGTCGATCGGCTGGGGATCCAGGAAGCGGTTGACCGCTTCATAGATCAGATACAGGCCGACGATGATCAAAGTCGTCAGATTGATCAGGGCCGCGACCACCTCGGCCCGGCCATAGCCGAAGGTCATCAGCTTGTCGGCGGGGCGGCGCCCGATCTTGCGCGCGAACAGGGCCAGGGCCAGCGAGGCCGCGTCGTTCAGATTGTGCAGGGCGTCGGCGATCAGCAGGGAGCCGGAGACCACCCCGCCGATGATCTGCGCCAAGGTCAGCAGAACGTTGACCGCGACGGCCGCTGCCAGCCGCCCGTCGTTCATCGTATCGGTACCGTGGTCGTGGCCCTGTCCCATCAGACCGCGCCTTGAGACGTGTCCGGGCCCGCGCCGGCGGGCCAGCGCAGCACCTCGATCGCCTCAAGCGTGATCGGCCCCAGAGCTCCGAGGTCCGCCAGACTCGCGACAAAGGCCCGCAACGTCGGTTCCTCGTCCAGGATCTCGATGACCGTCGACTGGACGTCGTCGAGCACGGCGCGGCGTCGTCGCTGCGGCGTGTGGCCGAAGCCGACGATGGCCTCGAACACGGTGCCGCCGGCCACCCCCATCGCTCGCGCCCGGGTGGCGACGACCTCATGCAGCTTGTGGTCGCCGACATAGGCGCTGTCGTCCGTGTAGATTCTCAGTCTCTTGATCGGGGTCGTCATGGTCGGCTCCAGTGAAGATGCAACGCTGCGGCAGGTACGGCGATGCATCGGGGCGGCGGGTCCGCCGCCCCGATGCGACCGGCCTTAGTCGTCCATCCCCTCGGCCGCGCGGTGTTTGACGGCCTTGGCGGCGAAGGTCGGCAGCACCAGCAGGGTCAGGACGGTCGCGGTGATCAGTCCGCCGATCACCACGGTGGCGAGCGGCTTCTGGACCTCGGCGCCCGCGCCGTGGGCCAGGGCCATGGGGATGAAGCCGACGATGGCGACCAGCGCCGTGGTCAGCACCGCCCGCAATCGGCTGTAGGCCCCCTGGATGGCGGCGAGATCGGGCGCCAGTCCCTCCTGCAGCCGTTCCCGGATCGCCTGCATCAGCACCAGCCCGTTCAGGGTCGCAACACCGGATACGGCGATGAAGCCGACCGCCGCCGAGACCGAGAACGGCATGCCGCGAAGCAGCAGCGCCAGCGCCCCGCCCACGAGCGCCAGCGGCACGCAGGCGAACACCAGACCGGCCTCCGCGAACGAGCCCAGCGCCATGAACAGCAGGATACCGATCAGCACGAAGACGACCGGGATCACCAGCCCTAGGCGTTGTTCAGCCCGTTGCAGGTTCTCGAATTGACCGCCCCAGTCCAGACGGTATCCAACCGGCAGGTTGATCTCTCCCACCGTCGACTGGGCGTCGGTGACGAAACCACCCAGGTCGCGGCCGCGCACATTGGCCTGGACCACCATGCGTCGCTGCCGTTCTCGCGACTGATCTGATTCGGGCCTTCGGCCGTTTGAATCCGCGCGACGGACGACAGCGGCACCACCACACCCGAGGCCGAGATGATCGGCAGGGCCGCCAGCGTCGCCGGATCGTTGCGGGCGTCGTCGGGCAGACGCACGACCACGTCGAATCGCCGGTCGCCCTCGAAGATGCGGCCCGCCTCCGTGCCGCCGATCGCGGTGGAAACCGCCTCGCTGACATCGGCCGCGGACAGGCCGTAGTTGGCCGCCGCGAAGCGATCGACGCTGATGGTCAGGGTCGGCAGGCCGGAGGCCTGTTCGACCCGGACGTCGGCCGATCCCGGGGTTTCCCGAAGCCGGGTGGCGACTTGCTCGGCGGTCGCCTGGAGCGTGTCGAAGTCGTCGCCATAGACCATGACGGCGAGGTCCGTCCGCACCCCGGAGATCAGCTCGTTGAAGCGCAGTTCGATCGGCTGGCTGAACTCGAAATTGTTGCCGATCTGGAGGGCGGCGACCTCCTCGATCCGCTCGATCAGGGCTTCTTTCGACAGGTCCGGATCGGGCCAGGCCTTGCGGTCTTTCAGGATGATGACCGCGTCCGAGATGTTGGGCGGCATCGGGTCCACCGCCGCCTCAGCCGTGCCGGTGCGTGAGAAGACGGTCTCGACCTCGGGCTGGGCCTTGATGGCGCGCTCCAAAGCCATCTGCATGGCCAGGGATTGCTCCAGCGAGGCGGACGGTACGCGCAGGGCCTGCATGGCGATGTCGCCTTCGTCCAGGGTCGGGATGAACTCCCGGCCCAGGGACATGAACGACACCACGCCGATCACCAGCGTCACGACGGCGGCGATCAGGACGGTCGTCGGGCGTTTGACCGCTTGGGCGATGGCCGGCTCGATGCCGCGACGCGCGAACCGCAGGATGCGGGTCTCGTGTTCGACGGCCTTGCCGTCCGGTCCCAGGTGAACCGTCTTGGGATCGCGCACCAGCAGCGCCGTCATGGCCGGCACGAAGGTGAAGGAGAAGATGAAGGCGCCGACCAGGGCAAGCATCACCGTCGCGCCCATGGGCACGAAGGTCTTGCCCTCGACGCCTTCCAGCATCAGCAGCGGCGTGAAGACCAGCAAGATGATCAGCTGGCCGAAGGCAGCGGGTTTGACCATCTGGCCGGCGGCCTTCATGGCCACGCCGAGGCGTTCGTGGCGCGTCAGCCTGCGCCCGAGTTCGCCCCGCCGCTGGGTCAGCATCAAAAGGGTGTTCTCGATCACCACGACCCCGCCGTCGACCATCAGGCCGAAGTCGAGGGCGCCCAGGCTCATCAGGTTACCACTGATCCCGAACCGGTTCATGCCGATGACGGCGAACAGGAAGCTGAGCGGGATCATCAAGGCGGTAATCCCGGCGGCGCGGAAATTGCCGAGCAGGAGGAAAAGAACGACGATGACGAACAGGGCACCTTCGGTCAGGTTCCGAGCCACGGTGCCGATGGTCGAGTTGACCAGCTCGCTCCGGTCCAGAACGGGCGTGGCGACGATACTGGGCGGCAGGGAGGTGCCGACTTCTTCCAGCCGCTCGGCCGCGGCCTGGGCCACGGTGCGGCTGTTCTCACCCGCCAGCATCAGGGCCGTGCCGAGGACGGCCTCGTGCCCGTCGCGGCTGGCACCGCCCAGGCGCGGGGCCTGACCGATCTCCACCACCGCGACGTCGGCCACACGGACGACCAAGCCGCCGCGATTGACCACCGGGGACTGGGCCAGGTCGTCGATCGTCGTGGCCAAGGCGTCTGTGCGGACCACCAGCGCCTCGCCCGCGCGCTGGACATAGCCCGCGCCGGCTTGGGTGTTGGCTCGGTCGAGCGCCATCACCAAATCGTCGAGGTCCAGGCCATAGCGGGTCAGGGCCGAGGCGTCGGGGCGGACAGCGTATTCCTTCACATAACCGCCGTTGACGTCGATCCCCGCGAGGCCCGGAGAGGTGCGCATCTGGGGCGCGATGATCCAGTCCTGGACCGTGCGGAGGTAGGTGGCGCGCTGTTCGGGCGTCGTCAGGCGTTCGCCCTCTGGCGTCAGATAGGTGCCATCGACCTGGAAGCCGGGCTTGCCGGTGGCGACTGTAGTCTTGGCGCTGAAGGGGACATAGTCGACCGTCCACATCAGCACCTCGCCCAGGCCTGTCGTGATCGCGGACAGGTTGGGTTCGACGCCTTCCGGTAGGTTTTCGGCGGCCTGGCGCATCCGTTCAGAGACCTGCTGGCGCGCGAAATAGATGTCCGTCTGGTCGGTGAAGATGACGGTGATCTGGCTGAAGCCGTTGCGCGACAGCGAGCGGGTGCTCTGCAGCCCTGGGATGCCGGCCATGGCCGTTTCCAGCGGATAGGTGACCTGTCTTTCGATCTGTTCGGGCGCCAGGGCGGGCGCGACGGTGGTGATCTGGACCTGACGATTGGTGATGTCGGGGACGGCGTCGATCGGCAGTTTGGTCAGTTCGAACAGGCCGAAGGCGGCGACGATCGCCACGGCCATGACGACGAACCAGCGGAAGCGGACGGAGGCGTCGATGAGAGCTTTGAACATGATCTGATGCTCTCTAGTGGCCGTGCTCGGCTTCGCCCTTGGCGAGCTCCGCCTTGAGCAGGAAGGCATTGGTCCCCGCGATGCGTTCGGAGCCGGTCAGGCCCCGAACGATCTCGGTCCGCCCCCCGGCCGCACGACCGACCAGGACCGGCACGGCCCGGAAGCCGGTGTCGGTCCGGACGAAGACGACCGATGCGCCTTCCACGGTCTGGATGGCGTCCGACGGCACGGTGACGCCGCCGACCGCGTCCCCGGTGACGACGGTTCCCGTGATGGCTGACCCCGACGGCGGCAGGACGCCGCCGGTCGGACGCGCGCGGATGACGGTCGCCCCGCCGTCGATACCGCCTCCTCCGGCCGCGACGCCGGTCACGACGCCGGTGACGTCGCCGGACGGCGTCTGGACCTGGATCGTGCTGCCCGCCCGGACCTGGGCGGCCAGGGCGGGCGCGGCGTTGAACACCATCTCGATACGGGCGGGATTGGTGACTTCGGCGATGACGCCGCCCTGGCTGGCGAAGCCGCCGGGGCCGACCTGGACGCTGGTCACGACGCCGGAGATGGGGCTGACGATATTAAGCCGACCCGAGGCATTAGGCGAACCCGCCGCCGACGAGCGGGCTCGGGCCGCGCGAGCCGCGGCTTCGGCGCTGAGCGATTGAGCGCGAGAGGTCTCGACGTCCTGGCGCGCGACCACGCCCTGTTCCTCCAGATTGCGATCGCGCTCATAGGCGCGCCGGGCCGCGTCGGCCGAGGCGGCGGCGGCGTCGGCGTCGGCGCGGAAGGTCGCGGCCTCGCCGCTGACCAGGATGGCCAGGGACTGACCGGCCCGGACCGACTGGCCGGGGGCCACCAGGACGCGTTCGACACGGCCGCCGACCGAGGCCGCGACGGCCGCGCGGGCGTCGATCATCGGTTCGACACGACCGGAGAGCCGGGTCTCGCCGCCGCCGCCGCCGCTGGCCGAGACCAGGGTGATGCCGACGGCCTGGATTTGGGCCGCCGTCAGTTCGACGACGCCTTCTTCGCCAGCACCTCCTTCAGTAGCGCCCTCCTCGCCCTCGGTGTGGCCGGCCTCGCCCTCGGCGTGCTGGTCGGCAGCGGGGGCTGCGGCGGACGCTTCGGCGGGCACCGCCCCTGATCGCTCGCTGAAGAGCCAGAGACCGCCGCCAAGCAAAACGGCAGCAGCTGCCCCGCCCAGAAGCCAGGTTCTATTGATACCGGATTTGCGGGTCATTGAGCGGCTCCAAAGGGGGCGCGGCCATCGAGGCGCGCGAGATCGATTTCAGCCCGCACGCGGGCCAGTCGGGCATCCAGGGCGGCATTGCGGGCGGCGATCAGGGCCGCGCGCGAACTGCGCAACTCGAGCTGGGAGATGCGTCCCGCCTCTGCGCCGATGCGCGACAGGCGATAGGCCTCCTCCGCCGAGCTCACGCCGCTGTCGGTCGCCGAGACGCGACTGGCGGCGGAACCGAGCCGGGCGCGGGCGGCGACACGGTCAGCCTCGGCCTCTTGCCGTGCGCCCCGCAGCCGGGCGTCGGCAGCGCGGAAGTCGGCCTGGGCCGCCTCCACATTCCCCCTATTGCGGTCGAACAGAGGCAAGGGGACGCTGAGCCCAAACGTTAGCGCGGTCGCGTCCTCGGCCTCGAAGCGCCGCACGCCGACCGAGGCCCGAACATCGGGCCGCGCACGAATGCGCTCGACGGCGATCCGGCGATCGGCGGCCTCGCGTTCCGCTTGGGCGACCAGAACCGCCGGCGCGACCGGGGCCTCCGTGGCGACGAAGGCCGGCGTCCGGTCCAACAGGGTCTGGTCGATGGACGTCATCGGCACCACCAGCATGGCGAAGCCAGTCAGCCGAGCGAACGCAGCGTCGCGCTCGGCCTGGGCTTCGTCGAGCCGGGCCCGCGCCGCGGCGGCCTCCGTCTGGCCTTCGATGCCGCGCAGCAGCGGCTCGCGTCCCTCTTCGACCAGGGCCAGGGCGGCCCGGGTGTCGGCGAGCGTTAGGGTCAGGGCTTCGGTCGCCAGCCCGAAGCGACGATCCGCCGCCTCGGCCTCGGCGTAGTAGAGCGCGAGCCGCCCGGCCGCGTCCGCAGCGACCAGGTTCGCCCGCCGCGAGGCCGTGTCGGCCTCGGCGCGTGCCACATCGACCCGGGCGCCCCGCCGGCCCCACAGTTCCAGGTCGGTCGACAGGGTCAGCGAGGTTTCGGCATTGTTGTAGCCCTCGAACGGGCCGCTGCCGAAGGCGTTCTCGGCCTCCAGGCCCAGGACGGGGTTGGGGCGGACCCGGGCCTGACGCACGCGCGCCTCGGCGGCGTCGAGCAGGGCTCCGGCTTCGCTGATCAGGGGGGTGTCGGACAGACGCGCGACCAGCGCATCATAGCCGGGAGCCGGATCGGCCCAGGCCGGTCCGCTCAGCGCGACCGCAAGGGCCGCGACGGCGCAGCCGACCGCGAACCGCGGCGGCCTACGAAATGAGGAAGGCATTGTGGGTTTCCCATGAGGTTTGACGAGAAGACGCGCGATCGCGCGAAGTCAGGTCAGACCCGGGGAGGTCGCTCCGGTCCCGCAGGCACGCGGGAGGACAGCAGGTCGTCGCCTGAGATGGCGCGCGAGCCTTCGGTCGTCGCTGGCGAGGTCTCGACGTCGAGGCCGCCGTTCAGATCCGCGCCGGCGTGGTGGCAGTGGCCGTGACTGCAGACTCCGTGGGGCGACTCGATGCCGCCAGCGTCCGAGGGCTCGCCGTCCACGACCTGTGCGGCATGAGGGGGTTCGAGTTCGGCCGAACAAGCCACTGCATCGACCGTAGGCACCAAAACCAACACCGCGACGAACAGCGCGATGAGCGCCGCCGTGATCCGCTGTCTGGTCAGGATTGAGCCCATGCCGCCCATTAGCACGCAGGGCTTAATCATCCATACCTTTTGGGGGGCCTGCGTCATGCCGCCCCTAACTCCGCGCGGGACTGGCGCACGATCGACACCGCCGACTGGAGGAAAAGGCCCGCCAGAATTACCCCCGCGAGCAGGTCGGGCCAGCGCGAGCCCGTGACCAGCACCAGGGCGCCCGCGCCCGCGACCGCCAGGCTGTGAACCAGGTCGTTGCGGGTGCACAGCCAGACGGATCGAACATTGGCGTCGCCATTGCGAAACCGGATCAGCAGCAGGGCCGCGAGGGCATTGGCCGCGAACCCGAACAGGCCCAGGCCCGTGATCACCGTGCCCTCGATCGGCGCGCCGGTCACAGCTCGCCAGATGGCGAACCCAAGGATGGCCAGGGCCAGCACGCAGAGGCTCGCGCCCTTGAGCAGGGCCGCACCGGACCGGACTTGCACCGAACGTCCTATAGCCCAAAGGCTGATGGCGTAGGTCGCGCTGTCGGCCAGGAAATCCAACGCATTGGCTCCCAGCGCGGCCGAGCCCTGGACCAGGGCTCCGCCGCCGACCGCGATGAAGGCGACCACATTGATGCCGATGACCAACGCCAGCACCCGGCGATAGGCCGGCGACGCGCCGTCGAACTTCACCGTCGCGCCACAGCAGCCATGGGCCTCAGGCAGTGTGTTCCGGGGGGTGTCGGCGGCGGGCAGGGTCACGCTGGGGTCTCTGTTCGCCCCCTTGTGCATCCTCTACCCACTAGAGGATCAAGCGCCTATCTGTGCCTGTATGTCGATTTCTCCGTCTACCCCCGCGCTGCGCCCCATCGGACGGCTGTCGGCCGAGACCGGGGTCAAGATTCCGACCATCCGCTTCTATGAGAAAATCGGCTTGCTGGCCCCGCCGCCGCGCACAACCAGCGACCGGCGCCTGTATGATGACGCCGCCTCGGGCCGCCTGGCCTTCATCCGGCATGCGCGTCAGCTCGGGTTCGACCTGGAGGCGATCCGGTCGCTGCTCGATCTCAGCGACCAGCCCGACCGCCCCTGCGCCGACGCCAATGCCATCGCCGCCCGGCATCTGGCCGATGTCGAGGCCAAGATCGCCCAGCTCCAGGCCCTGCAAGTCGAACTGACGCGGATGAAGGCGGACTGCGCCGGCGGCCGGGTCTCGGCCTGCAAGGTAATCGAGGTGCTGCACGACCACGGTCGCTGCCTGACGTCGCACGCTCACGACCCCGGCGGCGTCTCCACGGCAAGCGGCGCACGATGACGACTGCGGTCTGGTTTAAAACCAGTTTGCCCACGCCCGACGAAGGCCCATCGGAATGACGCCCACGACCCTTCGCGACAGCCTGGAACACCATCAGATCGCGCTCTATGCCGGAGCCGTCGTTGTCGGCGTACTGGTCGCCTTGATCCTGCCGGGGACAGAACGATGGGAGGGCGCGATCAATCCCGCGCTGGCCCTGATGCTGTTCGTGACCTTCCTCCAGGTTCCCTTGACCGAACTGGGCCGCGCATTTGGCCAGGTCCGGTTCCTGGGCGCGGTGTTCGTGGCCAATTTCTACTTCGTTCCCATCATTGTCTGGGCGCTGATGGCGTTCGCGCCGGCCGATCCTCTGATCCGGCTGGGTGTTCTTTTGGTGCTGCTGTGCCCGTGCATCGACTATGTGGTGACCTTCGCCCAGATGGGTCGGGCGGACGCGAAGCTGTTACTGGCCAGCACGCCCATTCTTCTGGTCGCGCAGATGCTTTTGCTGCCGATCTATCTCGGCTTCTTTCTCGGGGCCGAGGCGGCGGTTGTGGTCCAGGTCGGTCCCTTCGTTCATGCCCTCATCTGGTTGATCGCCCTTCCGCTTGCTCTCGCGGCCTTGGTCCAGATCCTTGCCGCACGGTCATCGACGGTCGCGCGCGGGACCCTGGTCCTCGGCATCGCGCCCGCGCCTGCGACGGCCCTGGTGCTGCTGATTGTGAGCGCCGTCGTGGTGCCGCAGCTCGGGCAGGCGATCGGCCCCGCCGTACGGGTCGCTCCGCTGTATCTGGTCTTCGCGCTGATCGCTCCGCTGCTAGGCTGGGGCGTGTCGCGCCTGTTCAGACTTGAAGCTCCGGCCGGTCGCGCGATCGCTTTTTCCGCAGCCACCCGAAACTCTCTGGTCGTTCTGCCGCTCGCTCTGGCCGTACCGGGGGCCGTGCCGCTCCTGCCCGCGATAATCGTCACCCAAACGCTGATCGAACTTATCGCCCAGCCATTGATGATCCGCCTCATACCCCTTTTGGGCGGGTCGCGAGGGGCCGTTGTCACCTGATCGTCCAGACCGTGTAGCACGTTGGTTTCAGGGCCTGGGCCAGCGATCGTGTTTCTCGTCGATCACGAAGGGATGGGCGTGAGCGGCACCAGTGCCCGCTGCCCCCTCCGTCAGATGGGGATCGCCCGGATCCAGCTCGGGATGGCTGTGGGCCAGGGTCTCGGGGTCCCGCGCCGGCCAGATCAGAAGACCGAGCAACGCACCCGTAGCGCAAAGGGCCGCCAGCACCAGGAAAGCCGCGCCCGGATCGGCCTCGGCGCTGACCAGTCCCGCCACCGGATAGGCGATCAGCCAGCAGGCGTGGGAAAGGGCGAATTGGGCGGCGAACAGGGCCGGTCGATCCTGGCCCGTCGACGACCGCCGCAGCGCACGACCCGCCGGGGTGATGGTCAATGAATACCCGAACCCCATGATCACCCACAGACCGATCAGGACCGGATAGCTGACGGCGACCCAGGCTCCGGCCAGCAGGACCGTGGTCATCACACCGGCACCCAGCACCATGGCGGTTCGATCCGACATCCGGTCCAGCAGGCGCGGCAGGACGATGGCCGCCGTCATCGACCCGCCGCCGAACGCCGCAAGCGCCCAGGCCGTGGCCTGTTGCGACAGGCCGAACTGCGACTGGACCAGGACCACGGTGTTGACGAACACCATGGCCCCGCCCGCCGCCGAGGCCAGGCTGATGGCCAGTAGCCCGCGCAGTCGCGGCGTCAGGGCGAACAGCCGCAAGCCTCCGGTCAGGCGTTCCATAAAGGGTTTGGGCTGGATCCTGCTCAGCAGCGGCAGGCTAGCCCCGACCACGAACAGGGCCGAGACGACGAAGCCCAGGGCCGTGCCGACGAACAGGTTGTTGTAACTGATGACCGCCAGCAGCAGCGCTGCGAGCACCGGACTGGCCACGCTCTCCAGATCGGCCGCCAGCCGCGAGAGCGACAGGGCCTTGGTGTATTCCGCCTCGTCAGGCAGCAGGTCGGGGATCATGGCCTGGAACGCCGGAGTGAAGGCGGCGGACGCGACATAGAGCACGGTCATCAGCCCATACACCTGCCATGGCTCGCTCACGAACGGCAGACTGACGGCGACGCCTGCCCGCACGACATCCAGCGAGACCAACAGGGTCTTTCGCGGCAGCCGCGCCGACAGGGCGCTGGCGAACGGGGCCACGCCGATATAGGCGATCATCTTGATGGCAAGCGCCGCTCCCAGCACCTGACCCGCGTTCGCCCCGGCCAGATCGAAGGCCAGCAGACCGAGCGCGACCGTGGCCATGCCGGTGCCGAGCAGGGCGGCGACCTGGGCCGTGAACAGGTTGCGATAGGCGGCGTGGCGAAGTGGCGAAAACATCTGCATCTCTCTCGAGGGCCGCGCGTCAACCGAACATGCCCCGTCATCGGTTCCGATCGGACCGACGACGGGGCGGGATCGGTCAGACGACCCGCTTGACCTCGCTATAGGCGCCTTCGGTGATGAGGGTGATGGTCACCGGCGCGCCCGTGCGGTTACGCCAGAACCAGCCGTGACTGCCGGTGAACACCGCCGTCAGCGTGTCCTCGACCCGCTCGGACGAGCCCTTGGCATAGCCGTGGTAGGAGGTGCCCGGCCGGTCGGCGTGGGTGTCATAGTTGATCCGACCGCCGCTGCTGGACCAGGTGTAGCGAACCGTGGCCCCCTCCTGCATCACCAGCTTGATCTCGGCCCCCTGGTCGGGTGCCAGGGTCAAAACCGTCCGGTCCGACCGCGTCCCGGCCTGGGCCGCCGTGGCCACTGGAGCCGCGCCGGGAGCTGCTGTCGCCGCCGCAGCCGGATCCGCCGTCGGGGCGAGCGGAGTTGAGTCTGTTGTGGGGGCCGGTGCCGGAGCCGCGGTTGCCGCGCTGGCCTCCGCCGCCTCCTCCGCCTGAGCTTCGGCGGCGAGCGAGACCTTGATCCGGCCCATCTCGGTCAGGCCGAACAGTGAGCCGACGCGGGTCGGATCGACCCCGTATTCGGCGGGCATTACGATCGTGACGAGAAGGCCTGCGGCGATCGCGGCGGCGATACCGGTGGATTTCAGGAGCTTGCCCGTCGAGGGCAGTTCGGAGGCGGTGGGCTCATTGGCGTTGTACATGGGTCAGTCTCCGATCAGAGGACGAAATAGCCGACGAGCTGGTAGCCCGTCAGAACAAAACCGAGGGTCATCAGGACGACGTTGGCGACGTAGGCATGCTTCCAGAAGCTGCCGGTCTTGCGCCAAAACCCCATGGCGATCAGGATCGCGCCCAGGGCCAAGAGTTGGCCCATCTCGACGCCGATGTTGAAGGCCACCAGGTTCACGAACAGGCCGTCGGGGGCCATGTTGAAGTCCTGCAGCTTGGTGGCCAGGCCGAAGCCATGGAACAGGCCGAACACCAGGGTCGCGACCTTGGTGTTGGGCTGGACCCCGAACCACCGCTGGAAGGCCCCGAGGTTGTCGAGCGCCTTATAGACCACCGACAGGCCGATGATGGCGTCGACCAGATAGCTGGACACGCTCACATCCATCAGCACGCCCAGCAGCAACGTGGTGGAGTGGCCGATGGCGAACATCGTCACATAGATCGAGATGTCCTTCATCCGGTAGAGGAAGAAGATCACCCCGAACAGAAACAGCAGGTGGTCGTAGCCGGTGACCATATGCTTGGCCCCCAGATAGACGAACGGCCAGAACACGATGCCGGACGTCTCCTGGATATAGCCCTTATCGCCCTCGGCCACGCCGTGGGCGATAGCCTGGGCAGTGACGCCGTCGATCAGGAAGAACAGGAGAACGGCGAACAGCGCCGTCGCGGGAGATTTGAGCCACGACCAGGGGTCGGGGCGGTAAGCCACTGTCATGGGGACCTTTCCAGGGGTTGGGTCTGAAGAGATGGATGAGGAGGAGCGCGTCATTGGGCGCCTCGCCTGCGTCCGAATGGGAGACGATCCAGCCAGGCCGGACGTGGTTGGTCGCTGGACCGATCACGGCCATGCACCAGGCTGTAGAGCGCGGGCAGGACAAGCAAGGTCAGGATCGTCGAGGAGAGGATCCCCCCAATCACGACCGTGGCCAGCGGACGCTGGACTTCGGCCCCCGCCCCGACATTGAGCGCCATCGGCACGAAGCCCAGGCTGGCGACCAGGGCGGTCATCAGCACGGGCCGCAGACGGGTCAGCGCCCCCTCGCGGATGGCTTCGGCGACGGGCTTGCCCTCCTGGATCAGGCTGCGGATGAAGGTCACCATCACCACGCCGTTCAGCACCGCGACGCCGGACAGGGCGATGAAGCCCACACCCGCCGAGATCGACAGCGGAAGATCCCGCATCATCAGGGCCGCCACGCCCCCGGTCAGCGCCAGGGGCACGCCGGAGAAGACGATGGCCGAGTCCTTCCAGGAGCGGAACAGGGCGTACAGCAGGCCGAAGATCAGCAGCAGCACCGCCGGCACGACGACCTGCAGCCGTTTGGCCGCAGAGATCAGCTGCTCGAACGTGCCGCCATAGGTGACCCAGTAGCCTGCGGGCACCTCGACCTCGGTTTCGATCCGGTCCTGGACCTCGCCGATGAACGAGCCCAGGTCGCGGTCCCGGACGTTGGAGGTGACCACGATCCGCCGCTTGCCGTCCTCGCGACTGATCTGGTTGGGACCGACCGTCAGCGCGATGGTGGCGACCTCGGCCAGGGGCACGAACTGACGCGGCTGACCTTCGTTCGCCGGCAGGGGAACCTGCAGGCGACCGATCGCGTCGGTATTGGACCGGATGTTCTCGGGCAGGCGGACGACGACGTCGAACCGCCGGTCGCCCTCGAAGATCTGGCCCGCCGTCGTGCCCCCCATCGAGGTCGAGATGACCGACTGGACGTCGTTCACGCTCAGTCCCAGCCGGGCCATGGCCGTCCGGTCCGGCGTGATCTGCAGCACTGGCAGACCCGTGACCTGTTCGGTCTGGGGATCGGCTGAGCCTTCGACACTGGCCACGATGGTCTCGATTTCGGCGCCGAGTCTCAGAAGTTCATCCAGGTCGTCGCCGAAGATCTTGATGGCGACGTCGGCGCGCACGCCGCTAAGCAGTTCGTTGAACCGCATCTGGATGGGCTGGGTGAACTCGTACTTGCTGCCGGGAACCTCGTTCACCGCCGCTTCCATCTCCTCGACCAGCTGGCCGCGGGATTTTCGGGGATCAGGCCAGTCCTTGCGATCCTTCAGCATGATGAAGGTGTCGGCGACCGAGGGCGGCACCGGATCGGTGGCCACCTCGGCAGTGCCGATCTTGGCCACGACCCGCTCGACCTCCGGGAAGGTCGCGATCCGGGCCTCCAGGGCGGTCTGCATCTGGATCGCTTGGCTCAGGCTGGTGCCTGGGATGCGCAGGGCGTGCATGGCGATGTCGCCCTCGTCCAGGTTCGGGATGAACTCCGACCCCATCCGCGACGCGCCGAAGCCCGCCAGCGCGACCAGGAAGACCCCCAGGCCGATCATCAGGAATCGGGTCTTCAGCGCGAAATCGAGCGCCGGCTGATAGCCAACCCGCGCCCAGCGCATCAAGAAGCTGTCCTTCTCCTCGACCTTGCCGGTGACAAACATGGCCACGGCCGCCGGCACGAAGGTCAGCGACAGGACCAGGGCCGCCGTCAGGGCGATGACCACGGTGATCGCCATCGGGTGGAAGGTCTTTCCCTCCACCCCGGTCAGGGCGAAGATCGGAACGTACACGAGCGTGATGATCATCACCCCGAACAGCGACGGCCGGATCACCTCGCTGGAGGCCGTGGCCGCCAGTTCGAACCTTTCTTCCCTAGTCAGGACGCGGCCCAGACGATGCTGAGCCTCTCCGAAGCGACGCAGGCAGTTCTCGACGATGATGACGGCCCCATCGACGATCAGGCCGAAGTCGAGCGCGCCGAGACTCATCAGATTGCCCGAGGTCCCGGTTCGCACCATGCCGGTGATGGTCATCAGCATGGTCACGGGGATGACCGCCGCCGTGATCAGGGCCGCGCGAATGTTGCCCAGCAGCAGGAACAGCACGACGATGACCAGCAGAGCCCCTTCCAGAAGGTTCTTCTCGACCGTGTGGATGGCGCGTTCGACCAGGTCGGTCCGGTCATAGACCGGCGAAGCAGTGACGCCTTTGGGCAGGGCGCGCGCCGCTTCCTCCAGGCTCACGGCCGCGGCCTGGGCCACGACGCGGCTGTTCTCACCGGCCAGCATCAGCACGGTGGCCAGAACGGTCTCCCTGCCGTTCTCGGTCGCTGCGCCGGTTCTCAGTTCCTCGCCCATGCCGACATCGGCGACGTCGGCGACGCGGATCGGCACGCCGCCGCGCGTGGCGATGACGACATTGCCCAGGTCCTCGGTGGTCGAGGCCTGACCCGGCACGCGGATCAGATACTGTTCGCCATAGCGTTCGACATAGCCGGCGCCGACATTGGCGTTGTTGTTGTCCAGGGCGTCGACCACCTCGGCCATGGTCACGCCATAGGCCGAGAGCCGATCGGGGTTCGGGGTGACGTGATACTGCCGCTCATAGCCCCCGATCGTGTTGACCTCGGTGACGCCCTTGGTGTTGCGCAGCTGTGGCCGGATCACCCAGTCCTGCAGGGTCCGCAGATCCTCGGTGGTATAGGGCTCTCCGTCCGGGCGGCGGGCGCCGGGCTCGGCCTCGACCGTGTACATGAAGATCTCGCCGAGACCCGTGGCGATGGGGCCCATCTCCGGCGAGATGCCCGGCGGAAGCTGGCCCAGCGCGCCTTGCAGCCGCTCGTTCACCAGCTGGCGCGCGAAATAGATGTCGGTCCCGTCTTCGAAGATGACGGTGACCTGGCTCAGCCCGTAGCGGGAGACAGAGCGGGTGTATTGAAGGCCCGGCACCCCCGCTACCGCCGTCTCGACGGGGAAGGTGATGCGTTGTTCGGCCTCCAGCGGGGAATAACCGGGCGCCTCGGTGTTGATCTGGATCTGGACGTTGGTGATGTCCGGCGTGGCGTCGATCGGCAGGCGCTGGAAACTCCAGACGCCGACCGCGCAGGCCAGAAGGACAAGCGCCATCACCCCCCAGCGGAAGCGGATCGACAGCGCGATGATGCGTTCAAGCATGGTGTGCGCGCTCCCTAATGGTCATGGCTCGCGCCGGACTTGTCGATGTCCGCGCGAATGAGGAAGGCGCCGTCGACGACGTATTCGGTGCCGGGCGCGAGACCGCCCAAAACCTCTGTCCATTCGTCGGTGCGGCGACCCAGTTCGAGCATCCGCACCTCATAGGTGTTGCCGACCTTGGCATAGACGACCTGGAAGTCCCGGAACGGCATGATGGCCTTGGTCTGGACGGCCAGCGGCACCTCGCCCTGACCCACCTGCACCGTGCCTTCGACCCCCAGCCCCGGCCGCCAGACGCCGCCCATATAGGCCAGCGCAACATGTGCGGTCAGGGTCTGGCTGGTCGGGTCGGTGCCCGGCAGGATGGCCTCGATCACGCCGTTAAAGCGGTGCTCGCCAGCCAGACTTCTCACCTCCACCCGCTGGCCCGTGCGGACCCGCTCGGCATCTCGGGGATAGAGGAAGAACTCCGCGTGCAGCCGCGTCGGATCGCCGATGACCACCATGGGCTCGCCGTTGCCGGTGATGGCTCCGGGATTGGCGTTGCGGGCCATAATGACGCCGGAGATAGGCGCAGTGACCGAATAGGTCTGCAGGCTCTCGCTGGACTCGACCCGCGCGAGGACCTGACCGCGCGAGACGCGCTGACCGAGCGTGGCGTTCAGCGACATGATCCGGCCCGGATAACGGGCATGGACCTCGCTCTGACCCTCCGGCGTGATCTCGACCCGACCACTTAAGGGCAGGCTCTCGCCCAGTACCGCGCCACCGGCACGCTGGGTCGTCACACCGCCGGCCTGTGCGGCGGCGGCCGTAATGATCGTGCGCCCCTCATAGGACGGATAGCTCCAGGTCGATCGCTTGCCCGCATGGGTGGCCGCCACCGAAACGTCAAACGAGTGCGGCTCCGCCACGACCGTCGGACTGGTCAGATAGTCTTCGGCCGCCGTGAAGACGAACCGGTCCACCGAAGGCCCCAGGCGCGTCAGGGCGATGGACGCCTGGACCTGACGCGGATCGACAGGCTTGTCCTTCAGATAGGGGTAGAGCCGATACAGCGGCTCAGGCCCCTCTTCGAAAATCGTGATCTCCAGGGCGAAATCGCCGTCGCGCAGCATCCGCCCATTGTGGGGGCCGCGCTCATAGTCGGCGGCGGCCGCGGCGGCGGCCTCGGGGCTCAGCTTTTCCGGCGCGCCCTCGCCGCAGCCGGCCACGGCCAGGGCCAGCGTCAGCAGGGGCGCGGCCAGGCCTCGCCGTGCGTTCAGATAGCGGATCATGGTTGCATCTCCAGGCCGATCAGGCCGCCATGCGCGCCGGTCAGCCGGTCAAGGCGGGCGCGTTCGATGTGAAAGGATCTGAGGACGGCAACCCGCCTCGCCCGCGATTCAAGCAGCGCGGTCTGGGCCTGGATGACGTCGTTGTAGGTGAAGCCGCCTCGGTTAAAGCCTTCACGGACGAGAACCACGGCGCGCTCGGCCTGTGGCAGGGTCTCCTCGCCGATCCGCCGGGCCTCGCTGGCCTTAGCCGACAGCAGGACCTGAAGCCGGGCGATTTCCCGGTCCCGTTCGACCCGCAGGGCGGACAGATCAGCCTCGGCCGCGATCCGTTCGGCCTGGGCCCGCTCGATGGCCCCCTGGTTGCGATCGTAACGGCCGAGTGGGATCGACCCACCGACCACGAAGGCGAGCGCATCGTCATTCCACAGATGCCTCACCCCCACGCTGACCGAGGCGTCCGGCACCGCGCGGGCTCGTTCCACGGCCACTTGTGAGGTCGCGATGTCGCGCTGCGCCATGATGGCCGTCTCATCGATGATCGTGGGATCGCCGGCCGGTCTGCGCGACGCGCTGGTGTCGGTGAAATCCTCGTCGCGCAAAATGAAATCGGCTGGTCCCATCCAGAAGCTGGCGAGGGTGGCCCGGCCGAGGCGCGCCGCGATCTCGGCCTGATCGAAATCGATCTGGGCCTGGGCCAATTCGGACTCGGCCCTTGCCCCGGCAAACAGGGGGTCGCGTGCAGCGTTTACGCGGCGCTGGACCTCGGTCTGGAACCGTTCGGCCAGATCGAGTCGTTCTCGCGCGATCTCAACCTCGGCTTGTGCGGCCAGGGCTTCGGCCCAGGCGGTCTGGACCTGTTCGAGCCGGTCCAGGCGTCGGACCTGCGCCGTAGCACCGACCAGCACACCCTCGCTGCGCGCCAGGGACACGCGGGCATCCCGGTCGCCGCCACGCTCGATCGGTTGCTCATAGGTCAGGGTCGTCTCGGAGCGGTCGATCAGACCGATCCCACCGACGCCGCCGATATTCTCAGCGACCAACCCCAGGGTCGGATTGCGCCGGACGTCGGCCTGGCGCACCCCCGCTTCAGCGGCGCGCACCCGGGCAGCCGTACCCGCGAGAGCAGGATCGGCCGAGGCCGCGAGGGCAAGCGCCTCTTGAAGGGTCAGAGACCGAGCGGCCGCGTCAGCCGGCGGCGGCGTTTGTGCCATGGCGATGGACGGCGGCATGGCGGCGGCCAGAATGAGCGCGAGGACCGTGACGGTCGGTGTACGCGCCCACGATCCGGCAAGGCCGGACGATGGGGTCTGCAAGGGATATCTCCAGAAACGGAATGGCGCGCGCGGCCGGCTGGCCGCGTCGGATCAAAGGATCGCGCGTGTCCATTTCGGAGGGTATTCGGGCCCGTCGAGCCCGATGTCTTGCAAAGGTCGGCTTCGCACCACGCTATGCTCTGCCATGCGGACCAGTCGCGGTTGCTCGGCCGTACTTACGGCTGGCGTGGTCGATGGCTTTTCGACGCCGCTGTGGTGATGTCCGGTCGGCTGTCCGTCCTGGTCTTGGTCCGGCGCCTCGGGTGTGGTTTCGGTCGGCGCCACGTGCATGTGAGCATGCCCATGGTCGTCGCTCGCCACCATGGAGACCGGAGGCCAGCCAGCTGAATGTCCGACCTCGTGCTGAGCCTGAGCGGACGCGTGCAAACTCAGCGCCGCCACCAAGGCGACGCATAGCGAGACGCAGAATGTCCGAATCGATAGCGGCAAGGGAACTCCTCAGGTTCCCGTATCCCGCCTCAGCGCAAACTTCAACACGACTGGCACCCGCATACGACGCTGCGACATCCTCGCTTCCCCCGAAAGATCAGCGGACCTCGACGATGAATACTTCAGGCGTGATAGATTGCATCGAATGGAGCTTACCGACATGTCCCTCTCGCCCGCCGCCCGACTCGCGCCTTCCCGTCGGTCCATGTTCCTGGCCTTGCCGGGTCTGGCCCTGGCTTCGTCGGTCTTGGCTTCGCCAGTGCTCGCGGCCCAGGCGGCTCAGGCCATCACCGTCTACAAGACCCCGTGGTGCGGATGCTGCGGAGCCTGGGTCCAGCATATGACAGCGGCCGGATGGACAGCGACGGTGCGCGAGCTGGAAGACCTGGCCCCCATTCGCCGCCGCTATGGCGTGCCCGACACCCTGGCGTCCTGTCATACGGGGGTCGTCGGATCCTATGCGATCGAGGGACATGTGCCGGCCGAGGACGTGGCCCGACTGGTCCGCGAACGCCCCGACGCCTTTGGTCTGTCAGTGCCGGGCATGCCGGCGGGATCCCCGGGGATGCAAGCCCCGGCCGGCCGGGCCCAGGCGTTCCAGACCCTGCTGATCCTCAAGAACGGCACCACCCGGGTGTTCGCCAGCCACGGATGACGCCCGCCGCGACCTCGCCCACGACCCTGGCGATCTACCTCGGCGCGGCGCTCGTCAAGATCGCCGGCTGCTAAGCCTTCTGGACCTCGATCCGGTTGGGCAAGTCGGTGGTGTGGGTCGTCCCAGGAGTGGTGTGTCTGGTCGTCTTTGCCTGGCTGCTAACTTTGGTGGAGGTCGAGGCGGCCGGGAGAGCGTATGTCGCCTCTGGTGCGGTCTACATCCTGTCTCCCTGGTTTAGCTGTGGCTCGTGGATGGCAGCCGCCCCAATCACTGGGACCTCGACGGGGCCACGCTGTGTCTGATCAGCGCGGGCGTCGCCTTCTTCGCGCTGCGCCTATCTCAAGCTAAGTCAAACTGTCGACTTCAAGTTGCCGATGTCATGCAGAACGATTAACAGTAGGCAGGCTTTCACCGAGAAGATGACAATGCAAACTACTCGCGGTTTATTGACAAAAGCGCTTCATTTAATCTTGCTTGTCGCCGTGCTGCACCAGCTGGTGTCGAGTCGGTTGATGATACCCCCCGGGCGGACCACGAAAGAAAATCTGGCCTACGAAACGCATGAATATGTCGGCCTCGCGAGCCTCGCCGTCGTCATAGCATTCTGGATGTGGTCGCTGGTTCGGACCCGCGAAGTCGGTTTCTCAGACCTGTTCCCCTGGTTCTCACCCTCCCGAACGGCGTCCGTATGGAAAGACCTCCTTGCCCATGTGAAGGCCATCTCTCGCCGGACTCTCCCGAACGAGCGTGGCAGACCCTTTCCGACTGCCGTCCACGGCCTGGGCTTGAGCGCCGTCACCGTCATGGCCGCGACCGGGAGCTTCACCCTGGTCTCCCTAGCGCCCGCGTCGGCGCGAGAGGCCAGCCTGGGCATGCACGAGTTGGTCTCAAACCTCGTCTGGATCTATTTAATCGGCCATGCGGGTCTTGCCCTTGTCCACGAAGCTCTCGGGCATCGTCTGCTGCGAGACATGTTTTCACCGAAAGCCGCCTCGAACGGTTGACGTGGCTTTGAGCCAAGCAAGTTCGGAGACGATCAGCATGCATTCGGAAGGCCACAATCGAGATCGCGTGGGCTGGTTGCGAGCGGCGGTCCTCGGCGCGAACGACGGCATCTTGTCGACGGGCAGCCTTCTGGTCGGGGTCGTGGCTGCCGGGTCGAGTTCCGGATCGATCGTCCTCACTGGCGTCGCGGCCCTTGCGGCCGGGGCCATGTCCATGGCTGCGGGCGAGTATGTCTCAGTCAGCAGTCAGTCCGATGCTGAACAAGCAGACCTACGCAAGGAAGCCGACGAGTTAATGACCGACCCCGAGTCCGAGCTCGCCGAACTCACTCAGTTGTACGTTCAGCGAGGATTGTCGGCCGGGCTTGCCCTCCAGGTGGCCCGTGAGCTGACGGTCAGGGACGCTTTGGCGGCCCATGCGCGAGACGAGCTGGGCCTTCAGGACATGACGGCGGCGCGTCCGGTCCAGGCGGCGGTGACGTCCGGCTTCGCATTTTCTGTGGGAGCCCTCGTTCCTCTCTCGGTGGCAGTATTTGCACCTGCGCCATGGGCGGGCGTCACGATCACGGCGTGTTCGATCGCCTGTCTCGCTGGCCTTGGTGCCGTCGGGGCTCGCCTCGGGGGTGCGCCGGTCGGACCGGCGGCTATCCGAGTCGCGTTTTGGGGCGCGGCGGCGATGGCCGCGACCGCGCTGATCGGCAGAGCGTTCGGAACCGGGCAGATCGCATGATGCCGATCAAGATCCAGATGGACCTGCCAAAGACCGTTTGGTTGGTCGCGTTTCTGAACCTCGCCTATTTCGGGGTGGAGTTCACGGTCGCGCGGGCGATCGGGTCTGTCTCCCTTTTCGCGGACTCCGTCGATTTTCTTGAGGACGCTGCGATCAACCTGCTGATCGGCTTGACGCTCATGGCCTCGATGATCGTGCGGGCACGGGTCGGTCGATGTCTCGCCATTTTGATCTTGATCCCGGGTCTGGCGACGCTCTGGACGGCCTGGAACCAGTTTCAGGCGCCGTCCCCGCCGCAGCCCACTTTGCTTTCTGTGACCGCAGCGGGAGCCTTGGCGGTCAACCTGACCTGCGCTTTTCTACTTACGCGGTTTCGCGCCAGCCGGGGCAGCTTGACCCGCGCTGCCTTCCTGTCGGCCCGTAATGACGCTCTTGCCAATGTGGCGATCATCGCGGCCGGCCTCGTGACCGCCTTCCTGTGGCAAACCGCTTGGCCGGACCTCATTGTCGGCTTAGCGATCGCGGCGCTGAACGCCGATGCGGCGCGCGATGTCTGGAAGGCCGCAGGACGCGAGGGGACCGTTCTTCAGGCCTGACCGAGAGGCCGCTCGTTTGAGACGCCGTTCTTCCGCAACAGCGTCGTCAGCAAGTCGATCTGCTCCAGCTGTTTGGTGATCAAGGTCTGGATCTGGCTGTCACGCATCTGATGCAGTTTTTCGTGCAATGCCATGATCTCGATCTCAGCCTTCAGATTGACCTCGTAATCATGAGAAGCATCTAGCCTATCTTTCGTCGCTTGCCGGTTTTGGCTCATCATGATGATCGGGGCCTGGATCGCGGCGAGCATCGACAACAACAGGTTCAGGAAAATGAAGGGATAGGGATCGAAGGCGTGCCGACCGAGGGTGAGATTCAGGATCGCCCAGACGAGCAGAAATAGGCCAAAGCTGCTGATGAAGCCCCAGGAGCCACCCAAACGCGCGACCCGGTCGGACAGGCGCTCGCCGAAGGTCAGGTCGCTCTTGAACGCCGCATTGACGTCTTGCGAGACGGGTTTTCGATGGGCCATGCGGCTGAGGACGCGGCGCTCCTGTTCCACAAGCTCCGGCGTGGCCTTGCCAAGCCAACGCCGCGCAAGATGATCCAGATCCAGGCTGTCGTTCGTCATCGCTGTCTCGTCATCAGGGTGATAAGGGTCAGAAGTAGCGTCAGCTCCGTTTCGGGCCTGCGCCCGCGGTCGCCGGTGCGCCAAGCCATCGCCAGCCGATCAAGGCCCATACCGATCCCAGAGCCCAGCCGGCCGCGACGTCAGTCGGCCAATGCACGCCCAGATAGACACGGCTGACGCCGATCAGAAGCACCAGGAAGCCGGCGACCGTATAGATCATTCTGCGGGAGCTTGGGCGGCTCGCGCCGGCCGCCAATAAGGTCGCGAGCGTGAAATAGACGGCGACGGACATCGTGGAATGGCCACTCGGGAAACTGTTCGAATAGACGTAGCTCCCATGGGGCACGAGGTCTGGACGAGGCCGGGCGTAAGCAAGCTTCAACAGATCGCTCGTCAGCTCGGCCCCCAGAGCCACCGTCGCCATCCCGAACGCCTGACGCAATCTCCCGGCCCGCATCAGGGTCACGACGGCAACGATCGTGAGAAGTGTCAACACCGTGAAACCGCCGAGGGCCGTCACGTCCCGCATGGCCTCCTCAAGCCATCTCGGTCCGAGCGGTTCATTCGGATCGTCCGGCTGACGCAAGAGTAGCATCAGGCGTTCGTCGAACGCCCGCGTTTCACCTTCACGCATTTCGCCCGCGATGCTCAGGAAGCCCCAAAGCGAGATGGAAGCCGCTAGAAATGTCGCGATGACCGCTCCGGTCAGCCGGTCTCGCACCTGACCGAGGACGGTGACCATGCCGGATACGGACAGGTGCCTTGGCATCAGCTACCAACGAAGCCCAAGGCGGGCTCCATGCGCTCCCAGGTCACGGTCGAGCCCCACCCCTTGCCGAACGGTGCCTGAACATGGCCATAGCGCAGCGAGAGGTGTCGTTCCGCGGCCTCCTCCCCGAGCCCTTCCACGGCAGCCACATAGAGGGCCGAGGCGAGCCCGCTACGGTCGGCGCCGGACTCGCAGTGGATCAGCAGGGGCTTGGGCGCGTCGCGCATGATCTGGATCAACTGCCACGCCTCCTCGTTAGTGATGCCCCGCTTCGCCGACATGCGGAAGTCGATGTGGCGCAAGCCCAGGCGACGCGCGGTGGCAACCTCGTCGCGGTACCAGGCTTCGGACGGGTTCGCACCTCTGAGGTTGATGACGGTGCGGATGCCTTGGTCCCGCGCATAGCGTTCGAGGTCCTGGGGCGACGGCTGCGCCGACCGGAAGGCCTCCCCCTTGGCGACGGCGTGGAAATTGTCATTGGCCATGGTGAAGCTGACGAAGGCCACAACGAACAGGCCGATAGCGGCCAGCGTCCAGAGGGTCGCGGACCCGAGGCCGGCGACGATCTGCAGCAGTGCGCTTGGGCCACGCGAAGACGGCAGGCTGAACTTCATTGCGGTCGCTCCCGAAGCGGGGTGGAAAGGCGCGCCAACAGGGCGGGGCAAAAAATCAAGATCAGCGGCACACCGGCGATCAGGCCGGTAATAATCGCGATGGCGAGCGGCTTCTGCATCGCCGAGCCCTCGCCCAGACCGAGCGCGAGGGGCGCAAGGGCCAGGATGGCGATCAGGGCCGACATGAGGATGGGTCGAAGCCGCGCCCGACCGGCGGCGATCAGGGTCTTCACGTCCGATCGTCGGTCGAGTGGGAGTTCGGCCAGGTAGAACACCCCCAGCTCGGCGACGATGCCGATGACCATGGTAAGGCCCATCATGGCGGAAATGTTCAGCTCCGTGCCTGTCGCCCAAAGCCCCAGGAAGACGCTTGATGCCGCCAGTATAAGAGTGACGACAATGCTCACCGCTGCCGCCCATCCCTGGAACAGGTAAAGGAACAGCAGCCCAACGAGGGCGAGCGCGCTGACGAAGACGACCGCCAAATCGCGGAACGACTTCTGCTGTTCGGCATAGAGCCCGCCGTATTCGACACGGACACCGGACGGCAGGCTGAGCGAGGCCACCGTGCGCTGAACCTCGCGCATGGCGGACCCCAGATCGCGTTGATCCAGCCGCGCGGTCACGGCCACCAGCGGCTGCAGATTCTCGCGGGTGATCTGCGGCTGACCGGGGGCGACCGTCAGGGTCGCGACACGCGAAAGCGGCAAGGTGTGCCCGTCCGGCGCGCGCAGGGGCAGGGTCTCCAGGGTCCGCACGCGATCGCGCAAGGAGCCCGCCGTCCAGACCCGGACGCCCACCAGCTTCTCGCCCTCCTGGATCTGACCAATGACGTTGCCGCCCACAAGAAGCTGAAGCTGTCGCGTCACCGCCTCGGGATCGAGGCCTTCCAGCGCCGCGGCCGGGCGATCCACGGTGATGACCACAGAGTCGCCAGCGACGCGCAGACCACCGCTCACCTCGACCACCCCCCGGATCTTGCCGATCGCGTCCACGACCATCGGCGATGCCGCTTTCAACGCCGACATATCCGCGCCCAGAAGCTTGACCTCGATCGGCTGAGGCACGGCGGTCAAGTCGCCGATCAGGTCCTCCATCAGCTGGGCCGTTTCGACCGTGAGGCCCGGCACGTTCGCCTCGATCTTGCTGCGGACCTCGGCGGTGACGACTTCAAGCGGACGTCGGCCCTTAGCCTTCAAGCGAACGAAGAAGTCGCCCTCATTGGCCTCGGACAGGCCGCCGCCGAGCTGGAGTCCGGTGCGCCGCGAATAGCTTTCCACGTCTGGCGTGGCCTGAATAATGGTCTCGACCTGTCGCAGAAGCCGGTCGGTTTCGCTCAGCGACGTGCCCGGCGCGGCATAGTAGTCGAGGATGAAGCCGCCCTCATCCATCTTAGGCATGAAGCCCGACCCGACCCTGGTGTAGGCCAGCCCTCCCACCAACAGGGTGACCAAGCCCACGACCAAGGCGAGCCGACCTGGCCGACCCAGAATGCGTGTCATCAGCGCCTCGTAACGACCGCCGAACCGTTCCAGCAGGCCACCCGCTCGTTCGGCCTGCTCAACGTCGCGTTCGCGCACCCATCGCTCGGCGAGAAGCGGCGCAACGAACAGTGCGAAGACCAGCGAAACAGCGAGCGACGCCGACATGGTGACCGCCAGTGCCTTGAAGAATCCGCCCGTGACGCCGCTTAAAAAGGCCAGGGGCGCAAAGACCAGGATTGTGGCGAGCGTCGATCCGACGAGAGGCCGGGCCATCTCGGCCGCCGAGACGAGCACGCCGTCGTTGCCGTCTCCATCACCCCGCCGCTTTTCCTGAAGACGGCGCATGAGGTGCTCCAGCATCACCACTGCGTCGTCGACGACCAGACCCACTGCAGCGGCCATGCCGCCCAGCGTCATCATGTTGAAACTCATGCCCAGAAGACCCAACACGATACAGGTCGTCGCCAGCACCGCTGGCAGCATCAGAGCGACGATCAACATGAAGCGCAGGCTGCGCAGGAAGACGAACAGAACGATGCCGGCAAGGAGCGCGCCGAGCAGGATTGCGTCGCGCACGCTGCTGGCGGCTGCGGTAACTAGCTGCGACTGATCGTAGAAGGTGACGATCTGTACATCGGCCGGGGTTTCGGCCTTGAAGTCCGCGATGCGCCGACGCACTTCCTTGACCAGTCCTACGCTGTTGGCATTGGGCGTTTGGCGAATATTGACGAGGACAGCGTCCTGACCCTGGGACGTCACGCGCGTCCACTGCGGCGTCTGTCGGACTACGACATCTGCGATGTCGTCCAGTTCGACCACGCCACGCGTGCCGGTCTGGATCACGGTCCGGCGGATGTCATCGATGCCAGTCAACTGGTTATCGGTCAGGACCAGATATAGTCGGTAACGGTCCTCCAGCCGGCCCGCCGCCACGACGACGTTGTTGGACGATAAGACGCGGGCCAGATCTTCGACCGAAAGACCCAGCGCCTGTAGTCGCGCAGGATCCGCGAGAATTTGGTATTCCTTCTCTTGACCGCCCTGCACGGTCACGCTGGCCACGCCCGGTGTCGAAGAGAGAAGCGGCGCAAGCTGGAGCTGAGCGAAGTCCCTTAGCGCCACGGGATCGCGGCTGGGCGACACGAGCGCGAGACCCAGAACCGGAAACACCGTCGGGTCCATTCGCCGGACTTCGAATCGCGTCCCCGGCGGTAGGTCCGGCATCACCGCATTCACGGCCGACTCGGCCTGAAGGGTCGCAGCGACCATGTCCGCGCCCCAGGCGAAGTTGACGGACAGCTCGGCCGAGCCTCGACTGCTGGTGGAGCGGACCGAGGCAACGCCGGGCACGGTGCGAAGCGCCCGCTCGACGGGCCGTGTCACCTGGCTGACCATCTGCTCGACTGGACGGTCGCCGGCGTCCACAGCCACTACCACCCGGGGGAAGTCGATCTTCGGAAACAGACTTACGGGCAGTCTGAACGCCGCCGCCGAGCCCGCCAGGGCCAGCAGTACGAAGGCGAGAAGGACGAACCGGACCTGGCCGGAGAGCCAGCGGGTCATGGGCGCGCCGCCGGGCTCGCGGCTGCTTCGCGCACAGCCATGCCGTCCGATAGGGACGGACCGCCCTCGATCACCACGCGCTCGTTGGCTTGAACGCCCGAGGTCAGTTCGACCCGGTCGGTGAGTTCAAGTCCGACCTGGACGGGCCTTCGCACCGCCTTGCCCGCGCTGACGACGAACACATAGGGCGTCTCGCCGTCATAGAGAACCGCAGCGCGCGGCACCGTCAGGACGGCGATGCGCGTGCCCACCACCACGTCCGCCTTGACGGCCTCGCCCGGAAGCAACACGCCCGCAGGAGGGAGCGGAACAAGCAGAGCCGCGAGGCGGGTGGCGGGATCGACACGCCGGTCGATCGAGGCCACCCGAGAGGGAGCCATGCCGCCCTGATCATGCAGCCCCATCAGCATGACGACGCTACCCGGCCTGAGCCTCTGGGCGTCTTCGACTTCGATGCCGATGCGGGCGTTCAGCCGCCCGGCGGCTCCGAGATTGGCTACCACGGTTCCAGCTGGCACCAGACTTCCCGGGCTGCTGGGCACGGCGTCGACAATCCCTGATGCCGACGCCGACAGGGTCACCTGCCCGCCCCGCGTCAGGGTCTGGAGGTTTGCGCTCGCCTGTCGTGCAGTCTGAGCGGTCGCCGTCGCAGTCTGGACCTCCGCGTCACCGGCCAGGCCATCGGACCGCAGGCGCGCCAGCCGCTCCGCCTCACTCGCCGTCACCTGAGCCTCGCGAGCCAGCCGCCCGAGGTCAAGGCGGGTCTGGGGACTGGCCGTCAAGGTTACGATCGGCTGCCCGGCCGCCACCGACTGTCCGACCCGAACGTGAACCTGGGCCACCTGGGCCTCGAAGGGCGCCGTCAACGCGCGAAGGCCAGCGGGATCGAACTCCACCTGGCCATAGGCGGTGACGGTCTCGTCCAGGTCGGCCCTGACGACCGGAGCGGTTCGAACCTGGGCCACCGGATCGGCGACCTTTTCGGCGGGCTTGGAGCAGCCGGCAGGGATCGCCGCCAAGGCGAGCAGAAGGATCAGGCCGCGCATGCGAAGGTCTCCAACGGGGTTCCGACAGCGGTCTGCAAGGCCCGCGTCTGTTCAGCCATCGCCTGGTCAAGCGCGGCCAAGGCGATCGACTTGTCGAGTAAGGACAGTCGAGCGGTCTCGGCGGTGATCCGGGAGATGTCGCCCCGCGCCGCCGCGCTTTCGAAGGCGGCCACGGAGGCGCGGAGCGGAACCAGTTGATTGGCGAGATCGGCCCGTTGTCGGCGACCGATGTCGAGCGCGGAAGTCAGGGTCGCGATGTCGGCCCGCGTCGCGAACAGCCGGGCCTCATACTCCGAACGAAGCTGTTCGCGCGTGGCGGTCTGGACCTCGATCTGCCCGCGATTGCGGTTCCAGAGGGGCAGGTCGAACCCGATGGCGACGCCGTTGGTCCGGACGGCTCCAGTGTCCCGGGCCGCGTTCAAAGAGAGGTTCAGCCGAGGATATTGCAGGAGCACCGCGACCTGCAGCGTCGCTTCCTGCGCCTCATATCCGGCCCGGAGGGCCTGAAGGTCCAGCCGCTGCGCCAGGGCTCCATCGACCAGAGTTGCGACAGGCGGCAAGCATGGCGACGGTGCGTCCAAGCGTGTCAGTTGGACCGGCGTCGCGGGGCTGAGGCCCAGCAAGGCGTTCAATTCCAGACGGGCGGCGGCGAGGTCGCGTTCGGCGACGCGCAGGCGATCGGCCGCATCGGCTTCGGCGATCCTCCGGGGCTCGACGTCGGTGGCGGACAGGTCTCCCCTGGCCAGGGCGACCAGTGAGCGATTCAGAATTGAAGCCGACAGGGCCTCTGCCTCGCGCGTCAGTAAGAGATTGCTCTCCAGTCCCTGAATGCGCGCGGCCAGCAAAGCCGCCTGATTGCCCGTCTGCCACTCGAGCCAGGCGAGATCCAGTCGGGTTTGCCGCTCCACCGCTCGCGCGTTCCGGAGTCTCTGAGGACGGAGATAGAAGGCCGAAGTATCCAGACCGAGGGAGGCCGCCAGGGCGTCGACGAGCATCGGGGCGGACTGCGGTCGATCAAGACTGGCGCTGAACTGCGGATCGGGAAACAGGCCGGCGTCGAAAGCCTGGGCCTCAGCCACACCGACCCGGGCGCGCTGACTTCTGAGGTCTGGGTTCAATAGGACGGCGACGACGCCAAGCTGAGGAGGTGAAAGCGGTCCCGCCAGATCGATCTGCAAAGGGTCGAGCCTGGCATGGCCAAGCCGGACAGCCTCAGTTGCCAGTTCGGTGGACGAGGGGTCGGGACGCGGGTGGCTCGGTAATTCGGCGGGCCGATAGGAGACGCAACCGCTTAGGATCATAAGCGGGACAACGACGAGCGCCAGACTTGGCACCCATCGCCGAGCGACCCGAACGGGGCTCCGCGTCCCTATGTCAGCCGAGGGGGAAAACAAGCTCAAAAAAGCCTCCAGTAGGCGCTTCGCCGTCCCGTCCAGCGAGACGAGCAATCACGCTAAGCCGCCGGCTTGAAATGCTCTTCTAGCGCGTCGACCAGCGCCAACTCATTCGACACGGCGACCCTTGCGGCGACTGCGTTCTTTTCCGCAACAGCCGTTTCCATTCCAGACAAAGCGCTGTCGAACGCACCGCTCAGGCCCTTGGCAGCGACGCGCGGGGAAACACGCGCCCAAGTGTCGCGGGCAAAGGCCACGTCGGCAGTCATCTGATCCCAGTTGACTGGTTGCGACTTGGAATTGGCGTCGTATCGGAAACCGGCATAGTCCAGTAGACTGACCTCGACGGGAACCTGAGCCGTGGCGTCCTGAGCGCTCACGAGAACCCTGTAGGTTTCGACTGCCGCGATCGCCATCGCCGAGCGGTCCTGTCCCTGCAGGGCGACATCGATCTCCGAGCCCAGAGCGTCGAGTCGCATAGCTTGATCCGGCGCGAGTAGCCCCCGCGCCTCCGATACTTTCTGTCGGGCGGCAGCCAGCGATGCGGCAAGCTCAGGGAACGTCTTATCGAAAGCGGTTTCCGTCAGTGTCTCGTAGCCTTCAGCCGCCGCCAGAAGTCGAACATTGCGATCCGACGCCACAGACGAAACCGGAGTTGTCGCTGCGGTACTGGCCTTGTCAGCTGCAGGATTACATGCGGCGAGGGTGCCGGCGAAGGCCGCGATCACGGCTGTTATACCTAGTGGATGATTGACGCGGATCATGACACTCGTGCTCCTGAGCTATGACGTCCGAAAGGACCGAAGAATTAACGAGACGGCCTGCGCCAACTCGCAGCTGGAAAAGATGATCACTGGATACGACTATTGAAACCGGAGAACGCTCTGGGAGTAGTTCCAAGAAAAAAGGGGCATACGAGACGGTGAACCCCATCGTTGATGGCGACCCTGTCGCCACCGCATACACCACAACTCAGGGGCTGCACAGCCCAGGCGGACAGCCAACTGGGATCTGATAGCTCCAGCCTCAACGGTTCAGCCTCCAAGGTACGGTGCAGGGGCGACGACGCATAGTTCGCCAAACCGGCCCGCCACGCCCAAAAACGACTGCTCACCATCGGTCCTCCTTCCCTGTCCTAGGCTTGGCAGCGCGACGCGCACGGCCAGTCCAGGATGATTTGAGCTTATCATTAATTCGCCATCATGGAGCGCTGTTATTGCAGTCACCATGGCCAAACCCAGGCCTTGGCCCGGCGTGTTGCGGCTTGCATCGAGCCGGTAGAAACGTCGTGTGATCCGCTCGACTTGGTCGTCGGGGACACCACGACCATCGTCGCGCACGGCGAGAACACTCTTCGACCCCTCGTCGTAGACTCCGATCTGGATTCGCGCGCCGCTGCCCGCGTGGGCCAAGGCGTTGTCGACCAAGTTCGACAGCAGTTGAACCAGCAGTTCGGGGTCGCCGATGACCTCGGCGTCGCTATCGACAAGCCGGGTCAGGATGTGGCCGCTTTCCTCGCTGGCGGGTTGATAGGCTTCGAACACCCGATCGACCACATCACCCAGCTTAACGGACCTGAACGAGGTCCGGCCGGCGCCGCCCTCCAGTTGGCCGATGCGCAACAGGGCGGAAAAGGTCTCTAACACTTGGTCCAAGTCCGCGATCGCGGCGCGAATGGCAGAGTCCGGCACCCGCCCATCGACAGATTCCGCCTGGGCCCGATCCAGACGCTGGCGTAGGCGGTTAAGAGGCGTCCGCAGATCATGGGCAATGTCGGTCGAGACATGGCGCAAGGCTTCCAGCGCCCGCTGCTGCCAATCCAGAAGAGCGTTCAGGTTGCGGCGGACGCGCTCCAGCTCGGTTCCCAACCCGACGGACGGCACGCGTTCATTAGGGTGACCCTCCATGATGCGCGCGGCAGCCCGGTTGATCCGGCTCAAGCGTGACGACAGCAGTCCGCCAGCCGCTGCTCCCGACAAAGCGGCGACGCCGGTCAGACCGACTACGGCCCATAGACCGAGATCCTGAAGCAGCTCCTCAAGCTCATGAACGGCATAGGTCGACTTGCCGACCACAAGCGTGCCCTGAGGCAGGGCCGTGGTTAGGGTGCGGACGAGTACTTCTTCAGTCGGACCGCCGTCATCTTCGGCATACGGCAGCTGGATCTCGTCGAGCCCTTGGCGCGGCATCAGGCCATCGGGCAACTGCCCTGCGAGCCGCCGACCCTGGGGATCCGCCACACTATAAACGAACAGGCCGCCGACCCGGCTCCGAGCCTCGACCTTGCGCACCAGGGCCGCCCGATCCGACCCGCCGTCCTCCGCCAGCAGCACGCGGGTCTCAGTCTGTAGGTCCGTCGTGAGGGCCTCCGCCGCGTAGCGCGAGACGACGATCGTCAGGACCGACCACAGAACCCCGCCGCCCAGTCCAAATACAAGGGCATAGACGAGGGCCAGGCGAGCGGCGACCGATCCCAGGGCCCTAGTCATGGTCATCCAATCGGTAGCCGGTGCCCCGCGCAGTCTGAATGCGGTCCCGGCCGAAAGGCCGATCGACCTTGGCGCGCAAACGACTCATGTGAGCGTCGATGAGATTGGCGCGGGGCTCGAAGTCGAACCCCCAGACCTTCTGAAGCAGCATGTCGCGCGTCACGACCAGGCCCGAGTGTCGGACCAAAAATTCCAGCAGTCGAAACTCCTGAGGCGTCAGGTCAAGCTCGACGCCGGCGCGCCGGGCTGTGCGCGAACCGAGATCGACCTCGATATCCCCGGCCGTCAGCCGATCGCGCATGTCCAGCGTGCGCGGCCGTCGGCCCAAGGCGTTCACGCGGGCCAGCAGTTCACTGAAGACATAGGGTTTGACCAGATAGTCGTCGGCCCCGGCTTCGAGACCCTCGACACGGTCTCCGACACCGCCGACGGCCGTTAGGAAAAGGGCGGGCGTGGTCACGCTCGCGGCCCTCGCCTTCTTGACGATGCTCAGGCCGTCGCCGCCCGGCAACATCCGATCGACGATGAACACGTCATAATGGCCTTCGAGGGCCATGTGTTCGCCGTCCTCGGCATCGTCGGCAGTATCGACCAGATGACCAGCCTCCCGCAGGCCGCGCGCGGCGAACTGCGCCGCTTCGGCATCGTCTTCGATCAGCAGAATCTTCATCTTCAAACCTCCCCGAGGTCCTCGCCCGGCGCCGGGCGAGGCTGACGAAGGATCAATCCTCGTCCTCGGAGCCCTCGTCGGCCTCCGATTCGGCGGGTGCGGCCGACAGCGCGCCGGTCGTCATGTCGACCATATAGGTCGAGACTTGACCGTCACGAGCCAGTTCGACTTCCCACCGGCTGCCGCCCTCATCGTCGAAAGCCGCCTCCAACGCCTTGCCGCCATTCTGGCGCTCGGCGATGGCTACAGCCTGGGCCAAAGACACGCGCGCGCCCATCACGGTGGCGATCTCCTGCGCGTCGTCGGCTTCCTTGCGCTCGGGCGAGGTTCCGTTTGCCAGGGCCACGCCGCCAATGGCTAGAGCCGACGCCAGGGTCGCCGCAGACAGGCCGATCACGATCGTCTTGCGTTTCATCGTCTTTCTCCACTGTGCCCCAATCGGGCACGGTGACACCCTAGCTGAGCCAACCTTCGCGCAGCCTCGCGGCACAGTTAAACCTTCGAGAGGCACGGACAGGGCGAAGCTGTCATGCCTGGCTTTTTCAAGGCAACCGTACTCTCGGGCACACAATGGTGCAGCGCAAAAGCAACAGCACGGGCAGGCGTCGAAGTGCTCATCGCTGTACGCAGTGCCAGACGTTCCCCTCGCAACAATGTTGGTGGGCGTGACGATTATTTGGCGGTGCGTATTCCTTGCACGGAGCGTTCGGCCCGTCCGACAATCCCGGGGCACTCCCACCCGGATCGGACACCCGTTCCAGATTCACGTGCCCGAGTTCTGAGCTGAATTCGAACCACCTGGCCAAGGCATGCTTCTCGGTGACCGAAGGGATTCGAGCTATCCGGCATTGACGTGCGGACCCGCCGCTACCCGCGCGTGTGAGAACCTTCAGCTTTGAAATGCGTCTGCGGCCAGAGGAACTTCGATCTAGGATGCTCGATTTCAGCAGAGTTCAGCGGGTTTCACTCCGATACACCCGCCGAAAATCAGCGCTGGCCAGGATTCTCGGTATTTTTTGGTAGCGGTGTGGTAGCGGCGGGAAAAATAGGGTGGGCGACCCCGCTGGGATCGCCCCGCCATAACCTATTGATAGCCTTAGCTATCTCGACTGGAGCGGGCGAAGAGATTCGAACTCTCGACCCCAACCTTGGCAAGGCAACCTATCCGAGTTTTCCAGAGGTTCCCCTCGTCTGTCCGAGCATGCTCACTCATTGAAAAACATGCAGATTTTGAGATGCTGACGTTGATCGGCTTTTCCCCGATTTCCCGCGAGTTTCTCTCTTCTGATGACCATGTGATGACCAAAATCAAATCGCAGACCGAGAAAAAGAAGATCACCAAGCGTGTCGTCGACGCCGCTCAACCTCACGGATCAGACGACGTGATCATCTGGGATACGGAGGTGTCGGGCTTCAGATTACGCGTCCGCCCGAGCGGAAGGAAGGTCTATGAGGTTCGCTACCGGTCGGACGAGTCGTCGGTACAGCGGCAGATCGCGATTGGGCGGCACGGCTCGCCCTGGACCCCCGACTCGGCGCGAGACCGCGCTCGGCAAATTCTCCAGGGCGTCGATCAGGGCCAGGATCCTCTCGCGGCGCGGGCCGAGGCGAGATCGGCCCTCACCGTCGCAGAGCTTTGCGAGGCCTATCTCTCGAAGGGGCCGGCGCATAAACCGACCAAGCGCGAAAGCTCTTGGGATGTGGATCGCTATTGTTTGAACAATCACCTTATCCCGCTCCTTGGATCGGTTCGGGCGAAACTCCTTCGGCCAGCGCAACTCGCGGAGTGGCAGGCGCAGGTGGCGGCGGGCGCGACGGCCAAGCGGAAGCCATCCGAGAAACTGCGGGGCGTCATCCGCATCAAAGGCGGACGGGGCGCCGCCGCTCGTGCGATGCGATCCACGGCTGCGATGTTGGCCTGGGCCAAGACCCAGGATCTGATTGAGAGCAATCCGGCGGAACGGGTGGCGAAGATTCCGGACGGTCGAAGAGAACGATACCTGTCCGACGAGGAAGGCGCGGCCATCTGGCGAGCCATCGACGCGCTGAACAGGGCGCGGAGCATCACCCTGGCTCAGGCCTCCTTCTTTCGTCTCCTGATGCTGACCGGTGCGCGGCGAGGTGAAATTCTCGGCTTGCGGTGGGCGGAGGTCGATCTGCAACGGGGCTTGCTTCTGCTCCCTCCGGCTCGTCACAAGACCGGCGGCGTCTCCCGGCCCAAGACCCTGCATCTTTCGCCGGCTGCGCTCGATGTCCTGTCGGAGTTGAAGTCACTTCAAACAGGACTCCAGCACGTCTTTCCCGCGCGCTCGACCCGGACCACAGCCGACCGGGACAGCCGGGTAGACACATCTGATGCGCCCATGACGCCGCCAAAGGCGGCGTGGGATCGCGTCCTGGCGAAAGCGGGCGTTCAAGACGCCTCTTTCCACACGCTTCGGCACACCTTTGCCTCGCAAGTGATTTCAACGGGCGAGAGCCTCTACACGCTGTCGAAAATGCTCGGTCACGCCAGGGCGACGACCACGGAACGATACGCCCACCTGCAATCGAGCGCGGGCTCTGCAGCGGCCCAATACATCGCCGAGCGATACCAGAGACTTGGCTTGGATCCACCGGCTTCGACATGATCTGCGAAGTGTGGCTAGTCACACGTCCAAGCCGGAATCGCATGCAATTCCAGCCATTGCGGATTTCGTTGGACAGGCGGCCGCTGAGATCGCCGCCGGAGGGGCTTTGAGAACTGTCTGCGGCTGGGCAGATCGCCCCGCTGACGGATCGACATTCCATCGACGTTCATCCCGACCTGCGAAACCGACGATGGCGAGGCCTGGGCCGCGCTCGCCACCGTCGCTGCAAGGTTAAAGGGTGGGCAGCATCGCTGGCCAACGGACGTATCATGCTGAGAAGGCGCTCTCGATCAGCCTTTCAGCTCACTGCTCGGATCACTCGCTGCGTGGCGTACCGCGATAGTCCAGTTGGGGCGGGCCGTCCCCGACCAAGGGGCGGTAGACGAAATCGGCGCCGCGGCGTTGGTGCAGTTCCTCGGTCGCGGCCGTTATCGTCTCGGGGCTGACGAACAGTTCTGCTGCGGTCAGGGCCAGGGTCTTGGTCGCGACCATCGTTCCCTTGACCCCGATGCTGGAGCCGGCGGCCGCCACGTTCTGCCAGCTGTGACCGGCCGATCCGGGGACGAAGGTGGCGGTGGATAGGCCTACCGTCGGCACGACCCAGCTGACGTCCGACACATCGGTCGAGCCGCCGGCGCCGTCGAACTTCAGCTCCGCCGTCTCGATCTCACCGACACTGGACAGCGGCGGCTGGCTGGTCAGTGTCTTCTGGATCTCGGTGGCGAAAGCGATTTCCTCGGGCGTCCAGGTAATGCCGCCGACATGATGCAGGTTGCGATCCATGACGGCCATCAGGGCGCCGTTTGGCATCATACTATAGACACCACCGATCTGCTGGAACTCGAACCGCGTGCCGGTGCCCAGCGCCGCACCCTCGGCTGCCTTCTTCACCCGGTCGATCACGTCCAGGACCGTCTGCGGGTTACCATCGCGAACATAGTAATAGGACTCGGCAAAGCTGGGCACCACGTTTGGCGCCTCGCCGCCATTGGTGATGACGTAGTGAATGCGCGCGCCATCCGGGATGTGCTCTCGCATCATGTTGACCATGTTGTTCATGGCCTCGACCGCGTCCAGGGCCGAACGACCGCGATCCGGCGCGCCCGAGGCGTGAGACGAGACGCCGTAGAAGCGGAATTTACCGCTGATATTGGCCTTGGTCGTCCCCTGGCTGGCGCTGTTGGTGCTGCCCGGATGCCAATGCAGGGCGACGTCAACGTCGTCAAACAAGCCGTCGCGGACCATGAAAGCCTTGGCGGATCCCCCCTCCTCCGCCGGCGTGCCGTAGAGGCGCAACTCGCCCTTGATGTTGTTGGCGATCATCCATTCCTTGACCGCAATGGCGGCGTAGCTGGAGGCGGTGCCGAACAGGTTGTGGCCGCAGCCGTGGCCGGCGCGATGTCCCAAGGACTGCTGTGTCGGGGCCACGGCCTGGGAAAGACCCGGAAGAGCGTCAAACTCCGCGAGGAGCGCGACCACAGGACCGTCACCGTTCTTAAAGCTGGCCACGAAGGCGGTCGGCTGACCCGCGATGCCTGGGGTGACGGAGAAGCCGGCCTCGGTCAGTTCCTTCTGCAGCAGGGCGGAGCTCTGGGTCTCCTGATAGCCGACCTCGGCAAACCCCCAGATTGCAAGGGCGGTCTCGCTAATCTGGGCGGCGTCCTGATCGACGGTCTGAAGGATGGCGGCCTGTTGGGCCTCGGGCAGTTCGGCGGCGAAGGCGGCGGGCGCCACCAGGGCGGAGAGCACCAGGGCCGTGGCCGTCATAATTTTCGATTTCATCGGATTTCCAGTGTGAGGCGAACTGAGAAAAGGACGGGCTGGCGACCGCGCGCCGGCCCGGTTACGCGGTCAGAAGCTCTTGGTGACGGCGACGGTGAAATAGCGGCCCAGGGTGTCGTAGTTCTGGGTGTCGAAGTTGCCCACCGTGTCGCCGGCCTGCGGCGGCTCTTCGTTCAGCAGATTGGTCACCGTGAAGCGCAAGCTCGTCTCCCCCGGCAGCGTCACACGAGCGTTAAAGTCGAACACATCATACGCGTCGACGCCGCGGCTCGTGCTGGTGGACGAAGTCACCAGGGCGCTGTTCCTCATCTCGGACAGGTGACGCCATCGCAGGCCGGCGCTCCAGTTCTCGCGAGAATAGGTGACGCCGCTGACCGATTTCCATTCCGGGTGCGCGGAGCCGGCGTTCGATTCGATCGCCGTGCCCCAGGTGCCCGCATAGTCATAGGTCGGGGCGCCCGGCAGGGCCTGGATCTCGAAACTGTCGAGATAGCTGACCGCCACCGCGAAGCTCAATCGACCTTCGTCCGAGAGACCGATGTCGGCAAGGCTCAGACGCCAATCCGCCTGCAAATCGACCCCAGTGACGTTGAACTGACCCAAGTTCAGCAGCGGCTGGCTCGGATTGACCGGCACGCCCGTCGAGCTACTACGCTGCATCAGCGAGCAGTAATAGTTGTTTGGATTGAAGGTCGGGTTGTTGCCGCCGTTGTTGAAGCAGTAGCGGATCGCGTTGCCGATGCTGAGCGTGCCGACCGCGTCCTCGACCTTGATCTGATACCAGTCCAGCGACATTGAGACGTCGGACAGCCACGGCGACTGGAACGGCGATTGGAGGACCGCGCCGAACGAATAGGTATCGGCCGTCTCCTCATAGAGGTCCGGATTTCCGCCGGTCAGGGCGAACACCTGGGCTGTGCCCAGCTGGTAGGAATCGATCAGCGAGGCGGGGATGCCCTGGGCCAGACACAGTTCGCGTACTGCAGCGCCGTCGGGGCCGTTACGGAACGAACTACGGATGTCGCAGGGGTCGCCGTTGGTGTTGGTCGTACTCGGCGAGCCGATAACGACGCTGCCGGTCGAGATTGGGGCATAGAGCTCGCCGACGCTGGGCGCGCGCACTGCGCGGTTCCAACCGCCGCGCAGGCGGATCGGATCAATCACACGCCAGTCGATATCGGCCTTGTAGGCATGGACACCGCCGACCGAACTGTAGTCCGAGAAGCGGTAGCCCAGGTCCAGATTGAATTCTTGGATCAGCGGCAGATCCTTCAGCACCGGCACCAGAAGTTCGGCATAGACTTCCGTCGTGTCGACCGAGCCGCCGGTCTCACGCAGCACGCTGTAACCCAGAATGTCGCTAGTGCCGTCGGGCAGGTCCAGTTGCGAGTCCGGCGTGAACTCGAACTTGTTGTAGCGATAGTCGGCGCCGACGGCGAACCGCACCTCGCCGGCCGGCAGTGAGAACAGGCCGCCTTGCAGGGTCGCCTCAGCCATGCGCTGGGTCAATTCGTTGGTGTTCAGCGTCCGGCGAGAGATGTAGTCGACGCAGTCGGTCGATGGGATGTTGTTGCCGAACGGATTGAAGCCTCCGGAACAATATTCCGTCCCCCCGGTCGGGCTGTAGAGGAGTTGAGTGACGGCCGAGCGGCTTACGCCGCCGGTCTGAGCGTTCTCGAATTTGGCGCGGCTGACGCTGACATAGGCTTCCCAGGTCCAATCACGGTAAGGGACGGTTCCCGCCAGACCGCTGATCAGCTGATAGACGTCATAGGCGTAGCGTTGATAGCGCGGCCCGGTGATGTTGAAGGCCTTGTAGAACTGGAAGTCCGCTGTCGGATTCGGACGCGACGCCAGCAGGCCGGCGAAGTCGGACGAGATGAACGGGTTGCTGACGGGAATGGTCAGGCCGTAGACGTTCGACGCTAGGGTCGGGTTCGAGACGCCGTTCGACTCAAAACTGGTCATCGTCGCCTGGGCGAAAAAGTCCAGACTATCAGTGATGTCATAGTCTACCCGAGAGAACAGGGCGTAGCGCTCATTGTCACTTTGAACATCTCCGCCGTTCCAGCCGAAGTTCACCTGGGTTCCGGTTCCGTTGATATAGGCTTCGTCGGTTTCCTCATCGCGGAAGTTCATGACCTGCGAGACGCCGACCGTGTTGAACAGCGTGCCGTCGCCGGTGTTGAAGCCGATCTGACCACTATAGAAACCGCCTGATCCCGTGACGGCCGCAGTTCCATATTGTCCGACGAACAAGGCGTTGACGGCCGCCAGGGTCGGGCGGTTCGAACCGAACAGGGCGCTGCCCTGGGGGATCGTCGCCAGGCTGGCGGTCGGGTCGCGACTTATGAAGAACGGCCGCTCCGACTGAGAGGCGCGCTCGCGGTTGGAATAGTCCAGCGACACGAAGGCGCGGCCGCGATCGTCGGCGAAGCGTTCGCCGGCCGTGGCGGTGATGCGGAAGCTCTCGCCGTCGCCATAGTCGCTGACGCCGTACATGGTGCTCAACTCCAGGCCCGAGAAATCACGTTTCAGGCGGAAGTTGACCACCCCGGCTGTGGCGTCCGAACCATAGGCGGTGGAAGCGCCGCCGGTGATGACCTCGACGTTTCCGATCAGGGCTTCGGGGATGATGTTCAGATCGACCGAGCCGTCGGGATTGGACGGCTGCAGTCGGCGACCATCGAGCAGAAGCAGCGTGCGCTTGGAGCCCAGGCCACGAAGGCTGGCATAGGACTGACCGCCGTTCAGACCTGTGCTGGTGCTCCCCGTATTGCCCTGTCCGAACGAACCGGTGAACTGCGGCATCTGTGACAGAGCCTTTTCGACCGTGATCTGACCGGTGTTCTCGATCGTCTCAGCCGAGACGGAGACGATTGGGCTGTTCGAGACATAGTCGGGCCGCGCGATACGCGATCCGGTGACGACAATGTCGCTGACCTGCGCGGATTGCTCGTCCTCGGGCGGCGGCGTTTCCTGCGCCTGCGCCAAGGTGGTCGAAAGCGCCGCATAGGCGCAGCTCGCGATCAACAAGCCTCTGTAGCCCGCTCGGCTTCGCCGGATTTGCGGTTGCATGTTCATATCATCCCCTTCCATTCGCCGACCGTGGAGAGCCGCCGGCGGCGACAAGTGGGAGGAACTTTCAGCAGATTTGCAATATGTGAATCGACGTTTTTCGGTATAAATTTTACTAAGTATTCAAAATCTACAGATCATATCTCATTATATACTTTAGACATGCCTAAGCAGCCGAAGCCCTTACGCTTCGGCTGCTTTCTAGTTTTATGTTCGATCTATTCTTCGGCTGAAACAGCCGGGCCGTAGAGCAGGCCATTGAAGAACAGCTTGAAGGTGCCATGCGGCTGGGCGCGCTGGATGACCTCCGCGCCGTAGACGAACAGCTTGCCTTCGCCCAGATCGACGTCAGCGACCGCGACCGTATCCTTCAGCCGCTCCTGGCCATGCCCCCAGCCGCTGCGCAGCGGTTCGGCCGTATCGAACCACGCGACCGACTTGGCCCCGCTCGCCAGATGGTAGGTCTGCCCGTTGGAGAAGAAGATATCCGCCTCGTTCGGCATGCCGTAGGCAAGCGGCTGGGTGTTGTCGATCCGAGCTCGTAGCACCGAGCCGGGGATGAAAAAGTCCTCGTTGCGCAGGGTCGTCTGGGCGCCGTCGACCTCACGGAACAGGGCGGGCTCGACCGGCGCCTTCAGCAGGGTGGCCAGACGGTTGGCCCCGCCGATGGTCAGCACCGTGCCGCCGCCGCGAACGAAAGCGTCGATCTGAGGAACGGTGACGCCCTCCGTCACTTCTCCCAACCAGGTCCGATACTGTTCAGGAATGGTTTCCGGCGCCGGCAGGCCGCCGCTGCGCGCGGGTCGGAACGGTCCGCCTCGCAGTTGCGGGGTCGTGCCGTCAGTGAAGACCAGAACATCGAATGCGCCATTCAGATGGCCGCCGTCGAGGCGTTGCGGATAGACGACCTCGAACGGGAATTCATATTGCTCGAGCATCCACCGGGTCCAGCCCGAGCTCATCACCCCGCCGTAGCGGTCGACGAGACCGATGCGCACAGGCTTCAGCGCGAGGCTTTCGACCGTGGGGGCGGCGTTCACGGCCTGAGCGTCGATACCCAGTTCGCCGACGCTCGACTGAATGATCGCGGCGGCCTGGGGAGAAGCGGGGACCCAGATGGATCCGGCGGCATAGGTCGTCCGGCCGGCGCGCGCGCGGTCCTTCAGCCAGAACACCGGAGCCCCGGCCTTCAGCAGGCGGTTGGTCAGAATGAAGCTGCTGTTGCTCTCGTGCCCGATCAACCAGCCGGCGCGGCCGGAGCCGACGACCGATCCGGCCGGCGCCTTCAGCAGGCCCGGCACATCCTGGAACGGCCCGTCGAAACCATCAAGCACACGATCGAACGACACGCCCATCTGATAGGCTAGGGTATAGCCCGCCACGTCATACGGCAGTTTTGGAGGACCGCCCGGGTAAGCCAGGTCATGGGGGTGGTCCTGCGGTTCGAACATGTCGATTACGTGCGGGCGATAGGCCTGGGCTGTCTTCACCACATAGGAACCGGCCGGATAGCGCTTGCCCGCGACGGTGAAGGCGGCGGTTGACTGCTCCACGTCCACGCCGCTCTTGATCAAGGCGTTGAGGAAGGCGACCGTCGCAGGCAGATCGTGTTGTTCCGCCGGGTTCAGGATGTAGCCGCGCGCATCGCGCTTGGCCGGATCCCGCAGGACAGCGTCGTAAAGGGCGGGATCGACCTGGCCCGTGGAGCGGGCCCATTCGGGCGTGTCGGTCCCTTCAACCGGCGCGCTGTTCGCACCGGCCTCTTTCAAGGCATCGACGTCTTGGGGCGTTGTCGTCCAGCTGTCCTGACTGCCGCGCTGAATGCTGTTGGCCCCCATGCGATAGACACCGGCCAGCAACCGCTCGCGGTTACGCGAGGCGTAGTCGATGACCGCGCGGTTCATCGTCCACTGATATTCCAGACTGTCTTTCAGATGCCAGGTGCGCGGGCTGATCGGTAGAGGCTCGTCGTTACGCGCGATCTGGGTATTGGGGAGCAGCGGAATTTGTTCGGGAGTCGGCCCGCCTATGATCTCGGTCAGAATGCCGATCGAATTATGGAAATAGGGCGTCGAACGGTACATGCCGTTATGCCAGGTGGAATAGGGCGCGACACTGTTCATGCCCGATCCGCCCTTGCCCTCGGCGATCAGTCGGCTGTGCATGATCATGCCGACCTCTGAAGTGCTGGTCATGACCAGGGGGTCGTAGTTATAGTTGAATGGATCTCGAAATGGCGGAACGAACACCACCATTCCGCGCGGACCGGTCTGGTGCTGATTGAAGATGATCTGCGGATACCATTCCCGGAACTGAACGCGATTGACGTTCTCCGTCTCGGGCATGTTCGAGATGTAGGAGTCACGGTTGTTATCGTGACCGACGTACTTCTGATACAGGGTCGGAATACTGCGGAACTCACGCTCTTCCGGCACCGGATTGCGCATGTACCAGTCTGCGACAAGGTCCAGACCGTCCGGATTGACGTGGCCGAACAGCACGATGACGTCGTCCAGCGTCCGCAAGGTCTCCGGATCATTCATCGACAGCAGCCGATAGAGAATTTGGATTTGGCTCTGGGTCGTCACCGTTTCGGTGGCGTGCAGTCCAGCGTCGATCCAGACAACGGACTTGCCCTCAGCCGCCAGCTGGGCGGCCTCCGCCTCGCTCAGCCCCTCGGCCTTCGCAAGCTTGCGGGAAATCTCCTTGTAACGGTTGAGATGAGCCAGGTTGTCGGGCGAGGATATGATCGCCATCCACTGCGTCCGCCCCTCAGCCGTCGTGCCGAAGCTTTCCAGCTTCATTCTGCTCGACTGACCGGCCAGGATCTTCAGATAGGCTTCGTATTGCTTGTAATCAGCCAGAAAATAGTCTGCGCCTGGATCCTGCGGAAAAAACTGCACCGGCGCCGTAATGGCGGCGGCCTCAGCGGGAGTAAGCGCGGGCGCCTGAGCTTGGGCAGGCAGACCGGACAATAAGGCAAGCGTCATCGCGACGCCGGTTAAGGCGGATCTTATATGCATCGACTGACATCCCCTCGCACGCGAAAGCGGCCCCGAAAAGTCGCATGACTTATCGGCAATAACAAATGCTGCAGCGCAACGTAGAGCAACTATTGTTCTCTAATATTCGACACGCAACCCCAAAAATGGACCAATTTTCACATTTTTGGCACAATCCGGGTAAATTCGCCTTCTCGCAAAGATTGGGGCCAGCGCTGTACGCAACCCAAGATCGCAGCCATTGGGATCGACCTACAGCCCGCCCTTCACACGCGGAATAATATTCGCGGCGTCAGCCCCAAGCCGCACACGACCTGTCAGAAAGCTGTCAGGACGATGCCCGGGACAATCCACTCCCAAGCGTGAAAGGGCTCACTTAAGGCGATAATATCGGCCACCCAATAGAGGAAGCGGAAAACGCCTAATCCGTCGCAATAAGCCCTTGAGCGTGTTGATGAATTCCGCACCGACACGGAGCGGAAGAACCCCGTGGTCACCCTATGGTCACCACAGCGGCGGAAATCGCGAGCGATTTCCAGCCTGTCCAGGAGCTTACCAGAGTGGGCGAGAAAAGTCGTCAAAGGAGGTCTGCTCGGCGCCATGAGCGGACATATCGGCTCGCGGGGAAAGCGGACGTTCTTGCCTGTCCCGGACAACCTTGGCATCGCCGCCCCCCTCCCCCCCGCCGATCACGCGTCATGGTTGAGTTTGCACACCGATCACACTATCCGGGAAGCGGGAGTGATATGTATGGCTGACAATTCGAAACCGCTCATCGTCGAGGATGTCGCCATCAACGCGCACTGCTCGGGCGAGCAGTGGACGCTTCTCGATTTCGATAGGCTCGCCTATCTGGTCGCCGTCATCGCCCTAGGCCAAGCGCAGCATGTCGCCGTGGTGCTGGCGGGGTTGGACCCGGGGAGCCCGATCCTGGGACTGGAGGAGCTGAAAGCCCAGGCGAACACGGTGCTGACGGCGGGTACCGATCCTTGGCAAAGGGACGGCTTCATATTCGAGGCGATTTCGTGGATCGCCGCGCAACAGACGGCCGGGCCGGGCGACTTCATGCGCGACCCGCACATCAAATCTACTACTCAAGGCCTCGATGGCCTGTTGATCCACGTCGAGAACGGCGCGATCGCTCGGTCGACCATCTTCGAAGACAAATGCTCGGGCGACCCGAAGAATATCTTTGCAGCGCAGGTGATGAAGTCCTTCCGGGACTATCATCTCGCCAAGCGGTCCGGGGAACTCTTGGCCGCAGCCGGCGAACTGCTGCGACAGGCGAATCTTCCTGCGATCGCCGTCCCCAAGGCCGCGGCCGCCATACTCGACCGTAAGAAGCGGCGTTATCGCGCTAGCCTTGCCGTGACCCCCGACGTCAACTCCGAGGCCGCTCGCGCCTCGGTCTTCACAGGCTACGAGAAACTTGCGGGGCTGACTGCGGATCAAAGGCTCGGTGCAGTTTTCCAGATCCCAGACGACGAGCTCCGGCCCTGGTTCGCCGCGCTGGCGACCGCCGCCCGGGCGCATGTCGACGCCCAGACCGAGACCGCAATGGCCGAGTCGACGAATGTTTGATCCTGAGACCGCCGCCTTTCTCCGCTCGGCGCCGGCGCTGCCAACTCTGGCGTCCGACCGGATCCCGCTCGAACTGACTGAAGCCTACGCCCAGCTGGTCACGGCCCGTCTGCGCGAAGACCCGGCCGACCCGCCCGCTCGCGCGAGGCTGGCGAATATCGCCGACACCTATGAGCTGATTGCCGTCGTTTCCGATGACAGGGACGAAAAACGCGCCTCTTCATTCGTGGCGGCGACTGCACAGCAGATCTTGGCCAAGGGCGTGGCCGACACGGGCTCCGACGACGGGCTTTTGAGCCGCGATGAGGTTCACCCGGCGCTCGCCGCCTGCCTTCTCTTCCTGGCGGCGGAACAATATCCCGATGCGAACGAAGCCGCGAACGCCCTACCAGCCCGCACCGACGCCAGCGCCTTCACGATCGAGACGCTCCTCTCCGAAAGCATTCGTGCGCTCGCCAAGGGCCATCTGATTGATGTCCTCAACCGCGCCCAGCGGCGCGGATCGCTGGGCGCCAATGTGGACGACATCCCGGCCGAGGCGACGTCTCCCCTCTACGCAGCCTTGTTGGACGGCGTGGAGCTTCTGGCCTCGGAACTTCTCGCTCAACCTCATCCCCTCGCGGAGACTCTGCGCTTTCGGCGATCCGGCGCGGCGTTCGATCGCGTGCTCGAGCTGGCGACGTTGGACCATCCGTCTGTGTTCGGTGATCGCACGCTCACGACGACCTATCCCGGTCCGTCCCACCTCGCACGCCTGCTCAAGGCCGCCGGCGAGACGTTGGGAGAAGCGTCCATCCAAACGCTGGCGCCGCCCTCGGGCGCGGATGACGGCGTCTGGAAATCCTGGCTGGCTCATCGGGCGAAAACCAAGCCCCTGCTGTGGCCCAACCATCGCGCCGCACTCGCATCCGGTTTCCATCAGACGGGGGCGTCGGCCCTCCTCACGCTCCCCACCGGTGCCGGCAAGACGACGGTCGCCGAGTTCAAGATCGCCGGCGTCCTGGCCCGCAAGCAGGCTGTCATCTTCCTTGTCCCGACCCACGCCCTGGCCGATCAGTTGCGGGATGATCTGGCGGAGGCCTTCCCCGACGAGATCATCGATGGATCTGTCACGACGGATTTTGACCTTCTGTTGCTGAGCCTGGCTTCCCCGGCCCGGATCGAGGTCATGACGCCCGAGATGTGCTTGGCGAGGCTCAGTCTGGGCGACGCGGCCTTCGATGGCGTCGGTCTGCTGGTCTTCGACGAATGCCACATGCTCAGTCCTGCCGCCGGATCACTGCGACGCGCCCTAGACGGAATGTTCGCGGTCCTCGGCTTCCTGAAGGCGACGCCGGAGGCCGATCTTCTCTTCCTCTCCGCGATGGTCAAGGACGGCGGAGATTTCGTCGCCTGGATCCATGAACAGACCGGTCGCCAATGCGTCCTAGTCGACCCGATCTGGAAGCCGAGCCGGCAGGCGCGGGGCGTCGTCCTTTACGAAGCCACCAAGCTAAGGACGATCCTGGCCTCGGCCGCCAATGCCCGGACACTCGCCGGGACGAGCGGCCTCGGCAAGGCGGCGAAAGCCCATCTGCGCGCCCGGCCTCATGTGCTGTTCGGCCTCCAGCACAACTGGAACAACGTCGGGACCACCGACATCACCATCTCTGAACTTCTGGCCACGGACGTCGATCTTGATGCCGCCGTGAGCAAGACCGGACTCTATCTGCGACCGAATGCGAATGTGGTTTCCTCCGCCATCGCTGCAGCCTCCGCCAAACAGGGACTCAAGACGATCGTCTTCGTCACGACCGCGCAGCAGGCGATCACGAACGCGGCGCGTGTCGCCGAGGCGCTTCCAGAACTCGGACCGCACACGGCTTATGAACTGGAACTGTGCAGCGCCATCGAGGACGAGATGGGGACTGGGGGGCAATCCCTAGTTCCGAGCCAAGCGGCCGCGGTGCCCCATTCCGCCGATCTGCTGCCGATCGAGCGGAGGCTCGTGGAGGCCTATTATCGCCGCAAGGACGGCGCTGCGGTCATCGTCGCCACGACAACCCTGTCTCAAGGCATGAACCTTCCGTCCGAGGTCGCGATCCTGTCGGGCGACAAGCGGGCCGATCTGACGGAAGGCGGACGCGAAGCTCTGAAGGCCCACGAACTTCTCAACGCCGCGGGCCGGGCGGGGCGCGCTGGTCACCTAGCAAACGGTGTGGTCATCCTGGTTCCCGAGGCGATCTTGAAGTTCACCGGCAAGATCCCCGACGCCAACGCCAAGATGAAACTTCGGTCGATCCTGCCAGAGAGCGACCGATGCATTGAGTTGGACGATCCGCTCAACGCCGTCCTGGATCACATCCAGACATCATCGGCGGTGGCCGAGGTCGCCTATGTCATCAATCGCCTGCAGGGCGATGTGGTCGACCGCCTTGAGGATTTGAAGCACCGTTCGTTCGCGGCCTTCCAGGCCCGGAGGAAGAGCGATGAGACCGCTTTCGCTTCCAGGCTCGACGCACTCAAGACCGCCCTCGACGCTTCCCGAACCACGCCCTGGGCTCCGCATATCCTGGAGCTGTCGGCCCAATCAGGAGCGGCCGCTGGGGTTCTGCAGACGCTGGCCGACCGGCTGTCGGCGACGGGACCGTTGCCGCAGGACGTCGTGGGCTGGATCGGATGGATGACCGACTGGTTTGCTGCCGACCCCCTGGCCGCCGGGCTTCTGGGCTCTTCCGAAGCGGCCGCACGGTCGGCGGTCAAGATCGCGAAAACGGCCGATCTGACGCCGCATTGGCCGAACCTGAAAATGGCTCTGGAGGCATGGGTCAACGGGCTCCCCCTCGCCAAGATCGAGGGTCTTCTTGGCGGATCGGTTAAGGCCCATCCACACTGTCCCAGAGCTCGCGAAATCGCCACCGACCTCGCCACCCGGGGGTTCTCCTATGCGGCCAGCCTCGTCGTCCAGGTTCTGAAAGCCCAGTTCGAGGCCGCAGGCCAAGACCCCAATCAGATCCCCGTGACCGGATATCTAGCGACGGCCATCAAGCGCGGCTTCAACTCCCAGGATTTGGTAGCGTTCGCGATGGAGACAAAGGGGCCCCTGACGCGGGTCCAATACCACCGCGCCCATGCGAAGGCCGGAAACGCCGCCCAACGCGCGTTCGGAGCAGCGCCGATCGTCACCATCACGCTCGAGGATTGAGCCTTGCTGACCCCCGGCGGTCGTGTTCCTCTCGTTCAAAAGGTCTCTGCCACTATCTGACAGCGACGACCTGCGCCTTGATCATCCAGCAAACGGATGCTCCCGACGTCCGCTTCGAGTCAAAATAGGTCTTTCGGCCGCTAGCCAATCGAAGGACTGGACGTGACTGAGGCTGTGTAAAAACGAGTTGAGCTGCGGGCGTGCGCGAGCGGCATGATGCGCAGAGCGCCTCATTCTCAGGCTCTGATCGCGTCTATCAGCGACTTGGCCCCCAACACCGCCATCGCCCGCTTCATGTTATAGGCCAGGATGTGGAGGCTGATCTCGGTCTTCACGTTGGGCAACCGCTTCATCAGGAAGTGGGTGTGGCCCATCCAGGCCTTGATGGTGCCGAACGGATGTTCGACCAGGCTTCGCCGCTCGCGCATGGCTTTGGGCCTCAGGTCCATTCGGGTTTGCAGGGCATCGATCACCGCCTCATGCTCCCAGCGCGTGACCTTTCGCTCGACCGCAGGCGTGCACTGAGCCTTGATGCTACAGCCTGTGCAACTGGCCCGATCCCAGTATCGATGCAGCTTCATGCCTCTTTCGACGACGGTCATGTGGTATGGAAGCAGGGAGCCGGCCGGGCAACGGTAGACGTCTTGATCAGGCAGATAGACGAAGTCCTGCTTGCCGAAGCGCCCATTCGCCTTTGCGCCTGACGTCAGCGTCTTTGGCACGAAGGGCGTCGCGCCCAGGGCCTCACAGGCCAGGATCTCCTCGCCGGAGAAGTAGCCCCGGTCCGCCAGCACATCGAGCCTCTCCACGCCCATGGCGTCCTTGGCTAGACCAGCCATGTTCGCCAGCTGTTGCTTGTCCGATCCGGTCATCACCACCTCATGGGCGACGATCAGGTGATGCTCGCCCTCGACGGCGGACTGGACGTTGTAGCCAACGATGCCGCTCCCCCGGCCTGATGTCGCCATGGCGCGAGCATCGGGATCGGTCAGGGATACCTGGCCATCAGGCGACGCTTCGACCTCAGCCTCCATGACCTTCAACATCGCCATCTGAGCGCGAAGGCGACCGATCTTCTCGACCAGCCTCACCGATCGCGCCTCCACGCCATCACCGGAGGTGGCGATGCCAAGGTCCGTTATCCGACCGGATCTCGAAGTCCGCTCCTGGCGCCGAGGGTGCCGAGGCGACGACAGATTGTCCGGTCCAGTCGTCTGGCGCCGCGAAGGCGAGCGCATCATCTTTCAAGCGGCCGGACGTGACGATGACCGCCGTGCGCTCTGCGTCGGCCTTCAGCCGGTCCAGCAAGGTTTCGTCCGCCCGGTGCGGCGTCGGATGGGCCAGATGAAGGGCAAGACGATCGAGGTCCAGTCCAGCCTGTTCGTCCTTTGCTTGAAGATCAAAGACGTGTCCGGCCCCGGAGATCGTCGTCCGGACCTCGACATCCTCGCCACCGTCGGGCTCCGATCGAACCTCCAGGGTCGCATCGTCGAGCCCGGCTAGAGCGAACAGCAGACCGACCAGATCCTGGTATTCAAACTTGTCTTGGGCGACACGGGCGATGGTCACGCCATGGGTTCCGATCGCGGCTGGTCGGGCGTCACGCCTACATCCTTCTAGTTGAGTGCATTCGACGCCTATCGGAATAGCGTGGTTCGCAAAAGCCTAGACCATATCCGTACCTCGACCGGGCTGCGCCATGTCCTGGATCCATTTTCCCACTATGGTCCTATCAATCCCTTGAATCGGATAGCCCCTGGCGTTGATGACCTTCTGCGCGCCTGGCGAGAGGCTGGAGGTGGTGACGACTAGGCCGGATGTGGCATTGGCGTTCAGGATGTCGGCGTAGAGCCCTTTGACGACGACCTTCTGGATCTTGCCCTTTTCGCGCTTGCACTGGACAAGCACGGTTTCGGGGCCTTGGCCATCGGCGGAAGTTCGACTCATCCGCACATCGACGCCGTCATCATTGCGTCCCGGGCCAATGTCGACGTTGTAGCCCTCCCGCGAGAACCACTCGCCAGTGAGCCCCTCAAACTGCCGCCAGTTAATCGTCCCGAGCTGATCGGGATTCCGGGCCAGATAGTTGATGAAGCGTTGATCGAAAAAGACCTCCTCTTCCGCAGGAAGGCGTTCGCTGTGGAACAGGTCTGACAGGGCCACCTCGTCCGGGTAGAGCGCGTCCCGGATCGCATAGGGCGTGACCAAGGCGTACTCTCTTGTGGCCTCCACGATTGCCTCGAAGGCTGCCTCCGCGTCGTCGCCATACCACTCCGTCAAGGCGTCACGGATGTCGGCCTCATAGGCATCGGTGGGCCTGAGCACCCATTCAAGGACGCGCGTTCCGACCAACCCACCCAACGCCGCCGCCTGCTCGGGATCAAGCCGGATCCCGTGCTCCCGGTTTAGGCGGACAGCGGCGATGTACCCCGGCGGCGGGACATCCGCCGTGTCACGGACACCCAGATGGAAAAGCAAGACGCCGACGGCGTCCTCGTACTTCTGAGCGTCGGTGCGGACGAAGACTCCAGGGTCGCCCGCCAGATCAAGGTCCAAGTTTTGCCCGGTCAGGCCGGTCGCCATTTCCTCGGTGGTTAGGGCGAGGCCGGAGCGAAGACCAACTGCCTCGCCGAGGCGGGCCGACAGAACAGCGCGAGGCCAGTGGATTCCACCCATAGCGACTCCTCAATAACGACGCCGCGCCGACTGCTCACGCAGCCCCTCGTCTATCCGACGTAGCGCCCTATCGGACTACCGCGCAAGCGCGCACCCGCCCTTGGCGTCCGCTTGAGGGAGTGGCCGCACCCGCCGCCCTGACCGGTCTGCACAGACTATACACAGAGGGCCGCCGGTCGAAATTCCCAAGCCAATGTGTTAGGTTAGCGAGCCACCTTCTCCCGCAAGGGGAGAGGGGTTGGACTATTTGTCCTTCAACCGCTGAACCGCGTCCTCGGCCTGGTCGCGGTGGCGGCGTTTGATGTTGGCGCCCAGGGTGGCGATCAGGGCGGCGATGACGGCCGCGTCGTCGGTATAGCCGATGCCGGCGAACAGGTCGGGGATCGCGTCGATCGGCATGATGAAATAGGCTAGGCCGGCGAAGATCATGCCCTTGGCGGGCAGGGGCGTGGCCGGGTCGCGCGCGGCGTACCAAGCCGCCAGGGCCTGATCGGCGAAGGGGATGCGGGCGGCCGTGCGCTGGATCTTGGGCCAGAAGCCCTTGGCGACGCGCACCTCGTTGACCTTGACCACAGAGGGCACGAGGGCCTTTCGCGGGTCCAGGGCGTCGACGGGTTTGGCTTTGGCGCTCATGGCCGCTAAATCCTCAAACGAAACTCAGGTTCAATACAACATAGGAATGACCGGGATGAAACTCGACAGCACCATTTCCGCCGTGGTCACGGGCGGCGCCTCGGGTCTGGGCGAGGGCACGGCGCGCGCCATCGCCGCCACCGGGGCCAAGGTCGCCCTGTTCGACCTGAACGCCGAGAAGGGCGAGGCCATCGCGGCCGAGATCGGCGGCGTCTTCTGCCAAGTGGACGTCACCGACGACGCCTCGGTCGCCGCCGCCTTCGCCAAGGCCCGCGCCGCCCATGGCCAGGAACGGCTGACCGTCAACTGCGCCGGCATCGCCACCGGCATGAAGACCGTCTCGCGCAAGAAGGACACCGGCGAGATCAAGGCCCACGACATGGCCCAGTTCGAACGCACGGTGCGGGTCAATCTGTTCGGCACCTTCCGCGTCCTCTCGCAGTCGGCGGCTGGAATGGTGACGCTGGAGCCGATGGCGGACGGCGAGCGCGGCCTGATCGTCAATACGGCGTCCGTGGCGGCCCAGGACGGCCAGATCGGCCAGGCGGCCTATTCGGCGTCCAAGGGCGGGGTCTACGCCATGACCCTGCCGATCGCGCGGGATCTGGCCCAGGAAGGCGTCCGCTGCAACACCATCCTGCCGGGCATCATGTGGACGCCGATGATGGCCGGGATGGACCAGAAGATCCAGGACGCCCTGGCCGCCGCCATCCCCTTCCCCAGCCGCCTGGGCACGCCGGCCGACTACGCCTCCCTGGTGCTGGAGCTGGCGCGCAACGTCTATATCAACGGCGAGTGCATCCGCCTGGACGGGGCTATCCGCTTGGCGCCGCGCTGACGCGCGGAGGGGCGCTACGCTCGCCGCGCGGCGGCTCGCTGCTTGAGCGCGAAAGCGCTCAGGCGGCGAGAGCACGGGCGTTCCGGCTTCGGCCGTTTAGGCATGAATTCGGCCCAAATAGCGCGAAGCGCGATAGTCGCAAAAAAGAGCTTGCAGGACCGCTCAACCCTCCGCTATACGCCCCCTCCTCGACGGGGAGCGCACCTAGCTCCTACGGAGTGCGGGCGTAGCTCAGTGGTAGAGCACAACCTTGCCAAGGTTGGGGTCGAGAGTTCGAATCTCTTCGCCCGCTCCAAGTCGAGACCAATAAAATCAGGGGCTTGTCGTTCTACGGCAAGCCCCGATTTTTTTCACCAAATCATCCGGTCATCACATGGTCATCAGATTGATGAGCGCATGAGGTCTGACGTGCGTGCCAAAATGTCGCGGCTTGAAGCGGACTTCGGTTGCTGAATCACGGGTTCGGTGCTGCCAGATCTCTAAGCGTGCTGCTTTGGCCTCTGAGATCCGAAGTTAGATTCGCGGCTGGGATGTCCGAAATTTGCATACAAATTTCGGACATGCTCGATTTTTTCCCTCACTCAGCGCCTTGGTTTGAGGCTTGGTGAGGCGAAGCTGGTGCTGATCGGCAAATTGCTTGGAGACGAGCCTGTGGTGAGAACTCGCCGATATGAGGTCCTTTGAGATAGGCGCGCGTTCTGATACATAATTAGATATCTAATAAGGTGTTTGATGTGTGATTATATATCATCTCTCGACCGAGGCTGGGTGGGTGATGTATAGCGCTGTATCAGATGGGCCTAATGATGCAGAATAAGATATCAAAACGATATAGCTTGGGGTCGCTAACGGAAACGATCCGTCAAGCGCGCCTGGCCAAAGGCTGGAGCCAGCGCGACCTCAGCGCCCGTGCGCATTTAACCCAGGCGCAAATCTCCCGGATTGAAAACGGAGAGGTGGATCTGCAGGTGTCGACCCTGATCGAACTGGCGCGCTCGCTCGATCTCGATCTGCAACTCGTCCCGAGATCCGCGCTTATCGCCGTTGAGGCGGCGGTTCGCTCGGCCGAAGAGCGGTTGGACGAGAGATCAGCCAGAAAGCTTTTGGCGGCCTTGCGTCTCTTGGCCGAACGGGCCCAGCAGGCCGCACCCGGGCGTGAAGACATCGCCTCTATCGCTTCCAGCCTTCACGACCTGGAGCCGCTCGCGCCGGCTTTGCGCGGGGCCGTCCGCACGGCCGACCTGGAACGGCTGAGGATCAACCTGGAAGGCTTCCTGAACTATCCCCCGGCCGAACGCCCCAGCCACGCCCAGACCTACAGGGACGCTGCGGCATGGCTGAAGCAACTCAGAAATACCCTGATGCACGCGCCTCGTACGGAGCGTCCCGCCTACAGCCTTGATGACGAGGACTAACGATGGCCGCCGACGCCCTTGAAGTCCTGCTCAATGAACAGAAGGTCGGCGTGATCTCCGCTTTGGGCGGTGACCAATCTATCTTCTCGTTCGACGACGCCTATGCGGACGACCCGGATCGACCGACCCTCAGCCTGTCGTTCAAGGGCGAGCAAGGCGGCCTTTTGCGCGATCATAGGCCGACCCAGACACGGCTAATGCCCTTCTTTTCGAACCTCCTCCCCGAAGGCACGCTTCGCGACTACCTGTCCAAGCGCGCGGGCATCAAGCCGATGCGGGAGTACCCGCTGCTTGAGGTGTTGGGGCCGGATCTGCCAGGCGCTGTGACCGTGCGGCCGCTGGGGGAAGACGTCGTTGATGAGGATGACGAAGAATACCGTGAGGATGAAAAGAATGAGGGCGTGGCGGGTCAGGGCGCCCTGAGGTTCTCCCTTGCGGGGGTGCAGCTGAAGTTCTCAGCCGTCGAGAAGGCCCAGGGCGGCCTGACGATTCCGGCGAGCGGTCGTGGCGGGGAGCCGACGCCGGAAACCCAACGATCGCAGCACACCGCACAAATATCCGGCCGTATATTTCACCCAGCGCCGCCGTTCGCTGATGCACCCCTCGCTTTTTCGGTTAGACTCGCCCGATGCGGTCCGATCTCGACCATCTTCCCGAACGCCAGCAGCGCGAACTTGAACGCGTTCGCGACCTCCTGCTCGCCGGTTTCGAAGCGGCCAAGAACGGGGGCGGCGGCGGGACGCAGACCTGGCGTCGCGGCGGCCAAGTCTACAAGATCATCCTCTTCGGCTCGTACGCACGCACCGACTGGGTCGATGAACCGGAGCACGGCTACCTTTCGGACTTCGACCTGCTGATCGTGGTCAACCACGAGAAGCTGACCAATATCGCCGACTACTGGTGGAACTCTGAGGATCAGATCCTCCGCGACCCGACCATTGGCCGCACCGTGAACCTGATCGTCCACGACCTCCAGGAGGTCAATGACGCCCTGCGGCGCGGTGAGTACTTCTGGACCGACATCGTCCGCGACGGCATCGCCCTCTACGAAATCCCCGGCCATCCCTTCACGACGCCGCAGCCGATGACGGCGCAAGATGCGCTTGCTTCGGCAGAGGCGCACCTGAGAGTAAAACTACAGGACGCCGATGACTGGCTTCGACTGACGGAGCTGGCTCTGAATGAGGGGCCTTCGGAGGCCAATTGGCGCCGTAAGGCCGCCTTCAACCTTCACCAGGCTGTCGAAGCCGCCTACGCCTGCTTCCTCCTGGTCCACACCTTCTATTTCCCGCGCTCTCACAACATCAAATTCCTCCGCTCCCTGGCCGAGGACGTGAACACCCGCCTGGTCGAGGCCTGGCCGCGCGAACACCGCTTCGACCGCCGTCGGTTCGAACTGTTGAAGCGCGCCTATGTCGAAGCCCGCTACAGCGACCAATACGACGCCTCGGCCGAGGATCTGGACTGGCTGATGACCCGCGCCCGCCATCTGCGCGATCTCGTCGCCGACCTCTGCCAGACCCGTATCGCCGAGCTGAAGACCAAGGCAGAGACCGCCTGAGCTGTGGGTTTCCGCGACAGCGGCCGATCACATTCGCTTGACGGATTGTGAAAATGAAAAGCCCTGAACAGCCCTGAAACAACCCCTCTGTGACCAGCGTTTTCGGCGGGATTGACGACCTGGGGATAAGTGCGTCGCTTGAGGACCTTCACCAAGGAGCACCCTCAATGACCCGTCATTTCCCCGAAGAGACCGAAGACGTTCTGCTGAACCGCAAGGAGGCTTCGCGCGAGCTGGCGACCCTCGGCATCCGCCGCGCGCCTTCCACCCTCGCCAAGATTTTCTGCACCCGATCCGACGGCCCGCCCTGCACCCATCTGGGCCGCACGCCCTACTACCCCCGCAGCAAGCTGCACGAATGGGCCAGGAGCCAGCTGACCGGCCTGCGCTCCTCGTCGAGCCAGCCGCGCCGACAAGGCGGCTGGGAACAGGACTCGGATCAGTCGCCGCCGCGCTAGAGTTCCAGGCCAAGCCCTTTGCCGCGTTGCTGCTGACCGAAGCGGAAGTCCACCTGACCGCCCTAGCCGGCGCGGATAGGCCTGCACTAACATTCGCGGAAATCGTAGACGCCGTGCCCGACATTGAGGCGGCCTCACGGCTGCTTCGCGACAAACCTCCGAGCTGGGCATTCAACATCCCTATGTCCCTACCGGCACAGAGCCCGCCTGAACTCGACATCTTGCTCGTCAACCGCCTGTCCTGGGGAGATCAGACCTTGGCATACGCGGCCACCGCCAAAATTCGGCGGCGCGACGACTCCGACATCTGGGAGATTGATTCAGTGGGGCCGCGCGACATCCGTCCGGTGCCTGAGGACGGGTTCAGCGAGTACGTTCAGGCCCGTTCGGCCGAGTACGACATGCCGAACATCATCTCCCGGGGCGAGGACTTCTGATCGCCTCTCCAGACCGGCGAGCGACCTATCGGGCAACCCTTCGAACTTCGAGATCCGCGACCACGTGTTCAGCGATTTCCACGACGGTGGCGAAGTCGCAGACGATCTGCGCGTGAAACCTCACCGGGCGGGCCTGCTCCCCGTACGAATGCATCATGACCGGGTCGAAAGTCCCTAGCCGGCGTTGAGCCGCCTGAACCTCAAACCACCGCTCGGGCGTCCAGCCTTCCGCCATCAAGCCTTCCTCGAGGCGGCGGAACTCGGCTGTGTCGGCCTCATCGAACGTCTTGGGCGGGATGTAGAGCGGAATCCGATGGGCGAGGGCGTGGCGATAATCCTCCAGATAGCCAAACCAAGCGTCCGTCGCTTCCAGGTAAGCACGGGTGCCTTCCGACATCGTCGCCCTGAGCAGGACGTGATCCGGCGTGAGGCCGACTTGCCCGCGCCGCAGCGGCCGTCCCCTTGCGTCCAGGGGCTCGACTTCGGACGCCCAGATCCAGGCGATGTTGTCGACAGCGCCAAAGACGTTGATGACGAACGCCTGAAGAAACGCCGTTGCGTCCCGAACATCACGCTGACTGGGGTCATTCACATCGGGGGGAAGGACCTCAAAAATCCGATCGACGCCATGTCTCAGGTCGGCTATCCCGGAACACGCGATCTGTGCTGGCGCTTTCTCACTGCACAGTTCGACCAGTTACCGTCGAAGACTCGCTCCAACCTGCCGCAATGGCTACGCAACGCCTATTCTACCGAGCTCGATGACCTCGTGTGGAAGGACGGAGAAGCCTGGATCACCGTCGATGGAACGAACTTCTTCGACAGTCGAATGTTCTGGCAACCTCGGCGCAGCGATGTCCGGTTCGAGGTGGACGGACTGAATGGCGCGGCCGACTTCACTCTTACGCCGGAGCGCGCTGAAGCGGTGCTCCGCTATTATGCGAACATTCCGCGACGACTGACCCGACGGGCGGTGCAACGGCTTCGCCCCGCCGACGCCAATGGCTTCGGGTCTGGTCGTTCGTCTCGGCCGCTGCGGCGCTCAGCGCGCCCATAAGGATGTCGGCCCCTAGGGCGTCCGCGCCGCTGGCGATGACGAGTTCGCCGAGTTGTGTGACCCGTCGCGCCTTCAGCGCCGCCGCGCGTTCCGCCAGCGCCGCGAGTTCAGCGTCGATGTCTCTGGGTTTTCGCATGATGACGGCTCTCTCTTCCTTCGAAGAGCCGTCATCATGCTCGCGTCCTGCCTTGCGCGCGCCCCCGTAAGTCTGCGGTGGTGCGCGGGCGTGAGCAGCCTACTTGGCCGCCGGTTTGCGTCCGCGCTTGGCGGGCTTGCGACCGCCCTGGCCGAGGCCCATCGACTTGGCCAGTTCCGACCGTGCGGCGGCGTAGTTCGGCGCCACCATCGGATAGTCCTTCGGCAGGCCCCACTTGGCCCGATAGTCCTCCGGCGTGAGGCCGTACTTGTTGGCCAGATGGCGCTTCATCGACTTGAAGGGCTTGCCGTCCTCCAGGCAGATGATGTGGTCCAGCGTGATGCTCTTCCGGATCGACACCGCAGGCGCCTGCGGCTCGGGTTCGAGCGCCGCAACCTGCGTCGTCCCCGCCAGCGCGCCATGCACGCCCGCGATCAGGCGCGGCAGAACGGCACGGTGGGCACGCTGGTTCGCCTCAGCGGGTCAGAGCTGGAGGTGAGGCTCGACGACGCCAGAACCTTGCGGTTCGACCGCAAGCATTATGCGGACCTGACGCACGGCTATGCCGCGACGATTCACAAGGTCCAGGGCGCGACCTTCGACAAGGCCTATGGTCGAGCAACACGGGTAACAGTTCGGCGAACAGCGGCCATGGCGGGTTTGGGCCGTACACCTCAACCCGGTCGATTTGCACTAGGGACTCAACAAGCGGCACGGCGACCGTGGGGCTGGCGACGAAAACCTTAAGACGGGCGATCAACTCGTGCTTCCGAGCCTTCGTGAGACCGTCCCAATTTCGAGCCAGGCCTTTGAGGACATCGCTGGCTATGCGCGGATGTCGCTCCTCAAAGATCTGATCGAGGATCGCGTTGTCATTCGATCGCTGCACGCTGATCCAGATCCTGGCGGCTTCACCGCGCAACACGGCTTCGTCCATGGCGAGAAGCCTTCTTTCGTGGCGCACAGACTCGCGCCGCTAAGACAAGCGCTCCGCAAGACGACCCAAAGGCTGGACCGTCTTCCAGCCCTGATGCGCAGGGCTGAAACCATGCAGCGGCGGGCCGATCATCACGAACGCCAAGATGCCCGGCGCGCCCGTACCCGTCACCTAATCGAACTGGGCGGTTTGGTGCAGAAGGCAGGGCTGGTCGAACTGACTGGCGACGACCGCAACGCCATCTTCGGCGGCCTCATCACTATCGCCGCCATGTTGCACAACGACCGACGCACGGAGGTCATGGCGGTCCTGGCGCACCGGGGGCGACGCGCCTTTAGGGGTGACAACGACTCCCCTAGCGGCGATGCTCCCTCCCCATGGTGATCCGTCGCGAATACCACAGAGCCGGCCGTGAGGAGCTTCGCCTTGCGAAGCGCGGCGGTAACAGCAAGACTCGTCGGATGAAGACGAGTCTTGACCATCTGCCGCTCGGCAAGCGCCGCGAACTGGAGCACGTCGTCCAAGTCATCCAGGACGCGTTCCGAAAGGCTATCGCCAACCGCCGCGCCGATGGCGTGAAAGACGGCCAAATCCTCAAGATCATCCTCTACGGATCATACGCACGGGGCGACTGGGTCGAGGACCCGGTCGGCCGATATTTCTCCGACTTCGATCTGCTCGTCGTCGTCAGCGACGAGAAGCTGACCGACGTTCTGGAGTTCTGGGAGGGCACGGAAAAGCGTCTGCGTGCGGACCTCGCCTTTGGCGCCAATCTGCGCACACCGGCCGATTTGATCATTCATTCGCTCGACGATGTGAACGACCAGCTGACCCAAGGACGATACTTCTTCGCCGACATCGTGCGCGAAGGCGTGGTGCTTTTCGAAGAGCCGGATCATCCGTTCGTCGATCCACAGCCGCTGCCGAGCGGCGCGGCTGTGAAGGAAGCCGAGAAATTCTACCGCGAGCATTCCACTGCCGGCCAACAGTTTCTTCGGCAAGCGCAGCACGCCATTGATGACGAAGCGCCCAAGATTGCAGCCTTCGATCTGCATCAGGCGGCCGAGCATTTCTACAACGCCGTCCTGCTCGTCGCGACGCTGTACACGCCCAAGTCCCACAACTTGGTGCGGCTGCGGAATACCGCAGAGCCTGTAGATGCGCGGTTGGCGGAAGTCTGGCCGACAGAGACGAAATTCCAGAAGCGGTGCTTCGAGTTGCTTCGCGCGGCCTATGTGAAGGCCCGCTATTCGGAGCACTACCGGGTGAGCGCTGAGGAGCTCGCCTGGATGCTCGAGCGATTGCAAGTGCTCCAGAACGTGGCGGAGACTATCTGCCTCGAGCGGTTGAATAAGTTGAAGGCAGCCACCGAAGGCTGAAATGCGCCATGAGCGGACATTGGCTAGGTGCCGAGAAGCGGACATCTGGCCAATCTCGAAGCTTGGCTTGCGTGCTATCCGCATCGAACATCAGAGTTGGAAGGTCTGTCTGTTGATCCGGTTGAGGCGGTGGCCTTATCCGTTCCAGCGCTCGACCCGATGCCCCTCATCCGCACCGCCCGCAACCTTCTCTACAACACGGACTAGGACCCGGCGATCCACTGACCGCAGCCTTGAATAAGGTCATGCAAAGCACAGCCGGGATTCTTCAGGAGGGGTCGCAATAGAACGCTCACATTGCACGACCAACCGAGGGGTTGGTTCGCGCGCTAGCCCGTAAATCGGATTCGCGACTTCGAGAGTTCGAGCCAATCCGGCTTGGCGGCGTACATCTGGCTGATCAGATCCTTAATCTCTTCGATCCGATTGCTGGCGTCATTGACCCTGTAGCTCATGATGATCGGCGAGAACGCCTTGGGGTCGTCGATCGGCCGGAAGGCGACATCGCTACTTCGCAATCTCTGGGCGGAGGCCGGCACCACCGCGACGCCGATCCCTGAAGCCACCAGCCCCATCGCCGTCTGCAGTTCGCGAACCTCGCGGGTCGCCGCCGGAGCGATCCGGGCGTCCGCGAGCAGCGACAAAACTTCGTCCGCGAAGCTGGGTCGAGGCTGGGATGGATAGAGGATCAGCGTTTCCTCAGAGAGGACCGACCAATCGACCGGCCCAGCGACCTGTGCGAGGACATGTTCGGCTGGCACCGCAAGAACTAACGCCTCTTCGCGCAACCGCACCCGCTCAATGGCCGGGTCAGCGAGACGCACCCGACCAAAGCCAAGGTCAATCCGGCCTTCCTTGAGGGCGGTGATCTGCTCACTCGACATCATTTCGAGGATTTCGATCTGAAGGTTAGGCCAGCGCTTCCGCATGCGGCGAACGAGATCCGGCGTTCCGCCGTAGAGGGTCGAGGCCACGCAGCCGATGACGAAACGGGTGCGACCGGTCGCGCCGATCTCCTGGGTTTGATCCTTCAACTGCGCTAGGCGGCCGAGTATCTGAAGGGCCTGCTCATAGAAAAAGCGCCCCGCCTCAGTAAGTTGAAGCGGACGGGCGCTCCGATCGAGGAGCTTGACCCCGAGTTCGGCCTCCAGGTTCTGAATCTGGCGGCTCAGCGGCGGCTGGGCGATATGGAGCTCTTCGGCAGCGCGGCTCACATTGCGCGTGTGAGCGACGACGACGAAGTAACGAAGCTGTCTGAGTTCCATTCTGGACGTCCTCTGGCGACAAGTGGCGACCGACGGAACGGGCTCCGTTGGTCGCCATAGCAGGCCCTGCCGCCCGGCCTGTCAAACCGGCCGACCAGGCGAGGACGCTAGAAGGGATAGGCGGGAGCAGACGCCTTGATGGTGAACCACTGCCAGTGGGTGAACTCCTCCCAATTGGCGGGGCCGCCGATGGAGGTTCCATTGCCCGATGCGCCCACGCCGCCGAAGGGGTTGACCACGTCGTCATTGACCGTCTGATCGTTGATGTGGACGAGACCTGCGTGGAGTTTCTCTCCCATCGCCATGGCGCGGCCGACATCCTTGGAGATGACGGCGACCGAGAGGCCGTATTCGGTGTCATTGGCCAGGGTGATCGCCTCCGCATCCGTGTCGAAGGGCACGAGCACCGCGACAGGGCCGAAAATTTCTGCGCCATAGGCCGGCATTTCGGCGGTCACGCCCTTGAGCACAGTGGCCTTGAGGAACAGACCCTCGGCGGAGCCGCCTGCCGCAACCTCGGCGCCGGCCTCACGGGTCTTGTCGATTATGGACAGCGCATTATCCAGTTGCGGCTGGTTGATGATCGGGCCGAGGGCGACTTGCTCCGACATGGGGTCCCCCACCGGGAGCTGTCCTGCCTTCTCAGCGAGGGCCGCAGCAAAGGCGTCCATGATCGAACGCTGCACCAGAATTCGCCCCGCCGACATGCATATCTGCCCTTGGTGGAGATAGGCGGCCCAGGCCGCATTCTTGACCGCCAGTTCAAGGTCCGCGTCCTCAAGAATGATCAGGGAGTTCTTGCCGCCGAGCTCTAGGGAAACCTTCTTCAGGTTGCGACCCGCCGTCTCGCCAACGCGGCGGCCGGCGTTGGTGGAGCCGGTGAACTGGATCATGGCGACGTTGGGATCGGTGCATAGGGCTTCGCCGGCATCTCCACCGCCTGGCACCAGATGCAGGGCCCCTTCCGGCAATCCGGCCATCTCGAAAAGGCGAGCGATCACCACCCCTCCGCAGACCGCCGTGCGCGGATCAGGCTTCAGGACGACGGCATTGCCGACAGCAATCGCCGGCGCGACAGCCCGCATCGCCAGGTAAAGGGGAAAATTGAACGGAGAAATCACGCCGACCACGCCGAGCGGACGGCGGCGGGCGAGGCTGAGCCGTCCCGGTTCGCTAGGCAAAATCTGACCCTGCGCCTGATTAGGCATAGCCGACGCCAACTGCAGGGCTTTGATAGTGATCGAGAGTTCAAATTCCGCCTTGGCGCGAACCGAGCCGCTTTCGCGCATGATCCATCGGGTGATGTCGTCCCAATGCGTCTGCGCCAGATTTGCAGCCTTGCGTAAAACCTCGGACCGGCCGTCAGGCGTCATCGCGGCCCAGGTCCTTTGAGCCTGACGCGCCTTCAAGGAGACTGACGTGATATCGGCTGGTCGACCGACAGCCACCTGGCCAAGGATGTCACCGGTCGCCGGCTCGATGATGGGCGCGGTTTCCGACGCCGTCGTCCAGACGCCGTCGAAAACGGCTCCCGAAAGATGGATGTCCTGGATGAATTGATTTGCGTCCGTCATTCGCCTCTCCCGTGACTGACCGGCCTTAGGGCCGTGTTTGAAGGCTCGTGCGTACTCGCCCCGCGCCGACCGAACAAAGACCGAAAAGGTTCAACACTATACCTATTGAGCATGATCGAGCCTTAACTAGCCGATTTGCGGGCGCTTAGCGCCAGTTGAGGTATTGAGATCATATGCCGTCGGTATTGGAAAAGGCCGATGGACGCTTCCTACAGTGACGCTGGGCTCAAGGCCCTAACCAAGCAACGACCCGGATCCATCGTAGATCCTCGGGCGGTCACAAGGGAGAGAAGACAATGACGGTCAGTCCGATCTGAACGCACAGCCGCATGCAATTCGCGGCCCCCATAGCAGATCAATTCCGACGGCGCCGGTTCGGCGTCGCCCCTCCCGCATGAGTGCGGGCTGAGCATGAGAGCACCATGACCAAGGATAAGACCCCGTCCCACGGACCCGACCTCGACTTCGATGTCCGGGTCCACGACGCCGAAAGCGCCCTGATGAAGGGGCGTATCGAACGCCGGGATTTCATGCGCATTGCGCTTCGGGCCGGTGTTGGCGTCTCGGCGGCGACCGCGATGGCCGGTTTCGCGGAAAGCGCCCGCGCCAACCAGATTCGGCTCGGCTCACGGCTGCGCGCCCAGTATGATTACATCATCTGCGGTTCCGGTTCTTCTGGCGCGGTCGTCGCAAGGCGTCTGGCGGAAGATCCATCCGTTCATGTCTTGTTGCTCGAGGCGGGCGGCAGCGACGAGGTGCCGTCAGTCGTCGACCCGGGAAAGTGGTTCACAAACTTGGGTGGAGAACGGGACTGGGGCTTCAAGGCCGAACCCCACCCCGCCGTCAATAACCGCCAGATGCCCCTGTCTATGGGCAAGGTGTTGGGCGGCGGCTCCTCGATCAACGTCATGATCTGGGCGCGCGGACACAAGAACGACTGGGACTATTTCGCAGCCGAAAGCGGAGATGATCGCTGGAGCTACGAAAACGTTCTCAAGATCTATCGCAAGATCGAGGACTACCAAGGCGCGCCCGACCCAGAGCGGCGCGGCAAGGGCGGCCTCGTCTATGTCCAGGACGCTCCCAATCCCATCGCCATCGCGCCTGCCATGCTCGAGGCCTGCGCCGGGGTCGGCATCCCGACCTTCGCCGATCAGAATGGCGTGATGATGGAGGGCGACGGGGGGGCGGCCCTTCCAAACCTTCGCGTACGCAACGGCAGGAGGCTCAATGTCTTCGACACTTATGTCCGGCCGATTCTCCACCAACCCAATGTCACCGTCCTGCCGTATGCGACCGTGCGGAAGCTCGTGCTCGAAGGCACGAAAGTGACCGGGGTCGAATTTCTGCATGGCGACACGCCGGTAACGCTCCTGGCCAGTCGCGAGGTCATCCTGTCCACTGGGGCGATCAACACGCCAAAAATCCTGATGCAGTCCGGGATCGGCGAGGCGGCCCAGCTACGAGAACACGGCATTCCGGTGGTCGCCGACCTGCCCGGTGTCGGCAAGAACTATCAGGACCATATCATGGTGGCCGGCTGTGTTTGGGAGTACGCGGACCCCATAGCGTTCAAGAACAATGCGGCCGAGGCGACCTTCTTCTGGAAGAGCGATTCCCGCTTGGACACGCCCGACCTTCAGCCTTTCCAAATCGAAGTTCCCTATGTGAGCGAAGCCACGGGCAAGCAGTTCGCCCCGCCGCCGACTTGTTGGTCCCTGTCGCCCGCCATCGTCCGGCCCAAGAGCCGCGGCGAGGTCCGGATCACCGGCTCCCAAGTCAATCATCCCGTGAAGATCTTCGCCAACGCCTTGGCCGAGCCGGATGACATGACGGCCCTGCTGCGTTGCACCGAGCTTTGCCGCGAGATCGGCAACTCGGGTCCGCTGGCCCGGTTCAACAAGCGTGAGGTGATGCCCGGACCCATGTCGGGCGAACCGCTGAAAAACTTCATTCGCGACGCCGCCGTCACATATTGGCACGAAAGCTGTACCGCCAAGATGGGCCGGGATTCGATGTCTGTGGTCGACGGTCAGCTACGCGTCCATGGCATCCAAGGGCTGCGGATCGCCGACGCCTCCATCATGCCGCGCGTGACGACGGGCAACACCATGGCACCATGCGTCATCATCGGCGAGCAAGCCGCCGCAGCCATTCGCGGCTGAACCACGCACACGATCCACATGACGTTCCATTGACGTCAACACCGGGGGCTCTTGCCTGCGGTGAATGAACAAGCGTGTCCAAAGGAGGGAAGAATGAACAGACTTATCAAGACCATCATGGGCGGCGTAGGCGCACTTAGCTTGTCAGCCGTTGCAAGCGGCGCCGTGGCGCAGGCTATTGACGCTGGAGACTACATCCCTGCGCCTTCTGGTGTTCAACTGGGCATCGTCTATGCCCAGTTTAGCCACGCCGGTTCGCTCTATTCGAACGGGGACAGGGTCGATGGCGACGCCGAACTCGACAGCGCCATCAGCATTTTTCGCTATGTCGCCTATACTAAGCTGGCCGGCATGACCTTCGACTATCAGGTCATTCAGCCCTACGGACACGTCGAGGCCGGCGGCTCCGTTGACGCTCTGGGCAGCGCGACCGGTTTTGCCGACACCATCTTCGTAGCGACCCTCTGGCCGATCGAAAACCATGAGACCGGAACCTATCTCGGCATCTCTCCGTACATCTACGCACCGACCGGCGAATACGACGCCGACAAGGCCATTAACCTGGGTGAAAACCGGTGGCGGGGCGTCCTTCAAGCTGTGCTGTCCCAAAAGCTGTCAAAAAAATGGGTCGGCGAGATCGCCGGTGACGTCACGCTCTACGGAGACAACGACGACAACGCCGCCGGTCGCCTGGAACAGGACCCGACTTGGCGAGTCCAAGCCTTCGCGCGTTATCTAATCGACGGCGCCAACGAAGCGAACCTTCGCCTGATGTACGTTCGCAGCGGCGAGACGCAGGTGGCGGGCATCGACAGAAACGACGATGGGGGAACGTGGTCGGCAATGGCCACCTGGCGGCACGACATCCGGCCGACCCTGCAACTCATGACGCAGGTCGGCACGGACCTGGATATCGACAATGGGTTCAAGGAAGACGCCCGGCTCCAGTTCCGCCTAGTCAACGTCTTCTGATCTCCGCCTCCTCCCCCAAGACTGCCCCGCCGATCCATCGGCGGGGCTTTTTGGTTCATGGGGCTCGCAATGACCTGAGCAGGCCGCATTATACCGCTGGGGATATAATAGAAGACCCCATCGGTTTTGGATTTCGAACGCACGGGAGCTTAGCACTCTCGACATGATTTCGTCTTCGCCCCCTTCCCACGGCCGCCTGAAGATCGAACGCGTGGAAACCTTCCTCGTGGATCTTCCGACCATCCGTCCGCACAAGCTGTCCGTCGCGACCATGGAGGGCCAGACCCTGATGATCGTGCGGCTCTATGCGTCCGACGGAGTCGTCGGCGTGGGTGAGGGTACGACGATCGCAGGGCTCGCCTATGGGCCTGAAAGTCCCGAAGGCATGAAGCTGGCGATCGACACCTATTTCACGCCCGTACTACTGGGCTGTGACCCAGGGCGAATCCAGACCACGATGCGAGTGGTCGGATCCGTGGTTAAGGGCAATCATTTCGCCAAATGCGCCATCGAAACGGCCCTGCTCGACGCTCAGGGCAAGCGCTTCGGCCTGCCGGTCTCGGACCTGTGCGGAGGTAGGGCCCGAGACGCCCTGCCGGTCGCCTGGACCTTGGCCTCGGGCGACACAAAACACGACATCGACGAGGCGGAGGCGATGTTGGCGGCCCGTCGGCATCGCATCTTCAAGCTTAAGATCGGCCGCCAGACCGTGGATGCAGATGTCGCCCACGTTGCCGAAATCAAGCGGGCGCTCGGGAACCGCGCGAGCGTCCGGGTCGATGTCAACATGGCCTGGACCGAGACCGATGCGGTTCGCGGGCTCAAAGGGTTGAAAGACGCAGGCTGCGACATGGTCGAACAGCCCGTGGCCAAGGTCGCCGCGCTTGCCCGGCTTACCGCGCGCGGCATCCTGCCGATCATGGCTGACGAAGTTCTCCAGGGGCCGGCGAGCGCCTTCGATCTTGCCCAGCGGCACGCCGCGGACATCTTCGCGGTCAAGGTATTGCAGTCCGGCGGACTGATCGCCGCCAGCCAAGTCGCGGCCATCGCAGACGCCGCCGGCCTTGGGCTCTACGGCGGGACAATGCTGGAGGGCGCGGTCAGCACCGTCGCCTCGGCCCATGTCTTCGCCTGCTTCCCTCACCTCGACTGGGGCACGGAGTTGTTCGGCCCGCTGCTGATAACTGAGGAAATTCTCGAGACCCCGCTCCGCTATGCCGATTTCGAGTTGGAAATCCCGACCGGGCCGGGCCTCGGCGTAAGCCTCGACGAGGATCGCCTGGACCACTTCCGCCGGGACGGGACGCGCCGCCGCTCCGTCTCCGCCGCGGGCGCAGTCGTCGTAGGAGCATGAGCCGATGCTGTTCAAAGTCGAAATGACCGTCGCCATCCCCCTGACCTTCGACCCTGTCGAAGCGGACCGGCTGAAGGCCGCAGAGAAGGCGCGTTTCCAAGAGCTTCAGGCTTCGGGCGTCTGGCGGCACATCTGGCGCGTCGTTGGCCAGTATTCGAACGTCAGCATCTTTGATGTCGAGTCGAACGCCCAGTTGCATGATCTGCTGATCAGCCTGCCGCTCTATCCCTTCATGACGATGACGGTCACGGCCCTGTGCCGCCACCCCTCATCCGCTCATGACGATGAGCGCTGACCTTTAAATGACAACGACCGCTGAACAGCGGCGCCGCATTCCCAAGGGAGATACTCGAATGCACATCGATTTCATCAAAACCGCACCGGTGCAGGCCCTGTTCGATAGGGCGGCCGGCCTTGATCGTGATGGCGGGGACGCGCGCCTGAAGGCCATCGTGCGCGATCTGACAGAGTCGATCGCGGCGGTGATCGTTCGCCACGATATCAGCGAGGACGAATTCTGGTGCGGGGTGAACTACTTGGCAAGCGCCGCACCCGAGTTCGGACTGTTGGTTCCCGGCACGGGGCTGGAACATTTCATGGACCTCTTCCTCGACGCGAAGGACGAGGAAGTCGGTCGCACCGGCGGTACGCCGCGCACGATCGAGGGCCCCCTCTACGTCGCGGGAGCGCCCCTGGCCGAGGGTGAGGTCAACCTGACCAAGGATCCGGACGAAACATCGACGCTACGCATGTATGGCACGGTCCGTGGCCCCGACGGCGAACTCGTCAAGGATGCGATCCTTCACGTCTGGCACGCGGACTCTAAAGGCTGGTACTCGCATTTTGACCCGACCAAAGAGCAAAGCCCCTTCAACAACCGGGCGCGCATCAAGCTCGGCGATGACGCCACCTATTCATTCTATTCCAAAATGCCCGAGGGCTATGCGGTCCCGCCCCACGGCTCCACCAACCAGCTGATGCAGGCGATCGGCCGGCATGGCAAACGCCCCGCCCACGTCCACTTCTTCATTGAGGCGCCGGGGTACCGCCAGCTGACGACCCAGATCAATTTTGGCGACGACCCTTTCGCCAACGACGACTTTGCGTTCGCGACCCGGGAAGGGCTGCTGCCCATGCCCAATCGCCAGGGGGACACCGTGACCGTCTCGTTCGACTTTGAACTGCAGAAGGCGGTCGATGAAGCCGATCAAGTCCTTTCCGTCCGGGCGCGCGCCGCCGCCTGACGGCGACGTTTAAAGGAGCACGAAGATGACGCAGACATTGCGCGAACGCCTCCAGACCGCTGTCGTCGAAGACCCCGACAAGGGCGTCTTCCGATGCCGCAGGGATGTGTTCACAGACCCGGCCCTGTTCGATCTCGAGATGACCCACATCTTCGAGAGCAATTGGGTCTATCTCGCCCATGAAAGTCAGGTCCCCGAGCCCAACGACTATTTCACGACCTCGATCGGCCGTCAGCCGGTAGTCGTCACGCGCGACAAGGGCGGCGATCTCCATGCGGTCATCAATGCCTGCGCCCACCGGGGCGCGACCCTGTGCCGTCGTAAGCATGGCAACAAAGGCAGCTTCACCTGCCCCTTCCATGGCTGGACCTTCGCGAACACCGGCAAACTTTTGAAGGTTAAGGACGGCAAGACGGGGGACTACCCCGAAAGCTTCAATACCGAAGGATCGCATGACCTGACCAAGGTCGCGCGTTTCGAAAGCTATCGGGGCTTTCTGTTCGGAAGCCTCAATCCAAACGTGCAGTCGCTCGAAGACCATCTCGGCTCGACCCGTGTGATCATCGACCAGATCGTTGATCAGGCGGCTGAGGGGCTGGAGGTGCTACGCGGCAGTTCCACTTACGTTTACGACGGCAACTGGAAGCTCCAGATGGAGAACGGTGCGGACGGCTATCACGTCAGCGCCGTGCACTGGAACTATGCGGCCACCATGGGGCGCCGCAACTATGACGGCGAAGGGGTCCGGACCGTTGACGCGAACGGCTGGTCCAAGAGCGTTGGCGGGGTCTACGGCTTCGATAACGGCCACATCCTGCTGTGGACCAATACGCTCAACCCGGAGGTCCGCCCGGTCTACGCCCACCGCGGAGAACTGGAGCAGCGCTTGGGCAAGGCGCGCGCCGACATGATCGTCGGCCAGACCCGCAACCTAGGCCTCTATCCGAACGTCTATCTGATGGACCAGTTCTCGACGCAGATCCGGGTGGTGCGTCCTATCAGCGTCGATCAGACCGAGGTGAGCATCTATTGCTTCGCCCCGAAGGGCGAGCCGGCGGCGGAGCGGGCCCTGCGCATTCGTCAATACGAGGACTTCTTCAACGTCAGCGGCATGGGCACGCCGGACGACCTGGAAGAGTTCCGCGCCTGCCAGAACGCCTACGCCGGCGCCGGGGAGTTGTGGAATGACCTCAGCCGGGGCGCAGTCCACTGGGTCGATGGCGCTGACGACAACGCCAAAGCAATGGGACTGGAGCCCCTGATCAGCGGCAATCGCAGCGAGGACGAGGGTCTGTTCGTGCGCCAGCACGAATACTGGGCTCAGACCCTGATCGCAGCCATCGATAAGGGCGGTGATGGAGACGGGGGCCAGGCCATCCCACGCCCCGCCATGGGGGTCGCCGCATGACCGCGTCCCTCACCGTTTCCGCCACGCTCAATATGACGCGCGCGCAAGTCGAAGACTTCCTCTACCGCGAAGCTCGGCTTCTGGACGACCGCCAGTGGGATGAATGGATCACCCTCTATTCGCCCAGGGTCGAATACTGGATGCCGGCCTGGGACGACGACGACCAACTGGTCGAGGACCCCCAGCAGCATATCTCGCTGATCTATTATCCCAACCGGGACGGACTCGAGGACCGCGTATTCCGCATCAAGACGGAACGCTCCGGCGCCAGCACGCCCGAGCCGCGCACCAGCCACAACATCTCCAATGTCGAGATCACGGCGGAGCGTGAGGGGGAACTGGATGTCCGCTTCAACTGGCTGACGCTCAGCCACCGGTACAAGGACACCCTGACCTTCTTCGGCACGTCCTACTACACGCTAGACACCCGCGGCCCTGCGCCGTTGATCACCCGCAAGAAGATCGTTCTGAAGAACGACTACATCCGCCAGGTCATCGACATCTATCACGTCTGATCCGGCGGGGAGGACCTGTCATGAGTTACCAGATCGCGCTTAATTTCGAGGACGGAGAGACCCGTTTCATCGCCTGCAACCCCGGTGAGAAGGTTCTGGACGCTGCCTATCGTCACAAGATCAACCTGCCGATGGATTGCTCCGACGGCGTATGCGGCACGTGCAAATGCCGGGCGGAACAGGGCGATTACGACCTGGGCGACGATTACATCGAAGACGCCCTGACACAGGACGAGGCGGATGAGGGTCTTGTGCTGACCTGCCAGATGACGCCGTCTAGCGACTGTGTCATCGCCGTTCCGGCTCCGTCCTCGGCTTGCAAGGTCAAGCCGGCAGCCCATGGAGGGATAGTCACGGCCGTCGAGACGGTCTCCGACAGCACAATCATCCTGCGGCTCCAGCTTGAAGATCCGGCGGCGCTGAACTTTCTGCCCGGCCAGTACGTCAACCTGGGCGTCCCAGGTTCGGGGCAGCACCGCTCCTATTCCTTCAGTTCCAAGCCCGGGGCGCCTGAGGCCAGCTTCCTGATCCGCAATATCCCGGGCGGCCTGATGAGCAGCTACCTGACCGGCAAAGCGGCGGTCGGCGACCGGATGACCTTCGTCGGTCCAAGCGGCAGCTTCTTTCTGCGGAACGTGGAACGGCCGGTGGTGATGCTGGCCGGCGGCACGGGCCTAGCGCCCTTGCTGTCCATGCTTGAGGTGCTCGCCGACACAGGCGCCGATCAACCGATCCACCTGATCTATGGCGTCACCTACGACGGCGACCTTGTGGAGATCGACCGACTTGAGGCGCTGCAGGCGCGTTTACCCTCTCTGACCTGGACGGCCTGCGTGGCGGACGAGGCCAGCGCCTATCCGCTGAAGGGCTATGTGACCCATCATCTGGCCGACGAGCATCTGAACGCCGGCGACTGCGACATCTATCTGTGCGGCCCCCCTCCGATGGTTGAGGCCGTGCGGACCTTCCTGCGCGCCAAGGGCGTAATCCCGACCCATTTCCACTACGAGAAGTTCGCACCAAGCGAGACCACGAAGGTCGCGGCATGACCTTCGCGGGCCGTTTCGCCGACAAGGTCGTGGTCGTGACCGGGGCTGCGCAGGGCATCGGGCGCGGAGTGGCCCTGCGCATAGCCGCCGAAGGGGGAAAGGTCTTCCTCGTCGACCGCGCGGATTTCGTGGACGAGGTCGCGACCGAAGCCGGTCCTGAGGCCCGGGCCTTCTGCTGCGATCTGGAGACCTACGCGGGCACCGCAGACGCGGTGCAGGCCGCGCTCGCCGCCTTTGGCCGGATCGATATCCTGATCAACAACGTCGGCGGCGCGATCAGAATGCGGCCTTATGCAGAGTTCGAGCCCGACCAGATCGACCAGGAAATCCGACGCTCCCTGTTCCCGACCCTCTATGGCTGCCACGCCGTCCTGCCTTCGATGCTGACCCAAGGCTCGGGCGTGATCGTCAACGTCTCATCCAACGCCACGAGAGGCATTCGCCGCGGGCCCTATTCAGCGGCCAAGGGCGGCATCAACGCCCTGACCCAAAGTCTGGCGATGGAGTATGGCGAGCAGGGAATTCGCATTGTCGCCACAGCGCCCGGCGGCACCCAGGCTCCCCCACGCCGTATCCCCAGGAACGCCTCAGGCGACACCGCCCAGGAACAGGCCTGGATGGCGGAGGCGGTCGATCAGGTCACCTCTTCGACGTTCATGAAGCGCTACGCCACGCTCGACGAACAGATCGCACCAATCCTCTTCCTGGCGTCGGACGAGGCCAGTTACATCACGGGCTCCATCCTGCCGGTGGCCGGCGGCGATCTGGGCTGAGGTGGCGGTCATGCAGACTGTACCTGCGACAGGGGCGACCTCAGGCGTCGCCCCGGCCATCGCCTGCTCTTGCGATCCAGGCAGGGTCGAGACCGAGTTCACCCGGGTCAGGACCGCCACCCCGTCGGCTTGCGACAGCACCAGCCTAGGTGCGGGCTCAATCGCTGCAGATGACATCGCCGAGCCGGTTGCTTGGATCATGGCGCTTGCGCCCCGGCTCAATGCCGACCGCCTTGAGATCAAGCCGGTCAGCCGATCCTCCGCCGGCTTTCAGATCGCGCGGAACAGTTAAGGACCCTCATGGCCTCGAAGATTTTCGCCACCCCCGCCGACGCCCTTGAAGGGCTGCTGTTCGACGGCATGACTATCATGTCGGGCGGCTTTGGCCTGTCGGGCAATCCCGAGAGCCTTATCCCCGAGATTCGGGCCAGCGGCGTCAAGGGCCTAACCGTCATCTCCAACAACGCAGGCGCCGACGGGTTTGGCCTGTGGATGCTGCTGGATAGCCGCCAGATTCGGAAGATGATCTCGTCCTATGTCGGCGATAACAAGCTGTTCGAAAGCCAGTACCTATCGGGTGAACTGGAGCTGGAGCTGAATCCGCAAGGCACCCTGGCCGAACGCATCCGCGCTGGCGGAGCCGGCATTCCGGCCTTCTATACTAGGACCGGCGTGGGCACCGTCGTCGCCGAGGGCAAGCCAACCGAAGTGTTCGAGGGCCAGGAATATGTCCGCGAAACCTGGCTCCGATCCGATCTGTCAATCATCAAGGCCTGGCGCGCAGACCCCGCCGGCAACCTGATGTTCCGCAGGACCGCCCGCAATTTCAACCCGAACATGGCGACCGCCGGCAAGGTCACGGTCGTCGAGGTCGAAGAACTCGTGCCCGAGGGCGCCCTCGATCCTGACGCGATCCACACGCCCGGCATCTATGTCGATCGTATCGTGCTCGCGACCATCAACGAAAAACGGATCGAGAAGCTGACGACCCGATCCAAGGAGGCCGTCGGATGAGCTGGACCCGCGATGAGATGGCGGCCCGCGCCGGCCAGGAGCTGCGCGACGGCTACTACGTGAACCTAGGCATAGGCATCCCGACCTTGGTCGCCAACCATGTGCCGCAGGGCGTGAATGTCACGCTGCAGAGCGAGAACGGCCTACTCGGCATCGGCCCCTTCCCCTTTGAGGGCGAGGCCGACCCGGACTTGATCAACGCCGGCAAGCAGACCGTCACCGTGCTGCCGACCTCCAGCTTCTTCTCCTCGGCCGACAGCTTCGCCATGATCCGCGGCGGGCATATCGATATGGCGGTCCTGGGAGCCATGGAGGTGGCGGCCAACGGAGACCTGGCCAACTGGACCATCCCGGGAAAGATGGTGAAGGGCATGGGCGGCGCCATGGACCTGGTCGCGGGCGTCAAACGAATCGTCGTCGTAATGGATCACGTCGCCAAGGACGGTTCTTCCAAGATCCTCGAACGGTGCACCCTGCCCCTCACCGGCAAGGGCGTGGTCGATCTCATCATCAGCGATCTCGCGGTTATCGCCGTCGATCGCAAGGCCGGCGGGCTGACGCTGATCGAGACGGCACCCGGCGTATCGGTCGATGAGGTCTTGGCCAAGACCGGCGCGGTTTTGTCGGTCGAGGTCCTCGCAGCATGACCGACGCCTTCATTTGCGACGCCGTCCGCACCCCGATCGGCAAATACACCGGCTCACTGGCCCACGTCCGCGCCGACGATCTGGCCGCCGTTCCGCTGAAGGCTTTGATGGACCGCAACAGCGTCGATCCCGCCGCCATCGACGAAGTCTTCTACGGCTGCGCCAATCAGGCCGGCGAGGACAATCGCGACGTCGCCCGCATGGCCGCCCTGTTGGCGGGCCTTCCGGTCAGCGTTCCGGGCGTCACCCTGAACCGTCTGTGCGCATCCGGCGCCGACGCGGTCGGAGCCGCGGCTCGAGCCATCAAGACCGGAGAGGCCGAACTGACCATCGCCGGCGGGGTCGAATCCATGACCCGCGCCCCGCTCGTCATGGCCAAGGCGACGTCCGCCTTTCAGCGGAGCGCCCAAATCGAGGACACGGTCGTCGGCTGGCGTTTCGTCAACCCGGTCATGAAATCCCTCTATGGCGCGGCGTCCATGCCCGAGACTGGCGAGATGGTCGCTGACCGCTACAAGGTCAGCCGCGAGGACCAGGATCGCTTCGGATTGTGGAGCCAGGAAAAGGCCGCTGCGGCGCGCGCTTTCCACGCCGAAGAGATTGTCCCGGTCGAGGCCAGGGACGCCAAGGGCAAGCCCTTCGTCTTCGACGCAGACGAATATCCGCGCGAAACCTCGCTGGAGATGATGGCCAAGCTGAAGCCGGTCGTCCGTCCCGACGGCACGGTGACCGCCGGCAACGCCTCCGGCATCAATGACGGCGCCGCCGCCATGTTCGTCGCCTCCAAGGGCGGCGCGGCCGCACAGGGCTTGACGCCGCGCGCCCGCATCCTGGGCTTCGCCTCGGCCGGGGTCGAACCGGACATCATGGGCGTCGGCCCCATCTATTCGACGCGCAAGTTGCTGGACCGCTTGAAACTGACCATGGCCGATTTCGACCTGATCGAGTTCAACGAGGCCTTCGCCAGCCAGGTGATCGCCTCCATGCGCGAGCTGGGCGTCGATCCGTTCGACAGCCGGATAAACCCGCACGGCGGCGGCATAGCCCTGGGCCACCCTTTGGGCATGACCGGCGCGCGCCTGTCCCTGACCGCCGCCCACGCCCTGGAAAAAACCGACGGCTGTCTGGCGCTGATCACCATGTGTGTCGGCGTCGGTCAGGGCGTCTCCATTGTCATTGAGAGGGTCTGATCATGGCCGAGGTCGTTACCGGCGACGGCTGTCGTCTCAACTACCGTTTCGATGGTGCAGAGACGGCGCCGGTTCTCCTCCTCTCCAACTCCCTCGGCGCCGACCTGTCGATGTGGGAGCCGCAGATGGCGGCTTGGACGAAACAGTTCCGCGTGCTGCGCTACGATCAGCGCGGCCACGGCGGATCAGACGCCCCGGCCGGCGCCTATTCGCTGGACCGCCTCGGGCGCGATGTCTTGGAACTGCTGGATACACTCAATCTCGGGGTTGTCGATTTCTGCGGCCTGTCGCTGGGCGGCATGGTCGGCCAATGGCTTGGAGTGCGGGCGCCAGAGCGGTTGAACCGGCTGGTGCTCGCCAACACCTCCGCCTTCATGGGACCGCCCAGCGGCTGGGACGCCCGTATCGCCCTCGCCCGTGATCAGGGCGTGGCGCCCCTGGCGCAGGCCTCGATCGAGCGATGGTTCACACCGGAGTTCATCGCGGCCGGATCTTCAACTGCCGCGGGGATCGCGGCGACCTTCGAGCACACGAATCCGGCTGGCTACGCCGGATGTTGCGCCGCTATCCGAGACATGGATCTGAGGCCCTTCGCCAGTCTGATCAAAGCTCCGACACTCGTGATCGGAGGCCTCAAAGATCCGTCGACCCCGCCGCCGCATTCAGAGGCTCTGACGGCCGCCATCTCGTCCGCGCGGCTGGAAATGCTGGACGCGGCGCACCTGTCCAATGTCGAACAGCCTGCGGCGTTCTCAGCTCTTGTCCTTGCGCATCTAACGGTCACCGCTCCGCATGGGCGCGCCTGACCTGACTTGCCCCTGAGGATTTCGAACCACGGTCTCACACATCTGCTAACGGTTGCTACGTCTGCAACGGGTCGGCTTGCGACGAAGGTATCCGATCCACAAGCGGACATTCAGGCGTGGCGACCATCCATCGCAAAAGCGGACTCTCGGATTGGCCGAGATGAGTCAGAGTCGGATTTCCGCAAAAGATTGAAGCTTAGCGGCAAACCCGGGGCGGTTCAGACCGCTTTCAACTCCTAGTGGCCACCAAAACTCGCCGATTGCCAACTCTCCTGTGAGCTCTAAGGTGCACATGGGGAATTGGGGGGCATCTTTGTCGTTTGCTGACAATCTAATAGGCACGCCACAGCGCGAGAAGGCTGGGGCGACCGGACTAGAACGGTATGACTATCAGGCTCTGTGGGGGCTGGCATTGATCTTCGAGCGCCATGGCGTCTCCGATGACTATGCAATTGCGTTCGAGTTTCATGACGATTTGATGTTGCTCGACAGCGCTTCTGCTCCGCTCGAAGCGCGCTTTTACCAAGTGAAGACCAATGACAAAGGGCCGTGGTCGCTGGCGGCATTGACCCACCGTTCGCCGAAGAAGGGTGAAAAAGGTGGCAAGCTTCCGTCCCACATCGGCAACCTGTTCTCGAACTACATCAAATTTCCAGCTGAGACGCGCAGCCTGAATTTTGTTTCGAATGCGCCTGTATCTTTCGTCGATTCTGCATCCGGTGTTCATGCCCTCGAAACCTGCAGCGCTGAGAATTTTTCGGCATTTCTGAAAAAACTCCAAGCCGAACATCCGACGGCCACCGAGGCAACCGCCAAGCTTATCCACTTCGTGCGAACAGACTTAAGCCTCCATGACGCTTCAACTCATCTGAAGGGGAAGTTGGGAGATTTCGTTACAGAGGTTGTTGGATCGATCGAATACAATCCCGACACGCTTTATAAAACTATTGTCGAGGAGTGCCGGTCTCGGTCGAAGTACACCGGAACAATCAACAGCTTCGAGGATCTGATCCGGCACAAGTCCATCACCCACGCGCAGGTCGAGGCGTGGCTAGACGTCGTGCGACTACAGCAGCGGGCGCCGGAGTGGTCGGACGTGAATCGAGGCCTGGGACTGAGTGCCCTCGACGAAATTGCTGTCCGCCGTGAATGGGGCCTTTATCGAGCGGCTGTCCTTAATCCAGCGGATGAAGGCGGAAATCGTATCCGGTCGGCGATCAGGGCTGCGATCTTAGATCATGCGTCATCGTTGTTGAAGATGGCGGACCTTCTGCAAGCTTTGGTTTTGCAGACCCAGGTCGTGGCCCAATCTAATATGACCCCGTTCACAACTGCCCGTCTGCGGGCCATGATCCTTTATGAGCTGTACCGCGATGACCAAGCAGGAAATGTTCAAGCGGCTGATCCGCAACCTCAGGACAAAAAGTCATGAAAAGCTTGCGGTTTCAAAAACTGTGGCTCTGCTCCGAGCTCGAGAGGAGCGGCAGAGCAATCGAGTTTCATCCGACAACGACGGTGGTGGTGGGTGAGAACGACACGGGCAAATCGTCTCTTATCAAGTCGATCTACGCGGCCTTCGGGGCAGATCCCTCCATCGTACACCCGCGGTGGGCGACCGCGAATGTTTCGATCCTTCTCGACTTCACGGTCGATGGTACGCCCTATCGCATTCTGCGTTCAGGCGCTGTCTTCGCCCTCTTCAACGGCAATAGCAGCCTCGTGTGGAAGGAAACCGGCGTCTCATCTGGGGTGGCCCGATCGGTCGCCAAGCTTCTCGACTTCAAACTCGAGCTCCAGAACCGACAAGGTGAGTTTGTAACCCCGCCGCCTGCTTATGGCTTCTTGCCATTCTATGTCGATCAAGACGCCGGCTGGCAAAAGACTTGGAGTTCGTTCGCCGGATTGGGTCAGTTCGAGAACTTCAAGAAGGACGTCGCCACCTTCCATGCAGGACTGAAACCCAATGCCTACTACGCCGCGCGGGCCCAGAAGCAGACGGCGGACCGCGCCAAGGACGAGGTGAGAGTCGAGCGCCGCGCGCTAGATCGCGCGGCCATACGCTTGCAGAGCAATCGGACCGCCGTGAAATTCGACCTGAAGCCCGAGGCTTTCGGCGACCGTCTCGATGCGCTGTTTCAGCAGTGCGAGATACAGCGGGCCGATCAGGAAAAAGTCCAGCGTGCTCTGACAACCCTGCATTCACAGCGGGCAGTTTTGATCGAACAGATACAGATTGCGCGTCGCGCGCTGGCCGATCTAAACGCAGATTTCGAGTTTTTACGGAAATCCGTGGACACCGAGATCAACTGCCCGACGTGTGGGACCCTGCACGACAACGACTTCGCCAATAAATTCGGACTGATTGGAGACGCCGATCTCTGTCGGGATTTCCTGCTTGAAGCCCAAGTGGAACTAGCCAAGGTCGACCGCGAGATCGCTGAGCAGCGCCAAGCCTACGAACGGTCGGATCAGCAGATTGTTGCCATCCAGTCGATCCTCGATGAGCAGCGGGGCGATATCAAGCTCCGGGACCTCATCGAAGGAGAGAGTGAACGTATGGTCGACAGCGCGATCGAAGCTGAACGTCAAACGCTCGACACGGAGACGGGGCGGCTAGACGCAGTGGCTGACGAGGCGCAGGCGATTATGAAGTCGTTCGATGACCCAGCCCGCACCAAAAAGATCATGACATTTTACCGTGGCAAGATGGCAGAGTTTCTACTTGATCTCCGTGTGCCCGGCCTTTCAGCGGCGGCTTACAGCAAGATTGACTGCGTCATCAAAGAGACTGGGAGCGATCTCCCCCGTGCGCTACTCGCCTACTACTACGCATTCTTGCACACAATGCGGGAATTCTCGGGAAGCATCGCCTGCCCGGTCATCTTGGATTCTCCGCTTCAGCAGGATCAAGATCCCGACAATGCGGCACGTGTGATTGAATTCGCGCTGAGAAAGGTGCCGGCCGGCAGTCAGCTGATCCTGGGTAGCGTCTCCCTCCACCACATCCCTCACGGCGGTTTTACGATCTTAACCACACAGGAAAACCAGCTCCTAGAAACGGCTGCGTACGACGTTGTTCGCGAGGAACTCAAACCCCTATTCGAGCAAATGCTCGGATAGGGTAGCGGACCCGTAAAGGACCACGACCCGAAAAGGCTTCCACGGTTGTCTTGTTTGCGGAGCTAATTTCAGGATCGATCCTGCCGTTCCACGACCTCCCAGCCTGGCAGACCTTGCAGTATGCGCGCAGCATTCTTTACCGGGTTGATGTGGCCATAGTGGTCCTCGATCATCTTCACCGACGTCCCCATCTGCTTGGACAGGAAATAGACATCCACGCCCTCCGTGAGCCTGAAGGTCGCGTAGGTGTGGCGAAAGCAGTAGGTCGAGCGGGTAGATCCTGAGGCGCTGAGAAGCAGGCCTGCTTCTCTAAGAAGCGCTTCGATCTGGTCGGCATAGAGGGTGGCTGCGGGATCACCCTTACCATTGACGAAGACGGCGCCCTCGGGCGCCGTCTCATTGGTTGTCAGGGAGCGAACTCGCTCCAGGTAGTCAGCCACGTTTCCTGCCGCGACCAGTTGTCGAGATTTGTCCTTCCCGCGCACATGCAGAATGACCATCCGCCGTCCGTCCGCGTCGGTTCGGATCGCCACGTCCCTCCATCGGAGGTTCTTGGCTTCGGCCGGGCGCATGCCCGTGTTGCACATGATCAGAATGAAGTTGTAGGCGAGCTGGCGGTGCCACTCGAACTTCTTGGTCTTGGCGCGCTTGATCCAACTGCGCGCGAAGGTGTGAAGCTTACGGTACTCCTCTGGGGTAAACTCCTCCCGGCGCACCTTCGCCAGCGGCAGCTTGCCTTTGTAGACATGGCTCTCCGGCACGAACCGCTTGCCGACCGCGAAGGCGACGACGGAACGGAAGATGGACATCTCATACCGGATGGTGGCGTCCGACACCGGCCGTCCGCCGCGCCCCAGCCCATTCTGGCGGCGCCAGAGGGGATAGCCCAGGAAGTCGTCGTGCGAGACGTGAGCGATCTGCTTGGCACCCACGTAACGATTGATCTGGGCGCGAATGATGGACTCCACCACCTCCCAGCGATGGTGAGTGATTTCCCCGGCCTTTGAGCGAGCCTGCTGATGGTCGGCATACATCTTCGCGATCTGGGCGAAGGTCCGGTTGAACACCGGGACATCATGCTTCACGCGAAAACGCAGGTCCGCGTCGGCGTCAAAGGCGGCCTCCTTGGCCGTCGTCACGTCAGCAGTGCGGAGCGAGACCGTCTTGTATCGGTCCGACCCCGGCACCTTGATGCGGCAGTACCAGTTGCGGTGCTGAACGTCCGCGCGGCGGAAGAGGATGAGGCCAGGCTTCAGCTCCTGGGGGTCGATCAAAAAGGCCATCGGGGCGGCTCCCTGTGCAGGGTCTGTGTCGCCTCAGGGCCTAAGTCCTTGACTCTCCATAGGCTGGATAGGCCCTGAGCAGGCCTTGAGCGTGGACAATTCTGAAGAGAAACAAACCCGTAACATCACCCCCTCTCCCCTTGCGGGAGAGGGAGACCGCGCACGGCGGCGCAGCCGTCGTCCTGGCGCGGTCGGGCGAGGGGTCGCGCCGGCCTCGCCGTTTCGCACAAACCCCTCATCCGGCCCTTCGGGCCACCTTCTCCCGCAAGGGGAGAAGGAGACTCAATCCCCCACCGTCACCACGATCTTGCCCAGAGCCTGACGGTCGCCCAGCGCCTTGATCGCCTCTCCGGCCTTCTCCAGCGGGAAGGTCTTTGACACGCGCGGCTTGATCCTGCCCTCGGCGTACATCTGCATCAGCTCGGCCATATTGGCGGCGTGGCCTTTCGGATCACGCGCGACGGCCGCGCCCCAGAAGACGCCGATCACCGACACCGACTTCAGCAGGGTCAGGTTCAGCGGCAGGGACGGGATTCCCGCCGGGAAGCCGACCACCAGATAGCGCCCGTTCCAGTCCATGGCCCGCAGCGCCGGATCGGCGTAGTCGCCGCCCACCGCGTCATAGACCACGTCGGCCCCGTCTCGCCCCGTCGCCAGTTTGAACTCGCCCGACAGTTCCTTCTGCGCCGCCCTGTCCATCGGCCCGGTTGGATAGATCAGGCCGTTGTCGGCCCCCAGGTCCAAAGCGAACTGGACCTTGTCATTGGTCGAGGCGGCGGCCACGACCCGCGCCCCCATGGCCTTGCCCAGTTCGACCGCGGCGGCGCCCACCCCCCCGGCCGCGCCCAGCACCAGCAGGGTCTCGCCCGGCTGCAGCTTCGCCCGGTCCTTCAGGGCGTAATAGCTGGTGCCATAGGTCATGATCAGGGCCGCGGCCTCTTCGAAGCTCATGGCCTCGGGAATGGGAATGACCGTCTCGGCCCGCACCGCCAGCCGCTCCACCAGCCCGCCCCAGCCGGGCACGGCGATGACCCGGTCGCCCTTGGCCACGCCCTTGACGCCCTCGCCCACCGCCTCGACCACGCCGGCGACCTCGGCGCCGGGCGAGAACGGCCGTTCGGGACGGAACTGGTATTTGTCCTCGATGATCAGCGTGTCGGGATAGTTGATCCCCACGGCCTTGACCTCGATCACCACCTCGCCCGCCTTGGGCGTGGGATCGAGCACGTCTTCCACCACCAGGGTTTCGGGACCGCCAGGAGCCTTGGACAAGACAGCGCGCATTATTCCTCCTTGGCCTAGCGCGCTTCGCACGACTTGAGGCCGTTGGTTTATTGGACAAGCCGACATGGCGCGGCCTTCATCCCAACGCTAAAGAGCGCCACGCCCGATTGAAAGAGGCGACAGAAACAGGCTCAGGAAGACGACATGACCGCCCTCATCCTCCATGGCGGCGCCGGCGCCCGGCGCGAACGCAACTATGACGCCGAGGTCGCGCACATGCGCCAGGTGGTCGAGGCCATGAAGGCGCGGCTGGACGTGGGCGACAGCGCCCTGGACGTCGCCGTGGCGGCCGTGACCATGCTCGAGGATTCCGGCCTCTATGTCGCCGGCAAGGGCGCCTCTCCCAATCTGGCCGGCGCCTATGAGCTGGACGCCAGCCTGATGGACGGATCGACCAAGCGCGCCGGGTCGGTCGCCGCCCTGCAAGGCTTCCGCAACCCCGTCGTCGCCGCCCGCGCCGTCATGGACCGCACGCCCCACGTCATGCTGGTCGGCGAGGGCGCGGCCCTGTTCGCGCACGATCAGGGGCTGGAGCCCATCGTCGACGAGGCCGCCTGGTACACCGGCGCCGGCCAGGGCGAGGACAATCATCCGCCCGGAACCCTAAGCCACGGCACGGTCGGCGCCTGCGTGCTGGACAGCCGGGGCCGCCTCGCCGCCGCCACCTCGACCGCCGGGGTCTTCGGCAAGATGCCGGGCCGCGTCGGCGACACCCCCATCCCCGCCGCCGGAACCTGGGCCGACGGCCACGCCGCGACCTCCTGCACCGGCCAGGGCGAATATTTCATCCGCGTCGCCGCCGCCGCCCAGGTCGCCTGGCGCGTCGCCGCCGGCCAGACCCTGGCCGCCGCCACCCAGGCCGTGATCGACGAGATCGGCGGGATGGGGGGCGACGGCGGAATGATCGCCCTCGACGCCGCCGGAAACATCGCCTGCCCTTTCAACAGCCAGGGCATGAAGCGCGCCTGGCTGACGTCCGCCGGCGATATCGGCGTCGAGGTGTTCGGACGCTGAAGATTACAGCTCTGTAAGGTGCGTTGCGGGCAATCGCTGATACGGTCCAGCCGCCCGGCGTTCCGGGCCTTGGAGAGCCGCATGAAATTCCGCCTGTCCCTTACCGTCGCCGCCTCGGCCCTGCTGCTGGGGCTGGCCGCCCCCGCCTTCGC
>Ga0114916_1000050_pt1 | contig 118407 bp, 114 predicted proteins | sample MalvirAntarct_66_FD_83501 | JGI IMG/M metagenome (GOLD analysis project Ga0114916, IMG submission 83501) | Marine viral communities from the Global Malaspina Expedition - Malaspina viral metaG Antarct_66 | ecosystem: Environmental > Aquatic > Marine > Oceanic | place: West Anvers Island... | reverse complement strand
GGTCATGGCAGTGCTGCATGAATGTGGTCATGCCGCTTACGAGGCTGGATTGCCTGCCGCCTGGACAAGACAACCTGTTGGACAAGCCCTGGGCATGGTGGTGCATGAAAGCCAGTCGCTAAGTGTCGAAATGCAGGCCAGTCGGTCTTCAGAATTCCTGGGTTGGTTGGCTGTTCAGGCATCGGATGTTCTGGGCCCGGATCCCGCCTATGCGCCGGAGAATTTTCGACGCCTGCAACAATGGGTTCAACCGGATTTCATTCGTGTCGAAGCGGATGAAGTGACCTACCCCGCCCATGTTATTTTGCGCACACGATTGGAGAGACCGCTTTTGTCGGGGGATTTGCCATTGGCGGATCTGCCCGGGGCCTGGAATCAGGGAATGAAAGAACTGCTGGGCGTGGATGTGCCAGATGATCGTCGTGGCTGCTTGCAGGATATTCACTGGTATGACGGGGCCTTCGGGTATTTCCCAACCTACACATTGGGGGCGATGCTGGCCGCACAACTGGCGGAGGCGGCCCACAAAGCCAATTCAGAAATCCCACAAGCCCTTGCGCGCGGGGATTTTTCACCCTTGATGCAGTGGCTTGGTGATGCCATTCATACCAAAGGATCGTACCTGGAAGCCGATGGATTGATCACCCAAGCAACCGGCCGCACGTTGGACGCAACGGCGTTTAAGCGTCATTTGCATCGACGGTACCTGGAAGGATAGAGATGATGGATTTTTCGACCGAACAAATGGAAGAAGTTTGGAACTGGCTGGTGCCCACCGCCCTGGATTATGGCAGCAACATTCTGCAGGCCTTGATAATCCTGATTATCGGGCTGTGGTTGGCGGGGCGTTTGTCAAGCTGGACACGACGCAGTCTGAACAAGTACCAGCGGATCGATGGTACCTTGAAACCACTGTTCGCAAGCCTGTTGCGCTATTTGATTGTCATTATCACGATCATCGCGATCCTGAACCAGTTTGGTGTTCAGACGGCCAGCATTATTGCGATTTTAGGTGCCGCTGGTTTGGCAATCGGTCTGGCCCTGCAAGGTACCCTGCAGAATATTGCTGCCGGGATCATGTTGCTGATTCTGCGCCCGTTCCGGGTCGGTGATTTTATTGATGCTGGTCCCGTCTCAGCGACGGTGGATGAAATCGGCCTGTTCACGACCCAATTCACGACGGTTGATGGCGTTTATGTTTCCTGCCCGAACAGCAGCATTTGGAATGCAAAGGTGACAAATTATTCCCGCAACGGACAGCGCCGGATGGATCTGGTGGTCGGCATATCCTACGAGGATGATATTGGCGTTGCGATGACTGTTTTGAATGGTCTAATGGAAAAGGATGATCGCGTCCTGAAGGATCCGGCGCCACAATGCATGGTCACGACCCTGGGTGACAATTCGGTCAATATCACCATGCGGTTCTGGGCAAACAGCGCCGATTTCTGGGGGCTGAAGTGGGATATGACCCGGTGGACCAAGGAACAGATCGAAGCCGCTGGGCTCAGCATTCCATTCCCGCAGCGGGATATGCGAATGATTCCGGTCACGACCACAGAGTCAAAGGTCGCAACATCATCGGTTCCCGCCAAATAGGATACAGCGATGCGCTATGTTTCGACCCGTGGTTCTGCGCCTGATTTAGGTTTTGACGATGTTTTGCTGACCGGCTTGGCACGGGATGGCGGTTTGTATGTCCCATCCGACTGGCCGAAATTCTCCGCTGCGGAATGGCGGGAAATGCGCGGCCTGCCCTATGACGAATTGGCGGTGCGGGTCTGCATGCCCTTCCTGGGGGATGTCATTTCAGAAGATGATTTCGCCGACATCGCCACCGATGCCTATAGCGGGTTCGATCATGATGCCGTTGCCCCGCTAAAGCAGCTCAGCGCTGACACGTGGCTGATGGAACTGTTTCATGGCCCGACACTCAGCTTCAAGGATTATGCCTTGCAGGTTGTCGGACGCTTGTTCGAACATGTCCTGACCCGACGGGGAGAACGGATCTGTATCGTTGGCGCGACATCGGGTGATACCGGGTCCGCGGCTATCGAGGCCTGTCGCGACCGGGATGCGATTGATATCTTCATCATGCATCCGTATCAGCGGTGCTCGGACGTGCAGCGCCGTCAAATGACCACGGTAGCAGCATCCAATGTGCACAACATCGCCATTGATGGGACATTTGATGATTGTCAGGATGTCGTAAAGGCCCTGTTCAATGATCTAGAATTTCGGGATGACATGCATCTGTCTGCCGTCAATTCGATCAATTGGGCGCGGATCATGTGTCAGATCGTCTATTATGTGCATGCCTCCCTGTCGCTGGGGGCACCGGATCGGGAAGTCGCTTTTTCTGTTCCAACCGGTAATTTCGGGAATGTCTTTGCAGCTTATGCGGCCCGGGAGATGGGTTTGCCCATTTCCCAACTGATTGTGGGGTCCAATGAGAACGATATTCTGACTCGCTTTTTTGAAAGCAACGACATGTCGATGCGCGATGTGGTGCCAACCCATTCGCCTTCTATGGACATTCAGGTCTCCAGCAATTTCGAACGGTTGTTGTTTGAATTGATGGACCGGGATGGCGCGGCGACGGCCCATTTGATGCAAACCTTCCGGGCGTCGGGATATCTGAATATCGAAACACCCCGTTGGCAAAACGCTTTGCAACTGTTTTCCAGTCACAGATTGTCTAATGAACAGACGATAGCAGCCATCAAGGCGGTCTTGGAATCGACTGGCGAACTGGTTGATCCGCACAGCGCAATCGGCATTGTCGCAGGTTGGACCCGTCGTCATGATCCCAGCGTGCCACTTGTTGTCGCAGCGACGGCGCATCCCGCGAAATTCCCTGATGTGGTCAAGCAGGCAACGGGGCTGCATCCCAGTTTACCCCCGCGTCTGCTGGATTTGTTTGACCGGGAAGAGCGCTATGATCGTCTGCCCAATTCCGTCAGTGCGGTTCAGGATTATGTGCGCCGCGGGTCTAATCGGGCGGGTGCGCAATGACCAGTGATCCCCAGATCACAACACTGGATAATGGTTTGCGGATTGCAACCGATCCGATGCCAGGTCTGCGCACCGCCAGTGTCGGCGTGTGGGTCGGGGCCGGGGCGCGGGTTGAACCTGCGGAGATAAATGGCGTCGCGCATTTCCTGGAGCATATGGCTTTCAAGGGCACAAAACGGCGCAGTGCCCGCCATATTGCCGAGGAAATTGAAGCGGTTGGTGGGTTGCTGAATGCCTATACGTCGCGCGAGAATACCGCTTACTATGCCAAGGTCATGGCCGATGATTTGCCTTTGGCCCTGGATATCATTGCCGACATTCTACAAAATTCAACCTTTGATCCACAGGAATTAGAGCGGGAACGGGGCGTCATCCTGCAGGAAATCGGGGAGTGTCATGATACGCCCGATGACGTGATTTATGATCGGTTCCAGGAAGTCGCCTATCCCGGCCAGGCGATGGGGCGGCCTGTTTTGGGCACTGTTGATACGGTGCGCGATATGCCCCGTGATGCAATCCGCGACTTTATGGCAAAGCGATATGCGGGGGAGAATATGGTCCTGTGTGCCGCTGGTGGACTGGATCATGAACAGTTCGCCCAATTGGCGGCAGAGAAATTCCAGAATCTGGGCCCGGCACAAGAGACTGATAATCCCCGCGCAGTCTATCGGGGTGGAGAGTATCGCGAAGCCCGCGACAGCGAACAGGTTCATCTGCTGATGGGGTTTGAGGGGCCTTCCTTCGAAGGCCAGGATTATTACACGGCTGGTGTGTTGTCAGCCTTGTTTGGCGGCGGCATGTCATCTCGCTTGTTTCAGTCCATCCGGGAAGAACGTGGCTTGGTTTATTCAATCTATTCCTTCAGTTCGACGTTCGCTGATAGCGGTATGTTTGGGCTGTATGCCGGCACCAGCGAAAAGGATGTTGCCGAACTTATCCCCGTTGTGACGGACGAAATATGCGCGCTGGCTGACACTCTAACGGAAGCTGAAATCAGTCGTGCAATCGCGCAATCCAAGGCGTCCTTGCTGATGTCGCGGGAAAGCACGAACAGCCGCAGCGATCAATTGGGAAATCAGATGCTGGCGCATGGTCATCCAGTGTCCGAAGCAGATCAACTCAAGGCGCTGGACGCTGTGGACCATGATGCCTTGACCGCTATGGCGCGGCGGGTCTTTGCCTCGCCGCTTAGCCTGGCGGCGATCGGGTCGCTTTCTCAGCTTGAAAGTTATGAGCGTATCTCAGATCGTTTGCGCCTGAACTGACGGCGGGACTGATGTTTGACTTTTTCCGAAGCTCTCCCCCACGATGTGTTTTTTCTGGGCCACGGGTCTATTTGCGCCCCCCCAAATGGGCCGATCAAAAGGAGTGGCTGAAGGTTCGGGGAGAGTCCAAGGCGTTTCTGGAACCATGGGAACCTGCCTGGTCGCGCGATGCCTTGACTGCGGCGGCATTCCGTCGCCGTGTTCATCGGGTTGAACAGGAATGGCGCTCGGGTATCGGCTACGGTTTCTTTATATTTGACGGTAAAACCTCAAGCCTGGTTGGGGGGATCACCCTAGCGAATGTCCGCCATGGGGTGGTCGAATCCGCCAACATTGGATATTGGGTCGGGCAGGCATATGCGCGCCAGGGCTATATGTCGGAATCCCTTCAAATCACGCTGGATTTCGCCTTCCGCAAGCTCAATTTGCACCGGGTGGAGGCGGCATGTCTGATTGATAATGAGGCCAGCCGCCAGTTGTTGCTAAAGTCCGGATTCCAGTTGGAAGGGCGCGCGCGCAAGTTTCTATGCATAAATGGCCGATGGCAGGATCATGACACCTTTGGCATCTTGCGCACAGACGACCGCCCCGCCGTCCCGGTTATAGAAAGACAGTAGCAACAGCAACGGTTTCAATCTTGGTTAAATGCCTTACTTTTGCCTGATTTTCTGCGGAGAAAAGAATTGCCGCGTCGCATGAATCAGCGTACATCCAGAAGACCTAGCTTGGAATAGGCGGTCCAATTTTATAAACCACATCAGATCCCTTAACCAGAGCATGAAACAATCCCACTGTCAGATCCTGATAAATAGGATCACACAGCGTTAGAGGCTAAAGGCACCCACTATGTTTTCTCGGTTACTTGGTTTTCTGTCCGCCGATATGGCAATCGACCTCGGCACGGCCAATACTCTTGTCTACGTGAAAGGGCGCGGTATTGTCCTGAATGAACCGTCCGTGGTTGCAATCGCAGATGTGAAGGGCAAAAAGCAGGTCTTGGCTGTTGGGGACGAGGCGAAGATGATGCTGGGCCGAACCCCTGGAAACATCCAGGCCATTCGCCCATTGCGCGATGGTGTGATCGCCGACTTCGAAGTCGCCGAAGAAATGATCAAGCATTTCATTCGCAAGGTCCATAACCGCCGCAGCTTTGCCAGCCCGCAGGTCATTGTCTGTGTTCCGTCCGGATCCACCGCGGTCGAGCGCCGCGCCATTCAGGAATCTGCAGAAAGCGCCGGCGCACGCCGCGTTTTCCTGATCGAAGAACCTATGGCAGCAGCAATTGGGGCCAATCTGCCGGTAACCGAGCCAACGGGCTCCATGGTCGTTGATATCGGCGGGGGCACGACGGAAGTCGCGGTTCTGTCCCTGGGCGGGATCGTATATTCCCGATCCGTGCGTGTCGGTGGTGATAAGATGGATGAGGCGATTATCGCCTATATTCGCCGCAATCATAATCTGCTGGTCGGGGAAGGTTCTGCAGAGCGCATCAAGAAGAAGATCGGGTCCGCCTGTCCTCCGGAAGAGGGCGATGGCGAAATGATGGAAATCAAAGGGCGCGACCTGATGAATGGTGTGCCAAAGGAATTGAACATCTCAGAACGCCAAATTGCTGAAAGCCTGGCTGAACCGGTTGGCGCGATCATCGAGGCGGTGAAAGTCGCATTGGAACAGACGCCGCCGGAACTGGCTGCTGATATTGTCGATAAAGGGATTGTTCTGACTGGCGGCGGCGGGATGCTGCGCAACCTGGACTATGTTCTGCGTCATGCCACGGGTCTTCCTGTTTCGATCGCTGACGAAGCATTAAGCTGCGTCGCTTTGGGGACGGGACGGTGTCTGGAAGAGATGCGAACCTTGAAGAACGTCTTGATTAGTATGTATAATTAACTGGTTGCCTTTCAAAAGGTCGACTCTCTGGCGAGTCGTTTGGTTTTATAGAATCTGAAAGGGCGGGGGCCACCTTGGCGAAACGCGCGAAAGGGCCGGAAATCAGAACGGCGCAGCCGCTTCGTACGGCAGCGCAAAGGATTCTGTTTCTCTTGTTCCTGGGGTCGGCCGTCGCCTTGATGATCATTGGGCGAACCGATCCTGCTGCATTTGAACGGGCGCGCACGCAGGTCACCGATGTTGCTGCCCCAATCCTAGATACCCTGGCGCGCCCGATCGATGCTGCCAATCTCTTGGTTGATCGCATTGATGCATTTGCCAATATGTATCAGGACAATGCGCGTCTGCGCCAAGAGGTTGCGCGCCTGCAGCAATGGCAGGCCGTTGCCCGAAATCTTGAAATTGAAAATACCCAGATGCGTGACCTTCTGGCATTTCAGCGCCAGGATGTAGAACGATTTGTAACCGGTCGCGTCATCGGTACAGGGGGAATATTCGTTCGGGCCCTGTTGTTGAATGTCGGGTCTCAGGATGGCGTTCGAAAGGGACAGGTTGCCGTGACCGGTGCCGGGCTGATCGGGCGCGTCGCAGAAGTTGGTCGCCGCTCTTCGCGGGTTCTGTTGATCACGGATTTGAATAGCCGCATTCCTGTTGTCATCGAAAGTTCGCGTGCGCGGGCAATTCTGGCCGGGGATAACACGGCCGTTCCACGATTGATTTACGGGGCCGCCAATTCTGAATTGAAACTGGGCCAACGGGTTGTGACGTCGGGTGATGCAGCGGCCTTTCCGCCGGGCCTGCCGGTTGGCGTTATTTCAAGCGTGGATGAGAATGGCGTTCGGGTCATGCCTTATGCCACGTCTGAGCGCCCGGAGCTGGTCCGGTTGATGGAATTCGGGCTGGATGGCATTTTAGGGGACGGCATGATCAGGTCTGGCCAAACGTCACAAAGTGACTAAGACGATTTCTGCATTGGGCTAGAGCATCATGTATGAGCTCATGCGAGCGCATGATGCTCTAAGAATCTGACCAAAGTGCATCGGTGAACGGCACAGGCGCCGGATCACGAATGGGACGGCGATGAGAACCGGACTTTTTAACAAAATGGATCACTTTGCGCGCGGCTTACTGCCCCTGCTGTGCACATTGGTCATCGTTGTCGTCAGCGCGGTGCCGACCCGTTTGCCGATGTTACCCCTTATCGCCCCGGCTTTATCTTTGATCGCGGTTTACTATTGGACGATTTATCGACCGGACCTGTTGAACACGTTTTACATCCTGTTGCTGGGCGCCCTGCAGGATATGTTGACCGGGGCGCCAATTGGCATCACGTCCTTTATCCTGTTGTTGACCTATCTGGTCGTTGTATCTCAACGCCGTTTCTTTCATGGCAAGAGTTTTGGTGTCGTATGGTGGGGCTTTATGCTGATCGCATTTGGCGGCGCAATGGTGACATGGATGATCCATGTCATGTTGGCCGGTCAGTTCATTGATCCACTGGGGGCGACCTTTGGTTTGCTGTTAACGATTATGTTGTATCCACCACTGGCTGCCTTGTTATCACAAGCCCATAAAGCGGTGCCTGCACGAGACTCGGATGCATAGGATCTAGCACACAATGAATCCGGATAAGACCAAGGCCAAAGTATTTACCCGCCGGGCCGCCCTGTTTATGGGCGGACAGACCCTGGTCATGGGCGGGCTTGGCGCACGTCTCTATTACCTTCAAGTGCTGGAGAGTGAACGCTATGCCATGCTGGCGGAAGAGAACCGCATCAATTTTCGCCTGATTGGACCGCCCAGAGGGTTTATCGTGGATCGTGCTGGTGACTACCTGGCGATCAATGTTCAGAACTATCGTGTCGTGTTGGTCCGGGAACAGGCTCAGGCGGCTGGCGGCATAGAGGCGGTGCTTAACAAGCTGGCAACGCTGATTGACTTAAAGGACCATACCATCGCGCGGGTGCTGAAAGAGGCGCAAAGCCGCCTGGCCTTCGTCCCAATCACTGTTGCAGAGAATCTCAGTTGGAGAGATGTCAGCCGGATCGGGGTCAATCAACCCGACCTTCCCGGGGTCAGTATTGATGTCGGACAGATACGACACTATCCCTATGGGGAGAATATGGCGCATGTCGTGGGCTATGTGGCGGCTGTATCGGAAAAGGACTTAACCGGCGACCCTTTGCTGGAATTGCCAGGCTTCCGTGTCGGGAAGAATGGCATTGAGAAGCATTATGACCTTGCTTTGCGCGGAACGTCTGGCACCAGCAAGGTTGAGGTGAATGCGCTGGGACGTGTGATCCGGGAAATCGACCGCCAGGAAGGTCAACCCGGCCGTGAAATTCGCCTGACACTGGATATGCGGTTACAGGAATTCACCGCAAATCGTCTGAAGGATGAAAAGGCGGCCTCCGTCGTTGTGATGGATGTGCATAATGGCGATGTCCTGGCATTGGTTTCCGTGCCGTCATACGATCCTAACGCATTCAGTGAAGGGATCGGAGCCACCGAATGGCAGAAACTGGTGAAGAATCCCTATGGTCCCCTGACCAATAAGGCGATTGCCGGGCAGTATTCACCTGGTTCCACGTTTAAGGTCGCCGTGGCCCTAGCGGCACTGGAAAATGGTATTGCTGCTGATCATTCCGTTTATTGCCCCGGTTTTATGGAACTGGGGGATCGCCGGTTCCATTGCTGGAAGCATTATGGCCATGGCTCCATGGACATGGTTTCGGCCCTGGAACAATCCTGCGACGTTTGGTTCTATGATGTCGCAAGACGGGTTGGTGTGGACCGGATTGCAGAGGTCTGTGCCCGATTGGGGCTGGGCATTCCTACTGAAATTGAGCTGCTGGGCGAACGATCAGGACTGATTCCAACCCGCAAGTGGAAACGTGAAGAACGCGGACAGCCCTGGCATATGGGGGAGACCCTGGTCGTCGGTATTGGTCAGGGCTTCGTGTTAACGACTCCCCTGCAACTAGCAGTCATGACGGCGCGTATTGTGAATGGCGGCAAGGCCGTGCGTCCGCGTATGACCTTTCCTGTGCCAGGGTTTGGTCTGGATGGGAAACCCCTGTCGGATGATGCCCAAAATATTCCCTCCAAAGAGATGTCGCCGGAACAGAAGCTGGCGGCTGCAACGGAAGCTGCCGGGTCCATTAACCCGCCGCCGGATGCCACCCGCCCAGATTTTCAAGATACCGGATTTCATCCGGATCATTTGGAAATCGTTCTTCGCGGTATGGATGCGGTGGTCAATGGGGTTCATGGGACGGCACGAAAATCAGCCCTTCGCTTTGCCGACTTGACGATGGGCGGCAAAACGGGAACCAGTCAGGTTCGTCGAATTTCCCAGGCAGAGCGCGATGCCGGCATTCGGTCCGGCGATGATATTGCCTGGCGCTTGCGGGATCATGCTCTGTTTGTCGGTTTTGCACCGGTTCACAATCCCCGATATGCCGTATCGGTTGTCGTTGAACATGCAGAGGGGGGATCACGTGCCGCTGCGCCTGTCGCGCGCGATGTTTTAGAAGAGGTTCTGCGCCTGCAGGGATTTGCAACGGCGGACGCCAAAACCAATGAAACCGGATCCGAGGGGGCAGGCTGATGGCGATTCGCCATGGAGAGTTGCGCCAACCGGAAATGACCCTGGGTCAAAAGATCTGGCAGATCAATTGGATCATGTTTCTTTTGATTGGCCTGTGTGTCGGGGTTGGGCTGGCGATGCAATATTCGGCGGCCAATGGGTCCTGGGACCCCTGGGCACATAGTCAATTGACAAAGTATCTGGCGTTTTCTGTCGGGATGCTGGTGCTGGCCCTGGTCGATATCCGCATCATCATGCGTTATGCCTATCTTATTTATATGCTTAGTTTTCTGCTGTTGGTTATCGTGGAAATCAAGGGCGCTGTCGGGGGTGGCGCTACGCGATGGATCGCGATCCCCTTTATCGGGACATTCCAGCCATCAGAATTAATGAAATTCACGCTGGTGCTGGCACTTGCCCGCTACTTTCATAAATTGTCCTACGAGGATGTCGGTCGTTTCAGCGTTTTGATCGTTCCCGCCCTGTTTATCGCCGCCCCGACATTGTTGGTGTTGCGCCAGCCTGATTTGGGAACTGCCATTGTTTTATGCGGCGGCGGCGTGGTGATGTTCCTGCTGGCTGGGGTTCGCTGGTGGAAATTCGCTGTCGTCGGGATTGCCGGTCTGGCGGCCAGTCCTTTGATTTGGAGCATGATGCACCCCTATCAGAAACGCCGCGTCCTGGTGTTGCTGAACCCTGAATCTGATCCGCTGGGCAGTGGGTATCATATCCTGCAGTCTAAAATTGCAATGGGGGCGGGGGGTCTTGTCGGGCGCGGCTTTACCAAAGGGTCTCAAAGTCATTTGAATTTCCTGCCAGAGAAACAGACTGACTTCATATTCACGATGCTTGCGGAAGAATTCGGCCTGATCGGGTGCCTGGCGCTGATGTCGCTGTATCTGGTTTTGATGGTATATGGCTTTGGCATCGCCTTGCGGTCCCGTAACCAGTTTGGCCGTTTGCTGGCCATGGGCTGTATCGTGACATTTTCTTTCTATGTCTTCATTAACATCGCCATGGTGATGGGCGTTATTCCCGTGGTCGGCTTGCCCCTTCCCCTGGTCAGTTATGGCGGGTCTGCCCTGCTGGCGGTGATGTTCGGATTCGCGTTGATTATGAATGTCTATGTCCATCGCGACCTTCGTATTGGTCGACAGGGCGAAAGCAATGGCCTTTAAGGTCATCTTCGGTCTCGACAAGCCCGTCCACAGACGCTATACCGCGCCACCGTTCGACAAAATCGGTACGGGCCATTAGCTCAGTTGGTAGAGCATCCGACTCTTAATCGGCAGGTCGTAAGTTCGAATCTTACATGGCCCACCATTATTTCTAATGCCTTAGCTTTTGCGAGCTAGGGCATTTTTCTTTTTGGGTAACGAATGGGGTAACTAAAAACGTGGTTGCTCTCAGAAAAACGTTTAAAATGCCCAAAATCATATTGTGTCTTTGGATTGCCCTTAGCTTGAAATAATAGGCGCATAGAAAATGTGATGTCCAAATGCCAAATTTTTTTTGATGCCTCTTTGTACAATCTTAGAATTGTGCTATTCTATATTTACTAGTTGGAGGTCTGACGGAACAACGCGGCCAAAATGGTTGCTGAAAGAAGGCGGACTGAATACACCTTCCCTCGGGGGGCCTCCATCGTTTTTGAAGGAGACCCTCTATGCTACAAGTGTATCTAGACCAATGTATGCCAAGCTCGGCGTTTTTTCCGATAACATCGTTAAATATTCCTGTTGACCCCGCCCTAATTCATAGCGGCGAAGGTCATCTTGAAGTTATCGACTTGCTTCCCGATCTCTCTACTGACATCGAAGCTGAATTTTCTGATAGGGAATCAGCGATGAAAGCTAGAGCATTCGTTTGTTCACTACCGAAAGAGTTAAAAGAGATTGCTCGGCGTTATTATTGGCTTGATGAAACCCAGTATAAAATCGCAAAAGATCTTGGTGTTACGCAACAGGCTGTTTCCTATTCCATGGCGAAGATCTGCCGGTTGGGACGCGAATACTTTCATCAGTCTGTGCAATAAGCAAAACTACCGCTAAGAGGTCGGTTATCAAAATATACCCATACCGGCTAATTCAATCGGGCCATCGCAACGCGACCAAACTGGTTGCAGAATGTATAGGAGATCAAATTATGGACGCGCACCTCAAGGTTGTTGATCAATCTGAACTTAGCAAACAACAGGCCTATGCAGACAAGCTCGCCAGTCAAGGTTTTGACTTTGGGCTGGCTGTTGGATCTGCTTTTGCTGAAAGCATGAGAAACACATACTACAAGAATACAGGGACAACAGTTGATGAGATTATTGATAATTCCATCGAGGCTGGAGCAGACAACATTCATATCGCACTTGGCTATTCGGAAAAAAGTGAGAAAAAGCCTGATGCGATGGCAATTATTGATAACGGGCATGGTATGCCAATGAATATGATTCGCTTGGCGGTATTATGGGGAGGGACCCATCGCGAAGGGAGTCGAACAGGGTTTGGTAGGTTTGGATTTGGACTGCCAAGCGCGTCTGTGAATCAAGCTCGGCGTTACTCAGTTTTCTCCCGAGTTAAGGGAGGAAACTGGAATGGAGTGAGTATTGATCTCGATGATATTCGGGATGGAAAGTATACAGACAAGACCGGTCGGGTTGTTGCCCCTGAGCCAAAGTTGATTCGCCCGCCAAAATGGGTATTCGATTTTATCGAGACGGAGTATCCAAAAGGAGATCTTGATAGTGGCACTGTGATTCTATGGGAAAAGTTAGATCGTGTAACGTGGAAGACAACATCTACATTGACAAAGAATCTCTCAGAACATCTTGGTGTGACATACCGAAATTATATTGGAAGAGTCAAAATTACAGTAAATGGTGAAAAAATCTATCCCACGGACCCTTTGTTTGTAACCGCTGGTTATAGATACTTTGATCTTGATGAAGATCGAGCCATGCCCTTGGAAAATGCTGTTGTTTCAGTCGCTCCAAAAGATGGGGGTCAAAAAGTAAACATGAATGTTCGGTACGCGTATTTCAATCGATCATTCTATTCGATTGATAAGACGAAGGATGCCAATAGGGGAAATCAAAATCAAAGATGGTCAGTAACAAATGCTAACCATGGGATTATTCTGAACCGTATGGGGCGTCAAATTCACGTTTTAGATTATACCCCTTGGCCCGGACTAGAACGCTTTTCCAATGACGATAGATACTGGGCTGTTGAGATCGACTTTCCAGCCGAACTTGATGAAGAGTTTACTGTGTCAAACTCTAAGCAAGGTGCATTTCCATCTGATCGAATTTGGGATCTCTTAAAACAGGCTGGTGTAGAAAACGCCATTCGATCTTTGCGTAAGGCACGGAAGAAAGAGACTGATGCACATAAGGCTGATAAAGAGCCTGGTGCGGAAGCACGCATCTCAGAAAAATCGATGCTGGAAACTGAGAAATTTAAGCGTAAACGAACAGACGTAGATCCAGAAGAGAGAGAACGCAAAGCTAAAGAAGCACTAGAGCAATTTGTAAAGCGTACCGCTCGGGAAACCAGACGGGAAGAAGGGGAGATTCGGAAGGAGCTGGAGGCGGATGCAATAAAACATCCATATCGCGTCCAGTTTGATGATTTACCTGGAGCGCCATTTTTTCGTGTTGAGCAGATTGGTGGAATGAAAGTGCTCTTCATTAATAGAGAGCATAGATTCTTTTCCGATCTTTACGCCGCAACAGATGGTAACAGATACTTTCGAGCATCGCTGGAGATCCTGTTATTTGTCATTGGTGAATGTGAATTGGATTCACAGAGTAATCCAGACCGTAAGCTTTTCTATGCAAGCGAACGTCAGGAATGGTCTCTGTTATTGTCTTCCGCGCTTGAGTTGTTGAGCCGGTATGTTCACGAAACTGATATTGTGAGTGACGATGCTGTTATTGATGATGCAGGTATAAATCCTCTTGCTGATGTTGGGTGAGAGTTTAGAAAGATCGAGGTGGTTTAGTTATCCACCTCGATCTTTTATTGTCATTTATGAATGTAAAAAAGACTCCTATGTCATCAGATAGACCATTTGTACCAACTAAACTGTCTCAAAGCTCGAGACATCTCTTGACTTCCACGGTTAGTACTTTGGATGAGAAGGATCCTTTGGAACAATCTAGGGCGTTAAGAGAGTTATCTGAAAGGGCGTTTGGAGCAAAAGATAATGTTGTTGATTCTCTGAGACTTTCAGTTGCTGCCTCGGTCTTAGCTGATCTAACAGAACAAGGTTGGAAAGTTCGTTTCAGTGGGGAAGAAATTCGTATAAGTCCTCCCTCAGCAAGCGCAATAAATGGCGAGTCTGTAGACAAGGTTAAATCTCGAATTCGACAGGGGTTGCGGATTGCAAGTGATCGACAAATCGCCACAAAATCTGTGCAAGATTTTATCAAGTATGTCGAAAAAGATCGCGTGTATAATGGACAAATTGTTTCTGTAAGATCTTTGATAGATGATGGAAAAGATTTAGAAGTTCAAATAAAAAAATATACAAAACTCAATGAAGATGAAAAAATTCGAAAGCTTAAAAAAATTATTAAACCAGTGATTCAGGTCTGCGATGCAAGTGCAGTTTGTGAGTATACAGGACTTAAGCTGCAAGACGTATGGCGATACTGTAGGCACACATGGGCCCTAGAATATAATCCGGTGCCTGGAAGAACACTAAGAATTTTGATTAGAAATAAGGCTAGAAAGAATTGGCCAATTATAGGAATTGCTATGTTAGCAAGTCCGGCGGCCAACTACTACGTTCGTGATAAGTGGATAGGTTGGAGAATTGAGGACATTTCACAACGTATTGTTGATGGAGGTTGGGACCCCAAAAATGTTGCTAAGGTTTTGATGCAAACAGTCATCGATGCGATCTCTGATACTCGATCAGATGATTTGGTTCACAACAGTGAATTAGAAGAACCAAACGAAACTACATTTTTCAAGTTGTCTCAGAGCAACTTTGAAGCCAAAAATGACCGTCAAAAGGATTTAATCTTTCACAGATCGGATCAGTACGAAAAGACTGAAAAGATTGTAGATATCCGTAACTTTGATAAATCCAAGCTCAATGAACTGGATTGGAAAACATTATCAAGAACTTCGCTCTATGTAAAAAAGAGATCTGAGCAGCTTTTGACACTTCTTACATGCTTGCGGTTTTTCAAAGATGCAGGATTTGAAAAAAATCCGGGAGCAGCCTTATGCGAGAGTTTGGTGACAAGAAGGGGCAGAGAACAAGTTGCGATTGCTTTAAATGAGATTCGTAAAAGACGAATTGCAACAGAGGTTGCGGACGTTTCAGTTTGTGGGGGTATAGAACCTTATACTCCTATTCTTGCCGGCAAGCTGGTAGCGTTATTGATGGCTTCAGCAGAAGTTCAAGATGCTTATCGCGACCGCTACTCCGGGCAAGTAAGTGAAATTGCATCTCAAATTGCTGGTAAGCCAATTCGACGATCAGCAGAGCTCCGAGTTTTAACAACAACAAGTCTGTACGGAATTGCTAGCAGTCAATACAACCGTCTTGTATTAAGGGCTTCAGACTCGTCTAAGCTCACCCGTGATGTTAGATGGGAAGAGTTAGCTAAAACTCAGGGAATGACAGTCACTCATCTGAGTAAATTGACTGTAAGGCTTATGCAGAAGCTTGGAGAGAAAGAGTACGGTACTCGAAGAATCAATAGTGTTTTTGGAGAGGGCTCAAGTCCTAGAACACGACAGGTCCGGGAAGGGCTGTACCTAATAGGTTTAAATGGAGATGATATTCTTAAGCAAGGGCTCACCCGCCGTGTTTACGCTTGTGAAGTATATCCTGACGCACGATCAGACTTACACGGCTTCGACGGTAAATCTGCAGCACTCCGACCACAAAAGGCATCGGCTATTTCCCATGCATGGATAGAAAGATGGGTCACTAAACGTGTCATGCGTTTGGATGTTCTTGATCAAATTAAAATGTCCGGACCAGAAAATGTATCAAAGGTTCTGCAAGAACGAGCAGATTGCGCCAATTTCGAGGAGCCAAGATCAGATCCTCAATTGAATTTACTTGATTAGCCCCGATTCAAATACACTATCCAACGTATTAGTAATTTTATGCTCAAGCTGTTGCAAACTAGGCGATTGTATAAAATGGTAATTGTTCAATATCTTTTGCGTCTCAATTAATAACTTTATTAATTCTGGAGTCATTTTTATCAGTGCTAGACTTTCATCAAAACGTTGGAGATTTCTGCTGCTTCCAGAGATGATTGTTGCAATATGATGGCTTTCATAACCTCTCTTGGAGAAGAGGTTTGCACGTGTGCTTGATGTTGTGCCGGTAATTAACCATTCTAGATCTGTAAACAAGTTAAATGCCTCCATGATGATAAGACGTTTGAAATTAAATGGTTTTAAGATTTGTGATTGAAATTGTCAGGAAAAATCCTGGTAATGTGACTCAGAATCCACGGATTAACATTTCATCTGTAAAAGCCCTTGCAGGCGAGACAGTATTTTAGCTTATGAGGCAAGAAATTCAGTTAGGAAACTTTATTGATTCGGGTGTGAATTCTCCTCTACCCAAGTCTGAAGTTCATCAAAACCCTCGGGATACGCGTTCATTCCTTTCACTGTCCGTTGAAAACCGGGTATTTGAACACTTAGTTGCCAAGCTATTCCGTCTAGAATGTTGGGATCATAGTAATCGTTCTCCCAGCGGATCACATTCAAGCGATTAAGCATAACAATTAGTTCATCCCATTTGGGATGGCTTTCGTCATAACTCCAACGCTTCAGACCCAATCCTGGCATGTGTTCTGTTTGAAATTTAATTACATGCTTAAACTTCCGCATTTTTAGTTCCCAATCAATGTTTGAGCCAATAAACATATTGTGCACTATATTCTCATTACAAAGGGAGCTGATAACAGTCGTACAACTTGAACTAGATAGCTGAATCAAGACTCGGAACATTTACCTGACCAGTAAATTGGTGGGTAGGACCTATAATGACCATCGCTTCGACGATACTGTGCTAAATCCACAAAACTAAGATTCAAAGTTCAGGAGATCGACTGTTTGGGGCGATTCTTCGACCAACTCTGCCAAATATTCACACGTCCTATGATATTGGCAGCCTTAATGCTGTCTAAGCAATTGCCCCACCGAGTGAACAAGAGTAATTAAATAGACAGAGCTAATACGCATGGCTCTGGGGCTTAGTAACCCCTGATACGGGCGGTCTGGTGGACCGCAATACCACCCCTGACCTCTGCGGTCGGGGAGCCTGTGGCGTATGTCCAGGTTCTTCGAACTAAAGGTCACAGGGGCCGACTCGTATCGGTTTACTAACTCCCCGATCACCAGATCAGGTTAAACCCAACTTGCGGGGGCGTACCGCAAGCTCTGGTGTTGGGGATTAGAGATCATGCCTCCTGGTGATTTTTCACATTGGTACGATTGGAATGATCGGTCTGATTTTCCAGATTGCACAAAGCGTGGTGTGTACGCCCTAGCCCTAAAAAGGCCAGACATTTCGCCTGTTATGACCCCTGGCAATATCTTCTATATTGGTGAAACACATGGGCGGTCTGCAACGCTACGAAAAAGACTTAGATCTTTTTACAAATCCGGCTCAACCGGCAATCTGGGGCATGCTGGTGGATTAACGTATTTCAAATTGGATTTTGATCCAGATTTTGACAATGTATATTTTGCAGTTTTGCCCTGCGGTATCGAAAATCATGAAGTCGGCACTGCATGGATTTGTTTTAAGGAGCGGGAACTGATCTGGAATTATGCCGACAAGCATGGACGCTTGCCGGCATGTAACTCCGAGTAGCACTAGGACTTCTTTAAGGGCGTGCTGATCGCTTTGATCGCCTCTTTGTGTGGTTCGCTTCCTTTTTCCCACTGCCACGGTTGTTGGGGTTTGTATGCCTTCGTTAGACCCGGAAAGTTCTTTGGATCCTTCACAGCGTAACGAAGGCGAGCACGCGCTTCACGCGGCTCAACCTTCAATTCAGCACATACGGTTTTTAAATATACCGGTTCATTCATTTTCCTGCTCCTTTGCTAAACTTAACAAGATTGCAATAAGACGGATCCAGATTGCACGTCAGGAGAAATCTATGCCAGTTTGAACAAAGCTTTTGGAGATCCCAGCGTTACCCAAGATTAAGTGTCTTATTTGAAGTGGTATTAATACCAATGCTCTCGGTGATTTCTTAGTCTGATATATCATCAGAAGATCTTCAGTTTTAATCTACTAAGGTGGCGTGGTTGCAGCAGATTACTTTGCAGTGATGTAAAAGGTGCCGAAACGCGGTGTCAGCATTTCGTGGGTTTGGAAGCCTCCGTCGGAGACTTTTACGGCGGATATGTGACCTAAGTGTTGTTCCTTCTCTTTCTAGAGCCGGGGGGCAATGGAGACTCAGGTCTCTATCGTTATCCTAACTGCCGATTGAGGAACTCCGAGTGACTGAGAAAGTCTTTGTCGAGCCTCGGAAATGGTTAATGGGGTATTATCACACATGGCCGGCGGGAGCGGGAGGTCCTCCCGTACCTTGAACCATTCAAGTATAGTAGGGTCAAACTCGCCTGTGTTTGGCGAGTAGCGAACAGGATTTCGCTGGCCACTCCAAGCCAAGTTTGGATTCTCGAACTTGGCGATACTTTTGAACCTGACTAGGCACCGACCCGATACATCTGACGTTGGTGACGCTAGCTTTATGTCTCGCACTTCACCTACGGCAAAAACTTGCCCATGCAAATCGGGGTGAATAGGCCGCTCTCCCACCATTTCTGCAGCGTAGGGATTAGCATTATGGTACAGGAAAACATACTGCTCTTTCGCGGCATTAGCGGGATTTAGCTTCCAATAAGCCGTTCCCCCCAATCTTGATCTAAGCTGTTCAAAGCCTCGTGCAGTAAAAATATGGAGGGCCATGATCCAGTCTCCTTGATCTAAGTCTTTAGATAAACTATAAATAAATTTATAAGCAGATAAACGCAACATAAATTTATATCATATTACCGAATCCTGTTAGATTCTGGTGACTAAGCTAGAAGCTGATTTTTGGAAGAATTTAGGGAAACTGTTATGGCAACGGAAATGGGTGAATACATCGTTGGTGCATACTTGAAATTGGAGGAGGGGTGCGACTTCGTCGACTACAATGTTCGGGCGCCTGGAGGTGGCGTGAAGGGCCTTGGTGAGTTGGATGTCGTGGGATTGAACTTCCAAACGAAGACAGCTTTCCTCTGCGAAGTCACGACGCATATTCGCGGCATTCTATACGGCTCCAACAACGAAACTCTGAGACGTGTGGCGGCGAAGTATCAGCGCCAGCAGGCATATGCGCAGGAGTTTTTGGCCGCATTCTCTGATCGCCGTTTCATGCTCTGGGCGCCTGTGGTGCCGCGGGGCATTTTGACAGAGGGATTACGAGAAATTGCCGGATTGGAAATTGTCATTAATGGTGAGTACAAGGCGCGGGTTGGTCGACTAAGGCAAAGGGCGGGCCAGGAGGCGCAAGATACGGGCAATCCGTTCTTCCGTGCGCTTCAAATCATCGAACACATGCGGGATTGAAAATAGCGAAAATTTTTTGATAAAAGTCAGAACTGTCCAAAAATCGCGACAGGGCCACCGTTATGCCGGTAGACGGTAAGTTGCGGTTTGTACTGGTTTCACGCTTACTCATAACTACCCTATGCAATAGTATTGAGTAAATGTCCTGAAGGTCGCTACTCCTGAGCCCCCTCGGACGTTACCAGTCCCCAGATCACCGATTTACCTTTCTGACGTTGTTCGATTTTTCGCTCGTTAGCGAGTTCTTTTCGCGCCCGTACGAGGGTAGAGAGGGTGTGCCCTTTCCTTGCGCCGGCCCTCTTTATTTCCTCCCAGTTTGTAGCTCCTGCGTCTTCGAGAAAATCGAGGATAAATTGGCATGCTGCGTTCCTCTCATTTTTCGGACGACTTGCGGGGTTCTTTGTGTTCTTGCATACGACGTCTGCGGATAGATCAGAGGTTCCTACCCATTTCAACTCTGGGAGTGTTTTGCGATCCCCTCCTTCAAGCGTGAATATTAGTGTTTGGCCTTTCGGTCCCCAGTTCGATTTTGCATGGCTAAATGCCTTGCGAGTGCCATCGTCAGGGTCTTCTCCAATGATAATGACCGAGCGAACTCCCGCCACAAACCCAATTGATCCATTGATGCGGTGCGTGGCACTTTCGCCTACCTTCTTGTTTAGGTGTGCAATGATCACAATTGCAAGGCCATGTTTCCGCGCGATGGCGGTGAGTTGAATAAGGAAGTCTTGCACCTCCACTTGCTTATTCATGTCGGTATCGGCTCCCATGTAGGCGGAAATCGTGTCGACGATCACAGCTTCAGGTCGGAAGTGGTCAATCTCGTACCGAAGTAGCTCGAGGCATTTCTGATCTAGCTTCCGGTATAACTTCATGTATCGGATGGATTCCCGGCTAGCCCCGATTCTATCGAGCCTTGGTGCGATTGCCCGCTCGTCATCATCTTCGGCGCTTAGTATGAGAATACGATTGCCGTGAGGTCGTTCTTCAGAAAATGGCCAGTATTTCTGATTTGAGATAACTGCCGCGAGCTCCATTGTTAGAAACGACTTCCCCTGAGACGGCTCACCTGCAATCAATGTCAGACCGTGATAGGGAATATATGGGTACCAAAGCCAGTCAACGTCTTTTGCTTCGACATCCGACATGACGCCGAAATATTTTGCGTGTTCTTCAGCGAGGTGGTCTTTCGAGTTTTTAGATCGTTTTACTTTACTCAACTTTCTCATTTGATCATCTCCAATTTCGACAAGATATTTTGGATTTCGCGCTCAAGCATGTTGACGTCCATCCCGTGCTTTTCGCGGAAATAGGGGCTGTGCCAGATAAGGCAGGCGATATCGTCCACTGGCAGATGCGCATCGAACATTGCTTTTATCATGATGAAGACCTGACGTGACCGATCGGGTACCCTCACTCGATCATGACGAAGCAGATCACGCGCTTTCCTGTGATCGATTGCCGACATGTGCCTCCTAAGTAGCGCCTTTGGATTGCGGTAGAGGTTGAAATCCGAGAGACCGTCATCGATGCGCCGAACGCGTATCTTCTGAGCTTTGCCAAGAAGATGCCGAGGATTGACTAGTGGCAGATCAAAACGATGTAATTTTACCTGTGGTGGATCGCCGTCTCGCTTATGGTTGTATGTCCCCGGAATGCGCAGAACTTTCGTCGGCGTCCATCCGTTCCTGTCTCCATCGAAGGTATAGGTCAGATATCGTGAGATCTCTGCGGCTCGTTTCGACGGTAGTGCGCGCGTAAAATGCCATAGCCCCTGAAAGCGCCCTGGTGACGTTTCCCATAGGATGCCAGGTGGCGGCTCGAAGGTGTCCGGGTCGGCTCCATCTATGTCACACCAAGCGTATGGGGTGCGTAGCGCGCAATCCCCCTTTCGTCGATTTGCGCTGAAAGGGTTAGGGCAAAAGTACAGGTCAAATTCTGTCGCTGGATATTTGGCAAAGAACGCTTTAGTTGCTGCATCACGACTTTGGTCGTTTTTGATGGGAGCGTCACGCCACCTGTCGCCTTTGGCAGCGAGAAACAGCCAGCTGCGGCTAGGGTGCGGGTTCCACACATCTTGTAAGAATTTGAGGTAGGTAGGTTTTTTCATTGCCCGCGCTCCAGACTTTTTTGCTCAAGATACGCGTGGACTTCAGACTCCCACCAAGCAACACGGTGGCTCGACAGGCGGACTCGTTTCGGAAATTTCCCTGTACTTTCAAGGCGCAACAGGGAGACGTTGCAATAGGTGATACCCATGTCACGTAAGTCAAAGCGCGTGATAAGGCGGTTTCTGCTTTTTGTAAGGTCCAACATCTCACATCCTTCCGTAAATAGAACAATGGAGATTTTCGATGAAAACAGGATCGCAATATAGGGAGAATAGGGAAAACCTAGGACCTAGGAATCGTCGAGGCTGATGTCTCTGACTTTTCGCACACGCTTCCGAATGTCAGCCATATCGGGAACAGATTCAAATTCGGTGCTGCACCAATCCGCAACCTCCTGTGCTAACTTTTCGACCGTATCGAATCCATGATTCCAGATGCGTCGCCAAATTTCGTTGTTGATGGCATCCCAGTCGTGTTTTCTTGGTCTGCCACCGGGGTTCTTGGTATTACCTAATCCGAGATACTCAAGAAATTCATTCCGGTCGAACTCACAGCCAGATAAACTATCGGGTCCCCAAATACCGCACACCTTGCCAATATGCAGGTACACACCGAATAGCGGGTCCGTTGCTATTTCTTTTTCTAGCGGCCATCGGTCTCCACGTTCGTCAACAGTCCAGGTCCGCACTCGTCCGTCCCGGATCATCGTCCTGATAAATGAGTGAACTTTTGCAGATCGTGCTTTAGCAGATTCTTCTGGCGGGTCTCTTTCAAGTTCTGAACCGGTCCATTCGGAATTGTATAGCTCTCTTCCTATTAACTGAGCCGCTTCCGTAATCTCAATTTGCCTGTTTTGATCAGATCGCATTAGCTGGTTACTACCGCAGTTGAAAGATAGTTTGACCACGCCAACAATGCGGCGCGCTTCTCTTCATAATAGCCGTACCGATTGTACACTGCAGCCACTCCAGAAATCGTCCCAGAAGAATGATTCAATATTTTTTCTACGACATGCGGTGAGGTTCCAAGGCGTGCCATTCCGGATGCTGCGGTTCTTCGGAGGTCATGTAGCCGCCAATTCGATATGCCAGACAGTTTGTCAGTTTGGCATTTGCCTTTACTGAAACCGGACACTGGGGTGCGACCGTTGGTGCTGAATACAAGGTCCTGTCCTTTAACACGTGGGATGCTCTTGAGAAGTTCTGTTGCGAGAGGTGTAAGTGGGACGTGGTGGGTGCGGTCGTTTTTTGCAATCTCTCGTGGTATTGTCCAAACGCTGTCCGATATGTCGGACCATTTCATATGGGCAACCTCTCCACGCCGTTGTGCCGTCACCAGGAGTAACTGGTATAGCGGACCGAACGGCCATCCCAATTGGTTCCAGCTTGACCAGACTTCCTTCAACTCACTATCCGAAAGCACTCGATCACGTGCACGTTCAGGGGTGGGTTGCGTTATCCCGATCGCTGGGTTTTGGTTGACTAGACCACGGCTGATAGCCCAGTTGAAGAGCTTTCGAATATTAGCAAGAAATCTATTCGCCTGGACTGGAGCCCCGCGTGCAATAATGTTGTCTAGAATACCAAGAATGTCCTGGCGCGTCACCTCGTCGAGTGCGTGGTGTTTCAGAACTGGCACCGCGTTCTTCAGCAAAATTTGTTCCGTCTCTTGCCATTGACGGTTCTTGGGTTTGGCATATCTTTCAATAAAATCCTTAACATGTTCAGGAAACAAGACGTTAGGCGCTTTTTTTGTATCGAGTTTCTCCTGCTGCGGGTCCCGCCCAGTTTCCACCAATCGAAGTGCACCTCGGGCCTGCTCCCTGGCTTCTGCAAGTAGAAATACAGGGTAGCGTCCAATAGTCAGTCGCTTTTGACGGCCATGATAACGATACATAACCACCCAGGACTTCTTACCGTTCTGTGATACTCTCAGACCAAATCCAGGAAGAGTGCTGTCCCAGTACTCAGTTCTTTGACTAGCATTTGGTTGGACGTGTTCTACAAATTTTGAGGTTAGCTTCGCTCTCATACCCTAGTCTCCATTGTTGCTCTTCGGGTAACTTTAGGGTAACGGATAGGCCTGTTCCTAATCTGAACGGAATGTAACAGATTGTAAGCGCTTATAGATTCAGACCGAACAGTAAACTGAGCCTTGGGTGCCAAAATGTTACAGGATGTGATGAAACTTGGAAGAAATTGGTCAAACTCTTAATCGGCAGGTCGTAAGTTCGAATCTTACATGGCCCACCATTCTTTCGTCGCGCGCCGCGGCCGGTTAATCCGGCCGCGGCGCGCGACTGTATGTTTCATCTCGAACCTTCACCAGTGTCTTGCTGGAATCTGATATTGTTGGTGGCTAGAAAATCGCGTTCTGCGAAACTGCAGTCCTTTTCGGACACCGCCTTATCTAACAATTCGATATGTCACCCTTGATCCCGAATTGGTCTCGGAAAATAGTCCCGCTCAGGAATGTTCAAGTTGAGTTTGAGGGCTTCCTGAAGGACGGTCAATTGTGCTGCAATTCCATCTGCGAGCGGTTTTCCCCCCTGTGCCGCAAAATATGGCACGCTTTCTTTCGCGATGTGAGACAGAATGTCTAGCCATCTCTTTTCAAACTTTTTTCGTCGAAAACCAATATCCCCCATGAATTTTTCGATGTTATCGACTGTGACGTCTTCGGTCCATTTGGCATCACCGATTCTGAAAGCAAGTTGGTGCGTAAAGTGCGGGTTTATCGTGATCGGGACAACGTCATAAAGCGGTGCCAACACTCCATAATTCCCACGATACAGAATGGTTCCGTTTTTTGCGTGATTATCGGTATTACCGACCGCAAGATTGAACAATGTCTGCTTAAAGAAATCGATTTGAAAATTTGCTGGGACGGCAGTTTGAGAAGCGATCTGTCCTATGGCTTTTGCTGAGAAACGGAGATCGTCGCGCTGGGCGTTTCGTTCATATTTTAAAACTTTGGAAAGGCCTAGCGCCTGGCAGAAGTCTTCGCAATGCAGACGGGAGATACAGCTGTCATCGACACGTCTATCAAACCTGGTGGACAACACAGCCCCAATTTCTTCGCCGTCGTCTCCTATAAACTCCAGGAATTGGGTTTCAGCAGAAACGATGTCAATTGTTGCAGCGAATCCCAACAGGGCAGCCTCATATTTTGCGATTGCCAGATCGGATCTTGGGGATACTTTCAGGATATGCGTTGTTGGCGCCTTACTGCCAATTTTGGGTTGGTAGAATTTCTGGTCATGATAGACAACCGCCAGCTTCGGTTGGATGCCAGCCACGGGGGATGGGTCTCGTTCGCCATCCGGTAACCGACCATGCCGATGCAGCGAGGTGATGATTGTCCGCATCCGATTGTGGTCAATTTCTTCATAGTCATGAGGGAATCGACCTGGGTATTTGCCCGGTCCCGTTCCTTCTGGCGTAATTGATATTGCACCAGCGCAATCGGTACCAAGGTGATATAGAAGGCTTCCGATGTCATCGCGATCAAGGCCATGAGTTGCAACAACGTGTTCCAATGCCTGGCCTTCGAACAGAAGGTTCCCAAAGTATGCGACGCAGGCTGCATCGCCATAGGATGCTTGTCTGACGATCATTGATGCGGAAATTGGAAGGGCCGCATCGTTGGAATACGTGAATCGCAGCGTCTTGTCGGCCAGCCTCTCTAGCGTCCCCACAGGAGTCATTTTGCCTTCAAGCCAGACATCCAGTTTCATGATCGCGGAATTCCATACAGGTCGATGCCAAGGGCGGTGAGCAGGCGTAGATATGTGTCGAGTGTGGCAGAGCTCTTTCCCCGCTCGATGTTAGACAGGTTCGGTTGCGCCACACCACTTATGGAGGATAGTGTGGCTTGGCTGAGTTTAAGCGCACGTCTCCGCCGATGGATCACGGTTCCCATTTCAGCCGGCGTCGATATTCTTTGGTCGGGACTCTTAATCATAGTATGCCTTGATAGCGTTTTCACTATAAAATAACATTTTGGTGCAGGTTATACTATTTTAATATTGATTTCGCTATAAAAATGCGAAAATGATTCCTTTAAGTTAAATTTATAGCAAAAAATATATAGAATATTGTTCCAGATTTTAATCTTTTACAGGCATGTTCCTTGTTATACAGGTGATCAGTATCGCGTTTAATTTATCGGTTTTGTCCTTAACCATTCTTCCTAAAATTGGTGGTAAATCCTGGTGCAGACACTGCATTTCGATACGATTGTCATCGGCGCTGGGGCAGCTGGTCTGATGTGTGCCATGACGGCGGGTGCGCGGGGGCGGCGGGTTCTGGTGTTGGATCACGCCGATCAGGTTGGGAAAAAAATTCTGATCTCAGGCGGCGGGCGCTGCAACTTCACCAATATCGGCTGTTCTGCGGAAAACTTTCTGTCTGGCAATCCGCATTTCTGCAAATCCGCCCTGGCGCGTTATACCCAGTTTGATTTTCTGGACCTGATCGAAAAGCACAAGATCGCCTGGCATGAAAAGACCCTGGGGCAATTGTTCTGCGATGGCTCTGCGCGCGCCGTCGTGGCGATGTTGCTGGCGGAATGTCAGGCCGTCGGGGTCGATATCAGGACCAGCCATAGCGTCACAGATGTCAGCTATTCTGATGGCTTTACGGTTTCCACCCACCACGGTGCGTTTAAAGCGCCCGCTCTGGTTCTGGCAACCGGTGGCCTGTCGATCCCAAAGATGGGGGCGACCGGTTTTGCCCATGATATTGCGCAGAAATTCGGATTGCCGCTGCATAATTTGCGCCCTGGCCTGGTCCCCCTGACCGTGGCGGCACAGGACCTGGCGCTGATGCAGCCGTTGAGCGGGCTTGCCTTGGACTGTATTGCCCAGTGTGGCAATCGCAGCTTTCGCGAAGCAATGCTGTTGACGCATCGTGGTCTGTCAGGCCCGGCGATCCTGCAAATTTCCTCCTATTGGCGCGAAGGGGAGGAGATCACGCTGAATGTGGTTCCCGATCAATCGGCGGCGGATTATTTGTGTCAGCGTAAGCGCGGACGGGCGAGGATTGAGCCACAAACGGCGCTGTCGGAACTTCTCCCGGCGCGTCTGGCATCCGCCTTTGCAGCCGATCACCTGCCAAAGCGCCCAATTGGCGAAATCGCTGATAAAGACCTGGTTGCCCTGGGGGACCGCCTGAATGCCTGGCGTGTCACGCCATCGGGAACAGAAGGCTATGCAAAGGCAGAGGTGACATTGGGCGGGGTGGACACCAATGCCCTGTCATCGCGCACGATGGAAGCAAAAACGGTTCCGGGCCTGTATGTGATCGGGGAGGCTGTGGATGTCACTGGCTGGCTGGGCGGTTACAATTTCCAATGGGCCTGGTCCAGCGGTCATGCCGCCGGGGAGTCGGTGCCCTGAAGGTCCCGATCAATTTTCCGAATCAAGGCGATAATCTGGTGCGGGTCTTCCTCATGGGCCAAATGCCCTAACCCCGGCAGGCGGTGTCCCGTACCTTTGGGGACCTTGTTCAGAACAATTTCAATATCATCTGGATCTACCGCCTCGTCCTCTTCCCCCACAATCAGGTGCAGGGGTGTCTGTAATCTGGGAAACAGGCGGCCCATCGGGCGCAGATCCCAATTTGCCATCATGCCCAGGGCGGCGGCGCAATGGGCGGGGCTGCGCATCAGGCGGCGATAATAATCAATCCCGCCTTCATCCAATGTTGATCCGGTCTGGCGTATCAGGCGGGCGACCCCTTCCGCGCTGGCCTGACGGGCAAACAGACGGGGGGTAAAGGGATTAACGAAAAGCAATCGCGCCATGGTCGGGAATATCCAACCGCTGGCCCCTTTGAATGGCAGCAGCGCCCCGTTGATGGCGATCAGCGCCTTGGGATGGATCAAACCCTCCAATGTTGCCCAAATCAAGACAGCCGCCCCTGCGGAGTGACCAACAGCCAGGTCTGGTGTCAGGTTCAAGACCTTCAGCAGGGCGGAAACGGCACGGGCCATGCCCCCGACTGTTAAATCCTGCCGTGTGGGGGCTCCGGTAAATCCATGCCCAGGAAGATCCGGTGCGACGATGGTATAATGCTGCGCCAGTTCGGGCATCAGCGCGCGCCAGGTATGTGTCGACGCCCCGGTCCCATGCAGCATCAATAAAACCGGACCGGTTCCCATGATCTGCACATGCCAGGATAATCCCCCCGCTGTGACGGTTCGGCTGTGCTGGCGCAGGGGCCAGTCCTTTCCATGAATGTCCAGCGACAGGCGATCCCGCTCAAACATGGTCCGTCGCTCCCTTCACGGCATTTGACAGTTTCGCGGGGTCCGCAAAGGGCAGAGGCAGGTATTTCGCCCGCATCGCAGCAGCCAATTCTCTGGCAGGCGTGCTTGGGCGGGGGCTGATATCCACCATCAGCGTACCGATGCCAGAAGCAGCCAACTGACGGGCGGCGGTCATTGCCTCCTGACCCGCTTGTGCCCGATCTCCCTTGCCCTCGCGGGTTAAATTCGCCTTGCCATCGGTCATGAATACCAGCGTTGGCGTTTGCCCCTTGCGGCGAATAGCCAGTGCCAGGTCGGCGGCCATATCAATGGCGGCTGCCATTGGCGTGCCGCCCCCGCCCGGCAGTCCAGTCAGCCGGCGTTTCGCCATTACAAGGGAGCGTGTGGGCGGCAGGGCGACCTCTGTCAATCGGCCTGAAAAGGTGATCAGGGCAACGCTGTCGCGGCGAATATAACAATCCGCCAACAGCAATTCGACCGCCCCTTTGGCCTCTGCCAGTCGGTTCACCGCAGCAGAGCCGGAAGCGTCGACGACAAAGATTGTGACGGTTTCGGCATTCTGTTTATAGCGGGTGATACGAAAATCATCCCGACGGATTTCCATACGCGGCGCCGTGCCGGATTTTGCATCATTGGCCCTTTGGTGTCGGCGCAGGGGCTGCCAGGGGGCGGCGGCGCGCAGGGTTTCCAACACATTCAGCCGCTGGCCTGGCTTTGGGATGCCGCGTCGTGTGCCAATGGGGCGTCCTCTGCGATCTCCCATTTGGGTTTGGCCGTTGCGCCCGCCCTGTCCGGATTTGCCACGGCCCAATTCTGAGGCCAGGGATGCCAAAAGATTGGCAGGAAGAGAGGCTCTAGTTGCCTCAATCATCATTTCCTGCAGCGCGCTGGGATCTAGGGGTTCTTGCGGATCTTGCTGGGCATCGGGTTCATCCTGCGGGTCTTCCGGCAGGTCTTGTGGTGGCGGCTCCGGTTGTGGTTCTGGCGGCTCGGACTCTTCAGGCTCGGCCTCTGGCTCTTCTGGTGGGGCGGGCATTTGCGTCGCGCGGGGGCCGATGACCAATCTGGCGGCCAGGGCCACATCGTCTTGCGTGACCTGACTGCGCCCCTCCAGAGCCGCAGCAGCGCGGGCGGCCCGCAGAGTTAGGAGGGCTGCCCGGGCGGAGGCAACACCATAGGCCAGGGTCGTTCCGCAGATCGCATCCAGATATTCCGGTGCGATTTCAACGCCTGGCAGAAACTCCCTCGCCAGAAGGATCGCATCCCGGTCTGCAGCTTCGAACATTGTGGGATCACCCTGTTGTGTCGGGTCCAATGCCACAAGGAAGGCAAGACGGTCACACAGCCCGGTTGGCGGGGGTTCTTCATCTTCTGTGCGTTCATCCAGCAGGATTGTCCCAAATCGGGTTGGGTGATTGGCAGTCAGGCCGTCCCGTTCCAGTCGCACTTCCCCCTGGTCCAGGGTTGCACATAGTTTCGCGGCTGTGCCCTGGTCCAGGCGTTCGGCCATTGGAATGATCAACAGGCCACCATCCACATCGGCTAAAAGGCCCCGCTGAACGATTGGCTTACCGGACGACAGGGTGGCCGTCAGATCCAGCCCTCCCAATAATCGGTCATCAGCAATGGCGTTGGGCAGGCGGCGTTCCGGCATGTCCGGGGGCAATCGGGCACGCAGAAAAGTCAGCCAGGCCTCCCGCTGAGGCCCTGCACGAGAGGTTAGGCACACGCCCCCCAGACCGAATGGGTCTATTGCAAATAGCAGGGCAGCCCGGCAGGCATCATCCGGCAATGCTGGTGCGCGAAAGGCAATATCCAGCGCCAGACCCGTCATGGGGCGAAAACATCGTCAATGGCGCGTTGTACCCGTGTGCCGGATCCTGCTTCGTCCAGGGGGTCGCGGCGCAGGCGGTGGCGCAGGGCCAGGGGGGCCACATTGCGCAAATCCTGGATGGTTACAGTCTTTTTTCCATGCAGGGCGGCATGTGCGCGCGCGGCCCGGATCAAGGTCAGCTCACCGCGCAGACCATCGGTGCCCAGGGCAAGACAGAGTTCTGCGGCTCTCTCATATACCGTGTCGGGCACGGAAATCTCTTTCAGTAACTTCTTTGCCCGCATCAGGCTTTTGCGGGTTTTGTCTTCTTCTTTCATCCATTTATCGCGAAAGGCGGCCGGGTCCCGCTCAAAGTCATCGCGTCGCCTTATAACCTCAACACGGGTTTTGACATCGCCTGGGGTTGTCACATCCACAGACAATCCGAACCGGTCCAGCAGTTGTGGGCGCAATTCACCCTCTTCTGGATTGCCACTGCCAATCAAGACAAAGCGGGCGGGATGGCGGATGCTCAGTCCTTCACGCTCGACAAGGTTCTCCCCTGATGCAGCAACGTCCAGCAAAAGGTCAACCAGGTGATCCTCCAGCAGGTTCACCTCATCGATATACAAGAATCCGCGATTGGCCTTTGCCAGCAGCCCTGGTTCAAAGGCCTTCTCGCCCTGGGTCAGGGCACGTTCCAGGTCCAGGGCGCCGACCACACGATCCTCCGTCGCACCCAGGGGCAGGTCGACAACTGGAACAGAAATCTCAACAGTTTTAGAGGCTTTCTTCTTTTCCCCAGAACAGTCCGGGCACAGGTCAGACGGGGCATCCGGGCTACAGGAATAGCGACATCCGGCGACTGCCTGCATTTTTGGCAGCAGGGCGGCCAACCCGCGAATAGCGGTGGATTTTCCAGTTCCCCGGTCACCAAAGATCAAAACGCCCCCGATTGAGGGGTCTACTGCGGCGATCAATAACGCCAGCTTAATTTCGTCCTGCCCAACCAGGGCGGAAAACGGAAACGGTATTGCCACAGAAAACTCCCCAAAATCAGTTCTTATTACGGGCATAAAATGCGAAGTGTCGTCCCCTTATGAGGGAATCTTTCAAACTTCGAACCCTTACACCAATACTGTAAGATGATTTCGCCACATGTTGCACGGTTTTGCAAAGGGTGCGACGATCCTGGAAACAACCATATCCGGCGAGGCGATGCAGGTAATAACCCTTTCTTTTTTCAGGTTTAAGGGGGTTTCCAACAAACTGTGGGCCTTTTCGCAGATGCTGGCTGCTCGCTATCCGCTGAAGTCCGTACCGGGGATCGGGTTTCACAAACTTTTAGGGTCTGGCACGCGGGAGGGATTTCATCCTTATCCGAACTTTGGCGTGTATGGAATTCTGGCAACGTGGGCCACGCAGGAAGACGCGCAGACCCAGATTGCGTCAGCCCCAGTGTTTCAACGGTATCGCCGCCATGCAGTGGAAACCTGTACGGTATATTTATCTGCAGTGCGCTGCCGGGGGCAGTGGGCTGGCATACGGCCCTTTGATGTCGGGGAGGAGCCTATCGAGGCGGAAAACCAATCCGTTGCTGTTTTGACACGGGCAACAATCAAACCCCGCCACATTCTCAATTTTTGGCGTCAGGTTCCCAATATCAGTGCAGCGATCCGCAGTCAGGATCAATTGCAATTCAAAATTGGTTTGGGGGAAGTGCCCTGGCTGCATCAGGTGACTTTCACGATTTGGGAGAACAAAGCCGCCATGGATGCCTTTGCCTATCGCCAATGGCATGGGGAAGCGGTACAGGCGGTTCGCGCCGGGGGCTGGTTCAGTGAGGAATTGTTCGCGCGCTTTCGCGTACTCCAGATAGATGGGAAATGGGAGGGAGTTTATCCTCTAACAAACTGCACGAAAATTGTAAAAGATGACTAAGGATTTATACCGACCGCCGGCACCAACCCCAATCGGGCCTGTCATGGCCTTGATGCGCAGCCTGGTTGCGGGGGATCGGGATCTGTTGGCCCTGATCCCCAAACAGGCCTATCACACCACCGTTGCGCCCTTGGGATTTTCCAGGCGCAAGATAATCCTGGTCAATGATCCTGCCGCCATTCGTCGCGTGATGATCGAAGAGGTTGAGAATTTCCCGAAAAGTGATCTGATGGTGGGGTCTCTCTCCCCCCTGATCAATGACGGCCTGTTTGTATCAGCTGGGGCGACATGGAGCCGACAGCGTGCCATGGTCGACCCGGCTTTCAGTCACATGCGGGTCAATCGCGCCTTCGACGCTATGGTCGGGGCGGTTGCCGATATTGAAGCCCGATGGGATATCCTGTCTGACAAGGGAAAACCCCTGTCACTGGAACGGGAAATGAGCCACCTGACCGCGGATATCATTACCAGGACAATCTTTTCACAAAAATTGGAAAACTCAGTTGCGTTTGAATTTTTTGACGCTTGGGCCAGTTTTCAGGACTCTGTCGCGACCATCGATTTAAAAAATCTGATTTTGGGAAAAGCATGGACGTCAATGGTACAACCACCCCTGGCGCAAGAGGCGGCAATGGTGATCCGATCCCATTTGGGGCATCTGGTAGATCAGCGAATGGAGCCGGGGGCCCCGAAGCGGGCGGATATCGTGGGCGATTTGATTGCCGCCCGTGACCCCGTCACAGGGACAGGTTTTGATCGGGAGGAAATTATTGATCAGGTTGGTGTTTTCTTCCTGGCCGGACATGAAACAACCGCCAGCGCCCTGACCTGGGCCTTCTTTATCCTGTCGCAGCAGCCGGAAATGGTACAGCGCTTGCGCGACGACGTTCAGAATGTCGCTGGATCGGGGGAAATCAGCTTTGCGGTGACAAAGAAATTGGCCACGGCGCGCAATGTCTTTCGGGAGAGTTTACGTCTTTACCCACCATTGGGATTTATCCCGCGCGTCAGTCTGTATGACACAGTGATTCAGGGTGTGCCGACACCGCGCGGTGCGATGGTGATGATTTCGCCCTGGATCATTCATCGTCACGAAGGGTTGTGGGAGGCCGCAGATCGGTTTGACCCGGACCGGTTCATGCCAGATCGTGAGCAGACGCAACCGCCCGGAGCCTATATACCCTTTGGTCTGGGACCGCGCATTTGTATCGGGGCGGCGTTTGCCACGGTGGAGGCGGTGCTGATACTGAGCCGCCTGATCCGGCGGTACGACTTCGAAACATCCAATCCACAGAAGGTCCGGCCGATCAGCCATTTGGCAACCCGTCCGGCGGGGGAAATTGAAATGCATGTGGTTCGGCGTAGGGAGGGCAAATGATGAGCGGTGAACGCAACCTGGCGCTTTTGTTGGCGGATATGAATCCTGTTCTGGATCCAATAGTGTATAGCATTGTGACCGTTCCCCATGAATACCAGACAACGGTCCCGCCCTTGATGCGCTTTCGGGAGGTCGAGGGGGATACCCTGATCCTGTCCCAAAGGGAAGCGGAACAAGAGGGGGTGAGTGGGGCGGGTTTTCAGCGAATTACTCTTTCTGTGCATTCTGCATTGGAGGCTGTGGGGCTGACTGCGGCCTTTTCCGCCTGCCTGACCGATCATGGCATATCGGCCAATGTCGTTGCCGGATATTACCATGATCATATCTTCGTGCCACAGGCGGATGCAGATCGCGCCCTTCAGGCATTGCAAGCCTTGTCCCGGAAATCAGAAGGTTAGCGATTGGCTTCGATGATCATATCGGCGGCTTTTTCTGCGATCATGATTGTTGGGGCATTTGTGTTGCCGCTGATCAGGCGGGGCATGATGGACGCATCGACAACCCGCAGGGCTGTTACGCCCCGCACGCGCAGGCTGGGATCAACCACCGCCTTCTGATCGGTTCCCATGCGGCAGGTGCAGGTGGGGTGATACAGCGTTGCACCGGTATTGCGGGCATGGGTCAAAAGCTCTTCATCACTTTGCAGATTGGGACCGGGGGAGATTTCGGCGTCGATGTTATCCCGGATCGGATCGGTTTTGACCAGGTCACGGGCCAGTTTCAATCCAGCCACATGGACCGCACAATCGGTTTCGCTGGTCAGGAAGTTTGGCTGGATTTCAGGCGCCATGCGATGATCGGGGGAAACCGCGTGGACATGTCCATAACTTTCCGGGCGCAATTGGCACGGGCCTATGGTCAATCCGGGGAATTTATCAAAAGTGCGCTTCTTTGGGTCCGCAAAGGTGGCATGGGCGATGTGGTACTGAATATCCGGCAGGTCCAGATCGGGATTGCTTTTGGCAAAGCCCACTATAATTCCGGCGGGCATGGTCAGGGCCCCTTTTCGCTGTAACAGAAACCGAGCCAGTTCGCCCATCAATGGCAGGCCTCGTGTCAGGCGGTTCAGGCTGTCGGCATCTTTCAATCGCCAGGACAGGCGCGAGATATAGTGATCCTGTAAGTTTTCCCCGACGCCCGGCAGATCATGGGTGACCGGGATGCCAAGCGCCTGCAACCGCGCACCCTGCCCAATTCCGGACAATTCCAGCAGTTGTGGTGACTGGATGCCACCGGCACACAGGATGACCTCCCGTCTGGCATGGACTTCATGTTCGTGGTTGGCCTTTTCATAGGCAACGCCTATCGCCCGCCCCTGATCGAACAGAACGGATTTGGCGAAGGCATGGGTTTCCACATGCAGATTCTTCCGCTGGCTGCGGATCGGGTTCAGATAGGCGGATTTGACGCTGAATCGCGTGCCGTTCTTCTGGGTGACCTGAAAATAGTGGAAACCGGACTGATCGGCCCCATTGTAGTCCTGGTCCATTGGATAGCCCAGGGCGCCCCCGGCTGCGATCACCTTGTCTAAGATATCATAGCGTTGGGTTGGCAGCGTCACATTCAGTGGGCCGCCCTGACCGTGATAGGCATCAGCGCCTTGCTCACGATGTTCGGCACGTTTGAAATAGGGCAAGACGTCCTCAAAACTCCAGCCGCGACAGCCCATCTGGGCCCAGGTATCATAGTCCTGAGCCTGGCCGCGCACATATAACATGGCATTGATGGCGCTGGACCCACCCAGCACTTTGCCGCGTGGCACCGGGATCGGGCGATTGCCGGTCTTGGGGTGAGGTTGGGTCTCAAACAGCCAATTCAGCGAAGGATTGACCATCGTCTTGATGTAACCAGCGGGGATATGAATCCACGGATTGCGATCTTCGCCCCCGGCCTCCAACAGGCACACAGTGACCTTGGGGTCCGCACTTAAACGATTGGCCAGAACACATCCTGCGGAGCCGCCACCGACGATGACGTAATCGAACTCCATATCCTATCTCCCCACGGATTGTATGTTTTGTATGTGGTTGGGAATTCGCCGCATTTTCGCTACGGTGTCAATCTGGAACCGCATACAGGAAGGAATGGGATTTATGAAAGCCATGCGTCTTGAGGACTGGGGACTGGAAAACCTGAAACAGGTCACCCTGTCGGATCCAGAACCGACCCCGGATGAGGTTTTGATCCGGATCGGGGCTGTGTCCATCAATCCGCGTGATGGCATTCTGATGCAAGGAGGCTATGGCCGCAAAGGGGGCACGCCGCCGCTGATTCCCTTGTGCGATGGTGCGGGCGTGATTGCCGCCGTGGGGACCAATGTAACGAATTTCACCGTCGGCGATTTCGTCATCCCGGCATTCAGCCGCAATTGGCTGCATGGCAGTCCCGCAGAAGAGACCTATACCGGCGCCCATGGCGGACCCTTGGATGGCACCATGCGTGAGTTAATGCCGGTCCCGGCCAGTGCCATTGTGAGAGCCCCGCCCCATATGTCCGTGCAAGAGGCCGCGACCCTGCCCTGTGCGGCGCTTACAGCCTGGAGCGCGGTTGTCGGCCAGGGCGGTGTCAAGGCAGGGGATAAGGTTTTGATTCAAGGCACGGGTGCCGTCTCCCTGTTCGCACTGCAATTTGCCAAGATGCAGGGGGCGGAGGTTATTCTGACCTCTTCCAGTGATGAGAAACTGGAGCGGGTCGCGCATCTGGGCGCAGACCATACGATCAACTATCGACAGACCCCCGAATGGCATCGTGTGACACGGGAAATCACCAATGGGCGCGGCCTGGATCATATCGTCGATATCGGCGGCGCGGGGACACTGGAAAAGGCACTGTCGGCGATTCGCATCAGTGGCTCAATCAGCCTGATTGGTGTTCTGGGAGGGTCGGATGCATCCCTCCCGTTGGGGCGTGTGGTGACCCAGAATATCCGGCTTCAGGGCGTTACGGTTGGCAGTCATCACATGTTGCAGGAAATGGTGACCGCAATGGCCCTGCATAAGACAAAACCTGTTTTGGATGATCAGACCTTTGAATTTGGCGATCTGGCCAATGCGTTGAAACGGCTGACCAAAGGCGAGCATATTGGCAAGATTGTCTGTGCTTTCTGAGGTTCCTTCCCAGGTTGGAATAGGCTTACTTTTTGTACCGTTGCGGAATTTATTGACATTGTATAGTGTCAACTAATGAGAACAGAGCCGTACTCTCCCAGTGCTGGAAGTGCCCCTGATGGTCGTGACGATAAGCGACCGCACGCGGTTGTAATTGGCAGTGGCTTTGGAGGTTTGGCCGCAGCAGTGCGGCTGGGGGCCCGGGGTTACAAAGTGACGGTTCTGGACCGATTGGATAAGCCGGGCGGCCGTGCCTATGTCTTTGAACAGGACGGGTTTCGGTTTGATGCGGGCCCAACGATCATTACCGCCCCGTTTCTGCTAGAGGAACTCTGGGACCTCTGCGGTAAGACGTTTTCCGACCATATCGATCTGCGTCCGATGAATCCTTTCTACGACATCCGCTTCGATGACGGCAGCGTGTTCCATTACAGCGGCGATGCCGCGGCGATGGAGGCAGAGGTCGCGCGCTTTAATCCCACCGATGTAGAGGGCTATCGCCGCTTTATGGCGGTCAGCAAGCAGGTCTATGAATTTGGTTTTGAAAAGCTGGGAATGAAGCACTTTGCTTCAATCCTGGACATGATCAAGGTCGTGCCGAAGATGTTGACGCTGAAGGGTCACCGAACAGTCTTCGGGCTGGTTTCCAGCTATATCAAAGACCCGAAACTACGTATGGTGTTCAGCCTGCATCCCCTGTTGATTGGGGCCAATCCGACGACGGTTACGGCGATCTATATCCTGATCAATCATCTGGAACGACAATATGGTGTTCATTTCGCAATGGGCGGTACAGGCAGCCTGGTGAAAGGTCTGGTCGATCTGATCGAAGGACAAGGCAACAACATCCGATGCAACGCTGATGTTGCAGAAATCATCGTCGAACAAGATCGCGCCACCGGCGTGCGCCTGCAAACGGGGGAGCGGATTTCGGCTGATATTGTGGTCTCAAATGCGGACAGTGCCTGGACCTACAAGCATCTGTTGCCCAATGGGCGGCGCGACCGCTGGTCCGACCGCAAGCTGGAACGGGCGCGCTATTCCAATGGCCTGTTCGTCTGGTATTTCGGAACCAACAAGCGGTATGAAGATGTGCCCCATCATATGATGTTGCTGGGGCCGCGCTACGAAGGTCTGTTGAAGGATATCTTCGGGCGGAAAGTCCTGGCGAAGGATTTCAGTTTGTATCTGCACCGCCCCACGGCGACGGACCCCAGCCTGGCCCCGGATGGCTGTGACACATTCTATGTCCTGTCCCCCGTGCCGCATTTGCAGGCAGATATCGATTGGACTGAAACAGCAGAACCTTATCGCCAGGCTATTGAGGCGCATCTGTCCCAAACGGTATTGCCGGGGCTGGGCGATCACATCATCTCGTCGCGTATGATGACGCCGCTGGATTTCCAAACGCGGTTACTCTCCTATCGTGGTGCAGGATTTGGCATGGAACCGGTTATCTGGCAGAGCGCCTGGTTCCGTCCGAACAATATCAGTGAACAAATAGACGGGCTGTATCTCGTCGGGGCCAGCACCCATCCGGGCGCTGGCATTCCCGGCGTTTTGACGTCTGCCCGTGTGTTGGATCAGGTGGTGCCCCATGCCGATGCCCGCGTCTAACCGTCGGTTCTCCGACTCAGCAGATCAGGCCGCATGTCGTGCCCTGATCAAGACGGGATCAAAATCCTTTTATGCGGCGTCGCTGTTGTTGCCCCAGGCAATGCGGGTGCCGTCCTATGCAGTGTATGCTTTCTGTCGATTGGCAGATGACGAAGTTGATCTGGAAACCAATCCTGCCAGAGGCTTGCAGCGTCTGCGTCAGCGGCTGGATGCCGTCTATGGCGGTTATCCAGAAGGTATTGCGGCGGATCGGGCCTTGGCGGATACGGTGCGGGATTATGGCGTGCCCAAGGACCTGTTTGAGGCTCTGCTGGATGGTTTCCAGTGGGATGTCGAAGGCCGTCGCTATGAGACACTGGATGATCTCTATGGCTATGGCGCGCGGGTCGCGGGGGCGGTTGGGGCAATTATGACCCTGTTGATGGGCAACCGCGCGGCAGACACTTTGGCGAGAGCCTGTGATCTGGGGGTCGCGATGCAATTGACCAATATCGCCCGCGATGTGGGGGAGGATGCGCGGGAAGGGCGACTGTATTTGCCCCAATCCTGGTTGAGAGAGGTTGGGTTAGACCCGGATGCCTTCCTGGCGGATCCCCGACACAGCCCGGAATTGGGCCAGGTCATTGCAAGGCTCCTGGCCGCAGCGGAGACCCTGTACCAGCGGTCTGGAACTGGGGTTGCAGAATTGCCGCTGGCCTGTCGTCCCGCGATCAATGCGGCCCGCAAACTCTATGCTGCAATAGGGCGTGTTGTGGCGCGCAACAATCATGACTCTGTCAGTGATCGGGCCGTTGTTACGACACGGCGTAAACTGGGATTGGTGCTAAGCGCGACATTAGAGGCACCGCTGTTGGCCAGAGGTTTCCACGATCCGGCGCTTGTGCAAACCGAATATCTTGTGCGTGCCGCAACAGAGGCAGAGGCGGGACGGTTGCCAATTCGCCGCAGGCAACGTATGGCGGATGTACTGGATGCGCCAGCGGGGCATATATTGCAGTTGTTCCTGGAAATGGAACAGCGTGACCGCCAGGCACGTTCCGCAAACAATCCGGCCCAGCGCCTGCAGACATCGGCAATGATGGATGTGGGAAAGGCCGGTTAGGAGGGCGTCATCGCACTCGACTGGACAATTCTGATTTTCATTGCAATCTGCTTCACAGCGGCGGCCAGCGGCGGAATTTTCCGCGCCGGTGCCTGGTATCAGGATTTGAAGAAGCCATCCTGGCGACCGCCCGGATACCTGTTCGGGCCGGTTTGGCTGGTATTGTATATCATGATTGCTGTTTCAGCCTGGCGGGCCTGGATGGCGGCAGAACCTGGTGCGGAAACACTGCCCGTTGCCGTGTTTGTGCTGAATATGGTGCTGAATGCCGCATGGTCTGCGTTGTTTTTCGGGATGCGTCGCCTTGGCCTCGCGCTGGTTGATATGGGCGCCTTATGGCTCAGCATCGTTGCGATGATCGTCCTCTATATGCCTATTGATCCCCTGGCAGGGTGGCTGTTGGTGCCCTATCTGGCCTGGGTCAGTTTTGCTTTCGTGCTGAACATGACAATGCAGCGTCTGAACCCGGCCTCTCATTTTCTGGGAGTAACGCAATGAACGGTCTGACCATGGTTCTGCTGGAAGGGGGCCTAGTCTTCGGCGGCGCGCTTGCCTTCTATTTCTGGCAGATGCGGGATTTGAAGCGTGAAAAAGAAAAACGCACCAAGTCTCGTTCTGAAGAGTTATAGATGCCAGACACCAACATCTGAATGAATTTGGGGGCCCTTTCCCGCTTCATGGGCCGGGATGATGGGCCAGCGCCAGGATTGATCCGGGGGCGGCAATCCGGCCTGCCGCGCGATGTTCTCTTGCGATAGTACGGCCCCCTTTGAATCCAAGGTCCATCGCATGGCATCGGCGATCAGTAAGGCGGGGCCTGTGTGATCACGCAGAGACTGAACATGACGCTGCAGGATTCTGTGGCCCAGCAGGGGATCATCGCTCCACCGGGTGGGGATCAACGGTAATTGGGACAGCAGGTTGACCGAAACAAGCAGACCAGGCCCCTGAAAATCAGCCAGAGGCCTGTCGGGGGGCGCTTTTCCAGCATATAGGGCGGTGGCGCTGCCTTCGATATCCTGACACAGATAACATGCATTCCGGGGCAGGCGGACACCTCTTAACCGAACCGCATCCACCAGCGTCAGCCGGTCGGTCAGGGGGGATAAATCCTGCACGGGAACGTCCAGGCACAGGCCGGCACCAAGGATGGTGATGTCTGGCAAATGCCCATAGGCACGGGCTGCGGAGAGAATGGCATCCTTCGTATTGGTCTGATGCTGCGCCCAGTCCGCATGACAGCGGCGCGCGCGGTGCCGGATGGCAATAGCCTCGCGCAGATAGCCCATATCCCGCACCCATTTTGGACAGGGGGTGGTCAGATATTCCAGCGCTTCCAGGATCATTTTTAGGGGGCTGACCATTCAATCAAGATGATCAGGCCAGCGAAAAGCACGAACATGACATGCATGATCTTTTTCTGCCAATCGATGTATTTCAGTCCCTCTGGCTCATAATACTGGTCCTTTTTCCGGAACATGGCATCCTTATGACCGAAACGCGGAATGCCCGGTTTCAGATGACGCCACGCATAGAATTGCAGGACAAACCCGGCCACACAGCACAGGGTCAACAGCATGATCAGCAGGATTTGACAGTAATAGACCCATGTATCGGCGGCCGCCATACCGGTCGGTCCTTATCGGTTCGCGCCGGGGACCCACAGAATGTCGGCCTTGCCGCCGTCATTCTCGTGTCGACCCAGGACAAACAAAAGATCAGACAGGCGGTTCAGGTATTTCACCGCTTCGGCATTGACGGCCTCTACCCCCGCCAGGGCAACGACCAGACGTTCGGCGCGGCGCGTCACGGTGCGGGCCAGATGGCAATAGGCAGCCGCAGGCGTACCGCCGGGCAGGATGAAGCTCTTCAGGGTTTCCAGCGGCTCGTTATAGGCGTCGATGGCATCTTCCAGCGCCTTGACCTGGCTGGCCTGGATGCGCAGGGCCCCTTGGCGGCGTCCTTCGCCTTCCGGGGTGCATAAATCCGCCCCCAGATCGAACAGGTCATTCTGAACGCGGCTTAACAAGTCATCGACCGGGCCTGTCGTATGCTGACGGACCAGTCCGATGGTCGCATTCGCCTCGTCTACGGTGCCATAGGCCTCAACCCGCAGGTCGTGCTTGTCGCGCCGCGATCCATCACCCAGCGACGTTTGTCCAGAATCACCGCCCCGTGTATAGATCTTTGACAGCGTCACCATCGGGGATCAACCGCCGCCAGCACGCAGAAGCATGATCGAGATACCAAACATCACCAGCGCGATGAATTGCGCGACGATGCGGTATCGCATTAGGCGATTGCCCCATTTCTGGTTAAATTCGCCACCCCGGGCCATGCCAATGATCCCGACGAACAAGATCCCCACCGTGACCAGCATGGCGACGACCATCATTATGATTGCTAGTGTTGTCATAATTCCTATGTAACGTGCCGAATGCGCTTCGAAAAGACTGAAAGCAGGGGACGCGGCGAAACGTCTCTATCTAAGGGATCAAAGCCTATGCGGATTTCTTCAACGCGGGCTTTGCGCCGGTTACAGAAATACTCACACCCTCGCCTGTCCAGGCGCCAGGCCAGACTTCCGGTTGGGTCGCGCGCAGCTTGCGCACGATGTCGATGGGAATGTCCATGGCATGCAGGCGCGGGCCCAGCGGATCCCCCTTTTCAGCCTCGTGGAAGGGGCCGATCTCTGCAAAGCGGCCGGTGAAGCCCAATTCCGCCTCACAAGGCTGGTACACAGCCGCACCAGAGACGTTCTTGCGTCCTTCCCCCAGCGGCGTTGCACCAATGCAGCCGACCACGGCAACCGTGGTGAACAATTCGACTGCGCGCGCTTTTGCACAGCTAAACACCCGGGAATAGCCAGACATTTTCTCTGTCATCGATGGGCAGATGATCAGGTCCAGATCCGGTGCGGCCTGTGCCAACATGGATGACAGGATCGGCAATTCGATATCCAGACAGATGATGATGGCGCACCGCAGACCGTTCCACTCAAATACCTGCATCTGCTTGGCGGGCACGATGCCCCAGCTATCAGGGGCTTTCTCTGGCGGGGTCATGCACATTTTGCGCTGAACGAAGGGGGTGGTACCGCCCACGGTGAACAGATGCGCACCGTTATTGTAACCCCCCTTTCCATCAGCAACCGGCCAGGACCCAGCCATAATGTCCAGTTTATGCTTGTTCGCCAGGGCCTGAACGCCGGGAATAATCGCCTTGGCGGCTTCCGCCATTGCGGCTGGTTCCTTGGTGACGTCGATATCGGGCCCACAATAGGTCAGCCATTGTTCGGAAACATATTCCGGCGCGACCAGCAGGTCGCTGCCTGCGGCCTTGGCTTCGGTCGCAACGGTGTCCAATGCGTCCAGCCAGTCCTGAGGCCCGTTCAAAGTTTGCCCTAGATTGGTTGCCCAAAGGGTAATCGATACCGTATCGGTCATCGTCCTCACCTTACGTTCACAAGCCACGATCAGGTGGCGGTTAATCCATCGCGGATCGCGATTACCGCATTCAGGCTATCAAGTCCGAAGCTGTGGATCAAATAATCCGGCCAGGTCGATAATTTGACTGCCAGGAAATCCGCTTCAGGATCGATATAGATCAACTGACCGAAAACGCCGCGGGCCATATAGTCGCCGCGGTCCACGTCGTGCACCCACCATTGACGACGATAGGCCCCGTTGGGGGATGTCGCCAGATAGGGATCGTTAAATTTGGCGGCTTCGCCCGTGCGACAGGACTCGACCCACACCTTGGGAACGATCTGTTTATCGCCAACACGGCCACCTTGCAGCATCATCAGGCCAAATCGCGTGAAATCTCTCAGTGTGGCATTGAAGCCGCCGTCGGCCAGGGCTGTTCCGGCATGATCGACGGTGAAATAGCCATCCCGATCAGCGCCGATTTTGGACCAGATGCGATCAGACATCAGCTTCGCAAGACTGGTGCCGGTTTCACGTTCCAGAACCCAGGCCAGCATGTCGGTTTCGATCGAGCGGTATTCAAAACGCTCCCCATGGGGGCGCTCTTTCTGCAAGGTCTGAATGACATCCCGGATCGCTGGAACAGGCTCACCCGGATGCGGGGGGCGCCAACCGCTGGCGATATCGATCCGCGTCATGTCGGAATCGGGCAGGCCATAGTCTTCGACAAAGCGCACGCCGGTCTGCATGTCCAGCACCTGGCCCAGCGTTGCATCGCCATAGCCGCAATAGGCCAGTTCTGGGATGCGGTCGGCCAGTGGCGCGTCCATATCCAGCTTCCCTTCGCCATGCAGCACGCCTGCCAGCGTGCCGACCAGGGATTTAGATACTGATTGCGCCAGATGCAGGCTGCGCGGATGCATATCATTGAAATATTGTTCGGTGATGACCTGACCGCGATGCATGATCAGGAAGCCGTCGGTATAGGTTTCTGTCAGCATCTGTTTTATGGTTTTGGTCGTGCCGTCCAGGGCCGTGAATTTGACGCCCGATACGTCTTGATGGGCGCTGGGCAGGTCCTGAACCGGTCCGGTGCCGCGATCTACATCAACGGTAGGCAATAAGGCGCGCACATTCTGAAAAGACCATCGATTGAACGGGGGAAGATCCCAATTGCTGGATGTCGGTCGCTTTTCAGGACGCGGCGGGAACCCCTGCATGATCCCCAATTCCCGCGCAGTGTGGGGGCGTTGGCTGGGCATCGATGGGGGGACAGAAGGCATAAAGGGAATATCCAATTTTCTGACTTTCAAGAAGGAGGCGAGGCCCGGTTATAGGACCCGCCTCCTATCTCGAAAAGGCTTTACTGCTTCAGGCGGGTCCAAATCTTGTTATACAGGTCGACCGTTTCCTGTGGGCAGGGTTGCACGAAATCAGGCGTCGGCGCATCTGCCGGCATCACGATTTCAGGGGCGGACAGCATTTCCGGATCCATGAATTTGTCGCTGCCGGAGATACCATTCGCATATTTCGCGAAATCAGAAATCAGGGCCGCGTTTTCCGGATCCATGACGAAGTTTACGAACAGCTTGGCATTTTCCATGTTCGGTGCATCCGACAGGACGGCAACATTATCCATCCAGCCGGTGAAACCTTCCTTGGGATAGGCATAGGCCAGGCTGGGGCGCTGTGCGCGGGCCCGCATGGCAGCCCCGTTCCAGCTTTGCGACAGATCGACGTCGTTAGAGGTCAGTTTTTCGATGATGCTGTAATCCATCGTACGCCAATAGGGCTTGGCCTTCAGTAACAGTTCTGTGGCTTCTCTCAGTTGATCTTTGTCGCCGTTACAGCGGGGATATCCCAGATAGCGCAGGGCGGCGTTAATCACATCATTCATGTCGTTCAGCATGTTGATGCGGCCTTGCAGTTCCGGCGGTGGTTCGAACAGCAGCTTCAGTGTGTTGATATCACCGGTGTAGACCTTGGTATCAACGGTGAAGGATGTCGTGCCCCATTGCCAAGGCACGGAATAGCTGCGGCCCGGATCCCACCAGACATCGACCCATTTCGGGTCCATATTGCTGAAGTTTTCCATTTTGTTGGGCTCTACCTTGGCCAGCAGGCCTTCGCCGATCATGATCTTGATCATGTAATCGCCCGGCACAACGATGTCGTACCCCGTGCTGCCTTCTTTAACCTTGGCCAGCATGGTTTCGTTTGAATCGTAGCCGTCCAGCGTCACCTCGACGTCATAGGCTTTCTCAAACTTTTCGATCAGCTTGGGGTTGGTGTAGTTCCCCCAGTTATAGATGTTCAATTTACCAGCAGCATAGGCGCTGCTCGCCATTGCCAGACTGACGGCTGTCGCCGTGGCCAGGCCTAAAAGAGTACGCTTCATTTTTAACCCTCCTCTGTTATCAAGATACGGGATGGTCCCCGCACCCCTCGTTACTTGCGCTTTCGTCCCAGAATGAAAAACAGCGCAACAAACAACACCGACAGGCCCAGCAACAAGGTGGACACTGCGTTGATTTCCGGCGTGATACCGCGCCGGATTTGTCCCAGAACAAAGATTGGCAAGGTGGTTTCACCGGGACCTGCAACCAGCAGGGTGATGATCACGTCATCCAGCGACACAACAAAGGCCAGCATGCCGCCCGCAACGATGCCCGGCATCATCAGGGGCAGCGTGACCCGCCGGAAAACCTGCCAAGGGGTCGCATAAAGGTCGGTTGCGGCGGTTTCCATTACCAGATTCATATCCTCCAGCCGCGCGCGGATCGGCATATAGGCAAAAGGGATACAGAATACGGTATGGGCCAGCATCAGATAGCCAATGCCCGTCACGCCTGTCAGTTGCTTGATCAAAGAGAAAAATGCCAGGGTGGATACGGCGGTGACGATTTCGGGAATCATCAAGGGCTGGTTGATGATGGCATAGACCAGGGTCTGGCCCTTGAACGGCGGCACTCTGGTGGTTGCCAGGGCCGCCATTGTTGCAAATGTGGTGGCAAATACGGTTGCGACCAGTGCAACCTGCAAGGAAATCATCGTGGCGCGCCGAATTTCGTCATTCGCCAGGGCCGATTCATACCAGCGCAGGCTGAATTCGGTCCACAGTACAACAGATCGATTGTCATTGAAGGAGAAGGTGATCAACACCAGGATCGGCGCATACAGGAAGAACATGCAAATCCAGGCGATCTGATCAAATCCGGGCTGTTTGCGCAGATCCATCATGCGGCGGCGCGGTGCCGCTTTGCCGGTCTCAGCCATGTCGTGCCCCCTCCTTGCCGCTGTATCGGACATAGACAAGCAGGGCGATCATCACGACGGCCATCAGGATCAGGGCCGCGGCTGAGCCAAAAGGCCAGTTGCGGGAACTGCCAAATTGCAGGGCGATCAGGTTGCCGATCATCAGCTCCTTACCACCCCCCAGCAGTTCCGGGGTGATATAGGCACCCAGTCCCGGAATGAAGACCAGAATGCAACCCGCGACAATGCCGGGTTTGGTCAGCGGCAGAATGATATTGCGCAACACCTGAAAACGCGTGGCATACAGATCATATCCGGCTTCAACCAATTTAAAGTCCAGCTTTTCCAGGGATGCATAAAGCGGCAACACCATGAAAGGCAGATAGCTGTAAACCAAGCCAATGAAGACGGCGGTGCTGGTATAGAGGATGTTTATCGGATCATCGATCAGCCCGATTTTGATCAGGCTGATATTGATGATCCCCTCATCCCGCAAAATCAGCAACATGGCGTAGGTGCGGATCAGCAGATTGACCCAGAACGGCAAGGTTATCAGGAACAGCCAGATCGTGCGCTGTTCCCGGGGCTTGCTGGCGATGAAATAGGCTGTGGGAAATCCCAGCAAAAGCGCGCCGATCGTGGTGAAGAAGGCCAATGCGATCGACCGACCGTAAATCTGTAGATAGGAGGTTGAGAAAGTCAGCGTATCGTCGAAAATATCCCGTTCGAACAGGAATTGCAGATACCCCTCGCCAGACAGTTTCCAGACAACACCGCCATAGGTGTCGGGCGATAGAACGGAATACAGAATTGTGATCGTCAGGGGAAACAGCCCGACGATGCCGATGACCAGGACTGCGGGCGACAACAGGAACCGGCGAGTCTTGCGGGCGCGGTCTTCATGGGCCGCTTTGGCATGGGCCAAACGCTGCGCTGCGTTATCCAGTGTCGAAGCGTTTGATCCCGGCGCGTCCATCAGTCGATCAATACCTGTAAGTGTTCGTCGGGAAAGATCAGGCCGATCGCCTCGCCGGGATTACCGCCACCGGAACTGCTGCGCGCGATAACGTCGGTCCCATCTTCCAGGGTGATGTGGGTATTTGTGCCCGACCCGAAGTAGACGACGTTGGAAATCGTACCGGAAACGGTGCAGTTTGAATCACTTTTGTCACACAGGCGGACATTTTCCGGCCGTATGGCGACACTGACCGAACCGGGCTTTAGCGTGTCCGATGAAAGGCGGGCCTTCACCTCATTGCCTTTGCTCAGTCGGATCGTACCATGTCCATCCGATACGCTGAGCATTTCGGCGTTCATGATGTTGATGTCGCCAATGAAATCCGCCACGAAACGGCGTGCCGGATGATTATAGATATCCTTTGGACCGCCGACCTGCAGAATATGACCGGTATCCATGACCGCGATCCGGTCCGACATGGTCAGGGCTTCTTCCTGGTCATGGGTGACAAAAACGAAGGTGATCCCGGTTTCGCTTTGCAGGCGTTTCAATTCGATCTGCATTTCCTTGCGCAGCTTCAAATCCAGCGCGGACAGGGGTTCATCCAGCAGCAATACCTTAGGGTGTGGGGCCAGCGCACGGGCCAGCGCGACGCGCTGTTGTTGTCCACCCGACAGTTGGTCGGTACGTCGGTCGGCCAGTTTGCCCATTTGCACCAGGGCCAGCATCTTCTTCACAGCGTCGTCGATTTCGGCCTTGGGCTTATTCAGCATTTCCAGGCCGAAGGCGATATTCTGTGCCACCGTCATATGGGGAAACAGGGCATAGTTCTGAAACACGGTATTGACCGGTCGCTTATAGGGCGGCAGGTGGCCGATTTCCTGACCATCCAGCAAAATAGACCCCTTGGTGGGCAATTCAAAACCAGCGATCAGGCGCAACAGGGTTGTTTTTCCACAACCCGATGGACCCAACAGGGTGAAAAACTCGTTCTCGCGGATCGTTACTGATACATTGTCCAAGGCGGTGACAGCATAGCTGCCACTGCCGAAGCTTTTGGTCACGTTCTCCGCCGTGACCATAGGCCGCTCCGACTTTTCCCCAGACGGTTTCGATGCGTCGGAAAGAGTGCTTGTCTCGCTCATTTTAAAGTCCCCTGTTGAGAATTGTTCTATTGCTATCTGTCACATGATCTGACGTGTCATGTTTGTTTAAACAAGATATGCGATAGTCATCTCTAGCGTTAAAACGGTACGCCGCCCCATGCGGTCCCGTAAATATCCCCCTAGGGGTAGTATCCTGGGGGAATGTGCAGTCTGTCGCAGGCTGACCGGCCCATGTTCAGACCCTCTCGATGCCGGATAAGGCACTTAAAAACAAAGAAAACAGTTCGCTTTGTGACGATATCTGCAATTTCCTGTACATGTTCTTGCGATGGATTTTAACCGTGCCTGGGCTGATCGAGATTATTCGCGCAATTGATTTTGATGAATGGCCTTTCAGAATCAAACTGGCGATTTCCCGTTCCCGTTCGGTCAGGTGATCGGTTCCAAAGCGGGCCAGAGCGGCATCAATCTCTTCGGCAGGCACCCCTTCTTCAGAGGGTCCAGAGTTATAGGTCTCATGCACGAAATGGCGCCTGTTTAATGCGCTGAAAATTGGTAGAACGCGCCGGAATTCGGTGATTTCGCGTGCGGTAAATCTGGGTTCGTCTATCAATCGACCGATGGAATAGAACAAATGTTTGCCCGCGGGCAGGTCGATCAGGATCGCCATTTCGTCGCGCAATCGAATCGAATGGTAATATTGTTTGAAATAGGTCGACTGCTGGAATCGATCGGGCGCAACGTCATTCAGCCGCAGCGCGTCACACGGGGCATGGTCCCGATAGGCGACATAGAATGGATCCAACAGATAGGCCCCGTCCAGATAACGATCCACGACCTCTGCGCGGCGCTCTACGCGCACATTGTCATACAAATGGACAGGCCGCCGCGTGCCGTTCAACAGCGTCAGAAGGCACCCTCTGAACGGCGCGATGTATCGCAGATAGTCCAGTCCCGTTGGTATGAAGTCAGCCGTCCCTACGGATGAAATCGCCGCCGCCAGCGCTTCCTCCACGGTATCTGTCTTTGGCCTAGCCAAATGATACACGCAATATCGTTCCCTGTTTTAATCATCCCATCCCTAAAGGGATATTTACGCGCAACGCGTAATTGCCTCATGCTACGCTAAAATATACCGATCTGAGAAGGGGAGTCTGTCGGAAATGCTGACTATTCAAACCGATAAGCATAAATTGCGGGATGCAAAGACAGAATTGCATGGTGGATTGCTGGTGCCTCCGTTTGAATGCCCTGCCCGGGTTGATCGAATCTTAACCCGTGTGCAGCAGGTGAATCTGGGGCCGGTACAAGAACCGGATGACTTTGGGCTGGACCCGGTTCGCCGCATTCACGATGGGGAATTTCTGGCATTTCTGGCTGGATGCTGGGATGAATGGCAGGCAGCAGGCTTTGAAGGGGAAGCCATCGCGACCTCTTGGCCGGCGCGGCGTATGCGCGTGAAGCCGCCAAGCTTCATCGATGGCAAGATCGGTTACTATTGCCTGGCGTCTGAAACCGCGATCAGCAATGGCACCTGGGAGGCGGCGCAGGCCAGTGCCAATGTTGCCCTGACGGCTCAGGCTGCGATTGCCAAAGGGGCACAATCCGCCTTCGCCCTGTGCCGCCCGCCGGGACATCATGCTGCTGCGGATATGTTCGGCGGCTATTGTTTCATCAATAATGCCGCCGTCGCCGCCCAGGCCTTCCTGGATCAGGGTGCGTCGCGCGTTGCCATCCTGGATGTGGATTTCCATCATGGAAATGGCACGCAGGATATTTTCTATGGTCGGGATGATGTATTCTTTCAGTCGCTGCATGGCAGGCCGGAGGATGCCTTCCCGTATTTCCTGGGTTATGCCGATGAGAAAGGCGCTTCTGCAGGGGAAGGGTTCACGGAAAACTATCCCTTGCCGCCTGGTACGGCCTTTGATGCCTGGGGGGATGCCCTGGCGACATCAATCAAACGCATTCACGATTATGGCCCGGATGCGGTGGTGATTTCGCTGGGCGTGGATACGTTCAAGGACGATCCGATTTCGTTCTTTAAACTGGAAAGCGATGATTACAAAACCTATGGCCGGATGATCGCCGGACTGAACCGTCCAACTCTGTTTGTCATGGAAGGCGGCTATGCCGTCGAAGAAATCGGCATCAACGCCGTGAATGTTTTGATGGGGTATGAAGACCGATGAGTGAGACCCGCAGTCTGACCGTTGCCGCAACTCAATTCGCCTGCAGTTGGGATATTGAGGATAACCTGAACAAGGCAGAGGCGCTGGTGCGTCAGGCTGCTGCGAAAGGGGCGGGGCTGGTCCTGTTGCAGGAATTGTTCGAAACCCCGTATTTTTGTCCAGATCAGAAAGCCAAGTATCTGGAATTGGCCCAGCCGATGGAGGGGAATCCCCTGATCGCGCGTTTTTCGGCCTTGGCAAAGGAATTGGGGGTGGTGCTGCCCATCAGCTTTTTTGAGCGTTGGCACAACACTTTCTTCAATTCCATCGCAATTGCGGATGCGGATGGAATTGTGCTGGGCCTGTATCGCAAGAGCCATATCCCGAATAATCCGGGCTATCAGGAAAAATTCTATTTCAGTCCTGGCGATACCGGTTTCAAAGTGTGGGACACCGCCGTTGGGCGGATCGGGGTCGGCATTTGCTGGGATCAGTGGTTCCCGGAATGCGCCCGGATCATGGCCCTGCAAGGGGCGGAGGTGCTGCTGTATCCAACGGCGATTGGCAGTGAACCCTCTGCGCCCGATTATAGTTCCAAACCGCATTGGCAACGGACCATGCAGGGACATGCTGCGGCCAATATCATGCCATTGCTGGCCAGCAACCGGATTGGTTCGGAACAGCATGAGACGGCGGATATGACATTCTATGGCGGGTCATTTATCGCCGATGAGACGGGCGGTCTGGTCGCTGAAGCTGACGGCGAAAACCAGGGTGTCATCACGGCAACGTTTGATTTGGATGCGATCCGCTCCATGCGGGCATCCTGGGGTGTGTTCCGGGATCGGCGCACAGACCTTTATGGCCCGTTACAATCCCTAACAGGAACGCGCTAGAGCAATAGCTAGCATGATGGTCTAGCGCAGGAATGCCCCAAAAAACTGGTTCAGGCCACCTTCTAGCTGTTTGTTCAGGTCGACCGCCATTTCTTCCGTCATCTTGTACCAGACACCTTCCCGTTCGTTCAGGGTAATGTCTTCGGCAACAGAGCGTTTGCGTTCCACTGTTGTGGCAGAAGCCGCCGTTGTCCCCGCATCCGGGTTTTGGGCGCTCATCTCAACGACCAGATGTGCGTCATATCGCTGAGCCTGATCGACCGTCACCAGACCGGTCAACCCGGTCGACGTTTTCAGGGGGACTTCAACAACGCTGGCATCCTTGATGGTGAAGATCAATTCACCACTAGTGCCGACAGGCTCTAGGCGGTCTTTGGCCCATTGTGCGGCCATTTGCATGGGGGGCACGGGGAATTCGCCGTCGACATTCGGGGCCGTGGTTTGGTTCTGATAGGCCTCAACCACTGTGATTTTGGCGACATCCAGCTTGATCTTTGGAAGATGGGCAAAGGTGATGTCCGCATAGCGCGGTACTGAAACTGGCGTTGTGCATGCCGCCAACAGTCCTGCCATTAAAATCAAAAAGCCACGCCGTATCATTGCCATTTCCTTATGTTTGCCGCGTTCCGTCTTGGTCTCATGATTCTGATGATTGCCGCAATCATCCCGGATCAATGCGGCGACAGTTAGGCAGATGTATGTCCCAGATCCGCATCGGTGAAGACTTCGGTGCGGGAACAGAATTCACACGTCACCTCATAGGTTCCATCGTCTGTTTTTAAGTCTTCCATCGATCCCGGTTCCAAGGATTTCAGCACATTCTCGATCTTTTCGCGTGAACAGCGACATTCTTCCGTGATCGCACGGGCAGGAAATACCCGCACCCCGTCTTCATGGAACAGGCGGAACAGCAATTCGTTGGGGATCAGGTCCGGATCCATCATTTCCTCTGGTTTGGCAGATTTCAACAGCACCATGGCGCGTTGCCATGCATCCTGATCGGCATAGCCGATGCTTTTATCGCCCCCTTCTTCCGGCAGGCGCTGAACCAGTAAGGCGGCGGCCCCAATGGTTCCATCCGGGCGTCGCCCTGCAGACAGGTTCACTGCCGAAGCGAACTGGTCGGATTGTTCAAAATAGCGTTGCACGCATTCGGCAACCGTCGCCCCTTCCAGCGCAACAATCCCCTGATAGCGTTCCATGTCAGCGCCCTGATCCACGGTAAAGGCCATATAGCCAGCCCCCAGCAATTTTGGGATCGGGGCGGCAATGGCTTCATGCAGGGGCGGTACCTCGCCCTTGATCTGGGCATAGCCCCGCATTTTTCCGTCGCTGGTCACATCCGCGACCATCATCGGTACCGGTCCATCACCCTTGGTTTGTAAGGTAAAAACGCCATCAAACTTTAAGGCGGCGGCCAGACCGGCACATAAGGCCAGCATTTCCGCCAGCATATACTGCACGGCATCGGGATAGCCGTGGCGCGACAGGATCGCATCGACCGATGGGCCCAGCTTGACCATGCGCCCATGCAGCCCGGTTTTATCGATCATATAGGGCTGGATACAATCGTCCGTCGGCCCGCCGGTATCCAGGCTGTTTGGATCAGTCATGTGTATAGGATCGGCCATGATGGCTTACCTTCTTTCTTATGCTTAAGAGTTTGGTGCTCAGATCTTGTTCAGGCACCACAGCAAGATGCCCTTTTGGGCATGCAGGCGATTTTCAGCTTCATCCCAGATCACCGATTGCGGGCCGTCAATGACGCCCTCTGTCGCCTCTTCACCACGGTGGGCGGGCAGGCAATGCATGAAAATCGCATCGGGGGCGGCCTTGGCCATCAGGGCCTCGTCCACCTGAAAGGGTTTAAGCTGATTGTGGCGCACAGGTGCGTCGGTATCGCCCATGGAGACCCAGACATCCGTCACAACACAATCGGCACCGGCGACGGCATGATCGGCATTATGCAGGATTTCCAGCTCGCATCCTTGTTCGATGGCCCAATCTACCACATCGCGGGGCGGTTGAAGCTCCTCCGGGCAGGCGATGCGCAGTTTGAACCGGAACCGGGCGGCGGCATGAATCCAACTGGTGGCCATATTATTGCCGTCACCCGCCCAGGCGACAGTCTTGCCCGTGATCGGACCGCGATGCTGTTCATAGGTCATGACATCGGCCATCAACTGACAGGGATGGGTGCGGTCTGTCAGGCCATTAATAACTGGAACCGTCGCGTATTCCGCCAGTTCCAGCAGCTTTTCTTCGGCGGTTGTGCGGATCATGATGGCATCGACATAGCGGGACAGGACGCGGGCGGTATCGGCAATCGTCTCCCCCCGGCCCAATTGCGTTTCCGCTGGGGTCATGACGACAACATCGCCGCCCAATTGCTTCATGCCCACGTCAAAGCTGATCCGCGTGCGGGTCGAGGGCTTTTCAAAGATACAGGCCAGGACCTTCCCCGCCAAAGGTTTGGCAGCGGACGGGGCTGGATTGCGCACGGCGTTTCCGCCATCCAGCATGACCCGCAAGGTTGCTTCGTCAAAGTGGTCCAGATCCAGAAAATGTTTAGGCTGCATCATCATTACTCCAGGCCCCGGCGACTGTATCGATCAGGGCAATAGCCTCATCAATCTGTGCTTCAGTCACGATCAGCGGGGGCAGCAGGCGGATGACATTTTCCCCAGCCCCAACGGTCAGCAGTCCCGCATCCCGTAAGGCGTCGATGACTTTCAGGTTGCTGACATCTGGTTGACAGACCAGGCCCTGCATCAGACCTGCACCGCGTGCGGCTGCAAAGACTGTGGGGTGACGGGCAACCAGGTCTTCCAGGCGGGACCAGAAATATTGGCCCGTCTTTTCAACGCCCTCCAGGAATCCGGGGGCCTGGATGACATCCATCACCGCATTGCCAACTGCCATTGCCAGCGGATTGCCGCCAAATGTCGTGCCATGGGTTCCGGGTGTCAGACCCTGGGCTGCTGCTTCTGTCGACAGAATGGCCCCCATCGGGAAGCCGCCGCCAATGCCTTTTGCTGTAGCGATTGCGTCGGGTTTGATATCAGCCCATTCATGGGCCCACATTTTGCCGGTTCGACCATTGCCGGACTGCACTTCGTCCAGAATCAACAACAGACCGTATTCGTCCGCTGTCTGGCGCAATTGTTTCAGATAATCCAGCGTTGCCGGGCGAATGCCGCCTTCACCCTGAACCGGCTCCAGCAGGATCGCGCCAGTTTCGGGTGTGATGGAATCGCGCAGCATGTTCATATTTCCAAACGGAACATTATCGAATCCGTCGACTTTGGGCCCAAACCCATCCAGATATTTCTTGTTGTTGGCCGCAGCAATCGTCGCCAGAGAACGCCCATGGAACGCACCATCCACGGTGATCACGCGATACCGTTCCGGATGGCCCGAAACAGAGTGATAGCGGCGGGCCAGCTTGATCAGCCCTTCCAGTGCTTCAACGCCGGAATTGGTGAAAAAGACGCGATCGGCGAAGGAGGATTCCGTCAGCCGCTTGGCCAAACGCTCCCCTTCCGGAATCGTGTATAAGTTCGATGTATGCCACAGCTTGGCCGCCTGATCCTGCAAGACCTTCACCAGATGCGGATGGGCATGGCCCAAACTGTTGACGGCAATCCCGGCATAGAAATCGAGGTATCGTCGCCCCGTCGTATCCCACAGATAGACGCCCTCCCCACGCTCCATCGCAATCGGCGACCGGGCATAGGTGTTCATCACTGCGGATTGGGTCGAGTCAGACATCTCCTCGTTCTCTCTTTCTGCTAAGGGACACTTCGGCGGACCTATACCCGACGAAGCAAAGGCGGGAAAGTGCCGGGCAAGGGAGTTTCTGTCAATGAGATAGAGATTAAACCTTACTGAAAAACCGCTACAGGCCGTAAAGTTGGGGGCTCAAGAAACCAGGTGCAGCGTTTGTGCAACCTTTTCGCGCAACAGGGGCAGCACATCTGTATCAAACCACGGGTTTTTGCGTTGCCAGGCGACGGTGCGCCAGGATGGGTGGGGTAAGGGCAGAATACCTGCTTGCAGGTGATGCTGAAAGTTGCGAACCGCCTGTGTCATGGTCTGGCCTGACCCCAGATAGCGCCGTTGGGCATAGCTGCCAACCAGCAGGGTCAGGGTCAGGTTTGGCAGATGCGCGCGCAGCCGATCATGCCATGTTGGCGCGCATTCCGGGCGGGGCGGCATATCGCCCCCCTTTGGATTGCGCCCCGGATAGCAAAAGCCCATCGGCATAATGGCGACCTTTTGGTCATCATAGAAATGGTCCGGGTTGATCTGCATCCAGTCTCGCAGACGCTCCCCCGATGGATCATTCCAGGGAATCCCGGTTTCATGAACCTTCGTGCCCGGCGCCTGTCCAATGATCATCAGCCGCGCGGATGGTGTCATACGCACAACCGGTCGCGGCCCTAATGGCAGATGGTCGGCACATAGGGTACAGGCGCGTACCTCTTTCAACAGGGTATTCAGGCTCATGCGGTATAGCGCAATATCTGGTCGACGACCTGGGGCACCATTTCAGTGGCGGGGCCATAGACGCCATCATCAAACAGGCTTGCCCCTTCCGATGGTTCCAGGCTGATTTCGACCGTTTGCGCCGTCCCGGCCTGGCGGACGGTTTGCACAAATCCAGCCGCTGGATAGACATTGCCAGACGTGCCGATGGACAGAAACAGGCCACATCGCCCCAGCGCCTCCGCGATTGTATCCATCATGAAAGGCATTTCGCCAAACCAGACGACATGGGGGCGCATCCCGCCCTTGCGACCACAGGAAACGCAACTGGTCTGGACCGTTAAATTCATATCCCAAAAAGAAACGGCATTGCAGCTGCTGCAGCGGGCCTTCAGTAATTCGCCATGCATATGGATCAGATTCCGGCTGCCGGCGCGTTCATGCAGGTCGTCGATATTCTGGGTGACCACCAAGACCTCTGCGGGCCATTCCCGCTCCAGCCTTGCCAGGGCCTCATGGGCCGCATTCGGTTTGATGGCGGGGTCCAACAGGCCGCGTCGTCGGTCGTTGTAGAATTCATGCACGCGGTTCGGATCGGTCTTAAAGGCTTCGGGCGTGGCGACATCTTCTATCCGAACCGTCGCCCAGATGCCGTCTGCATCGCGAAAGGTCGACAGGCCGGATTCTTTCGAGATGCCAGCTCCGGTCAGTATCACAATAGGAAAGGCGCTGTTGCTTTCTGTCATCGTGACGTCATGATATCCAAGGTTCGTATGTCTTACGAGAGGCGATTCGATGACAAAAACAAAGCCCCATCGCGTTCTTATGGTTTGTACCGGAAATATCTGTCGTTCCCCCAGCGCGGAAGTCGTGTTGCGCCATATGGCTGAGGATGCGGGCCTGGGCGATAGAATATCAGTCGACAGCGCCGGCACTGCCGACTGGCATACTGGTGAGTCCCCCAGCCGTCTAGCCGTCGTTGCGGGTCAGGCGCGGGGCTATGATTTCAACGGCGTCAAGGCCAGACCATTGCAGGCTACAGATTATCAGGAATTCGATTTGATTTTGGCCATGGATGAGGGGCATCACGCCATTTTGATGAAAGCCTGTCCAAACACGGCGCACCATAAGATAAAGATGTTTCTGGAACGGGCGCCCCAGGCTGGTCGCGTGGATGTTCCCGATCCCTACTATGGGGATATCACTGATTATGAATACGCGCTGGATCTGATTGAAATGGGATGCCGTGGCTGGGTAAGCCACCTGCAAGGCACTGCGTGACTCCTGATGTACGACGCAGGGCGGAAGCCGCACTGGGGTCCAGAATCCGGCACAGTCAGCCCCTGAGTGGCGGAAACATAGCCCAGGCCACCCGTATTGCAACCGATGATGGGCGGGATTTGGTCGTCAAGCATATGGTGCCGCGACGGCAATCGCCGCATCCTACCTTCGGAACTTTGCCCAAGGCGACGCTGAAGGATGAGGCTTTTATGCTGGACCGGTTGCGCCAAACGGGTGTGGTCCCGGTTCCAGATGTCGTTCATGTGGCGCCGGATTTACTGATTCTAACCTTCGTGGACTGCGATCAGGAGGCCCTGTCGAATACGGGGCAGACTGCGCTGGCCGATGTCCTTGCGGCATTGCATATCCATACGGCAGCGCGTTTTGGCTTCGACAGGCCAACGCCAGTTGGTCCAGTGCAACGCCCCAATGCCTGGAGCGAGGATTGGCTGTCATTCCTGCGCGATCAGCGATTGATGTTTTTCGGGCATTTGGCACAACAGGCGGGGCGTCTGCCCGATGGCTGCTTCGCGGGGCTTGAAAAGCTTTGCACCCAGCTGGATCGATGGATACCGATGAACCGGCCGCCCAGCCTGATCCATGGCGATCTTTGGATTGGAAACATCCTGTTTCGACAACAGCGTTTAGCAGCCCTGATCGATCCAGCCACTTATTATGCCGATGCAGAGATTGAATTGGCCTTTCTGCCCTTGTTCAGCGGCGTCGGGGCTGCGTTTTTTGAACGATATCATGCGCATCGACCCATCGACCCCCTGTTTTTTGAAGAGCGCCAAATGCTGTATCAATTGGAGCCATTGCTGGCCCATGCTATGTTTTTCGGTGGCGGCTATGGCACACGCGTCCATCAGATTGTCCGGCATTACGGGGGGTAAGCAGGCGCTTGACCTTATTTAAATTCAAAAAACCATCGATCCGGCTTATCGCTATTGGGGGCAGTGCGTTTGCTGCCCTGATGATCGCCATTGCCTTGATCCTGTATCCGACTGTGCCCCCGATGGGCGAAGGCAGCCGTTTTATGGTGCATCAACCTGCTGGCATAACGCCAGGACACCCCTTCGCCTTCCGGGATCCGGATCGATATGTGCTGATTATTTATGTCAATGGATCGACCGCGGAATCCAAGCCTGATCCGTGTAACACCAGCAGGCCGGGCATCAATATTCCAAAGACGGCGACGGATTTGGTGGGACAGCGGATTGGGGGGTATGAAATTCTGCTGTATGCTTTTTGCACCCCGACCAAGATTGGGGGGTTTAATCAGCCCGATGGCGATGGCGTGCCCAAGGTGATCCGCCGCGCTGATGAACTTCAGGCCTTGCTGGCCTATATTGCACGCATCGGGTTTCCGCCCGAACGCACCTTTGTCATGGGGCAATCGGCAGGGGGGTGGGCCGGTCTGCTGGTGCAACGACGGGATCAGACACCAGTCGCCGGTCTGGTCGCATTCGCCCCGGCATTCGCGGGGCATACCGGACGCCGCAAAGACGTCTGGCAGCAGGAGCGGGACCGCCAGGCCGCCTATATCGCCCAGGCATCCCGACTGAATGCGCTGGTATTTGGGTTCGAACAGGATCGGTTCGAGCCGCCCCAGGTGATGGGGTGGTTGCGCGCGATTCCGGGTGTCACCTATGTCACCCTATCTGGTCGATCCCTCTATGGCATGGATTGCGAGAACAAGGTTCCCCATGCAACGGTCTTTAAAGACTGTTTCCGGTATTTTCAGCAGCGTCGGATATTGGATTATCTGGCCGCGCAGCTACCCGCCGCAGTTCCGCAGATGTAGGTTCTTGATCTGAAATGCAGGATGTTTACGGCCAGGTCGCCAAAGGGGGCAGGGACATCAAAACCGCATCAGGATTGCCGCCTGTCATCAGGCCGAATCGCGTTCCGCGATCATAGACCAGATTGAATTCGGCATACAGGCCACGTTTTTCCAACTGCCAGGCGCGATCCGCATCCGTCCAGGGTTCACCCAAATGCCGGCGCACCAGGGCCGGATAGATATCCAGAAAACATTTTCCGACATCCTGTACGAAGGCAAAATCACCATCCCAGTTGCCGGAATCCAGGTAATCAAAGAAGATCCCGCCGACACCGCGCGCCTGATTCCGGTGCTTGATATAGAAATATTCGTCACACCATTCCTTGTATCGCGGGTAATTCGCACAGGAATGGGCATCGCATGTGGCTTTCAGGGCCGCATGAAAATCCGCTGTATCCTGTGGGATTTCGACCATGGGGTTCAAATCCGTGCCACCGCCGAACCAGTTTTTCGACGTGACAATCATGCGCGTATTCATATGGATCGCAGGCACTTTGGGGGAGCGCATATGCGCCACCAGGGAAATGCCGCCAGCCCAGAATTTCCCATTGCTTTCTAAAGCACCTGGGATTTCGGTGCGGAATTGTTCGGAAAAAGTGCCATGCACTTCAGAAATATTGACCCCCACCTTTTCAAAGACACGGCCGTTCCGCATCACGGACATGACACCACCGCCGCCCTGGGAGTCTGATTCATCAGGCCGTTGCCATGCCTTGCGTTCAAAGGTTTTCGCAGGCAGGTCGGCATGGGGCAGGTCAGAGGGCAATTCCGTTTCAATCTGTTCGAACGCGGCGCAGATTTGATCCCGAAGACTGCGGAACCAATCCGTTGCCTTGGTTTTCCGGCTCTCTAATGCCTCAGTCATGCGCAGCTCTCCCATTATGTCCTGATTTAAGCAGGGTGTTTTGTGTCAATATTACTTTACATACAATGTCGCGCCCTATTGGGGAAGTCCATCGGTTGCGCGCAAGGCTTCGGCCACCATCATGCCGGCAGACATTGCAACATTCAGGGATCTTGCCTCTGGTCGCATCGGAATGCGCAGGCGCGCACCAGCGGCATTATGAACATCTATGGGAACCCCGGCCCCTTCTGACCCAAACAGCAATATGTCGTTGGTGTGATATTCGAATTGGTAGGCTGATACCGCCCCTTTCGTCGTGGCCAGTACCAGGCGTTCCGGTCGGGCCGCACGAAAGGCATCCCAATTGGCGTGGCGTGTCAGATGGGCACTGGCAATATAGTCCATTCCCGCACGGCGCAGTTTAGCGTCCGTCCAGACAAAGCCACATGGCTCTATCACCTCCAACGGCACGCCGAAACAGGCGCATAGTCTTAAAATCGCCCCGGCATTCTGGGGAATATCGGGTTGGAACAAGGCGACGCGCAAGGGCATGGACTCTGGCACCTGGATAATGTGACGGGGCTCAATAGGGACTGCATTTGCCTGAGCCTGTCAATTGTGACCATGCGACACTTTCAATCCGGGAAACAATACAGTATACGAAGCCATGGCTGGGGGTTCGAGCCAGCAAAATCAAGGTGGATTTCCAATTTCGTGAAATCCTCTATGGTTAGTGTTGCGGCAGGTTGTCGCAAACAGGCTCGATATTCCTGGTGAAGGTTCTATGGTTGACACTGGGCGTCGAGGTTTTTTTTGACGCCCAAAGGCTCTTAAGGGTTTCGAGGGGAATCGAAATGGCGGAAGCAACGCAGCCGGATTCGGATCACGAAGAAGATTCGGGACGGCGGGACTTTTTGAATTATCTGGCCATCGGTGTTGGCGCAGTCGGTGCGGCATCCTTTGCCTGGCCGGTCATCAACAGCATGAACCCATCAAAAGATGTCTTGGCATTGGCCTCTATTGAGGTGGATCTGAGCCAGATTGATGTAGGCTCCGCTATCAAGGTTGTATGGCGCGGCAAGCCTGTGTTCATCCGCCACCGCACCGAAAAGGAAATTGAAGAAGCCAAAGATGTTGATATCAGCACGCTGATTGATCCGGAAACGGATGCGGAGCGTGTTAAAGAAGTGCAATGGCTGATTGTTGTCGGTGTCTGTACGCATCTGGGCTGTATTCCGCTTGGCACCGCTGATGGGGAGCCTCGCGGTGAATATGATGGCTGGTTCTGTCCTTGTCACGGGTCGCATTATGATTCGTCTGGCCGCATCCGCAAAGGGCCGGCGCCGAAGAATCTGGTGGTCCCGACATATACATTCCTCACCGATTCCACTGTGAAAATCGGGTAACGGAGGCTTCTGAAATGAGCAATCATCCCGCCCCTAATTTCAAGAACCCGGTGATCCGGTGGGTCGATTCCCGCCTTCCCGTGTTTTCTTATGTACATGCCGAATATGGCGTGTTCCCGATGCCGAAGAACCTGAACTATTTCTGGAATTTCGGTGCGCTTGCCATGGTCGTACTGATGGTGATGATCCTGACCGGGATCATGCTGGCCATGCAATACACGCCCAATGTCGACCTGGCCTTTAATTCCGTTGAACGCATTATGCGCGACGTGAATTCAGGCTGGCTGTTGCGCTATATCCACATGAATGGCGCGTCGATGTTCTTCATCGTCGTCTATATCCACATTTTCCGCGGTATGTATTACGGATCTTACAAGAATCCGCGGGAATTGCTCTGGATTTTGGGTGTTGTGATCCTGGTTCTGATGATGGCGACTGCCTTCATGGGCTATGTGCTTCCCTGGGGCCAGATGAGCTTCTGGGGTGCGACGGTGATCACCAACCTGTTTTCCGCCTTCCCGTTGATTGGGGAGTCGATTGTGCAGTGGTTGTGGGGCGGCTTCTCCGTCGACAATCCCACACTGAACCGCTTCTTTGCGCTGCACTATCTGCTGCCCTTTATCATCATCGCGGTGGTCGCGCTGCACGTTGTCGCGCTGCATATCGTGAAATCAAACAACCCGGATGGGGTTGAGGTGCGCGGTCCCCAGGATACGGTGCCTTTCCATCCGTACTTCACCGCCAAGGACTCGCTGGGCCTGGCAGTATTCCTGCTGGTCTTTGCCTTCTTTGTGTTCTTCGCACCAAACTATATGGGGCACCCCGATAACTATATCGAGGCGAACCCGCTGGTCACGCCGCCGCATATCGTGCCGGAATGGTACTTCCTGCCCTATTACGCCATCCTGCGGTCGTTTGTGGACGGGTGGTGGATCTATGAGATCTTCTTTGGCTGGTGGGCTGCCGCGAAACTGGCTGGTGTGTTGGCCATGTTTGGCTCGCTGATCATCGTCGCTGTTCTGCCTTGGTTGGATACTTCCAAGGTGCGCAGCTGCCGCTATCGGCCGATTTACAAATGGGCGGTGATCCTGTTCCTGATCGATTTCATCATTCTGGGCTGGGTCGGCGGTAAGCCGGCGGAAGAGCCCTATGTGACGATCGCTCAGGGCGCGACAATGTATTATTTCTTCCACTTCCTGATCCTCACCCCGTTGATCGGATGGATTGAACGCCCCAAGCCGCTGCCTGCCAGCATCTCTGAACCTGTTCTGAAAGCCGGAAGCGGTGCCCAGTTTGCAGGTGCCTCTGCCGCGAAGATGGAGAAGTCCTGATGCGTAAATTCGGATTATCACTTGCTGCCGCAGCGCTGTTGACACTGGGTGTCAGCGGCCAGGCATCGGCCGCAACCGGCGCACATCCGCCAACAACGGATTATAGCTTCACCGGCTTCTTCGGCTCTTTTGAACGGGCGGAATTGCAGCGGGGATTGCAAGTCTACAAGCAGGTCTGTGCCGCCTGTCACGGTATGGATTTGGTTCACTATCGTGATCTGGTGGATTTGGGATATTCCGAAGACCAGATCAAATCCTTTGCGGCGACTTTTCAGGTCACGGATGGGCCCAATGATGATGGCGACATGTTTGATCGTCCCGCAGAACCGTCAGATGCTTTCATCAGCCCGTTCGGCAACGAGAAAATTGCGGCAGCCAGCAATGGGGGCGTCGTGCCGCCAGATCTGTCGCTGATCGTGAAAAGCCGCGCCCAAGGTTATGGCGGCATTGGGCAGAACTTCCTGGCGATGCTGCAAATCAAAGGCTATGCCAGTGGCACGGATTATGTCTCTCACTTGGTTGGTTCTGGTTATGTAGAAGAGCCTACCTTGGAAGATAAAATGCTGTGCATGCCGCAAAATGCGGGTGAATCAGACGAGGCCTACAAAACCCGTCTCGAAGAGCATCAAGGCCCGCCTGGAACCTATTTCAACAAATGGTTCGCCGGGTGCTATCTCAAGATGCCCCAGCCGCTGTATGAAGACTCGATTGAATATGAAGACGGCACTCCCGCCACCAAGGAACAGATGGCCCATGATGTCGCCGTGTTCCTGACCTGGGCGTCAGAGCCGGCTTTCGAAACCCGCAAAGAAACCGGCATCAAAGTGCTGTTGTTCCTGGCGGTCTTCACGGGCCTGATGATTGCGGTGAAACGCAATGTCTGGCGGAATGTGAAACACTGAAATCGCGTTTCATCATGAATGATGGGAAAGCCCGCGCCATGGCGCGGGCTTTTCTTATTAGTGTGGTGCGCGGACATTTGGAATCACCAGGATCCCTTTATCGGCCTGTCGGCTAGGAGAGGGCGCGCAGGCGATGTGGTTCATCGTCAAGAGCTCTCGACGCCGTCCGACAGGTCGATAAAGGGACCAAAGGCGCTGTTTGCGGCGCTCCGGGCCGCGTCGCCTTCCGCTCGCGATGCCCCGCATCGCTTCGCGAAACGCTCCTAACCGAAGCACCGCAAACAGCGTCCTGGTCGTTCCCAAATAACCGCGCACCACACTAGGGCATGGATTACAGAACGCTGCGGCTTCTTAAGACCCTAAGCGTCGACAGGATTGCCAGCGAATCATCCATTGCGTCATGGGCTTTGCCGTCCGGTTCCAGGCCGACCAGCTTGGGTAATTGATTGGAATGGCTGGTCGCAAATTCAGGGCCTGCACGCCGCCCCAGAATCTCTGAAATCTCAGCAAAGCGTGCCCATTTCGGCGGTTTGACACCGTGCAGTTTGCAGTTCTCTGCCAGAACATCGGGGTCGCCCGAATAGGACAGGATGGCGCGGGCTCCCTCACAGAAATCCATGAACACATCCAAAGCTTCTTCAAAATCGAAGCCTTCGGTATCAATGGCATCCTGATCAATTCCCGTCAGGGCGATGATATAGTCTGATAGCTGGGGGTTTTTGACCGGCGTCACCAACATGACCAGACGCCCGACTTCCGTCAGTTTGGCATCGTCCTTCACCCGCACGGCGCCGATCTGTATGATTTCCCGTGCCTCCCAGGGTTCGGACCAGCCCCGCTCCAGGCTTCCCTCCCAGGCTGTGAATTCAAGGTCGAACAGGACGAACTCGCCCCCCTTTTTGTCGGGATGGAACGGGTCTTGCGGGTATGTCGTGGTATCGTTCATAGGTCCAATGCACGCATCAATCGGTTAACAGCTTCCGGCATCGCATCGATTGGTACTGCGGAAAATCCCAACAGTAGACCCCGGTCTGTGGTTTCGTCGGCATAGTAGGCGCTTAACGCCGATACAGCCACCCCCAGTTCGGCAGCGCGGCTCTGAATTTCACGGTCGCTGATACCGGGGGCAACATCGGGTGTGAACCGCGCCAGCAGATGCATTCCCGCCTCTGACGGGGCAATGATAATCCTGTCCCCCAAGCGGTCTTTCAGCATCGCATCCAGGGCGGCCCGGCGTTCCGCATACAGCCGCCGCATGCGCCGCAAATGGGCGGCGAAATGCCCTTCCTCGATAAAGGCGGCCAGGGCGGGCTGGGCGATGGTGGAGGGATGATCGTCCAGCGCGGCACGGGCCAACCGAAAGGGTTCCGCCAAATCGGCCGGCACCACCAGGTAGCCGATGCGCAAGGATGGAAACATGACCTTGGAGAAGGAGCCTGCATAAACAACGCGTCCATCACGATCCAGCCCCTGCAATGCAGAAAGCGGACGACCTGAATAGCGATATTCGCTGTCATAGTCGTCTTCCAGCACCCAGCCATCGGTGCGTTGCGCCCAGTCCAACAGCTTCAACCGCCGCGCCAGGGTCATGGTGACGCCTAACGGATATTGATGGGAGGGTGCGACACAGACAAGGCGCGCGCCTGGAACCTTGGCTTCGCCCGCATCGATATCGATGCCTTCCAGATCGACCGGTGCCGTCGCGGGCCGGATCCCCGCCCCCAGCAAGGCCCCGCGCACGCCTGGATAGCCAGGTTCTTCCATCAGGGCGACGTCGCCTTCATCCAACAGAACATGACAGGCCAGGCCGATTGCCTGTTGAACGCCAGCGACGATGATCACCTGTTCCGCCTCGCACCGCACCCCTCTGGCGGTTGCCAGATAATCCACAATGGCTTGGCGCAGGGGCAGATAGCCCGCAGGTTCCGCCTGGGCCAACAGGGCACGCGGTGGCCGTCGCCAGGCCTTGGTCATCAACCGGGACCAGACGTCGAACGGGAAGCTGTCCAGATCCGGCAGGCCGATGGCAAAGGCAGGTGTACCGCGATTGCTGCGCCCGCCGCGAAGCGCAGCCAGCCTCGCCCCCCGCTGGGACAGTCCCTGCCGGCGGGGCTTTCGCGCCCCTGGATTCTGATCCACCTTGCGCAGGGATAGCGCGTCTTCGGGCAGTTCGTCGGAAACGAAGGATCCAGCCCCAACCTTTCCCACCAGATACCCTTCGGCAAAAAGCTGGTCGAAGGCACCGGTCACTGTGTTTCGGGAAATCGCCAGTTCGCGCGATAAGGTCCGGCTGGACGGTAGGCGCGATCCGGCCTTCAGGCGCCCATCCAGGATCAGCGCCCGCATCTGGTCATAGAGCTGACGATGCATAGGCTCCGCCGCGTGACGGTCCAATGATAGGGGTAGGACGGTGCCATCTGAAACACGCCGCGCCATTGCCGGATGCCCGAATTGTTAAGTGGACCCATACAATCTTCCAATTCGGCCCTTACTCGCAAGCCATTTATCGATCATACAGGCGACAGTTTCGAAGTCTGATAAGGATTTACTCAATGACCGACCTGATCATCCGCCCGATCACCGCTGACGACTATAAGGGCTGGGACCCGCTGTATCTCGGCTACGCGGAATTTTACAAAGTCGCCAGCAGTGTGGAAAAGCGCCGCATCGTGTTTGATTGGATTCTGGACCCCAACCATGTTGTTGAGGGACTGGTGATAGAGCGGCAGGGTCGCCTGATCGGGCTGGCCCATTATCGCGAAATGCCAAGGCCTCTGCACGGCATGATGATGGGGTTCCTGGATGACCTTTTCATCGCTCCCGACGCACGGGGCGGGGGTGTCGGATTGATCATGTTTGAGCATCTGAAACAAATCTGTCGGGATCGGGGCTGGACAGTGATGCGGTGGCTGACCCAGGATCACAATTACCGTGCCCGGGCGCTGTATGATCAGATCGGCGCAAAGTCACTGATGAATCTGTATGAAATGACTGTTGAGTGAGGAAGACCCTAAATGACGGACAGTTCGGACGCTTTTATTCCAACGGATCGGTCCAGAATTCGCCGATCCCATGAAAAGGCGCGATATGACAAGGAAACCGTCTATGCCATCGTGGACGCAACGCCGCTGTGCCATGTCGGCTACAGCATTGACGGCCAGCCCTATGTGACACCGACGCTGCATTGGCGGGTGGGCGATGTTCTGTATTGGCACGGTTCATCCGCCAGCCGGATGTTGAAGCCAACGAAGAAAGGGCTTCCGGCCTGTGTGACAATCACCCATTTCGACGGGTTCGTGCTGGCCCGAACTTCGTTTGAACACACCGCCAATTTCCGCACCGCCATGCTGTACGGCACCGCCAAGGCGATGACGGACAGGGACGCGAAGGAAGAGGCCTTGCGGGTCATGATGGAGGGATTGTTTCCGGGTCGCTGGGCTGACTTGCGCGCCAGCACAGATCAGGAGTTGAAGGCGACAATCGTGGTTGAAATGCCAATCGACGATGCCGCCGCCAAGGTCCGAACCGGCCCACCGGACGATCCAGAGGAAGATTATGCAACAGAACGGGTCTGGGCAGGGGTTTTACCGCGCCAAGAAATCTGGGATGCGCCAGTAGATGATCCGCGATTATTGTCGGGAATATCTCTGCCGGATTATCTGAAATAAGTGCCAGTTAGAAATCAAAACAGCGTCCAGCTTTTTCCCAATCGCCATAGCGGGTGGGTTCCAGGCCTTTTGGGCCGCCGACTTCTTTTTCGACGTCGCCCTTGGCTTCGGCCTCTTTGCGCCAGCGTTCGCCCGCGGCCTCCGCCTTCAATTCGGCCAGGCGACGTTCGTCGACGCCTTTCAGGTCGTCCTGTGTGACGCCTTCTGGCAGGTCCACCGGGGCGGGTTTCTTTGCCGCCGATGGTTTTGAGGTTTTGAATAGGCCGGATAGTTTGCTCATACCCCCAGATATAGGCGAAAAACGGCGCAGGGCAAGGGGATTGCGGCCCCGCGACCTATCTTGATCTGACGCCACAACATCCCATCTTTAGAGGGTTTCCACACTTTGTAGGATAGGAAAAGACACCAATGAATACGATGCGCACGGCGCTGTTGATGGCCGCGATGACGGCCCTTCTGGGTGTGTGCGGCTATCTGATCGGCGGGCAGGGCGTGATGCTGTTCGCGCTGGCCTTTGCCGGGATCAGCAACATGATCGCCTTCTGGAACGCTGATAAGATCGTGCTGCGCATGCATAATGCGAAACAGGTCGATCAGCATTCTGCCCCCCAGCTCTATAATACGGTCGCGGAACTGGCACAGCGTGCGGACCTGCCCATGCCAAAGGTCTATATTATCGATACGGAACAACCCAATGCATTTGCGACCGGGCGCAATCCGGACAATGCGGCCGTTGCGGCAACCAGTGGTCTGATCCGCCTGCTGTCCCCCGAAGAACTGGCGGGCGTCATGGCCCACGAACTGGCCCATGTGAAGAATCGCGACACGCTGACCATGACGGTGACGGCAACCATCGCCGGTGCTGTTTCCGCCCTGGGCAGTATGGCCATGTTTGGCAGCCTGTTTGGCGGCAATCGCAACAGCCCGCTGGGTGGATTGGGTGCGCTGATCGTGATGTTGGTCGGGCCAATTGCAGCAGCCATGGTCCAGATGGCAATCTCCCGGACGCGCGAATATTCTGCGGACCGCATGGGGGGTGAAATCTGCGGCAACCCGCTTTGGCTGGCCTCAGCGCTTGGTAAATTACACACCGGCGCGGCGCGTATTGACAACGAGGCGGCGGAACGCAATCCGGCCACGGCACATATGTTTATCATCAATCCCTTGCATGCACGTCGCATGGATGGGCTGTTTACGACCCACCCCGCGACGGAAAACCGCATCGCCGCCCTGCAGGAATTGGCGCGGGAAATGGGTGTTGGCTCCCCATCCCAGCGCGCTTCCGCTCCCCGGGTTCAGCCGACGCGGAAATCCCGCATTCCCGTGACGGAAAAGCGCGGGCCCTGGGGTCGGTAAGAACAGCATAATGGTGCCGCCAGGCATGTCACTGTAAGCATCCATTTTGCTGAAAATCCCACATGGATGTCGCAAAGCAGGTGATTTTAGCCCCATCCAAGCTTGACCACCCGGATGGAGCGACCTACACATTCCCGCTAAGTTTTGTGGGGGAAGCCCTCTGTAATTTGCAAAAAAGGAGCACGCGGGTATGAAGGTCTTGGTGCCGGTCAAACGCGTCGTCGATTATAACGTCAAAATTCGTGTGAAAGCGGACCAGACGGGTGTCGAAACGGCGAATGTGAAAATGTCGATGAACCCGTTCGACGAGATTGCTGTCGAACAGGCTGTGCGAATGAAAGAAGCCGGTCAGGCTGATGAAATCATCGCTGTCTCCATCGGCCCGCAACAGAGCCAAGAGACAATTCGCACGGCGCTTGCCATGGGCGCAGATCGCGGCATCCTGGTTCAGCATGATGGCGAAGTGCAGCCGCTGGCCGTTGCCAAGCTGTTGAAGGCCATCGTGGATGCGGAAGGCCCGGGCATTGTGTTGTGCGGCAAGCAGGCGATTGATGATGACGCCAATCAGACCGCACAGATGCTCTCAGCCCTGTTGGGCTGGTCCCAGGCAACCTTCGTGTCCAAGCTGGAAATCGGCGATGGCGAAGCGACCGCGACCCGTGAAGTCGATGGCGGTCTGGAAACCATCAAGGTCAGACTTCCGACCGTCTGCTCGGTCGATCTGCGCTTGAACGAGCCGCGCTATGCCTCGCTGCCCAATATCATGAAGGCGAAGAAAAAGCCGATCGACATGAAGACCCCAGCGGATTTCGGTGTCGACCCGACCCCGCGTCTGACCACGGTCAAAGTTGTCGAACCGCCCCCGCGCCAGGCTGGTGTGAAGGTTGCTGATGTGGCCGAACTGGTCTCGAAGCTGCGCAACGAAGCAAAAGTCATCAGCTAACCCGCACCTTAAGGAGAATGAAGATGAGCAATCTGGTCATCGCCGAACATGATGGTGCGGAAATCAAACCGCATACCTTAAACACCATTGCTGCGGCCAAGGCTGCGGGCGGGGACATTCATGTCGCCGTGATCGGGTCAGGCTGTCAGGCCGCTGCCGATGCCGCTGCAAAGATTGCAGGCGTTACCAAGGTCCTGTTGGTTGACAGCGCCGAATATGAAAACCAGATGGCCGAAGCGGTTGCCCCGGCGATTGTGAAATTGGCCGATGGGTACAGCGCGGTTTTCGCCCCGGCCAATACGTTCGGTAAAAATGTGATGCCCCGCGTTGCTGCCCTGATGGACATTCAGCAATTGTCCGAAGTTTCGGCAGTCCTGGGTGATAAGACTTTTGAACGCCCGATTTATGCCGGGAATGCCATCGCAACGGTCAAATCTGCGGAAGCGACCGATATCATAACCGTCCGCATGACATCGTTTGAACCAGTAGAAGCAGAAGGCGGGTCCGCCAGCATCGAAACTGTGTCGGGCACCGGTGCACAGGATCTGTCCAGCTTCGTCGGTCAGTCCGTGGTCAGCAGCGACCGTCCTGAACTGACCTCTGCCAAGATTGTTATCTCTGGCGGGCGCGGCATGCAGAATGGCGAAAACTTCGGTATGCTGGAAAAGGTCGCAGACAAGCTGGGGGCCGCTGTTGGTGCGTCCCGTGCCGCTGTTGATGCGGGCTTTGTGCCAAACGATTATCAGGTCGGTCAGACCGGTAAGGTCGTGGCACCGGACCTGTATATCGCCGTTGGTATCTCTGGTGCCATCCAGCATCTGGCGGGTATGAAGGATTCCAAAGTGATCGTTGCGATCAACAAGGATGACGAAGCCCCGATCTTCCAGGTTGCCGATTATGGCTTGGTCGCGGACCTGTTCGACGCCGTGCCTGCCCTGGAAAAAGAACTCGGTTAAGCCCTGTTCACTATGGTGCAAAGCGCCCCTTGCAGACCCTCTGCAGGGGGCGTTTTCTTTGGCGTGCTTGACAATTTTCACCTTGAAACGCTACAGCAACGGCGCATTTACCCTAATGTGCAATCAGATCAGAAGGCTTGTCCCATGCATCGCATCGTCAAACACTGCCACGGCGTCGCAGAAACGCTGGCGTTGGGGCGGGCGCTTGGTCAGGTTGTTCCGGCGGGTACGGTAATGTGTCTGCAGGGGGAAATGGGTGCGGGTAAGACTCATTTCGTCAAGGGGCTGGCCGAAGGACTGGGGGTGGCGGAACAGGACCATGTGATCAGCCCGACCTATGATCTGGTGCATGAACATGGTGATCCGTGTCGACTGGTGCATATCGATTTATATCGCATTGCGGTTCCCGGTGCAGAAGATGTCGAATGGTTGCTGGGATATCTGAACGAAGCTGAAACGATAAAGGCCATCGAATGGCCAGAGCGGATTTCCGATGTCATGCCGCAAGATGCCCTAACCATTGCCATCGCCTTTGGTTCCGGTGAAGAGGACCGCATCATCACCCTCAGTGCGGCCCAGCCGTTCGCCTTTGATCTGTAAAAGTGTCTGAATTCTTATGCGAAAAATTCTAATCTCTGCCATTTCGTCCCGCGTCTATGTTGCCGCCATCCAGGATCAACAGGTCGTCTTTCTGGAGGCGGAAAACGCCGCCCGCACGACATCCAGCTTTATGGCAAGGCATACCGCCCGTGCATTACATGTCATGGGAGGTGTGGATGCGCTGGGGGTTCTGGTAGGGCCGGGATCCTGGACCGGGGCACGCATCACCATTGCGACGGCAAAGGGACTGGCCCTGGCAACCCAGTGTCCGGTGACGATGATTCCGACCCATGATCTGGTTTGGGCCGGTCGTGATCCGGGGGCATCGGGCCGGGTGGTGATCTGGGCGGCTGAGCGCGAACCCTGGCATGCCACCTATCGGAATGGTGCGCGTATTGCCGCAGTCGAGCCGATTGAGATTGGCAGTTGGACCTTGCAGCAGGTAACTGAAGGCAAGTTTGATCGCAAAACCCATGTGCTTTTTGATGTGGGGCGGGACGCACCCCTGTTGGACGAACCATTCCAGGCAGACTTGATGCTGCGGGCCTTTGATATCGCGACGACGGCGGATGGCGCGGTTGGCGCGGACGGATTGAAAACACCCTTCATGCCATCCTATCCCCCGAAACAATAAGGCGGTGAGGGAATAGTTTCATGAGCCATGTATCCACCAAGTCGCAACCGATCATCCTGGGCGTAGAGACCGCCTGTGATGATTGCGCCATTGCAATAGCGCGTGGGCCGGAAATCGTTACGCATAAGGTCGTGACCGAAAGCCTGATGCATCAGAAATATGGCGGCATCGTGCCGGAATTGGCGGCGCGTCAACAATTGGCCTTCATCGACCGACTGTATCTGGAAGTGCTGGAAGAGGCGGGGGTCGCGCCGGACGATATCGACTATGTCGCCGTGAATAACAAGCATGGGCTGATCCGCTCTGTTTCTGTCGGTGTCGCCTTCGCCAATGGGGTGGCGGCTGGACTGGGGAAACCCCTGATTTCCGTCCATCATGTCGAGGCGCATTTGATGTCGCCGGAAATCGGCAGCGATACACTGATAGAGCCCAGCCTGTGCCTGGCGGTCGCGGGGGGCCATAACCTGTTGGTTGATATCGAAGCGTTTGGAAAATATCGCATCATCGGGCGCACGGTGGATGATTGTGCGGGGGAGGCGTTTGACAAGGTTGCCATTGAATTGGGACTGGGGTTTCCGGGCGGCCCTCTCATTGATGCCCTGAGCAAGACCGGCAGGCGCGACGCCTTCGCCTTTCCCAGACCGATGATCCATGAAAAAGGCCTGAATTTCAGCTTTAGCGGTCTGAAAACGGCAGTGCGCTTTATGGTCCAGAAAATGAAACCGGAAGAGGTAAAAGCCCAACAGGCAGACCTTGCCGCCAGCTTTCAGGGCGCTATTGTTGATGTTCTGGTGGCGAAATCCCGTCAGGCCCTGATTGAAACGGGCCGCAAGCGGTTAACCGCCGCTGGCGGTGTTGCAGCGAATTCTGAATTGCGTGATGCCCTGGCGGAAATGTGCGCGGATATCGGCGTCAGCTTTGTGCCCGCCCCGCGAACCTATTGCGGGGATAACGCAGCCATGGTTGCCTATGCGGCGGGGCTGTTGCTGCGGGCGGATCGGGCAGAGACAGGGTATTGGGATGCAACGCCCAGCGCCGTATTGGGCGAGTATCGGGAGCGATATTAACCATGGGTGTCGTCTGGTTGAATGAGCTATCCATCACGGATGCAGTTGAAAGCAGCGTTGACGCCCTGTCTGCGGGAAAGATCCTGCTGTATCCAACAGACACGACCTTTGCCCTGGGCGTTGATGCCCTGAACCCCGCAGCAATCGATGCTTTATTCGCCGCAAAACGTCGATCACAGGCAAAATCCCTTTCGGTCTGTTTCGCCTCTGCGGATCACGCGCTTCTGGAAGTTGAGGCATCTCCTTTGGTGTCTCGGCTGGCGGAGACTCTATTGCCGGGACCCGTGACCCTATTGGCACGGCGCAAGGGGAACAGATATTTATCACTGGCGCCAACATCGGACCTTTTGGGATTCCGGGTGCCGGATCATCCCTTTTGTCTGGCGTTGGCGGCTGCGTTTGAACGTCCGTTTACGGCGACCAGTGCAAATCTAAGTGGCGGATCAGAGGCTGTTACGGGAGAGGCTGCGCTGGCCTTGGCGGCGGAAATCGGTCCGGACCTGTTGTTTAGCGTATTGGAGGAAAAGACCCGATACGCTATGCCCAGCACGATCATTGATGCCAGCGGATCAGAAGCCAAAGTGCTGCGTCCTGGGCCAATCTCGGAAGCAGAGGTCCTGGCAGTATGAGCAAGTCCGCCGTTGTCATTGGCGGCGGCCCAGCCGGTTTAATGGCCGCCGAAATACTTCTGAACAACGGTATTGGCGTGGATCTGTATGACGCGATGCCGTCCCTGGGTCGAAAATTCCTGATGGCGGGAAAAAGCGGCCTGAACCTGACGCACAGTGAATCGATGCCTCAATTCTTAGGGCGGCTTGGCGATAAAGCGGCTGTTCTGACTCCGGCCCTGACGGCCTTTGACAATCAGGCCTTGCGGGATTGGGCGCAGGGTTTGGGGGTGGAAACCTTCGTGGGATCGTCCGGTCGTGTATTTCCGAAGGAAATGAAAGCCGCGCCATTGCTGCGCGCCTGGCTGTCGCGCCTGCGGGCTGCGGGCTTGAAAACCCATACACGGCATCGCTGGTTGGGGTGGACAGCAACAGGCGCATTGAGGTTTCAATCACCTGACGGGTATATCACTAAGGAATCACAGGCCGTCATTCTGGCGCTGGGTGGGGCCAGTTGGCCGCAATTGGGCAGCGATGGGGCCTGGCGCCCCTGGTTGGTGGAAATGGGAATCGAAGTTGCGCCCTTCCGGCCGTCAAACTCTGGCTTTGATGTTCGATGGAGCGAGCATTTCAGAAACCGTTTTGCAGGAGAGCCGGTTAAACCCGTTATTTTATCTGCGGGGGAGATCACGCGATCGGGCGAATTTGTCGTGACCGAAACCGGGGTGGAAGGCAGCGGAATTTATGCAGTCTCAGCCCCTCTGCGCGATGAAATCGCAGCAACCGGTGGCGCGGTCCTGACCCTGGATTTGACACCGGATCGCAGCGTGCAACGCTTGGCCGCTGATTTGGGGCGCAGCACCGGCAGTGGTTCTTTTGCTAATCATCTGCGCAAGGCGACAGGTTTGACCGGTGTGAAGGCCGGCCTGCTGCGGGAATGCGTGCCCGCGGATATGTTCAAGCATCCGGCTATGCTGGCCAGTTGGATCAAGGCTTTACCCCTACCGATCCAAACTCCGCGCCCCTTGGCAGAGGCGATCAGCACAGCGGGGGGGCTTTCATTTGATGCACTGACCGGGCAAAGCCAGATCACAGCGCTGCCCGGCGTATTTGTTACAGGCGAAATGCTGGACTGGGAAGCCCCAACCGGCGGTTATCTGCTAACGACCTGCATGGCCCACGGCCGCGCGGCGGGCGAAGAAGTGGTCAAGTATTTAAAGGGTTGAAGACTGCTTTAGATTAAGAGTTCGCCTCAACATACGCCTTAAAGGCATCGCGATCCGTCACCCTGCGCGGTCGTTTCAAAAACGCCAGAACTTCATCGACCTCGTCCTGGGTTCCACAAAATTTGGCATCAATAATACTGTCAAAAGGCATCCGGTCGGCGGCTCTTGGACCCATATTTGCACCTACCCGCGCGACAATGCAGGGCAAAGCACCTAGCTTGTAAAATGCATACCATCCCCCATTTGGGGCACCCATGTAACCGAATTTATGGCGGTCCACCAATTCGGTGTGGCTAAGATTTTTGGATATTGCCCATCGCAGGAATTCGTCCTCGTCGTAAATGGTTAAGGCTGATTGCTCTGAGAAGAAGACGTAGTATCCACCAAGATACTGACCAAAGAAACTGCCGCTTCTTGACATTAACAGCCGCTCTTGCGGGTGCTGATTGTCTCTCATTGTTTGTGTGTATTGGGTCGTATTGTGAATAATCGGGGCGGGCAGCCAAATGATTGCCTCTGCTAGAGTTTTTTCTCGCACGGGGGCTAATTTTATAGGGGTGCCGCTGGCATCCCTATCATCTGATTGGCAGGCGACGAGCGTGAAGATGGCAAAGGATACAATGACGGCTTTCAGCATGGAAAAATTCCTACAGTAGATTTAAAATCCTTGATTGTATTTTCAGTGCGTTTTTTCGTGTTAGGCAAGATTAAAATGTATCCATTCGGAAGTTTGAAAGGGGTGTTCGCTCATGATCTTTCTGTGACATCCCAATTTAATGTTGCGCTGCACAATAGGGGTGCGTTTAAACTGACCCATCCGTTAAGGTTTGGGGGCAGTGCAATGGGTGGTATCTTACAGGGAAAGAAGGGGCTGGTGGTCGGGATCGCGAATGATCAATCCATCGCCTATGGCTGTGCCCAGGCGTTTCGCGCTGAAGGGGCGGAATTGGCGCTGACCTATGTGAATGAAAAGGCGAAACCCTATGTCACACCGTTAGGGGAGCGGTTAGGGGCAGAGATTTTTGAGCCCTGTGACGTTCGGGAATCCGGCCAGGTAGAAGCCTTGTTCGACAGTATCGGAAAGCACTGGGGAAAGCTGGATTTCCTGCTGCATTCTGTTGCTTTTGCCCCGCGCGATGACCTGCATGGCCGCGTCATTGATTGCTCTCAGGAAGGGTTCGATATGGCGATGAATGTGTCCTGTCATTCTTTTCTGCGCATGGCCCGTCATGCTGAACCCCTGATGGCGGAGGGCGGCGTTCTGATGACGATGAGCTATTATGGCGCAGAGAAAGTCGTCGATCGCTATAATCTGATGGGGCCAGTGAAGGCAGCCCTGGAAGCCAGTGTGCGCTATATGGCGACAGAATTGGGGCCACAGGGCATTCGGGTTTATGCGCTGTCTCCGGGGCCGGTGCCGACACGGGCTGCGTCCGGGATCGACCGGTTCGATGAATTGATGGAAGCCGCAGCAGCGCGGGCGCCCCGCCACGCGCTGGTTACCATTGATCAGGTGGGCGCATTAGCGGCCTTTCTGGCGTCTGATAAGGCGACGGGTATGACCGGCAATGTTGTGTATGTTGACAACGGATACAACATTCGCGGTTGAAGCCTCCATGTTTCAGGCCCAAAGTAGTGTCGGATCAGGCGTTTCGGGCATCTTGGCTTGATCATCGGGGGCGGTTTGGGGTATCGCAAAGAACGACACCGCTTCCAGCATTGCGCTTCATGCATTTTATGCCATTCCTTCTGAAGCCCTCTTTCTGGGAAGCAATCTTTACCCTTGCTGGAAAGAGACACTTGATTTCAGACCCCCGCGATAATGACCTGGATGTCACGAACCGAACCTGGTTGTTCTGTATTGCTGGGGTGTGTCTGGGGGCGGCCGTGCCTGCCTTGATCCTCGGTAAGGCCGCAATGGCACCTTTGTTCGGCTTTGGTGTTCTGTGCGCAGGAATCGGGCTGATCCGTTCCTCAGAACGGGGGGCGGACCGCGCCCGGATATGGGCAGGTTTAACGACACCATTAGCCTGGGCGGCGTATGTTTTCATCGGATGCCTTTTGTTGAGTGCGGCTCTGTCCGAACATTCTGGAAAAGCGCTTGCGATACCCGTGCGGGTTGCGTTGACACTGGGGGCCGGATATTTGTGTTTCCAGCTGTTTCTGCGGTCGCCTTTAGCCTTGGCCCTTGCCTGCAAGACTGTTGTTGCCACCGGTATTATCGCCTTGTCGATTGTCGTCTTCAGTCAGTATCTACCCAATGCCAGTGATGCTTTGCGCGGATATCTGGGTCTATCGACCCCCTTTGATGCTCCCAGGGCCTATAAGATGTTCGCATCCGCCACGATCTGTCTGTTGCCAATAATGATTTGGGGCGGGCGACGGCTGGGATCAGTTTGGATGGGACTTGGCCTGGCGGCGCTTCCGCTGACTGCGCTGGTAATCTATGGAAATGGCGAAGAGACCAGCCAATCGGCGATATCGGGCGTCCTGGGCGGCAGTCTGTTGCTGGTGCTGGTTCTTATCGGTCTGCGGTTACAATCAGGACAGCGCCGTGCGTTGATTGCGGGGGTGGTTCTTCTGGCGATGGCGGTTGGGGCCTATATTCTAACCCATGTTCCGTCGCCGCCGGTGGTGGAACATCAAACCCCCGGCCTGCCCTTGCCAGATTGGCATCGACAGGTCATTTGGGGGTTCACATTGGATATCTTTCTGAATAACCCCCTCCTTGGCGTTGGCCCCAATACGGTCAATATGGTGCCCGGTGCCAGTGAGATTGTGCCAGGCTTGAATCAGGAATACATCCCGGCCCATCCGCACAATTTCGTCCTGGAAATCGCGTCTGAAAGTGGCATTGTTGGTTTGTCGGCACTGGTCACCGTTTTGGTCATTCTGTTGAAAATGCTGTTCCAGATCGCAGCCAGCGGCAGTTCGGTCGCCAATAGGTCCCACCCGGCCGCTTATGCCGGTATATTCCTTATGGGAGCATTCTGGACCAGCTCTCTTTCGAATTTCTCCATCTGGTCGGCCTGGTGGTTGGCCAGTTTTGTGCTGTTGATCAGCCTTCCGCTGGCCGCTGCCCGGTCCCGTGATTGATGATCCAATCTGACACGTCCATTCCGGGCATGTCCAATATCCACTATTGAAGTGTCCATTTTGGGGCTAACGGCTTGGGCCATCCCGCTCGTTTGATGGCGACTGCCAAGGGTGCATCGATCTTAAATGCGATATTGGGGAGAGAGACAAATATGCGTCCCGCGCTGAAAGTTCTGGATGGTCAAAACTATGATGTCGTCGTCATAGGGGCTGGCGCGGTCGGGTGTTCTTCGGCGCAGCATTTGGCGGCACTTGGCTACAAGGTTCTGTTGCTGGACAAAAGCGACATTGCCAGCGGCACATCCAGCCGGTCCAGCCGATTGCTGTATTGCGGGCTTGCCTATTTTTCCCCGGATTTCCCATTGTGGCAGTATATCCTGCACCCGCGCGAGCTGTTTCAGCGGGTTAAGACCGCGCGGCTGGCGATGCGATGCCGCACCGAACTGGTGAAAACCATGCCGGAAAGACTGCGGCATGCCACATTCTTCTTTCCAGTGTTTCGCGGGGGGGCGTTTCCGGGATGGAAGGTTGATCTGGGATATCGCGCTCTTGGCCTGTTTGGCAGTCGTGACGCCCCGCTGGCCTATCGCCGTTTATCGGCGGAAAAGGCGGCTGAAGAATTTCCGATGATCGATTATATGGACCGCTCCCGCCTGACCTCTACGGCGGTATTTCGAGAATATTCCTATTTCTGGCCGGAACGCATTCTATCGGATACCGCGTTGGATGCGGAACGCCTGGGTGCGACGCTGCGCACCTATTGTGCGGTTAAGAATTTACGGCATGACAAGGATACGGGTTGGACCCTGGATCTGGAGGAATCCGCACCGGGGGAAAGCGGCACGGCCCAGGTCCAATGCCAGATGGTGATCAACGCTGCCGGTCCATGGATTGATCGAATAATCGGGCGGGTCAGCAATCAGGCGCGCCGACGCCTGACGGGCCTAAAGGGCGTCAACCTGTTGGTGCGTCTGCCGGATGTCTTCAAAGGGCATGGTCTTGAGACGATCAGTTCCCTGAAGCATCCATTCTATATGTTCCCATGGGGTGATCATCACTATTTTGGTCCGACGGATACGGTGTTTGAGGATGATCCCGATACCGTGCGCGTTAAACCGGATGAGGTGGCGTATCTTCTGGGAGAAGCAAACAGATTGTTCCCCAGCCTTAACCTGACGGAAAAGGACGTTGTCTATCGCTGGTCCGGGGTGCGCCCACGTACCAATTCAGGCAATCTTTCCGGGTCTAAGGCCTTGACGGTCCATGATCTGGCAGAGGATGGCTTGCCCAATATGCTGGCAGTAACAGGCACCCCGATTATGGTCCATCGTCATGCGGGTAGAGAAATCGCCAAACGCGTGAAGAAGCGGCTGCGCCCGACAGGTGCCCCTCAGGCGTTGAGCTATACTGCACGGCTTATGCCCGCAGAGATTCGAACCGAGTCCGGGGTGTCGGAAGCCGAGATTCTGCATGCTGTTCGCACCGAACATGTCGTGACCTTGACGGATTTGATCATGCGGCGGCTGCCTACCGGGTGGGAGCCTGATATGGGGCTTGATGAGGCAGAGCGTATCTGTGCCATTGCCGCCCCTGAACTGAATTGGAGCCCTGCGCGGCAAAAGCAGGAATGCGAAGCTTATCGTGCCCAATGCCTGGATAATTTTGAGCCCCGACAATCGGGGGACTGATGCGCCTGAATAGGGGTGCGCCTTGGGTGTTTTTAAAAAGATCGTTGGATTATGAAGTTAGATTTTATCGATGCCGCCGCAATTCACAATCTGCTGGATTGGCCTTACCTGATCGAATCAATGCGTCAGGCCCATCGGGAGGCCCCGCCAATGATCGGTCGTTTGGCATTGGAAAGCCCCCATCCTGATCGTCAGTCAGACGTGTTGATCGCCGCCCCGGCCTGGATTCCCGGTCAGGACCTGGGCTGTAAGCTGATCACATCCTTTCCGGAAAACAGTGTCCGGCATGGTGTGCCGACAGTTAACTCCATCTATGCCGTGTTTGATCCACAGACGGGCCAACCCCGCGCCATTCTGGATGGCGAGGCAATGATTTTCCGCAAAACAGCCGCAACGTCCGCCCTGGCGGCGAATTATCTGGCTTCCCCTAACGCAAAATACATGATGATGGTCGGTGCAGGGGCCCTGGCCCCGTTTGTCATTCAGGCCATGCGCACGGTGCGGCCAGGGCTGGAAGAGGTGCGTATTTGGAATCGCTCCCCTGAAAAAGCACAGCGCCTGGCGCAGCGCATGGACAGCCCGCAATGTAAAATCACAGCGGTGCAGGATCGAGAGACTGGCTTTGGGTGGGCAGATATTGTTGTCGCTGCAACCATGTCTGAAACGCCGATAATCTCTGGTGCCGCCGTTCGGAATGGCGCGCATGTCAATTTGATCGGCGCATTCACAGCCGCTATGCGGGAAGGCGATGATGCGCTGTTAACCCGTGCTGATTTGTATATCGATCACCGTGCACGGGCGGCGCAAAATGGTGAATTCAAAACGGCGCTGGAAAGCGGGTTGATATCGCAAGATGATTTGTTGGGTGACCTGTTTGATATTGTTAAACTAGCGCCATCAACCGCCGGATATGGATGTCTGGCGAACCTGGATGGCGTTACCCTGTTTAAGAATGCCGGGGCATCGCATCTGGATCTATTCACGGCCCGCGCGCTGATGGCACGATATGCCTGAATGAAATTTTTGCTGTCAAATCAGACGAATTGGGTCCATCTGTTGCTGATGGGGATGAAGGTCCTGCAGCGGCGTGAAGGTTGTGTTTAGCCCTTTGATATCTGCTTTGGTCCGGTCATGGCTGGGTGTGGAGCCAAAGGTTTCACGATAGCGGCGCAGAAAATGAGAATAAGATCCAAAGCCACATCGTGTTGAAATTGTAGCTAAATCAATTCTGGTCGCCTTGATCAGCTTGCGGGCGCGGGCCAGGCGGATCAGGCGATAATGTTCCGCCGCTGTACAGTGCATCGACTGCAGAAAAATCCGATCCAATTGCCGCCGGGACAGGCTCACCTTCTTTGCGATATCTTCCACCTGCAGAGGGGGATCCAAATGCTGTTCCATTATCTTGCAGCAATTCCGCACCGCCAAAGGCAGGCCGCTATGGCTTGACGTAAACATATCGTCCAGGAATGTCGCACTTTCACGGCGATAGGGGTGGATCAGCATATTGGCGACGCGGGCCTCAACATCCGGTCCTAATTGTTCCCGAATAAGGGCCAGCATCATGTCCAGACAGGCGGTTCCCCCGGCGGCGGTCATGCGGGTCGGACTGAAGGTGAAGACCTGGCGGATGAAACTGACATCAGGAAACAGCTGGGCAAAAAGCGGGAGATTGTTGAAATGCGCCGTGACGGAATGGCCATTCAGAACGCCGGCGCGGGCCAGATGATAAACCCCACTTTCGATTGACCCCAGGCGCATACCATGTCGGTCAAAACGACGGATCAGATGTTGCGTGCTGTCGCGGAAATACTGGTCATGGTGAAAGCTACAGCACACCACCAGGCTGTCGGCGTCGTGCTGTGTTGCGACATGACCGTGGGTTGCCACAACCGGCATGCCCCCTGAAGAAAGCACGGTTTCCTGATCATCATGAACGATACGAACGTCGAATTTCGGTTCGGTGAACAGGGAATTGGCAACCCGCAAGGCCTCAATCGCATTTGTGAACCCCAAAAGCTGGAATTCTGGAAACAGCAGAAAGGCGATTTTGTACAAGCCGGTCTCCCTAAAGGTTGATTTCCTGAAACAGGCAGTCGCTTAAGGCGGCATGGTCCAGTTCCACGCCATAACCCGGCGCGTCGCTGACGGGCATTGTGCCATTTGTGACCGTGGCTTCCACAGGATTTTTAAGGACTTGGCGGTATCCGTCAATGCGGTCCCAATAGGGGAAGTGTTCCTGGAAGTAAAAGTTCGGAATGGAGGCGCTGAAATGCATGCCGATTGCAGTGGACAGCGGGCTTGCGCAGATATGGGGTTGCACCTTCAGGCTATAGGCTTCCCCCATGGCAGCGATTTTACGGGCTTCCAGAATGCCGCCTGTATTGCCGATATCGGGCTGCAGAATGTCAACACACCGGCTTTCCAGCAGATTTCGGAATCCGTAGCGGGTGTACAGTCTTTCCCCAACTGCCAGGCGCTGGGGAATGGCATCGGCAATCTTCCGTAAGGTCTGAATGTCCCCTGGCTCGCAGGGTTCTTCGACGAATGACAGGCCGTAGCGATCTGCCTCCCGGCAGAAGCGGATCGTGTCATCCGGTGCCAGGGCAGATGCCAGATCGACCATGATTTCCACATCATCGCCGACGGCGGATCGCACGGCGGCCAAATTCTTAAGGGCGCGTGGCACGATATCGGGGGCATCGGTCCCGCGCCGAACCGGATGTTTTAGCCGACCGGTCGGCAAGATGGTAACAAAGGGATAGAATTTGATCGCGTTGTACCCATCCCGAACCGTGGCTTCGGCCATTCCAGGTAGGTCATCATCACTTTTCGCGCCAAAATACCAGCCATTGGAATAACAGCGCAGCATATCGCGAACACGCCCGCCCAACAGCTCATAGACTGGCACATTCAGCGCCCGCGCCTTGATGTCTATAAGCGCCTGTTCCACAGCGCTTAGACCTGCGAAAAAGAACGGACCGCCGCCTTTTGCCCAGAAGCTGGTATCGTAAATTTCTGTCCAGATGCGCTCTGTCGGCATTGGGTCAATGCCGCCTGACAGGTGTTTCTGGACCATTTCCTGGATCATTGGGGCCGCTGTGGCGCTTCCTAGGCCATAGGCAACGCCTGCCTCACCCAATCCGGTGATGCCGGAATCTGTTGTCAGTTCCAATAGAACCGGGCTCAGCCCACCACTGTTGAATTGCCAGATACGCGCTTTTGTCAGTTTCATTCTTTTACCTTCAATGGTTGGCCTGTTGGCATCAGATAGCCCGGCTGATCCGGTTCGCTTCCAGGATTGCGGCATAGATATCCCGCGATGATACGGCGTCCCCGATGCGAAACAAATCAAACCCCGCCGCGTCGTTTTGGGAATTTGGCATTCGGACAGCGGCAAGGTCTTCCGGGTCATGCACCCCGGAATTTCTGGATTCGTCGCGCAAATCCTGGAATACGGAATCAACCGGGATGGTGCCATGGTCCAGGATAAGGCGATCACATTCTATGACACTTTCAGCCTCTGTCAGCTCATTCTGGAAAGTCGCTGCAATGCGATTACCGCGCTTTTCCGTTGCGATCAGCCGCTGATCGGGAATGATTTTCACACCGGCGGTATACAGGCTTTTCATGATATGGGGGCGTTCCAGATAGCTCATCTCTTTGCCCAATTGCTCGTCGGGGGTCACGACCGTCAACCGTTGTCCTGATTCAGCCAGCATTTCCGCGACGCTGGCCCCGGTAATGGTGCCCAGGGCATCATATAACAGGATATCGCCTGATCCCTCTCGTGTATCTTCCAACAGGTCCCAGACGGTTTCAGGCGGTACGCCCGCTTTGACAGCATCTTCCATGGCATCTGGTATGCCGCCTGTGGCCACAATCACGACATCAGGATCCGTTGCGCGGATATCTTCGGCTTCTGCGAAGGTGTTGTAGTGAATTTCAACGCCCAGCTTTTCCAATTCCGAAACGCGCCAGTCGATGATGCCGATCAGGTCGCGACGGCGCGGTGCGCGTGTCGCCAACAGTAATTGTCCCCCCGCCTTCGGGCCTGCTTCGAACACTGTCACCCTATGACCCCGTGCGGCTGCGACGCGGGCGGCTTCCAGGCCGCCTGGGCCTGCGCCGATTACGGTCACGCGACGGGGCGTTTCCGTTGGCGTCAGGTCGATTGGCATGATGGTTTCATTGCCAATAGAGGGATTGTGGATGCACCGCCGATGCCAGGAGCAATAGGTTGCCCCGACGCAGGGCCGAATGCGGTCTTCCTGCCCTGCAGCCAGTTTTTTGCCAATCTGGGGGTCGGCGATATGGGCCCGGGTCATGCCAACCATATCCAGCAACCCGTCTGTGATGGCATAGCGGGCGGTTGCCATGTCGTTGATCCGCGCGGCATGGAAGATTGGCTTGGACAGCATGCCCTTCATCGCGGCCACATGGCGCAATTGCGGGGCCAGTCCGACATGCATGCCCGGCATATAGTTTGCCAGTCCCAAATGCGTATCAATCCGCCCGAAGGTCAGGTTAAAGAAGTCCACCAATCCACTGCGGTCATATAATTGCGCAATTTCAGCGTAATCGGCAGATGTCATTCCCTCTTCCCGACCTTCACCGACGGCCATGCGCAGGCCGACGGGATAATCATCGCCAACCTGTCGGCGTACTTCTTCCAGGGCCATAATGCCAAAGCGGCATCGGTTCTCCAGCGATCCGCCGAACTCATCTTCCCGCTTGTTGATTTCTGGCGACCAGAATTGGCCGATCAGATGGTTGTGCACATGTAGCTCCAGACCATCCAGCCCGCCCTCTTTACAGCGTCGGGCGGCCTGACCAAAGTCATGGACCACGCGCTGGATATCCGCATGGTCCATCGCGCGGGTGAAGCCCCGGTGGGACGGTTCGCGAAAGCGGGACGGGGCGATTGTTGGCAGCCAGCGATCGGCGCGCCAGTGGCTGCGCCCCCCCAGATGCGTCAATTGACACATGACTGCTGCGCCGTGCCTGTGGACCCGCGTGGCCATACCCTCCAAGAATGGAATGACCTCATCCGTGCCCAGATTCAACTGGTTAAAAACCGATCCAGAATCCGGCGATACGTTGGAAGATCCGCCAAACATCGTCAACCCGATACCGCCGCGGGCCTTTTCTTCGTGATAGGCCTGATAAGCATCGGCGGGCATGCCGTCCTTGCCATACCCGATTGCGTGGCTGGTGCTCATGATGCGATTGCGAAAAACAAGCTGCTTTAACTGAAAGGGCTGCAGCAGCGGATCCTGATTGGCGTCCAAGGAACGTCTCCATGGCTGAAGGATAGAGGGGATGGATGGCATTATGATTCTAATTCGAGGCTGAGCGTCCTGCAGGATGCGGATTGCTGCTACGCCCGTATTGGACATTATATATGCCTAAAATAGACAAGGCTGTCCATTTTGTGCTGCTTCTGGTGACGGGCTGCCGCTTATGGACCGGCCATGTTGCATAAGGGTCCATCCGCGTGAAGAATGGTCGGGAAGCCGCCCAATATGATCAGGAGATGTGATGCTGCCTCACCGTACCCCTTTGAATTGGATGCACTTGAATGCCTGATCGCGCAGGCCCGTTAAGTGGCGTTAAGATTGTCGAACTGACAGGCATTGGTCCGGTCCCCTATGCCGCGATGATTATGGCGGATTTGGGGGCCGAGGTTATCCGTATAGACCGACCGGGCGGGTATCCAGCCCCAGACCCCTCCCTGGATTTTGCCGCCATGGATCGGGCATCGATTTTTTATCGCTCGCGGCCCATGATCCGGGTGGATTTGAAAAGTCAGGCCGGCAAGGATCTGGTGATGCGCCTGATCGGTTCAGCCGATGCGGTGATAGAGGGATATCGCCCCGGAACGATGGAGCGTCTGGGGCTGGGCCCGGAACCATGCCATGCGTTGAATCCGGCGCTGGCCTATATCCGTGTAACGGGTTGGGGGCAGTCGGGCCCAATGGCCCAAATGGCCGGGCATGACATGAATTATATCGGCGTGTCTGGCGCGCTATCCCTGTTCGCGCGCAAGGGCGCGCCGGTACAGGGCATTCCACCCCTGATCGGGGATATGGCCGGTGGGGCGCTGTTTGCGGTGATTGGCTGTCTGTCGGCGGTTCTGCATGCCCGCAGCACGGGGCAGGGTCAGGTCGTGGACGCCAATATTGTCGATGGATCGGCCAATCTGTTCACGTTGCTGTCGGCCCTGGCGGCGATGGGACTGCATGATATCCAGTCGGGGGGGAATGTGCTGGATGGCGGTCGGTACTATTATCGGACCTATATCTGTGCCGATGGTGCCCCCCTTGCGGTGGGGGCTATCGAACCGGCCTTCCGTAAAATCCTGCTGGAGCGACTGGACCTTTCCCAAGACCCCAGATTTTTGTCCGGCACCGCTGATGACGAAGCGTATTGTACCGCCATCCTGTCTGCCCGATTTGCCAGTCAGAACAGGGCCTATTGGATCGATCTGTTTGATGGAAGCGATGGCTGTGTGACACCGGTTCTGACCCTGGATGAAGCCCCGTCACAGGCACATAACGCAGCCCGCAAGGTTTTTTGTGAAGTAGATGGTGTTGTCCAATCCTCACCGGCCCCCCGCTTTGATCAAACGCCAGGCGCGATTTCTATAAGCCCGGCAGCAGCCAGCATCAGTGATCCTGTCGCCTTGCGCAGTTGGGGTGTTTCGGAAGAGGAGATTGAAACCCTGATAGAGCAGGACATCCTCATTCGCGGCGCTTAGGGGGGATTGCCCAGGCTGAACCCAAAGGGATCTAGGCCGTGTTTTTGGGCAAAGGGTAGGTTTCTATATTATAGCGCATTTTGGCAATCAGGCTTTCCAGCAGGGCCTTTTCCGAGCCGGACAGACCGATCAAGGCGCGTTCCGAATGGGAAAGAGTGATTTTTTGCACAATATCATATTTCTCCCGGCCTTCCTCCGTCATGGAAATGGAACGCACGCGGCCGTCTTCGTCAATGCGATCACGTCGCACCAGACCATCTTCCTCCATCCGCGAGATCAGGCGGCTGACAGTGGATTGTTCGATCATGGCATATTCAACCAATTCATTGATTGAGGCGGTCTCATTCACATCCAGCACCGCCAGGATGCGCCAGTTGGAAATCGTCAGGCCAAGCTTGCGCAAATCCTGATTCAGCAATTGATTGAGACGGAATGTCAGACAATTCATCAAATAGGGGAGAATCCGCTCCAGAACGATGTCGGGCTTTTGCGGTATGGTACCTGGCAGGGATATATCCGACTCTGTCTTAATGGTCATAGGGCAAGCAATCCTGACTGAATGCGGTGGTGTCAATCACACCGCCTTTGGCTTTCATTTGCAAGGCGGATGGACAATCATACTTTTCTAGGCACTCGCCGCTTTCGGCGTATCATCGATGAAGGAATGGATTGTTGCCAGGGCCCCGTCCAGGGCCTCCCCCTTTTCATCCAATAGGGCCGCTTCCCGCAGGCGACGCAGCCAATCTGCGGCATCTGACCGCCCTGCGACAAGGTCGCCCCCTGCCAGGACACGGTCAAATTTGGACAGGCCACGGATGTGGGTATCGCTGTATCCTTTGACCAGCCGTCGGCATAGAACGATTTCTACCGCCAGGGCGTAATCTGTGGTCAGGGTCTTCTGCGCGCGGGCTTGCCATTCCAGCCAATGGGCGCGTTCGATATGGTGGCGCAGCAGCGCACGCCGCCAACGACGCAGGCCTGATACCAGATACAGGCTCAGAAACGGCAGAATCGCATCGGTACGCACCCGCCGTCCCCGATTGACCATGCGGTCCAACAGCCTGACCAGCTTGGGACGTGATTCGACAAAGCGACCGATGCGATGCGGCATCAGACCACAGAATTCCGTCGCGCGGGGATGCATGAATTCAGTGATTTGCATCACTGTTTCTGCATCGACATCCATTTCCCGACGGACCCGCTGAAACCGGGTTCCACGGGTCTTTAAATCGGCAACCCGGATAACATCGTCATAGGCCATTGCATTTGCCAGATATTTCGCCAGTTCTTTTGTATAGCGGAAGTGCTGGGCCTCTCCCCCCGCCTGTTGATCTGCGATTGCAGCTTTTTCCAACTGGTCCAGGTATTCGCCGCCATAGGCCAGATCCTGAAAATCAATGACCTTATTCAGTCCCCGCGCGGCAATTTCCTGGGCCGGTTGCGGCAGGGATTGAATACGCTTTACCAGTGAATTGTATTTACCGACAAGAACCTTCGGACCGGCAAGGTCCGTGGGCACGGTGATGCTGTCTGTCGGGGCGATCTGGTCGGTATTTTGGGCGGGTTCCTGGGTTTTGGCCTGATCCAGGGCACGGTCAAAGGCTTTCAGACTGGCAGAAACGCCACGGCCAGAGGCGCGGATGGTTTCGCGATAGCTCTCTGCTGGGAAGGGCAGGGCCCCGGACCCCGCCAATGCACCCAGCAAGCAGGACGAAATATGGCTTTTCGTCTCTGTCGCGATCTTATCCATGGCAAAGCAGATAAAGGACTTCGCGGCTTCCTGCCCCGCTGCCAGGACGACGGCACTATCGGCGCGCCCATCGCCGGGCACAATTTTCTCAGAAACAGCAAACATGCGGTGGCTGGATGAAATCAGCGTGGTGCGGTCTGCCGTCACCAGACCCCGATTGATCGCGCGCCCAGCTTCCATGATTTCTGCGGCAATCAGGATATCGACATCGCCGGGTGCAGGCATCAGGGCAAAGACAGGATCCCGGTCCGATGCCGCCATCATTTCCACATAATAAATCGTCGCACCGGTGCGTTGCGCCACGCCGGGAACAGAGGTTGCCTGGGCATGATAACCATTGCGCTCTGCCACATCGACAATCCAGTCAGACAGCACGCCCCCGCCCTGACCACCAACCGCCAGGATCGCCAGCTTGATGATATTCTTTGTCTGATCCTGCCCGGCGACGGCTTGAAAGGTATTTTCAGAACTGCTCATCACGCGGCCTCTCCAAAGGTCAGTCGGTTCTTGGCGCGCCGGTTTTGCAATGCCCCAATGATCCGCTGGCTGAACCGCGCCATGGCTCGTTCAAAGCGCCCTGAATTATGAACAATATCGGCGCGATAGAAGGATGGGCACAGGACGGCGGCATCGGCCACTTCCCCGCAATTTCCGCAACCCACACAGGATTCATCGATGCTGGCGACGGGATCGTCCCGCAACGGATCCTCCAGGCTTTTCATGCCCAGGGACGGACAGCCCGACAGGCGCATACAGGCATGGTCACCGGTGCACACATCCTCATCCACCCCAAAACGGGGCTTCACAACCCGTTTGCCATCCCCTATGGCTTTCGCCTGGATGGGGCGTTCGCGACGCTGTTTGTTCAACATGCATTCAGACGATGCGACGATAACCTTGGGTCCGGTCTCCGTCGTTGTCAGGGCCTCTTTCAGGGTATCGCGGACTTTCGTGACATCATAGGTCCGGTCGATCTGGCGCACCCATTTCACCCCAACGCCTTTCAGCGCGTCTGCAATGGGATGTTGCGTTGATTTGGTAGGATTATCGGCGCGGGACGACAGAATGTCCTGCCCACCGGTCGCGGCAGAATAATAGTTATCAACGATCATGATCACGTTGTCAGATTTGTTATAGACCGCATTGCCAATGCTGGACGTCAGCCCATTGTGCCAGAATCCGCCATCGCCGATGATCGAAATCGCGCGCTTATCGCCACCGCCATCAAAGGCCCCGTTCGAAGCTGGGCCCAGGCCAAAGCCCATTGTTGTGCCGCCAATTTCAAACGGGGGCATGATGGAAAACAAGTGACACCCGATATCCGCGGCGATCTGGTGCGGGCCAGTTTCCTGTTCGACCAGTTTCATCGCGGCAAAAATCGGGCGTTCCGGGCACCCGGTACAGAATCCAGGCGGGCGCGCCGGGACCGTTTTCACCAGATCATCAAAGGTCTTGTCTTCCACAGGTTTGTTCGGCGCACGATGGCGCGCGGGCAGCATCGCGGGGTCAGCATCGCGCAGGAAATTCGTGATGCCATCCACCATGACTGCGCCGGTATATTCGCCAGCAGGGGGCAGATAATCTTTGCCGGACAGAGAGACCTTGTGGCGTGCCTTATACAGCATCGCGCCAAAGGCCTGTTCGATATAATTCGGCTGACCTTCTTCAACCAGCAGAACCGATTCCTTGCCTTCACAGAATTCCAGGAATTCAGAATCGATCAGCGGGTAGGTAACATTCAGCACATACAGTGGTATGGCACTGTCGCCATGCACATTGGCCAGACCCAGACGCTGTAAGGCGCGAATGACGGTGTTATACATCCCGCCCTGCAGGATGATCCCTGTCTTGCCGGTCTTGGGACCAAACATCTCATTTAGCTTATGGTCGCGAATGAAGTTTACGGCGGCGGGCCAGCGGGTTTTCACCTTTTCCTGTTCATGGGTAAAGGCAGCGGGCGGCAATACGATGCGATCCGTCTTGCGTTGCGGGTTCTTCAAGGCATCGCGCACGGTCAGTGGTGGCGCCTTGTTGTCTTTTGCTGTGAAGACGCCATGCACATGACAGGCGCGAATGCGCACTTCCAACATGACAGGGGTGTTGCTGGCCTCTGACAATTCAAAGCCATCCTGCACGGCCTTCACCAGGCTGGGAAGATTTGGGCGCGGATCCAACAGCCATATCTGGGATTTCATGGCAAAGGCGTGGCTGCGTTCCTGCATGATGGAGGAACCTTCGCCATAGTCTTCCCCAACGATGACCAGCGCACCGCCTGTCACCCCACCGGATGCCAGATTGGCCAGCGCGTCAGACGCGACATTGGTGCCAACGGTGGATTTGAAGGCAACCGCGCCGCGAATGGGATAATGGACAGACGCCGCAAGCATTGCCGCAGCGGAGGCTTCAGTCGCATTCGCTTCATACCGGACGCCCAGTTCCCCCAGGATTTCCTGCGCGTCGGCCAGAACGTCCATCAGGTGCGAAATCGGCGCGCCCTGATAACCACCAACATAGCCGACACCGGATTCCAGCAACGCCTTGGTGATTGCCAGAATGCCTTCCCCCCGAAATTCCTCGCCAGCACCGATCTTCAGCTGTTGGACTTCTTTCTTGAATGATCTTTCGGCCATGGCGTGAACTCCTTCGACAAACGTCTATTTACTGATCAATGCTGGCAACCATGTTCCCAATGCGGGGATTGCGACGACCAGTGTGAGAACGAACAGCTTGATGACCAGAAATGGGGCGACAGCCGCATAGATCTGTTTCATGCGGACAGTGCTGGGCGCGACACCCCGCATGACAAACAACAGCAGACCAAAAGGCGGTGTCAGCAATGCGATTTCCATGGTCAGCAGATAGACAACCCCCAGCACCAATTCATCAATGCCCATCGCGCGGGCCAGCGGGACGAAAATAGGGATCGTCACCATCAGCATGCTAACCTGATCGATAAAGCAGCCCAGGAACAACAGCAGCAGAATCATGCCAATCAGCACCTGCAATGCCGTTAAGTCCCAGCCATTGATCAAATTGATCAGGCCGCTTGTTGCCCCGCTGAAGGACAGGATCTGACTGAAGGTCTGGCTGGCGGCGATGATGAACATGATCATAACCGTCAGCTTTACTGTTTCCATCAAGGCGGCCCCCAGATTGGCCAGGCTTAGGGACCGATAGGCCATGCTGGCCAATACAGCCGCCAGACATCCCAGGGCCGCCGCATCGGTGGGGGAGGCAATGCCGATCAACAGGCTGCCGATCACCACAAAGAAAATGCCTGACAGGGGCAGAACATAAATGCAGAAGGGTTTCCAGCGCTCCCAAAGGGTCATGGCGGGCGGGTCATCAGACGGGGCAAGGTCCGGTCGCAGGATCGAAATCGTAACGATCAGCACCACAAACAGGACCGATAGCAGGATGGCTGGCAGAATACCCGCCACCAGTAGCTTTGAAATCGAAATGCCTGCCAGGCTACCCAGCAGAACTGCCAGCGCAGAAGGGGGAATCAACATCGCAATCGCGCCGGAGGCCATGATTGGCCCCATGGCAAGGGTTGGATGATACCCTTTCTTCAACATGCTGGGCATCAGGGTGGACCCCAGCATTGCCGTATTGGCAATCGTTGACCCGGACAGGGCGGAAAAGATCGTTCCGCCAAAAACCGTCACCACGGCCAGACGTCCTGGTACTCTCATAACAATGCGTTCAATCGCGTCTATCGCGCGATGGGCAACCCGTGACTGAAACAGTATCTCCCCCATCAGGATGAACAACGGGATGGGGGCTAATTGGAAATTGGAAACGGAACTGGTTGCGTTGCGAGCCATCTGAACCAGACCGTTGGTGCCGCCCAGAATGAAGTATGCGCCAATGACATTGACGGTGATGAAGGCAAAAGCGACCGGCAGTCCGATTGCCAGCAGAAAAACCAATCCGCCCAGCATCAGTGTTAAGGTGAGCATCCAATCCATGCTTAAAGTCCCGTCTGAAGGCGGTCTTGGGCGGGGCTGCGAATGGCCTGTCGGATAAATTCAATGGCCAGCAATGCGCCGGATAGAGAGGCAGGAATCATTACAAGCCATTCCGGGAAAACAAGGATCCCCTGAATCATCGATCCGCGACCAAATGCGATTAACAGCGCTTGAAACGATGACCAGGCCAACACACCGGACATAACAGCTCCCAAGCTCATCGTGACGATGTGCAGCGGGCGCTGAATGCGGGGTGTCAAACTGGCCGTGACGATATCAACCGCGACATGGGCATTTTTTTTCAACACCCACGGTGCGGCCAAAAAGGTTGCAGCCATTAACCCCACCTCGATGCCATCGGCCATGCCGAAAATGTTGGTGGTGAATGCAGATACCAGCACGACATTAATCACCAGGGCAGTGGTGATTGCGGCCAGCACCGCGCCTGCCAACATGGCAAGCGCGGTGACTAACCCGCAATAGGCTTTTTCAAGAACAGGCATTGCTAGCCTGCGTTACTGCATGCAGCTGCGCAGAGAGGCTGCGGCATCCGCATCAATCTCTGATACTTTATCCCAACCAGCAGTCTGGGCGGTATCCAGCCATTTCTGACGCGCGTCCCCTTCCAGGGTAATGACTTTGATCCCTGCGGCTTCCTGCTTTTTGGCTTCTTCGGCGTTGATGGCGACGTTGTTGGCGTTCAACGCTTCAGTGTAGGCAATGCCTTCTTCCAACAGGGCACGCTGTTCGTCACTCAGGCCTTTCCATTTATCCAGGTTGACCAAAATTTCGACATCAACCTGATAGAAACCCGGATCGACGCGATATTTCGTTTGCTCATCCCAACCCAGATCCAGAATCCCCTGTATCGGCCAGCCATATCCATCAATCGTGCCGCGTTCCAGGGCGGTATAAACATCACCTGGAGGGGTCCGGATCAGGTTCGCGCCCAGGGTCTGGAACATTGCCTGATAAACCGGTGTGGTCCGAATGGTCAGCCCAGACAGGTCTGCACCGGTAATCGGCTTGGTCAGGTACAGGTGGAAATTCACATGGTCGCCGGTGCGTCCCAGATATTTTACATTCATCTGGGATTGGTGCATGGCGTCAACCTTGTCATAGCAGCCATTGGCACGCTGGTCCTGAATCGTGTTTTCAGCCAGCTTCAGCGCATCCCCCATCGGCAGGATATTGGTATAGAATGCTGCGGTCACATTGGCGATGTCGACAACACCGGATGACACCGCATTGCCCACTTCGAATGGGGGCATGGCTTCGGGGCCACCAACCGTTTGGATTTGCAGCACGCCTTTGCCATTTTCATTGATCCAATCAACAAAGGCTTCGTAAGGCCGCGAAAAGGTGGTTCCCAGCGCAAAGGCGGTGGTTCCGCGCAATGTGACTTCTTCAGCCAAAGCAGGTCCGGCAGAAAAACTTGCTGCCAGGAGGACCGCAACGGAGGCGGCCTGTGCAATCGTCTTCTTCATGGTTCACTCCCTATGATGGTTGTACCCTGCTTCCAGAGCCGCGCCCCGAGCCGAGTTTTTAGCGGATCGTGTCAAACTATATCCATTTGCATATAGTTTCTTAAGTGGAAGATTCGGTCAATAGGGAATTTCAAAACGAAAGAAGCATGCCAAAAAGGATCGGATATTGTTGAAAAACATCCGATGTATACAGGTGGGGGTTTCAGCCTATCGGGACGGATCAGTCCAGCAGAATGCCTGATGCCATGAATCCGCCGTCGACGTTCAGGATATGCCCGTTGATAAAGGCAGCATCGTCCGATGCCAGGAAGCAAACGGCAGAGGCGACTTCTGACGGTTGTGCATATCGTTTGATCGGCATTTGGTCGTACCAGCGTTGACGATCCTGTGGTCCATGCACGTTTAGGATCATCGGGGTATCAACAGGCGGCGGGGCGACCGCATTTGCGGTCACGCCATGCTTGCCAAGTTCGGCGGCCAATAGCTTCGTTAACATATCGACAGCCCCCTTCGTGCACGAATAGGCGCCCCGTCCCGTATTGGCGATTTGTCCGTTCACGGAACTCAAGGTGATGATCCGTCCCCAGCCGCGCGAGACCATGTGGCGACCGGCGCGTTGGCAACAATGAAAGGTTCCCGTCAGGTTAACGGCCAGAATATTGTTCCAGTCATCGACATCAAAATCCAGGATCGGTGCCGCCTTCACGATAGCAGCGGATGTCACCAGAATATCGACGCCCCCGCTTGACTCCAAATGATCGAATGCCGCATCGACCTGACCGCGATCCCTTACATCAAAGGCCTGCCAGTCAACGCTGTAACCTTTGGCGGTCATTGCCTCAGCAACACGGTTGCAGTCGTCTTGGCGCAAGTCTGCAATCGTGACATGGGCACCAGACTGCGCCAGACCTTCGACACAGGCCATACCGATACCACCGGTGCCACCTGTAACCAAAGCGCGCTTACCGGATAGCTGAACCATGGTTTGAATTCCTTGTTCTGAATATTGATGGCGCGTCGGTATCGCGACGCTGGTGAAAGGCTGACCCAGAGGCCCTTCGTTACAGTCCCCGGCACCCCCACTACTACAAAAGCCTCAGTGTTAAGGTCAAGCACCCATGGCCTGGAATGCCTTAGCGCGCGGCAGCGATCTTACCGCGGCTGGTAACCAGCGCCAATTCACCTGAATAGCCGTGCAGTTTTCCGCCGGATGGTGATTTAAGGCCCAGCAGATCCGCATCCGCGCCCAGGGTAATTTGTCCCTTGATACCCGACAGGCCCGCTGCCTTTGCCGGGTTACCGGAAACAAGCTGCCAGGCATCGGCCAATGATCTGATATTCAGTTCCGCCAGCAGGAAGGGCGCGCGCAGGAGGGATGGATAGTAATAGTCGCTGACCAGCACAGTTACCCGCCCGGCAGCGACCTCATCGCGCACACTGGTGCCGCCGACATGACTGCCGCCGCGCACCAGATTAGGCGCGCCCATCACCACCGCAGCCCCTCTGGCAAGACCGCGTTCCGCACAATATTCTGTCAGGGGGAATTCGCATATCCCAACTTTCAACCGTTCCGCTTGCGCGGCGTCATCTTCCGTTCGCTCGTCATGCGAGGCCAGCGTCAGGTCAACTGTGTGGGCGGCATCGGCCAGTTCCAGAACCTGTGACTCCCCCAGACCGCGCTGGGCCTGTTTTTCCTGGATAAAGGTTTCCATCTCCTGGACTGTCATCGTGACGCGCCTCAGTGCACCCTTGATGTAACGTGCAGTCTTCGCCTCATCGCCAAGGGGCGGCAGGTGATCGTTCAAGGACAACAGATCAATGCGACGGCGCCCGATCCAATCCAGCAACTCATTATGACCCTCTGTTGCGGCGGTCTCGTGGCGAATATGCAGGCGGCTGTCGCTGCGCAGGGTCGGGCGTTTCGCCTCGATAATGTCAATCAGGCCCCGGACAGTTTCACGGCTGCGAACGCCGGGTTCGAAGCCATCGGTTATGGAATAGAAAAATGTCGTCACGCCATTGGAAATCAGGGCTGTATCATTTGCCTCAATCGCCAGATCCAAGGGGAAGGAAACACCGGGGCGCGGGGCGATTTCCCGCTCGAAGGCATCGCCATGCAAATCGACAATACCCGGCAACAGGGTCATTTCCGACCCGTCAATGACACGGTCCGCAGGGGTGGCATGATCAGCGATTTCAATGATCTTGCCGCCCTGAAAGGTGACGGAAATTCCGTCCTGAAATCCATCGGGCAACAGGGCACGGGCGTTCTGAATAACCGTAATTTCTGCTGTCGAAACGGAATCTGGCATAAAATTTCCTCTTCTACACAGTACGGCTTATCTACAGTTTAGGCCGGGCCCCATCCAGGAACTTGCTGCGGGCAAAGGCACTAAAACGCTCAACACCCAGCACCAGTACGAAAATCATCAGAACAATGGTCGCCGCCTGATCATAGCGGAACATCTCCATCGATACGGCCAATTCTGCGCCGATTCCTCCGGCCCCGACCAGACCCAGAACGACGGAGGACCGGACCGCCTTTTCCAGCGAATACAGGCTGGCATTGGTCAGTCCTGGCGTTGCGGCTGGCACCACCGCACAGGCGATGATGTCGGTCCGTTTGGCACCCATCGCGGCCAGGGCTTCACTGGGGCCGGGATCAACTTCTTCCATGCTTTCTGCAAAGAAACGACCGCAAAAACCAATTGTGTCCATGATCAGCGCCAACGTCCCGGCGAAGGGCCCCAATCCGACAGAGGCGACAAAGAACAGGGCCCAGGCCAAATCCGGTACAGTCCGAACAAAACTGACAAAGGCGCGGGTTGCAGTATAGACAATCGGGTGCGGAGACAGCGTGCGGGTCGCCAGAATGGCGATTGGGAAGCTAAGGACAATACCGATTCCGGCACCAACCAGCGCCATTTGGAATGTGGTTAGCACCGAATTCATCATTGGCAATAAGCGGTCGGTGGCTGGCGGCACCATTTCTGAGGCAATAGTGCCCATTGCCGGTATGCCCGAAATCAGGTCGGGGATTGAAATTCCCGCCCGGCTCAAGGACCATGCGAAAAAGGCAACGAACACGCAAAACAGGATGCTGGGCAACAGGCCTGGCGCCTGCCAGCGGTCCGGCATGGCCCGCGATAGGGTTTCGTTCAGGCTCATGCGCCAGTCTCCTCATACAGCCAGGCCAGGTCATCGCGGCTGACACCCCTGGTTTCGCGATCCAGAACCACGCATCCGGCCTGCAGGCCGATCAGACGATCCGCATAAGACAGGGCATGTTCCAGATTGTGGGAAACCACCACCAGGGTCAGGCCCGTCCGCCGACACAAATCAGAAAACAGCGCCATCATGTCTTCGCCCGCCTTTGGGTCCAGACTGGCGGCGGGCTCATCGGCGAAAATCATGCTGGGTCCCTGCATCAGGGCCCGGGCGATGGCGACACGCTGTGATTGCCCGCCTGACAGTCGATCCGCGCGACGCCCGGCCAGGTCGGCCAGGCCCACCTGATCCAGACAGTCCATGGCGCGGTCCCGCTCTTCCGTAGGGGCGATGCTGTGGGACCAGTTGCGCATTCCACGACCGCGGGCAAATCCGCCATGAAGAACGTTGCTGAGCACCGATAGACGAGTGGAAAGATTATGCTTCTGGAATACGAAACCAACCTTGCTGCGGGCTTGGCGCAGCGCTTGTCCGCTCAACCCCATTAAGGGGCGCCCATCAACATGAATCTCGCCGGTGGTTGGTTCGATCAACCGCATGGCACAGCGAAGGGCGGTGCTTTTGCCAGACCCGTTCGCACCGACAATGGCAACGGAATCACCGGCATTTATCGCGAAACTGACATCCCGCAGAACAGTGTTGGAACCCGTCTGACCCTTATAGGTCTTACCCAGACCCGACACCGCCAACGCGGTCTTGGAATTGGGCTCAGGGGCCGGCGTAAAGCGGGATAGAGAGGGCGCGTTTGCTGCGCCCTCTCTTTCTGGGTCAATGGGACCAGGCCCATCGACCACCCGTATCCGATCAATTGCCGATGAAGTCGGCATATTCAGGATATCCAGCTGCGGCATACATGCTGCGAACATAGTTATAGTCGGCATCTTTGATATTGGTCAGGAACCGCATGCCGGCATATTTCTTGTTGTCGTCCCCAGTCAGGATCGCCGCGATCAGGTCATCAGACTTCTCTACGAATGCCTGGCGAACGGTATCGACGATGGCTTTATCAACATGAGTTCCTGCCATCAGAACATCATTGGGCAGGTCCGGACCACGCCCGATGACACGGAAGGCCCCCGGTGGGAACGTACCGTCTTCAGCTTCTTTTTCCCGGTACTTCATGAAGTTCGTGTTGTTCATGCCAACCGCGGCAACATCGCCCCGTTTCATGGCTTCCCAGCCAACGGGCACTTTGGTGTTGATGATTTGAACATCATTAATTGGGTCCAGGCCATAGTCAGCCAGAATCTGAATGGGCCCCAGATGCTTGGACGTGGAGCCGACAGACCCCATGGCGACCTTCATCCCCTTGATATCGGTCGGAATGGTGTAGCCATTTTCCGCCATCGTCACCAGAACGGCGAAGTAATCAGGACGAGAAAAACCAACCACGACCTCGGCATTGGTCCGCTTGCGCATGACGACATATTCAGCCGGGCCGGTCAGCACGAAATCCACTTTGCCAAAGCGCAAGGCTTCAGCAGCGGCGGTGCGGTTGGTGACGGGCAGGAATTCAAACTCCTTGCCGGTCGCATTTTCCAAAACGTCTACAAAAGCACCGAATTCACGTTGCAATTCTTCCAGGCCGACCAGATCGGTCACAGCCAGTTTAATCGGCTCTGCTTTGGCTGCCGTGCCCGAGAGGGCAAAGGCAAACATCAAAGCAAGCGTGGCGAAGAGTTTTTTCATTCCGAAGGCTCCCACAGGTTTCATTGGATGAGGCCTATCGTGTCTTGTTCCCGTGACTCCGGCATGGCGACGCCGTGACGCGCCAGTGATGTTTAACTGGTGGCCAGAAGGGATTTGTCGCGATATTGCAATGAAACTGCCATTAAACTTGTGGGCTTTTCAGGGTTCGCACCGCTCGGAATAGGCCAGGATTTGTGACTCCGTTGGGCCATCTTCTGACACGGGGGATATCAGCGCGATTACCTTAACAGGGGGCAGGCATATCCATCGGGCTACAAAATGCGTAAAGGATATTACCAACGGCGTTGTGCGTAACAGGAGGGCGCACGGTATCAGGATAGATGCGTTAATCTCGGCATAAAATTTAATGATCAGCGACTTGGCTTTCGTCAGAAAAAACGAGAATTTGTGACACATCGGTTCCATTGTTGGAAAGCGGGACAAACAGACAGAATTCTTCAATTCTGACATCATAACGGGTGGTGTAGGTTACTGGTGTCAGCAGAGGACATTTTCGGGTCCGAACATATTCATATACATCCAGCGCGTCCTGAGCGTTTTTGGCGATAAAAGCATCCTGAACCAGCATCCCCGCTGGATTAAAACCGCGTACTTCGATTTCCAGATTCCCGGCCAAGCGATATCGGAATATCCCAAATCCCGTTTCGGTCTCGCCCAGAACATCGACGAGAAGAATTCCTGGAAGGTGACCAGGTATTGCCATCGGATCAAAATCACGGCGCGTGGGCATTTTCCGGTCCCCGCAAATTTGCACCCAATAGTCATAAAATGACTGAACCCGGCGTGTAGTCCGTTCCAGGTCACCTCGGTCAAATGCATGAATATCATCCATGGCCGTCGCTTTTCATTATAGTTCAAATCAAGCTGTAAAATCGGCGAACCAAATTTAAATCAAAATATGATTGGTCAAAACTCTTGGCAGTCATTGTTCATCATTTTTTGGGGAAAACGTCAAGGAAACGGGGGATTTCTCAAGGATTGGACGACGGAAACACCACATGCTTGGTGTGCCATGTCATCCAATCACCTGTAGCTTAGGTCCGCGGATCCCGATAATCCTGTACAGCGTCATCATGGCCTGATGTGTGCGATTTGCGGATCAGGATCATCAGCCCAATGTACAGGCCAAAAACCCCGACCAGGGCCAGGACAATCGCGATATAACCGTGAATTGACAGGTTATACCCGAACAGGTCATTCAGCCAGCCGCTGACGGGGGCGAAGAATTCGTTCATGAACATCTTTCATTATATAGGCCCCTATTGAAACAGGGTCATTTGAACGTGACGCTGACAACTTCATAGTCACGGGTGCCACCAGGGCTGTTGACTTCAAACACATCGCCAACGGCTTTCCCGATCATGGCACGGGCCATCGGGCTGGTGACGGAAATCATGCGTTTTGTCAGGTCGGCTTCGAATTCACCAACAATCTGATAGGTGGATTCTTCATCTGTTTCGCAGTCAGCAATCACCACGGTCGCGCCAAATTTAACGCTGTCTCCATCCAGTTTCGCCGGATCAATGACTTCTGCGCGGCTGGATTGGTCTTCCAATTCCGCAATTCGGCCTTCTACGAAGCTCTGGCGTTCGCGCGCGGCATGATACTCTGCGTTTTCCGACAGATCGCCGTGTTCGCGCGCTTCCGCAATCGCCTGGATAATAGCCGGACGTTCGGTTCCTTTCAGGAACTTCAGTTCTGACGTCATCGCGTCATAGCCTTGCAACGTCATTGGGACCTTTTGCATCGTATCAATCCATCATCTCTTTGGCCCAGGGAGTTTCAGCACCCTTGGAGGCCTTTATCTCACACCAAAATCTTCAGGCATTGGTGAAATGCCCGTCGACATTGCTGTATCCATCAGGGACGCCGTTTCAGAATGCCCCGCCGCTTAATTCGATCATTTCCAATCAAGCCGAACCTTGAAAGTACGATTGAAGCGGCGCGACTTCAAGGGTTCCTTGCTTCAACGTCTGAATTGCCAGTGCCGCAGCCTTCACACCTGCCACCGTCGTATAGTACGGAACCTGCATGTTCAGGGCTGCCTGGCGCAGGGAAAAGCTGTCTTCCAGCGCTTTTCGCCCCTCTGTCGTGTTAAAGATTACCTGCACATCGCCATTGATTATGGCATCAACAATATGCGGCTGACCTTCCAGTACTTTGTTGATCTGGCGGACCGGCAGGCCATTTTCTTCCAGATAGCGGGCCGTGCCGCCGGTCGCGACGATGGATAACCCGCAATCGACCATCATCTGGGCCGGGACCAGGATTGACGGCTTATCACTGTCTTTGACCGAAATAAACACCGTCCCCGTTACCGGAAGATCCGCCCCACAGGCGAATTGCGCCTTGGCAAAGGCATGGGCGAAATCGACATCCAGCCCCATGACTTCCCCGGTTGATTTCATTTCCGGCCCCAGGATCACATCGACGCCAGGGAAACGGGCGAAGGGGAAGACGGCTTCCTTGACCGCGATATGATTACCCAGAGCATGGGAAACCAGATCGAAATCCTTCAATTTCTCGCCTGCCATCAACCGGGCAGCGATCTTAGCAATGGGCACGCCGGTCGCCTTTGCCACGAAGGGCACGGTGCGGCTGGCGCGGGGGTTCACCTCCAGGATATAGACGGTTGTGCCCTGAACGGCATATTGCACATTCATCAGACCTACCACTTTCAGCGCCTTTGCCAGGGCATAGGTCTGCTGTTTCATGTCTTCCACCACCGCATCGGGCAGGGAATAGGGCGGCAGCGAACAGGCGCTGTCGCCGGAATGAATGCCGGCCTCTTCAATATGTTCCATGACGCCCGCAACATGCACATCATCGCCGTCGCATAGCGCATCCACGTCCACTTCAATCGCGTCACGCAGATAGTAATCGATCAGCACGGGGCTCTTTCCAGACACAATCACGGCAGACGTGATGTAGCGGCGCAATTCCGCCTCGTCATGGACGATTTCCATCGCGCGGCCGCCCAGCACATAGGACGGGCGAATCACGACCGGATAACCGATGCGGGCGGCAATGGCGATGGCCTGATCGGCAGAGGTCGCGATCCCATTGGGCGGCTGGCGCAGGTCCAGATCCTGCAACAGGCGCTGGAACCGTTCCCGATCTTCCGCCAGGTCAATCGCATCGGGTGATGTGCCCAGGATGGGAATGCCCGCCTGTTCCAGCGGCCCGGCCAGTTTTAAGGGTGTTTGGCCGCCAAATTGGACGATGACACCCATAACCTGACCCTTGGTCTGTTCCTTGCGGACCAGTTCGATCACGTCTTCCCCGGTTAGCGGCTCAAAATACAGACGGTCGGATGTGTCATAATCGGTGGAAACGGTTTCCGGGTTACAATTGACCATGATCGTTTCATATCCTGCATCCGACAGGGCATAGCAGGCATGAACACAGCAATAGTCGAATTCGATCCCCTGGCCGATGCGGTTTGGCCCGCCACCCAGGATGATGACTTTCTTGCGGTCGGTAACGTCTGCTTCGCATTCCGGCTCATTCAGACCATCGCCCTCATAGCAGGAATACATGTATGGGGTTGCGCTGGGAAATTCGCCTGCACAGGTGTCGATTCGTTTATAGACCGGACGGACATTCAACGCATGGCGCGCCTCGGTCACAGCCGCTTCTTCCTGACCCGTCAGCTCCGCCAGACGCATGTCGGAAAAGCCAAGTTTTTTAAGGCGTAGCATGCCCAACCGGTCTTTCGGCAGACCATTTTCGCGCACTGAGTTTTCGGCCTTCACGATGCTTTCAATCTGGGCCAGGAACCAGGGGTCAACCTTGTTGGCGGCGTGAATTTCGGCTACGGTCATGCCAAAGCGGAAGGCCTGGGCGATTTTCAGGATACGGTCAGGCAGGGGCTTGGAGATCGCTGCACGCCAGGCATCCTTGTCGTCGCCGATATCAATCTCATTCAGGCCGGTCAGGCCGGTTTCCATGGACCGCAGGGCCTTTTGCAGGCTCTCCGCGAAGGTCCGTCCAATCGACATTGCCTCGCCAACGGATTTCATCGATGTGGTCAGTGTCGGATCCGCACCTGCGAATTTCTCAAAGGTGAAGCGCGGCATTTTGGTGACGACATAGTCGATGCTGGGCTCGAAACTGGCAGGCGTCACCTGGGTGATGTCATTGTCCAATTCGTCCAGCGTATAGCCGACCGCCAGCTTGGCCGCGACCTTGGCAATCGGGAAGCCGGTTGCTTTTGATGCCAGCGCAGAGGAGCGCGAAACCCGGGGGTTCATCTCAATCACCACCAGGCGGCCATCGACCGGATTGCCCGCAAACTGCACATTGGATCCACCGGTATCGACACCGATTTCCCGCAGGCAGTTGATCGACGCATTGCGCATGATCTGATATTCTTTATCCGTCAGCGTCAGGGCCGGGGCAACCGTGATCGAATCACCGGTATGGATGCCCATCGGATCAAAATTTTCGATGGCGCAAATGATGATGCAATTGTCGTCCTTGTCGCGGACGACTTCCATCTCAAACTCTTTCCAGCCCAGCACGGATTCTTCTACCAGCACCGTATGTACGGGCGATGCGGCCAGGCCGCCTTTCACCAGTTTCTGGAATTCATCCTTATTATAGGCAATGCCGCCGCCGGTGCCCCCCATGGTAAAAGACGGGCGGATGATGGCCGGCAGTTTCACCATGTCCAGGGCGACCATGGCTTCTTCCATGGTGCCGACCTGCTGACTGCGCGGGCTTTCCAGGCCAATCTTGTCCATTGCATCGCGGAACCGAAGGCGGTCTTCCGCCTTGTCGATGACATCGGCATTGGCCCCGATCATCTCCACATCCAGCAGATCCAGAACGCCGCGCCGCTCCAGCTCCAGCGCACAATTCAGGGCCGTCTGCCCCCCCATTGTGGGCAGCAGAACCAGCTTTTCATTGGGGCGCTCGGCGCGTTCGCGTTTCAGGATTTTGGCGACCATATCGGCGGTGATCGGCTCGATATAGGTGGCATCCGCCGTTTGCGGATCGGTCATGATCGTCGCTGGGTTCGAATTGACCAGAACGACACGATACCCTTCCTGCTTCAGGGCCTTACAGGCCTGGGTGCCGGAATAGTCAAACTCACAGGCCTGACCAATGACAATGGGGCCAGCCCCAATGATCATGACGGTATCAATATCAGTACGTTTTGGCATGGGCGGACGCGCCTCCGGTTCATCGAAGCGTTACGGTATAGTGCGACCCTGGGGGCTAGGCGCGTTGCATACACGATGCGAACCGGCTTTGAAAGCACCGGATTGGGATTTCCAAAGTGAATTATGAAATGTTGAAAAAACGCACTCTATGATCGTGTTTTATTCTTTGATATGCTGCTTCGGTGTAGAGGCAAGAAGTGGTTGAACGATGTTGAAAAGTGCCGCAGTGGGGCAGACTTCTGTTGTGGTGGTTTTCTGTGGCTTCATTTTGGGGGCTGCCATATCGGGGGCGGCGGAAACGCCAATTATGGATCGAGCTTGGCATTACTCTTTTATGGATGTTTGGCTTCGCAATAATTTAGCCGCACCTGAGGCAATCGAGCCTGCAAAGCTTCGCCTTTCCGGGTTTCCGGTCTGCACGGATCCGCCACAGGCACCTTGTCGTGATATCGCAAAAACCGATGCGATTTCTGCCACTGCGTCACAATGGTGGGCTCGATTCGACCGCAAGGCCTTTATGGATCTTCGTGAGAAGGCCTCAAGTGAGGCAGAGGCTTCTTTGGTCGACCAATATCTAGCCTATGCCGATGCACTTCAAGCGGAAGCCATCGCGCTGGAAAAGCATGGGGCGCCTGAAGCCCCGACGGCGCAAGATGTTTTGCGGTTTTCAATACTAACATTCGCGATCATACAAATTCGCATGAATCAAAAAATAATGCAGCGAGGTGGATGGGAGGACGATTACCCGCAAAATCTAATAGACAAATCCGATGTATTTCAAATTCTTATATTCACGAATGAATTTCAATTGTATCAAGTGATTAGCGCGCGCCTGGCTGGTGCCTGCGCACTATATACCGAGCGGGTACAGGATTTATTGTGCGATTCGGTGATCAGATATGATGAGACGATGGTTGCGTCTTTCGAACGGTATACACATCAAGTGCAAGAAAATGCGGAAACCTCTGTCGAAATACTTCGCCATACAAAGAAAGTTCTCGCAGAAGCAGACGAACACGAAAGACGCTACTGGCAGAATAACATTCTGGGTACAAGCTATTATCCCATGGTCTCAGGTCTTTATGATATCACCCGGACGGATATCACTGTTTTTAAAGATAGGCTCGAGACAATTGTAGGCATCGGCTCTCGATCTAGCGAAGAGACCGATCACCGTATTCGGTTCGAGGAAGAACAGTACGGAGATTTGGAAAAATACTGGAAAGTTGAGCATGGGTTTTGGCCCGATAGAACGGAAGCGATACTGGCAAAGGAGTAGCGCGTCCGTCTCCTGTTACCAATTACAAAATCTCTAAAACACTTTCCGGTGGGCGACCGATGCGGGCTTTGGGGCCTTTGATGACGATGGGGCGTTCGATCAGGATGGGGGTATCGGCCATGGCCTGAATCAGGGTCGCCTCTTCCATCACATCTTTCAGGTTTTGCTCCTTATAGGCGCTCTCTCCCTTGCGCATAAGGTCGCGGGCGCTGTCCAGGCCCAGCTTGGCGATGATCTCCTTAATCGTTGCCGCGTCGGGCGGGGTTTCCAGATACAGAACCACATCCGGCGTGACACCGTTTTCTTCCAACAAGGCCAGTGTCTGGCGTGATTTTGAGCAACGGGGATTGTGATAAATCGTGACGGACATAGGGTTCCTCGCTTATGACTTGTTTCTTCCGGCAGTGTCGCGAGGATGGCGCTGCTAATCAAGACAGGCTTTTGAAACAAGATGGACTTTTACAAAGGGGCTCAGTGTGTCGGGTGAAACTGATTTGGATTTGGTGATTGTTGGTGCCGGTGCGGCGGGTATCGGGGCTGGTTTGGTAGCCCGTGCGGCGGGATTGAAGTTTCGGATATTAGAGGCATCCGATCGCGTTGGTGGCCGGGCCCATACGATATCCAGGGGCGGTGTGACCTATGACTTGGGGTGCCATTACCTGCACCATGCGTCGCGCAATCCTTTTGCCGCAACAGCCCTGTCGCGCGGTCAGGAGGTTTCCATCAACCTGACCCATGATGCGCTGCCGGAAGCCTATTATCGAAACGGTGTGCGCCAGGATGAGGTGACCCGGCAGGCCTGTTCCAAATATTATCAGGTCAGCGACAATGCCTATGAAGTCACGGAAGGTGATGTTGCGGGCAGTTCGGTAATCGACACCACATCCCCCTTTTATGATGTTTATACGGGCTGGTGCGAGGCGATGAATGGCGTGCCGCCGACGCGGGTCTCCACCCATGATATTCAGCGCTATAAGGCAACCGCCGAAGACTGGCCGGTGAAGGATGGCTATGGTGCCCTGATCGCCAGCTTTGCAGAGGGATTGCCCGTTACCTTTGATTGCCCGGTTCACGCGATTGATCGGACGGGGTCGTCCGTGACCGTCGACTGTGCGGAAGGCACCCTGCGCACAAAAACAGTCGTCGTGACGGTATCCCCGGCGGTTCTGAAATCAGGATCGATCCACTTCACGCCCGCCTTGCCTGCCGCTGTGGACAAGGCGCTGGTGGATGTACCGATGGGCCTGGCGGAGCGGATCGCCCTGTTCACTGACGGCCTAATCCTGCCACCGGGGGAGCGGATTTCCGCTCATACTATTCCAAAGGCAGGTAAGATGCTGATCGTCAAAGTGCATGAATTCGATAAGCCGATTGTGGAAGGCTATATCGCAGGAGATCTGGCCCGGGAACTGACCGATGCCGGGGGGCGCGCGGCCCTGATCGACTATACAGAGACCGCTGCTGTTGAAATGTTTGGCAGCGCTTTGCGGTCAAAAATCCTGGATCGTGTGTCCAGTTGTTGGTCGACCGACCCGCTGATTCTCGGCGGCTATTCTGCGGCATTGCCAGGGTGTTCTGCATCTCGCGCGGGCCTGTCAGAGCGGTTTGACGAGCGTCTTGTCCTGGCGGGGGAGGCGAGTTCTCCCGATCAGCAGACCACGGCGCATGGGGCTTATTTTTCTGGCGTGCGTGCTGTTTCACATTTGGTGCAAGATGGACTAAAAGCAGATTGACCCGCCATCCTTGATATTTCCCGACACTGAGTATTGGATAGATTATGCTAAACCCGACAGATATGCGCCGATCCAATCTGATCGGGATGGGTTGGATGTTTCTGGCAGGGTTATGCTTTTCTGGTATGCATGCGTCGATCCGCTATGTGGGGCAGGATTTGCATCCATTCGAGATTGCGTTTTTCCGCAATTTGTTTGGCCTTTTGGCCTTGTCCCCGTTGTTCCTGCGCTATGGATTTGCGCCGTTGAAGGCGACGCGTCCCGGATTATTGTCGATCCGGGCGGTTTTGAATTTGGGGGCGATGCTGGCTTTTTTCAGTGCATTAACCTTGGCCCCATTGGCGGATGTGGCGGCTTTGGGCTTTACCGCACCGATCTTTGCCACGGCGCTGGCCATCCCGGTCTTGGGGGAAACGGTCGGTTGGCGGCGCACCGTAGCCATTGGTGTGGGCTTTCTGGGGGCGATGATCATTATCCGCCCAGGGTTTTCCGAGATTGATTTGGGCCACGGGCTGGTCCTGGTGTCGTCCTTGCTGTGGGCGGTCGCAATGCTGGTGATCAAGCAGATTTCAAAAACCGACAGTTCGCTGACCATCACTCTCTATATGGGGATCATGTTGACGCCCCTGTCTTTGCCCTTCGCGTTGGCGGTCTGGATATGGCCACAGCCGCATCATTGGGTCTGGCTGGTGGGGATTGGCATTTTAGGCGGCCTGGCACAATTGGGCCTGACAGAGGCCTTGCGCCGCGGTGAGACCGCCGTCGTCATGCCAATGGATTTCTTCAAATTGTTGTGGGCTGCCCTACTAGGGTTTTTCATCTTTGGGCAACAGCCAGGCCTCTATACGGTACTGGGTGGTTTGGTGATCTTCGGGGCTGCAACCTATATCGCGCTGCGTGAGACTCGACTGAGCAAGCCTTTGCCTGCGACTTCCCGCAGCAATCCCACATAGCCAACCAAACTATATGGCAAAAATAAGCAATTTATGTCGTAGATAGCACATTGATCTCCCCGCAATAGCGGATGCTTGTCGCCAGAAGAGCAGTGTAAACCGCTAGGGGAGATAAAGTGCAATGACCCGAATATCAAGCCGTCAAGCAATGCGGGATCGGCGCGGCAAGTCTGCCGGGATCAAGCAGCTTCCCTGGACAAAAACGGTCATCAATCCTTATCCCCCGATGTGCCCGTTGTCGGCCGATCAGTTGGAAGCGATTCATGAGGCCAGTCTGGATGTCATTGAACAGCATGGTCTGGAAGTAAACGGCACAGAAGCATTGGATTACTATGCCAAGGCCGGGGCGGAGGTGGACCGCGCCAATGAAATGGTGCGCATGGATCGCAATTTGGTGATGCAGTTGATGAGCACTGCGCCAGAAACTTTCACTTTGACTCCTCGCAATCCGGATCACCGGATTTATGTAGGTCAGGATCACATCAACTTTGGCATGGTCTCTGGTCCGCCGAATGTACATGACGCGATCAATGGTCGTCGCGCCGGGAATTATGCGGATTATATTAAACTGGCAAAGTTCGCGCAGTTTTTTAATTGCATCCGCTTCTTGGGGAATCAGGCAGTTGCGCCGACTGATCTGCCTGCCAATACCCGCCACATGGACTCAACCCGCGCCAATATCTTCTATACGGACAAGGCGTTTAATCATCTGTTGATCGGGGCAGGACGGGCATTGGATTCCTGTGAAATTGTTGCCCGTGCCAGCGGTAAGACCCTGGATCAGATTGCAGAACAGACGGCCTGTATCGGCAATATCAATGTCAACAGCCCCCGTAAGCTGGATGAGCATATGGCAACCGGCCTTATTCAGATGGCCAAGCTGAACCAGGCGACCATTGTCACGCCCTTCACCCTGATGGGGGCGATGACGCCGGTCACGATGGGCGCGGCCCTGGTGCAACAGAATGCGGAAGCCCTGTTCGCCATGTGCCTGACCCAGATCGTACGGCCGGGATCACCTGTGGTTTATGGTGGGTTCACGTCCAATGTGGACATGAAATCGGGCGCGCCTGCTTTTGGCACACCGGAAAATGCCAAGGCCAATCTGGCCGGTGGACAATTGGCCCGGCGGTACAAGGTTCCCTATCGTACCAGCGCCTGTAACGCGTCCAATGCGGTGGATGCCCAGGCGACCTATGAAACCATGATGGCAATGTTTGGTGCCGTCATGGGGCATGGTAACTTTATCTATCACGCCGCCGGTTGGCTGGAAGGGGGGCTGGTCGCCTCCTTCGAGAAGTTGATCGTCGATGTGGAGATTATTCAGCATATGCTGGGCATGTTGTCGCCCATTGATACCTCCGTTGAGGAATTGGGCGTGGATGCGATTGGCGGTGTCGCTCCTGGGGGTCACTTCTTTGGCTCTGATCACACGATGGCGCGGTATGAAACTGCGTTTTATGCACCCTTCCTGTCGGATTGGACCAATAGCGAGAATTGGCAGATCGCAGGGGGGAAGACAGCCACCAATCGCGCTACGGATATGTGGCAATTGGTTTTGGAGGAATATCAAGAGCCTACGATTGATCCTGCCTGTCTGGAATCGGTCGATGCCTATATTGCCAAACGCAAGGAATCCATTGGTACGGGCGAACCATAGGGCCAGGTGTCGCTTTTTAGCCTCATGCGGCGTTAATTGAATATTATTGTGAAACTCGCGCTTTTTCTTTTGGTATAAGGCAGTATTTTAACGCCATGAAAATGCGCGCGACGGGTGATCCCGAACAATTTGGCTTTTTGCTGTTGCCCAGCTTCTCGATGATGGCGTTTGCCTCAGCGGTTGAACCGCTGCGCGCGGCCAATACGATTGCGGGTCGTAAGCTGTATGAATGGACGATGATTTCAATGGATGGCCAGGCCGTGCCGGCGTCCAATTCAATCGATATCATGCCCAATACGTCCGTCGCGACAGAGAAGCATTTTGATTACCTCTTCGTTGTTGGCGGCACAGGGGCAGAGAAAATCCGCGATCCGCGCGCTCTGAATTTTGTGCGCAAGCTGACACGGGTTGGAACAGTGATCGGGGCGGTGTCGACTGCGCCCTACCTGCTGGCCTATGCCGGTCTGCTGGATAACAGACGCTGCACCATCCATTGGGAGTATCTGGACAGCTTTCGGGAGGATTTTCCCCATTTGGATATTACCGAAGAACTGTTTGAAATCGATGGTCAGATTATCACCTGTTCTGGGGGAACCGCGTCGATCGATTTGCTGTTGCATCTGATCAGCCATTCCCATGGGCATGATCTGGCGACCCATGTATCGGAATGGTTCCTGCACAAACAGATCCGGGAACAGTCGGAACATCAGCGCATGGCTTTGCGCTTCCGGGTCGGGGTCAGCCATCCCAAGCTATTGAGTGCGATCCAGTTCATGGAAGAGAATCTGGAAACCCCGCTGGAACGGGAGGAAATTGCAGAAGTCGTCGGCCTGTCGACCCGCCAGTTGGAGCGGTTGTTCCGCAAATATCTGAATTCGACACCACGTAAATATTACTTCGGATTGCGCATGCAGCGTGCGCGCATCCTGTTGCGTCAGACCAGCATGTCTGTCCTGGATGTCGCACTGGCCAGCGGTTTCGTCTCGGCCAGCCATTTTGCGAAATGTTACCGGGAATTTTTCGGTCACTCCCCCCGCCGCGACCGCGCACCAGAAGCGTAAGGAATAAATACAGATGACAGAGCCCCGCGTTCTATTTGAAAAGTCACAGGGCATTGTCACCCTGACGCTCAATCGCCCGGATGAGTTAAACGCGTTTTCAGAGGCCCCGATGATTGAGGCGTTTCTGGCCGCCCTGGATCAGGTTTCTGCGGAACCGGATGTGCGCTGTGTCATCCTGACCGGCGCGGGGCGTGCCTTTTCCGCCGGTGGCAATGTCAAACATATGCGCGACAAGACCGATATGTTTGCGGGCAGCGCGGCGGATATTGAACGCGCCTATGCCCAGGGCATTCATCGGGTGCCGCCAAAGCTGTGGGGGCTGGAAATCCCCGTGATCGCCGCCGTCAATGGTCCGGCCTATGGCGCGGCGCTGGATCTGGTCTGTATGTGCGACATCCGCCTTGCCAGCACGGCAGCAAAATTCGGCGCGCCCTTTGTTAAGATCGGCATCGCGCCGGGCGATGGCGCGGCCTGGTTCCTAAGCCGGATCGTCGGCCCCTCCCATGCGGCGGAAATGATCCTGACGGGCGACCCGGTGGATGCCGATACGGCCAAGGCAATGGGCCTCGTCTCCCGCGTGGTTGATCCTGACGCGCTGATGAGGGAGGCGCACGCGCTGGCAGAAAAAATCGCCGCCAATGCGCCGCTGGCCCTGCAATTATCCAAACGTCTGCTGCGCAAGGCCCCGCATCAGACGCTTGAAGACCATCTGTCGCTCTGCGCCTCCTATCAGGCAGTGCTGCACGGCACCGCCGACCATTCAGAGGCCGTCACCGCCCTGCTGGAAAAACGCAAACCGGTCTTTACAGCGGAGTAATCTTTGCTACCGCCCACAGGGCCCATACTCCATTTGATAGGCAATGAGTTTTAGGATGTAGGCGCGTTCTTCTGGTGTGATTTCCGATGAAATACTGTGCGCGGGATCGGTTCCCTCGATTGCGTTGGCATAGCTAATATAGAGGGCCTGCAGAATGCGCCCGCGCGAGCCATTGTCTTCTGTCGCCTCTGAGTGGCCCAATTGACGCCATAGACTGCCATCGTATTGCGCTTCGACAGCGTCTTTTTTCGGCTTAAGGGCGGCAATTGAAACACCTTCTCCCCCAGACAATCCTCGCCTTTCGAATGGCTCCAAAACGTCTGCCCTGGGTACAAATGCGTGAAACTGGCCGTAGTGTTGGACCGCATTTATGTAAGCGTTAAAGGATTCCGCGATCTCTTGGCGGCGATCACAGTTTCCCGTCAGAATTACCAGTGGGGTTTCACCGGTTCCAGCCAGTGAGATTGCGCCGATAGTGGAATCCACATTCACGATATAGGCTGTAAATGCGTCTAACAGCAACTCGGTGGGGTGTGGGCCTTCTGCATCGGTTCTGCGTTCTGCATCGACCTGCAATACGCAGTCTTTTATAGGGTATTTTGGATACCAGCCAAAGAGCATGAAGGCTTCCAGCCCCTCCGTTCGTGTCCACGCTTCTTTAAAGGCCGGTATGCCCGTAAATGGCTCGGTATCTTCCGACAGCACGGTTGGCGCATTAGATATTGTGATGGCAATCACAAAGCAGACGAACAGGACGTGTCGCACCACAGCACGGAACGCGATACGACTGCATATTGGGACTTCACTTTTATTCGGTCGCATGAGAGATCTTTCCGCTCGGTTTTCCCAAGACTCTGTGCCCATCTCTACCGCCCGCAGGGGCCGTGTTCCATCTGATAGGCGACGAGTTTTAGGATATAGGCGCGGTCTAAATCTGAAACTTCTGCTGGAATGTTGCGCGCGATATCTTTGCCCTCGATTGCGTTGGCGTAGGCGTTGTAGAGAGCCTTTAGGTAGGATTTTGCTACAGCATCTGTCGCCGCTTCTTTTGCATAGGATACTCCAACCTTGCGCCATAATTCTGGATCACATTGCGTTTCTATTGCCGCCTTGGCCAGGGCCAACCTGCTCTTAGAATAGGCACTTGCCGCAACAAGGCCTTGATTCTCATACTGGGCCAGAAAAGCTGCATCCGGCACGAAGGCCTTGAAAACTGCGTAATCCTGTTTCGAGTTTATGTAATTCATGAAATTGCGTGTGATCTCTTCCCGCCGGTCGCAACTTCCCGTCATAACAAATGTGCTGCTGGAAAACGTACCTGATGAGGAGAAAAGGCCGACCTTGGGGTCTTCATTGGCGATAAACGACATCATTCCCGTCAGCAGCATACCCTCCATTCGATCCGCTCTGGTGCCAGGGTTTAAAGTTGTCGTAACGATGAAGGTGCAGTCTTTTACAGAATGTTTGGGATACCATTCAAAACTGAGGAACGCCCCCAAGGCGGTGTCGTTTCTTCGCGCGTCAGCAAACTCTGGAATGCTGAGGTAATACGGCGTGTCCGCTGTTTCAGCTTTTGCACCAGCGCCATTCAGCATAATGACCGCCAGTACGGCCAATATGGTTTTGCGAAATCCGTGTTGTGTCATCGTTTCGAACACTTTTGACTGATTTATTCTATTTTTCCACACGAGACTCTTTCACCCTGATTATGGATGTTAAATCGTTGCCTATTCCTACCCCCCGCAGGGACCATGTTCCATTTGATAGGTGACGAGCTTCATGACGTAATCCCGTTCGTCCTCTGGCAGTTTCGTCGAGATGGCGGGCTGGATATCCTGACCTTCAATCGCCATTGCATAAGCATTGTAAAGGGACAAAATGGCTTCAGATAATCGTGGCTCAGGTCCCTCCTTTGCCATGATGGCTCCAAATCGCCGCCACAGCGCCGGGTCACATTCGGCCTCAACCGCGGCCTTTTTGGCTGCAATCATATTTTCTGTGTAAGAGAAATAGTTGGTTAATTCAGTGTCGCTGTAGTTGGCCAAAACGGATTGGTTCGGCACAAAGGCAGTGATCACAACAAGGGGCTGCAGGTCGTTGAGATAGGTCTGCAGTTCAGCGACGATCTCCGCCCGTCGTTCACAATTGCCGGCAAAGACGACGAGGCGTTCTTCAAAGGTCCCGTCCAGATAAGACAGCCCCAGTTCACGATCGCGATATTCCGAGAAGGAAAATATGCCATTGAAAATCATTTCATCCGTATTGTCGCCGTTGATGCCACTTTCTTTCGTTACGCCGGGTGCAAGCGCCAAATTCATCTGAAAAACGCATTGCCGGATCGTGAATTGGGGATACCACTCAAATTTCATGTATGAGTCTACATTATGAGCGTACCGCCAGTTGATGTGCAGTTCCGGAATATCGGCGAAGGGGTTTTCATCGCTTTGGCCATGAACAGGTCTTGGCCATAGCAGCGCGACTACAGCGAAAGTTAGTGATATGCACATGAACCAGCGATTGGTTCGTAAAGAGGCAATTGCAATCATGCGGCTTTCCTTCGACGCCACCCTTAAAGGTTGATCTTTTTCTGATTTCTAACTTTCTTATCATGAAAGTAAGCCTTATTGAAGAGTGTCTTTTACAGTTGTTCTATGATCATTGTGTGAGAGAGGAACCTGGTTTCATGATTAAAGCATTGTATTCCAACCGAAAACTTACCGGTTTAGGGATAACTCTCTGTGTCGTCTTCTCTGGTTTATGTCTTATATTGGGGGCGGGACTGACATATGGGTTGGCTCTCAGCATTGATGGAATCCTAATTGAATATTCGTACCCCCGGACAAGGGAGCTAATTGTTGAAACGCTCTGGGACTTAACACCTTATATTATTGTTCTTTTTGGACTCGGGTTCTCGCTGGCCTTTTCAGCAGTTTACTGGGGTCGGACCCGAAAGGGTTGAACTTGTAATTTCCCCTGATCAAACAGTTCTTTGATTACCTCTTCTGGCGCTTTCGTTCAGGTTTCCGAGTGCGTCGGGGCGAAAAGAGAATCATGAAAATATAAATATTAACTATTTTTTATTGTAGAATAAAATTAACAACACAAATTCTTGAGAAAAATGGCTCGGCCCCTTGCAATTTCTCCTATGCAGTCTGTATATGGGCCTATCGACAGCATGGGTGACTTCGTGGATGGGGATTGATATTCTTGTATCCTGTCCTTGGGCGGAGCGCTGGAACGGAGTGGGTAGAATGGAAATGAAGCCGCAGACAATTCCTGGATCGGTCAATCTGGTGACCGTGGTGGATGTCCATCATTGGACCGAGACGCTGTTTTCCTTTCGGGTGACGCGGCCAGACAGCTTTCGCTTCCGCTCCGGTGAATTTGTGATGATCGGCCTGATGGTCAATGGCAAGCCGCTGTTGCGCGCCTATTCGGTGGCCAGCCCGGCCTGGGACCATGAATTGGACTTCTATTCGATCAAGGTTCAGGACGGCCCCCTGACCAGCCGCTTACAGAAAATCCAGGTGGGTGACGAAATCCTGTTGGGCAAGAAGCCGACGGGTACGCTGGTGCTGGATGCGCTGTTGCCGGGCAAGACGCTGTATTTGCTGTCGACCGGGACCGGCATTGCACCCTTTGCAAGTGTGATACGGGACCCCGACACCTATGAGCGGTTTGAGCGTGTGATCCTGACCCATACCTGCCGAACCGTGGCCGAATTGGCCTATGGCGAAAAACTGGTGGCCGATACGATCAACGATCCGCTGGTCGGGGAAATGGTGGATGGGCGCCTGATCCATTACACCAGCACAACCCGGGAAGATCATCCCCATACCGGTCGCATCACCGACCTGATTGAAAGCGGTAAATTGTTCACCGATTTGGGCCTGCCTGCTTTCAATCCAGACAATGACCGGGTGATGATCTGTGGCTCCATGGCGATGTTGAACGACACCAAGGCCGTGGTGGAAGCCGCCGGGCTGGAAGAAGGCTCCAACGCCAAGCCGGGCCAGTTCGTGATCGAAAAGGCGTTTGCCGGATAAATTAGTCTCGATGCGACCTTTGCGTCATCGGATGTCGTCTTAACCGCAAAATAAGTCGCGGGGGCGCGCTCGCTGTCGCCTCAATCCCCGTAGCACTATGTCTGTCCGTAACAGGGGGGCCGATGGGCGATCCTGGAATGCGAGACACCGCAATTCGCGCGACTTCACGCGCAATAGAACTTTTGAAAGGTGGGAATGAGCATGTCCGATATCGAAATCGCCCGGAAAGCCAAAATGAAACCGATCACAGAGATCGGCGCAAAACTGGGCATTCCTGCCGACCAATTGATGCAGTATGGCCCGAACAAGGCCAAGATGAGCTTTGACTATCTGGACTCCCTGAAAGGTAAGCCCGATGGCAAGTTGATCCTGGTGACCGCAATCTCCCCGACCCCGGCTGGGGAAGGTAAGACGACGACCACGGTTGGTCTGGGCGATGGCCTGAACCGCATTGGCAAGAAGGCGATGATCTGCCTGCGTGAACCCTCGCTGGGTCCATGCTTTGGGGTTAAGGGCGGTGCTGCTGGTGGTGGCTATGCCCAGGTCGTGCCGATGGAAGACATCAACCTGCATTTCACCGGTGACTTCCACGCTATCACGTCGGCCCATAACCTGTTGTCGGCCTTGATCGACAATCATATCTATTGGGGCAACTCCCTGGGCTTTGACGAGCGCCGTGTTGCCTGGCGTCGTGTGCTGGACATGAATGACCGCGCCCTGCGGGATATCGTCGTCTCCCTGGGCGGTGTCGCCAACGGGTTCCCGCGCCAGACCGGTTTTGACATCACGGTCGCGTCCGAAGTCATGGCAATTTTCTGCTTAGCCGATGGTCTGAAAGATCTGGAAGACCGCCTGGGCCGCATCGTGGTGGGCTATACCCGCGACCGCGCACCGATCCTGGCCCGTGATCTGAAGGCCGAAGGCCCGATGACGGTGCTGTTGAAAGACGCGCTGATGCCAAATCTGGTACAGACCCTGGAAAACAATGCGGCCTTCATCCATGGCGGCCCATTCGCCAATATCGCCCATGGCTGTAACTCCGTCTCTGCGACCAAGTCCGCCCTGAAAGTCGCCGATTATGTGGTGACGGAAGCCGGGTTTGGCGCCGATCTGGGTGCTGAGAAATTCTTCGACATCAAATGCCGCAAGGCGGGCTTGAAGCCCGAAGCTGTTGTCATTGTTTGCACCATCCGCGCGATGAAAATGCATGGCGGTGTGGCGAAAGATGGGTTGGGCGACGAGAATGTCGCGGCTGTAAACAAGGGCTTGGTCAATCTGGGTCGCCACATCAGCAACATCAAAAAGTTTGGTGTGCCTGCCGTGGTCGCGATCAACAAATTCATCAAAGACACCCCGGCGGAAATCGCAGCGGTTCAGGAATTTGCCAAAGCCAACGGCGTTGAAGCCATCCTGTGCGAACATTGGGGCAAAGGCTCAGAAGGCACCGAAGACCTGGCCAAGCATGTGGTTGGCCTGATCGATGGTGGCACGGCTAATTTTGCGCCGCTGTATCCAGATGAAATGCCCCTGTTCGATAAGATCAACACGATCTGCAAGGAAATCTATGGCGCTGCAGAAGCCACTGCCGATAAGAAGGTCCTGGATCAGTTGAAACAGTGGGAAGAAGATGGCTATGGCAATCTGCCGGTTTGTATGGCCAAGACGCAGTACAGCTTCTCCACCGATGCGACCCTACGCGGTGCGCCGTCCGGCCATATCGTGCCGGTTCGGGAAGTGCGCTTGTCAGCGGGTGCTGGCTTCATCGTCGCTATCTGTGGCGAAGTGATGACGATGCCGGGCCTGCCGCGCAAGCCGTCATCAGAAGTCATCAAGTTGAATGCTGAAGGCCAGATCGAAGGCCTGTTTTAAGATCTAAGCTTAAAGGCTTTTGAGTATAGCGGCGACCTGATCTTCTGTGGGATCGGTCGCCGCAATCTTTTGCCAGGTCATTTCGCCCCAGCCATTTCGGAATTGTTGGGCCACGACCTGTATCGTCGCATCGGACACATCGCCGGTCCGGCCCGCGACCCGGGCTGTAGCGGTGGCCTCATCCAGATCCAGCCAGATACCAATAAAGGGCACGCCCACCTTTCGGGCAATGGCTTCAATCCGCAGGCGGCTGTCTGGATGGGTGAAGGTGGCATCGGCGATTGTGCTGTGTCCTTGGGACAGGGCAAGCGCACAAAGCCGTTCCATCTCCGCATATGTTGCGATGCTGGCGGGTTCACGATACGCCCCAGGCGGCAATCGTTCTGTTTCGTCTTTCAGATTGAATAGGCGCTTGCGGATCGCATCGCTGCGCGCGATCAGGGCACCAGGGGCTGCCCCAATATGGGGACTGAGCAACCGGGCGATGGTGGATTTCCCGCTGCCAGATGGTCCGCCAACAGCGATCAGAACGGGCGGTTTGGTGGATAAATAGCCCAATGCCCGGTTCAAGTAATCACGCGCCGTGGCACGACGTGTTGCCGCCTTTTCAGCGGGGTCAAAGGCTGCGGCGGCATAGCCAACCTTGGCGCGAACCTGCGCGCGCATGGACAGGAACAGCGGCAACAGGCTCAGCCCCGCAATATCTGCGGGCCGCCGCTCCAGATATCGGTTGAACACGATGGCTGCCCCGTCCCGCCGATCATGCGCCCCCAGATCCATTAACAGGAAGGCAAGATCATACAGGACATCAATATGGGCATAAGCGTCGTTGAACTCGATACAGTCGAACAAGGCAGGCGCACCCTGCCAGCGACAGATATTGGCCAGATGCAGATCACCATGGCAATGGCGCACGGACCCGTCTGCCGCCCGTTGATCCAGCAGGGGGGACACCCGCTTTATCATGTCTGTAGCCGCCGATTTTAGCTGGTGGACAGTGTCTTGATCACAGGTCGGTTCTTGCGCCAGCATGGTCAGATTGCCAGAGAGTGTCTTGCCCAGTGGTATGGAGCCGCCAGCCCCTTTCAGGGCGGGTTCGGCATCGTGAAAATCTGCAATTGTCTCCGCCACCAGGCGCAATTCCGGATCGCTGGGCGGGACGTCGGCAAAGGTATTTTCAAATCGGGCCATTTCTATGACCGTGTCCAGGGTACCTGCCGGGTTCGTATCCAGATCAGACAAGGCCAATCCATCCGGACCATCAATGATGGCGCGGGTGCCGTGATAAAGCTCTGGGGCCGTGCGCCGGTTCAACCGAACTTCATTGCGACAGGCCGCCCGTCTCTTTTCTATTGTGGAAAAATCCATGAAGAAATATTCGACATCGCGCTTCAGCTTATAGGCGCGGTCGGACAGCAGAAATACAATGGCCCCATGGGTTTCTATCCGCTGGGGTGTTTCACCGCCATGGGTCGCCGGATCGGACAGGAAGGCGATAATATGGTCCTGTGTTTTTTCCGATCTGGTCATTACTCAACCCTCTTTGTTGCTGACACTGGCCTCTTCAAAGCTGGCCATGCCGCTGTGGCAGGCAACGGCAGATTTCACGATGGCCAGCGCTAGGGCTGCCCCGGATCCTTCACCCAGTCGCATGCCGAAATCCAGCACAGGACGCTTTCCCAAAACCTTGCAAAGCTTTGTATGGGCGGGTTCGGCGGATAGATGCCCGACGATGCAATGATCCAGGGCGTGATGATCCATTTGGAATAAGACGGCCGCTGCGACTGTGCAGGCATAGCCATCCAGGATGACCGGGACACGACCAATGCGGGCGGCGATGATCGCGCCGGTAATAGCGGCCAGTTCAAATCCCCCCATGCGGCGCATCGCATCGAACGGGTCCGTGGTCTGGGGCAGATGCAGGGTGACGGCCTGATCCACGGCGGCGATTTTGCGTGCCATGGCATCGCCGGTCACGCCGGTTCCGGGCCCGGTCCAGTCGGTTGCGGTGCCCCCAAACAGCGCATGCGCGACGGCGGCCGCTGCGGTCGAATTGCCAATACCCATTTCCCCCAGACACAGGCAGTCAATGCCTTCATCCACCGCCATCATGCCATAGGCCATGGCCGTGGCGCATTCTTCCTCTGTCATCGCGGGCCCCTGGGTGAAATCCTGGGTTGGGTTCTCCAGCGCCATTTCATAGACGCGCAATTCCGCATCATGGACGGCGCATAACTGATTGACTGCCGCACCGCCGCCTTGAAAATTTGCCACCATCTGGGCTGTGACATCGGCCGGATAGGCAGACACGCCCTTTGCTGTGACCCCATGGTTGCCGGCAAAAACAGCCACGCGGGGGCGGTCGATCCGGGGTGGGGTGCGGGCCTGCCAGACGGCGACCCATTCTGCCAGTGTCTCCAGACGGCCTAAAGATCCAGGAGGCTTGGTCAGAGTTGCTTCTCT
>Ga0114916_1000044_pt1 | contig 127105 bp, 105 predicted proteins | sample MalvirAntarct_66_FD_83501 | JGI IMG/M metagenome (GOLD analysis project Ga0114916, IMG submission 83501) | Marine viral communities from the Global Malaspina Expedition - Malaspina viral metaG Antarct_66 | ecosystem: Environmental > Aquatic > Marine > Oceanic | place: West Anvers Island... | reverse complement strand
TTGTTTGAGGATTGCCAGTATCTGGTTATCTGTAAATCGTGACTTTCTCATAGAAAACTCCTTGTGCTAAGTTTATCGGAATTTTCTACTTATAACTGCTCCGGATTTTAGGGGGGATTACAGGAGAGGCATATGTACACGCTTGCATTATTATTAGGTAAAAGAATTAGGCAAAAGAGGAAGTCGCTGGGTATGTCCCAAGAGCGCTTGGCATTTGCATGCGGGCTTGATCGGAGTTATATGGGTAGGATTGAACGAGGAGAAGTAAATATTACTGTTGTTTCTTTATATCAAATTGCCAGTGCACTTAACTGCTCTTCTCAAGAACTTTTACCAAAATCTGCAACTGTCACGTTACACTTTTCACAAGACGATTAATATTGAGTTGCCATCAGGCACAGAAAACGTTGGGAGCTCTAATTAGAGTTTTCCAGCCCTTTGAGTTCCTACCCGAAACTGCCAGAATGACTCAGGTCAACTAAGGAGACTCCCACTCAAACCATGCTCGAGCTGATTTTGAGATAAGTTTTAGTAATTTTAATTGGTATATATACCAAACTAAAATTATCTTTATAATTGGCTTTTGTAGATATTAGTATATTTATTTTAGTTATATCTGCGAAATTCGTCACAATTATGTGGCGCGCCAAATTCATTGGCAAAACCCACACGTTCACGGTAAGCGTTCGGCAAGATCGTCCAATAACACATGTATGGACATTCGCGGGAATTTATTGCTGAAAATAGTTATTTTGTATGGACATGATAGAAACATGCTTAGAGCCTTATCTCATATAGCAGCGCAGCTATGTCCATACCATACCATCTCGCACTTGTCTGGCATTTTTTGCTGTCGGAAATTCTGCTTCGTCACGATGGGGATATCGAAGCCAGCCTGAATTACATTGCCAACAACCTCGAACAAGGTGAAAGCCAGCCGCTTGGCATCGACGGACAGCAGATTCAACTAAAGGAACAGCAACTGCTAACCAAACTGGAACTGCTGACAGCTACCGCCGCCTTGCGTCGTATTGACCTGGTGTTGTTTGCTGAATTGCTGCGCGATTGCCAGATGTCGTGGGAAGTACTGTTCCGGCAATATGTTGGCAAAAACGTGCTGAACTTTTTCCGCCAGGATCATGGCTACAAAGAAGGTACCTACATCAAGGTCTGGGCCGATGGCCGCGAAGATAACGAACACCTGGTAGAAATCATGCAGGCTGTTGACGCAAAGGCGGACAATGTCGCCGATCTGTTCTACCAGGGCTTAAGTGAGCGTTACCCCGGATAATGTCCGGACTGGCCACCGTTGCCAGCCAAGCGCAGGACATAGGTTTCATCCTGCGCTGCGCACGCTTTCTTTAATCACTTACTTGAAATACGCGTTTTCGCGGTTGCTATGGTCAGTGGCATCGCGGACACCGCTTAACTCGGGAATCTGCTCCATCAGGGTTTTCTCAACACCTTCTTTCAACGTTACATCCACCATACCGCAACCCTGGCAACCGCCACCGAAGCGCAACACTGCTACGCTGTCCTCAACGATATCCTCCAGTGTGACAACACCGCCATGTGAGGCCAGAGAAGGATTAATTTCGTTATAGAGAACGTAGTTGACACGATCTTCAATCGGGCTGTCATCTCGAATTTTGGGCAGCCGTGAGTTAGGTGCCTTGATCGTCAGTTGACCACCCATTTTATCCTGCGCATAGTCCACTACCGCTTCTTCAAGAAACGGTACGCTGCGCTGCTCTACCCAGGCATCAAAACCTTCGAAAGGCTCTTTCAGGTCATCTTCCTGATTTTCACCGGGGCGACAAAATGAGATACAGGTTTCAGCTTTAGGCGTACCCGGATCCAGTACAAAGACCCGAATACCAATGCCATCGGTGTCCTGCTTTTTCAGCAATTCATGCAAATACGATTGTGCTGATTCAGTAATGGTTATCATTTCAATAAACTTCCTCTTGCAATAACTGAGTATTTTACTCGGTTATTCATCAAGACGAAAGCCGGGGTGTTGTTGTCTTTAGCGCAAGCAGTCGCATTCTGGTAGAATTGCGCGCCTGCAAAGCGAGCCCCGAGCGCTCATACAGCCATTAATTAGCGGAAATACAGCATGAAACAGCACCCTGCCCGGCAGACTCTGATCGAACAGTTACAACAGCGCATCCTGATTCTGGATGGCGCGATGGGCACCATGATTCAGGCAGAGAAGCTGAAAGAGGCGGATTTTCGCGGCGAGCGCTTCAAGGACCACCCCAGTGACCTGACAGGCAATAACGACCTGTTAACGTTGACACGTCCTGATGTGGTGCGAAAAATCCACCTCGCCTACCTTCATGCTGGCGCTGACATCATCGAGGCGAATACGTTTAACGCCACCGCCGTTTCACAATCGGATTACGGGCTTGAATCGATAGTCTATGAACTGAACTATGAAGCCGCCAAACTGGCTCGCGCCTGCTGCGAGGAAGTGACACAACAGACGCCAGACAAGCCCCGCTTCTGCGCTGGTATCGTCGGACCGACCAGTCGCACGGCCTCACTCTCGCCTGATGTGAACGACCCAGGCTATCGCAATACTGACTTTGATGCCCTGGTAGCCGACTATGAAGTGGCTGCCAAAGGCCTGATCGAAGGCGGTGTGGACCTGATTCTGCTGGAAACCATTTTCGACACGCTGAACGCCAAAGCCGCGATTTATGCAGTTCAGAATGTACAGGAGGCGCTGGGCATTGATGTCCCCATGATGATCTCCGGTACTATTACTGATGCCAGTGGCCGGACCCTGTCTGGACAGACAGTGGAAGCCTTCTGGAATGCGGTCTCGCATGCCAAACCCATTTCCATCGGTTTTAACTGTGCACTGGGAGCCGACCAGTTAAGACCACATATCCAGGAAATTTCCGGCCTGGCCAACACCTATGTATCAGCCCACCCCAACGCCGGCTTGCCAAATGCCTTTGGTGAATACGACCAAAGTGCCGCTGAAATGGCTGAGATAGTCGACGAATTCGCCGCCAGTGGCTTTGTTAACATCATTGGCGGCTGCTGTGGCACCACGCCTCAACACATCAGCGCCATTGCCGAAGCAGTGAGCAAATATGCTCCTCGCAAGATACCCGAGATTGCTCCCAAATGCCGTCTATCGGGTCTGGAAGCGTTCAACATTGACCGTAGCAGCCTGTTCGTCAATGTCGGTGAGCGCACCAATATCACCGGTTCGCGCAAATTTGCCCGCCTGATCCGGGATGAAAGCTACGATGAAGCCCTGGATGTGGCGCTGCAACAGGTAGAAAACGGCGCCCAGATTATCGATATCAACATGGACGAAGGCATGCTCGACTCCCGTGCCGCCATGGAGAAGTTTTTGCGCTTAATTGCCGGTGAACCCGATATCAGTCGCGTACCCGTGATGCTGGACTCCTCCAAATGGGAGGTGATCGAAACCGGCCTGAAAAACATTCAGGGCAAAGGCATTGTCAACTCCATCAGCCTGAAAGAAGGTGAAGCGGAATTCCTGGAGAAAGCCCGCTTGTGTCAGCGCTATGGCGCCGCTGTTGTGGTCATGGCTTTCGATGAAACCGGACAGGCAGACACGCTGGAGAAAAAACAGGCAATCTGTAAACGCAGCTATGATCTTCTGGTTGAGAAGCTGGACTTCCTGCCACAGGACATCATATTCGACCCCAATATTTTCGCTATCGCCACCGGCATCGAAGAACACAATAACTACGCAGTCGATTTCATTGAAAGCTGCCGTTACATTAAAGAGAACCTGCCGCACGCACTGATTTCCGGTGGTGTCAGCAACGTATCGTTCTCTTTCCGTGGTAACGACACTGTCCGTGAAGCCATCCACTCAGTGTTTCTGTATTACGCGATCCAGGCCGGCCTGAATATGGGTATCGTCAATGCCGGACAGCTGACGGTATATGATGAAATTCCGGCCGAGCTGAAAGAGCGGGTTGAGGACATCGTGCTTAACCGTCGCGAAGACGGCACTGACCGACTCATGGAAATTGCCCCCAAGTACAGCCACAGCGGTGCACAAGAGTCAAAAGAAGACCTGACCTGGCGCGAAGCATCCGTGTCAGAACGGATTTCTCATGCCCTGGTCAAAGGCATCACTCGCTACATCGAAGATGACACCGAGGAAGCCCGCCAGCAGTTTGATAAACCCCTACAGGTTATCGAAGGCCCTCTGATGGATGGTATGAACATTGTGGGCGACCTGTTCGGTAGCGGCAAAATGTTCCTGCCCCAGGTGGTCAAAAGCGCCCGCGTCATGAAACAGGCTGTAGCTTATCTGTTGCCTTACATCGAAGCCGAAAAAGCCGCTAGCGGTGAAGCGGCACAATCCAAAGGCAAGGTGCTGATGGCGACTGTAAAAGGCGACGTGCATGACATCGGCAAAAACATCGTCGGCGTTGTACTGGGCTGTAATAACTACGACATCATTGATCTTGGCGTGATGGTTCCTGCTGACAAGATTTTGCAGGAGGCCAGGAAACATAACGTGGACATTATCGGTTTGAGCGGCCTGATTACACCGTCCCTGGATGAAATGGTACACGTGGCCCAGGAAATGCAACGCCTGGACTTCAAAGTACCACTCCTGATTGGTGGGGCGACAACTTCCAAAGCGCACACCGCCGTGAAGATTGAACCGAATTACAAAAACAACGCCACCGTTTATGTGCCAGATGCCTCACGCAGTGTCACTGTGGTGAGCCAGTTGCTGGGCAAGGAAACGCACGACAACTATGCACAGAAAGTCAGAGAAGAATACGAGACAGTTCGTGCACGCACTGGCAAACGTGATCAGCGTAGCAAGTTGCTGACACTGGAGGATGCCAAAGCAAATGCTCCGGAACTGAACTGGCAGGATGCTATTACCAGACCTGCTTTCACCGGTGCCAAGGTGATTGAGGACCAGCCACTGGAAGCACTGCTGCCTTACATCGACTGGACGCCATTCTTCATCACCTGGAGTTTGTCCGGCAAGTATCCAGCCATTCTCAAAGATGAGGTTGTTGGTCAGGCAGCAAGAGACCTGTTCGAAGATGCTCAGCGCATGCTCAAGGACATCATCGACAACAAACGCCTAAAAGCCCAGGGTGTATTCGGTTTCTGGCCGGCACAACGTACGGCTACAGATGATGTCAGCATCTACAAAGACAGCCTCAATGATTCACCACTGCACACCTTTAATTTCCTGCGACAGCAAGCGGGTAAAGCCGACAACGTGCCCAATCTGTCGCTGGCCGACTTTATCGCCACACCGGACAACCTGGCTTCAGAAAATGCAGAAGCCGATTACCTGGGTGCCTTCGCGGTGACCGCCGGCATCGGTGCGCAGGCGCTGGCAGACAAGTACCAACAGGAAAACAACGACTACAATGCTCTGATGGTCAAAGCACTGGCTGACCGCCTGGCAGAAGCGTTTGCTGAGTACCTGCACGAACGTGTGCGTAAAGAACACTGGGGCTACGCCACATCTGAAACACTGGATAACGATGCATTGATCAAAGAACGCTACCGCGGCATTCGCCCTGCCCCCGGTTATCCGGCCTGCCCTGAGCATTCAGATAAAACCGCCATTTTCGAATTGCTCGGTATCGGCGATAGTATCGACGGGAGCATTGATATGCAGTTGACCGAAAGCTTTGCCATGTTACCGGCAGCCAGTGTCAGCGGTTTCTATTTTGCGCACCCGGAATCACGGTATTTTTCAGTGGGCAAGATTAATGATGACCAGGTCAGTGATTTTGCAGCGCGGCGCCAGATCACAATAGCCGAAGCCGAGAAATTGCTAAGGCCCAACCTCGTCGATAATTGATATCTGCGATCACTGCCCTTCGCCTGTGGCATTTTGCCGCGGGCGATGATGCACCGAAAGGTAGCCTTATTTGCTATAATCAAACTGTCAGTGAACCTTAAAGCCCAGGGCTTTAGTCGCCAGGCTTACTCACCAGCAATTGTCACCGGTTGTTATCACAGCAGTATTCATCAGAGGTAATTACGATGAGCAATACAACGCACGAGATCGATTCCAGCAAAAGTGAGAACAATAATTCTCAACCAGAAGAGAAAGGTAAAAAAGTCAGCTTTTTACAAACGATGGGGAGCGTGGTCGCTGCCAGCTTCGGGGTGCAGAGCAAAAAGAACAAGCAAAGAGATTTCCAGAACGGTTCTTTTGCCAGCTTTGTCGTCGGCGCTTTGATATTTACTGTTTTATTTGTCGCCGTATTGCTGCTAGTGGTGAATCTGGTACTTAACTGAAAAACACTTGAAACAAATCAGGCGCGTCTCGAATTGCTGTTAACAGCACTCAAAGCGCGCCTGAATTCTGTGTGCTTGTGCCTGGCTGGAATCAGCTGGCGACGAAGTGAACCAGCATACCTACAGCAATAACAACCAGCGCTAACATAGCGATAGCGTCGACCTGACTGTTGGCTTCCAGTTCAGCTTCTGTGTAACTGTTATTTGTTTGATCAGACATGCGAGGGTTCCTCTGAAGACGTCATTTGGACGGCGACGGATTCTACGCGATTCTGTACAATAATCAAGAATAACCGCGCGAATAAAGATACGCTTAACAGCGAAAGTGTCGGGTTATCTCACCCCGTCATAGCGATATGACAAACCGCCATATTCCATATTGTGGTAATCCAGAGCAGTTTTTATTACAATACGATCCCATTTTTCCAGCAGCTTAGCTATTCACTATGTATCGATACGATAACTACGATCACCAAATGCTGGCTGATCGAGTCGCACAGTTCCGGGACCAAACACAGCGCTATCTGGCCGGTAAATTGAGCGAGGGCGAGTTCCTCCCCTTGCGCCTGCAAAATGGCCTTTATGTTCAGCGCCTGGCCCCCATGCTTCGCATTGCCGTGCCTTATGGCATGTTATCTTCGCGACAGATGCGAAAACTGGCATTTATCGCCGATCACTACGATAAAGGTTATTCGCACCTGACCACCCGTCAGAACGTCCAGTTCAACTGGCCGGAACTGGGTGAAGTGCCCGACATTCTTGCCCACCTGGCAGAAGTGGAAATGCATGCCATCCAGACCAGCGGCAACTGCATACGCAACACCACCACAGATCAGTACGCCGGAGTATCGGCAGATGAGCTGGATGATGCACGTCCGTATTGCGAACTGATTCGTCAGTGGTCAACATTCCACCCTGAGTTCGCCTACCTGCCCCGCAAATTCAAAATAGCGGTTTGCGGCACTCGTCGCGACCAGGCGGCCACTCAGGTTCACGACATTGGTATCTATATTGTCAAAAACGATGCCGGCGAACTGGGTTTTCGTATTCTTGTTGGCGGTGGCCTGGGCAGAACGCCTGTCATTGGCAGTGAAATTTGTGAATTCCTGCCCAAGAAGCACCTGCTGACTTACCTTGACGCCATTTTGCGCGTTTATAACCGCGAAGGTCGTCGGGACAACAAATTTAAAGCCCGTATCAAGATCCTGGTACGTGAAACCGGCATCGACACTTTCCGCGAAAAAGTCGAAAAAGAGTGGCAGGTTCTCAAGGACGGTCCGCTGACCCTGACGGATGATGAAATTGATCGCATGCGCGGTTTTTTCCATGACCCGGATTACCGTGATCTGCCAGCACAGAGCGAAGCCTTGCAGAGCGCCTTGAGCAAGGACGTCATGTTTTCAGCCTGGTATGAACAGAACGTAGCCGCACACAAACGATCCGGCTACGCCATTGTCACCATCTGTGTGAAGCAGACAGGTTCCCCTCCCGGTGACCTGGACACAGCACAGATGAACTTTGTCGCGGATCTGGCAGATGAATACAGTTTTGGTGAAATGCGCATAACGCACAACCAGAACCTGGTACTGGCCGATGTCGAGCAGGACCGCCTGTTTGAACTGTGGCAGGCACTGAAAACATTTGACCTGCAAGCCGATAACCTGGGCTTGCTCAGCGATATCATCTGCTGCCCAGGCGGCGACTTCTGCGCCCTGGCCAATGCCAAGTCAATCCCGATTGCTGAGGCGATTCAGCGTCGCTTTACCCATGCGGAATTACGGGAAATAGGCGAAATTTCACTGAATATCTCCGGCTGTATGAATGCCTGTGGCCACCACCATGTTGGCAATATTGGTATTCTGGGTGTCGACAAAAAAGGCGAAGAGTTCTATCAGGTCACACTGGGCGGCTCAGCCAGCAATCACACAGCGCTGGGTAAAGTGGTCGGCCGTGCCTTTTCCCAGGAAGAAATTCCTGAGGTTGTAGAGAAAATTGTTACGGTCTACAAACGTCATCGAGAATCAGGCGAGAACTTTCTGTCGACTTATGAACGTATCGGCATGGACCCATTCAAAACCGAGCTCTACGGCGAAAAACCCGCCGTCAGACACTGATTTAGCAGGAAGTTATCTATGTCGACCTATCAATTGCCCAAGCAACTGATCGCCAATTGCGAATTAGCCGATAATGACTGGCTGTGGCTTGGTGAAGACGCTGAAGCTGCGGACCTGCAAGCAATCGACGGTGCACAGCACGTCATCGCCCCTGTCGCTCTCTGGCTGTCCGCTCAGGATCAGGTAGCAGCACGCCAGGGGCATTGCATCCCCTGGCTGGGTTCAGCCGATCTGGCGGCTCAGTTGGCGGAAAGTGTGGCAGATATCAATACCATTCCAATGATCGCCCTGTTCTTCCCGGTTTTCAGCGACGGCCGCAACTACAGCAACGCACGAGAACTGAGAACAACACTGGGATTCGATGGTGACATACTGGCTGCTGGTGATGTGCTGCGCGACCAGGTGTTTTACATGCATCGCTGCGGCATTAATGTTTTCGCCATGCGTGAAGACCAGGATCTGGACGACGCCCTGAAAGCCTTTGCTGACTTCCAGGACGGTTACCAGGTCAGCGTGGACAAACCTGTTCCGCTGTTCCGTCGACGCTAATACCGATCAACCCTGGGACCAGTCCAGTACGTAACGGCCCAGGGTTTCACCCTTCTGTATTTTCTGCAGGATATCCGGGATATCCGCTGGGCTGATGGTTTGGGTCAGTGCCGACAACCCGGACAATGTCCATTCGTTTGCCAGTTTGTCCCAGAGGGCCTGTTTGCCTGCCAGGGGAACATTGACTGAGTCCACACCAAGCAGATTCACGCCGCGTAAAATAAACGGAAACACCGTCGCCTGAGACATGGCAGGCCCTGCGACCAGCCCACAACAGGCTACGCTGCCGCCGTATTTTAACGACTTGACTACCTGAAATAGCGTATCCCCGCCCACGCAGTCGACAGCACCGGCCCAGACTTCTTTCAACATGGGCTTTTTCAGGCCTTCTCCGAGATGCTGACGAGATACGATTTCACTGGCTCCCAGCGCCGTCAGCATTGATTTTGCTGATTCGCTGCCGGACATGGCGTGCACCTCGAACCCCAGATCCGCCAACAGGTTTACCGCCACACTCCCTACACCACCACTGGCACCAGTCATTAGCACCGGCCCGTCTGAGGGCTGCAAACCGTTATGTAACAGTTTCTCGATGCACCAGGCGGCCGTTAGTCCCGCCGTCCCGATCGCCATGCTCTGCAGCGCTGTCAGTGATGCCGGTTTTCGTACCACCCAACTGGCAGGTACCTGGATAATCTCACCAAAACCGCCTGCCGTATTCATGCCCAGGTCATAACCGGTGACAATCACTTCATCACCCGCTTTACATGTCCCGCTGCTATCGCTTAACACCTTGCCAACCGCATCAATGCCTGGCGTATGAGGGAAAACACGCGTGACGCCGGGATTGCCCTGCGCAGACAGCGCATCTTTGTAATTCACCGAGCTGTGAGAGACATCAATAAGCACTTCACCATCGGGTAAATCGCTTAATTGCCGGGTTTCGAAATTCAGCTGATAACGTTTCTTTTCGCTGGCCGTGTCGGTCTCTTCACTGACGACCCAGGCCTTAAAGTGCTCAGTTGACGACATTGTTTCCCCCAGGAGCCTCTGATGTGTTTTCGCAGCTTTTTGCGTATCGCTTTATGTGATATGTCGGTTCGACAGGCGCTGCCACCAGGTCATGACTGACTTGTCCAGCACTCGCTGCAATACACCACCGATTTTTTCGCCCAGCGGCTGCTTGATTTCATAGACCACTTCGTAAACATCAGAGGTTTCACAAGCCTGGACAATATAGTCATCACTGGTCATTACCTGGTCGACCAATTGACGCTCGTAGGCCTGAACGCCCACCCAGGTTTCACCCGTAGCGACTTTCTCTATGTCGACAACCGGCCGGTGACGCTTCACCCAGTCCTTGAACAGCTCATGCATTTCCTGAATGTCCTGCTGAACCTTGTCACGCCCTTTTTCGGTAATTTCAGTAAAGGGCGTCAGAGTGCGCTTATACTCACCTGCCGTGATCATCTCAAAGTCGACGTCATTTTTCTTCAGCAGACGGTGGATATTGGGCATCTGCATCAGTACACCGATTGAGCCCAGCACAGCAAAGGGCGCCGCCAATATTTTCTCGGCCACACAGGCCATCATGTAACCACCACTGGCAGCAACTTTATCCACACAAACCACCAGGGGAATCTGTTTTTGCCGCACGCGCAATAACTGTGAGGCGGCCAGCCCGTAGCCGTGCACCATGCCACCCGGGCTCTCCAGGCGAACCACGACTTCGTCGGACTTGTCAGCCATGGTCAGTACAGTGGTGATTTCTTCACGCAGTGACTCAACACCATTGGCAGCCATGTCACCATCGAAATTAAGTACATAAACACGACGACGGCGGTCTTCTGATGCTTTCTCACCCGCACCCTGCCGTTTCTTTTCTTTGTCCTTATCGCGCTTTTTTTCCTGCTTCAGCAGCTTTTTAAACAGAGGTTTATCGAGTAACTCTCGCTGCAGTTCTCGCTTTTGCGAATCCAGTTCCTTATTCAGATTGGTAACGGAAATACTGCCCCTGTGCTGTTGTCGCCGGGTACTCTTGCTGGCTGCTACCAAGAGATTAAGAATAACGATAACCACCAGCACTACGGTGATGGACTTGGCCAGGAACAATCCGTACTCACTTAGAAATTCCAATCAACTGTCTCCTTTTTCTTGACGTTCTTGTTTATTCAATTGGGTTTGACGATACCCTGCAATCAGTCTTCCAGCAATACTGATCTCAGGATTAGGCACAAAAGGCAGATCATCGATATCGAACCAGACGGCATCTTCAATTTCGTCCTCGTCAGCATCAATTTCACCACTTTCGTAGTCAGCATAAAAACCAAACATCAACTGCGACGGGAATGGCCAGGGCTGGCTGCCCAGGTAACGCAGGTTACCGATCTTGATACCCACCTCTTCCATGACCTCTCGATGCACGGCATCTTCGGCACTTTCACCGGCTTCGATAAAACCGGCCAGGCAACTATAGAAAGCCTTGCCGTGACGGTGATGGCTGGCCAACAGTACTTCCCTGCCGCGGGTTATTAGAACAATAATGCAAGGGTTAATGCGTGGATAAACGTGGTGTTGACAGCTTGAGCAGCTTAGCACCAACTGTTCTGTGGCAGGCTGCATCGGGGCAGCACAACGCCCGCAATAACGATGGTCATTGAACCACTGTGCGACCTGTCCGGCACGTCCAAGCGGCGCAAAACTGTCGAAGCTGCCCGTCATCAGGATATCGCGCATCGGCATGGGTTCCATATGGCCGGGCAGCTCTGCACCTTCCTCTAGCAAAGTGATTTCACAGCCGGGCTGTTTTACTGACAAAGCCGGTAACTGAAGTCGGGTCAGGCTCTGGAAGCGTTCCAGCTCTTTTGTGGCATGCCCGGACAGCCATTGCGCTGGCTCTGAGCCAGTAACAATGCATTCTCGTCCGCGAAACAGGTATTGAATGACAGACACGGTGTTATCGTGCGGGGGAGTCAGTTGCGGTGTCATTAAACCAGACACATTGACCACTGTCTTTCTGGATTCTGGCCAGCAACCTCTCATGTGCCGACAGCTCTTCAGCGCTGGCCGGAGGCACCGTGAGATTCATCCCGGCCCGGTCAATCCTGGTTCCCACATGTGCCTTCTCGTCCCTGGGACCGGACTCATTGCCGTCAGCCAGTACCAGATTGGTCTGGCCACCGGTAAGCAGCAGGTAAACGTCAGCCAGGATTTCCGCATCCAGCAACGCACCGTGTAAATCTCGCTGGGAATTATCAACACCATAGCGTTTGCACAAAGCGTCCAGACTACTGCGTTGACCGGGGTGCTTTTTCCGGGCGATGGCCAGGGTGTCAGTAATTTTGCAGTAATCAGCCATGCGGCCATAACTGCTGCCCATCCGGTCGAGTTCAGCATCAAGGAAGGCAACGTCAAAGGCGGCGTTGTGAATCAACAGCTCAGAGCCTTCCACAAATGCCAGAAATTCATCAACAATCTGAGGAAACAACGGCTTATCAGCCAAATAAGCATCAGTGATACCGTGCACTTCCAGTGCACCCTCTTCCACTTCCCGTTCCGGATTGATGTATTGGTGGTAATGTCGTCCGGTCAGCCGGCGGCGATCCAGCTCTACGCAGCCAATCTCGATGATGCGGTTGCCCTGTGCGACATCGAGACCGGTGGTCTCGGTGTCCAGTACTACCTGTCTCATGCGTTTTCCTTTCCCTTTTCAAGAGCTCAAGAAGCTCTGATGTTCCGTGTTTTATTATGCACTATTTGAAATAGCAGATTCAGCAGTTGCCTGCTTCACAGCCTCAGTTCGTCAATGCCCAGATTGGCCAGTTCATCAGCTTTTTCATTACCCGGGTCACCACTGTGCCCTTTCACCCATTGCCACTCTATATCATGCTGGGCAACCAGAGCGTCAAGCTCCTGCCAAAGCGCTACATTCAGCACCGGTTTCTTCGCGGCAGTTTTCCAGCCTCTTTTTTTCCAGTTGGCAATCCACTCATTAATACCATTTAGCACGTATTTTGAGTCGCTGAAGATACGAACCTGGCAACCTGGGCGGTTGAGTGATTCAAGTGCTTTTATAACAGCTGTCAATTCCATCCGGTTGTTGGTGGTATTGGCCTCACCACCATGGAGTGTTTTTTCCTTACCCTTGTAACGGAGCAAAACACCCCATCCACCTGGCCCCGGGTTTCCCCGACAGGCCCCGTCGGTATAAATCTCTACAACGTCGCTCAATATCGTTTCCTGTTTCTTGTATGCCTGTCAGACAGTTATTTAATGACGGCGCGGGGGCAATTCAATCACATCCGCAGAATGCCGACGCCCCGGCTCTTCCACCCGGGAGGCAACCCGACCGGTATCAGCCAGCGGCCGACCCATAACGCCAGCTGTTAATGGCTTACTCCAGTGTGGCTTGGCCGGAATCAGCGGCACCCGCTGTTTAATCGCGGTCATCATATAGAATCCGCCCGTCGGGTTACCCCAGCGCCCCAGCCAACGCTCAATATCCGGAGCATAAGCCAGCAAACCGGTATGTTTAAACGGCGGTAAGTAACCACCATGTTCAAGCCGCTCAACTTGAAAATCCAGCAGGCTCAACCAGTCATCCAGACGTGACTTGGCAATAAAGCGGGCATTCCAGGGCGGTTGACGGCGCAAACGCAGAACTTTCGACAACCCCCAAAGGCTGAGCGGGTTAAAACCCATTATGATCATTCTCCCGCCAGGTCGTAATACCCGGCTTGCCTCGCGCACCAGGCGGTGACTGTCAGCTGTAAAATCCAGGGCATGATGAAGGAGAACGGCATCCATACTGTCACTGGCCAGAGGCAGGGACTCGATATCCGCGACTGTGTGCTTGACGTCACTTCGCCAGGCAGGCGCAAATGTAAAACAATGCCCTGCGACTCCGTCACCCAGCATATTGACGCCCGGGCTGTAACTGAGCTGCAGCACATGATAGCCAAAAATACTATCCAGCACCGGTTCAAGCAAGCGACGCTGCGAATCCAGGATGGCCTCACCCAGGGGCGAATTAAGCCAATCTGTTAACTGCGACTCCAGTGAATTGAGATCCAGAGATCGTACTGCTGTACTGGCTGAATAATTCCACATAAGGATGGCCTCCTGGACCGATTCTATCACTGCCGGACTCACCGACCAATGTTGTTTCTGTTAACATCGTAACAATGTACTGGATGTACCAGGAGATAACGTATGAACAACGCAATCCATCCCATTCCCGCATTTACAGACAATTATATCTGGGCTATCCGATGCGGTAACCAGTGTCTGGTCGTTGACCCGGGTGACGCAACGCCAGTGCTCTCGTATCTTGAGCAGACGCAGGTAAAACTGGCCGGAATACTGATTACACACCACCATGCAGATCATACCGGCGGGTTGAACACATTGCAGAACACGTTCCCTGGTTGTCCAGTCTATGGTCCGCAAGGCAATCATATAAAAGGTATTACGATCGCACTGGGCGATGGGGATCAGCTTGAACCTTTACCTGGTCTGACCTTTAAAGTGCTGACCGTACCGGGTCATACGCTGGATCATATCGCTTTCTTTGCCAGTGAAGGGCTAAACGGCCACCCCCTGCTGTTTTGTGGGGACACCCTTTTTGCTGGCGGCTGTGGCCGGATCTTTGAGGGTGACCCCGGCATGATGTACACTTCGCTCTCCCGATTGACTGAGCTGCCCGATCAGACACAGGTTTACTGTGCACATGAGTACACAATGGCTAATCTGGGTTTTGCTGCCAAAGCTGATCCGGATAACAGCGCGCTGTTTACCAGAATCAAAACCGAGCAGAGCAAGCGAGAGAAGAACGAACCGACATTACCGTCCACAATCGGAATAGAATTGCGAACCAATCCGTTCTTGCGTTGTCACAATACAGAAGTGGCAACTCAGGTTGCCCAACACTGGAACAAGGACGTTGCCTCCTCTGCGACAGAAATCTTCGCTGATCTGCGACGATGGAAAGATAACGCCTGATGATGCAGTGTCCGTGATATCCGAGACGAGATCAGAAGTACACAATGACAGATAAAAAAAATCGCCTGCGGCGTCGTGCACTACCTGTTATGATTGCCACGCTGTTTCTGCATGCCTGTACAACACTTGAGCAGCAGCCAGCAGAAACTGGGCAGACCGCCACGACAAGCAGTGAAAGTACCGGCAATCGAATCAGACGCCAGCGCACCGAGTCGCTGAGCCGACCGGCCCAAACTCCCACCGAATCAACGATAGAACTCAGTGACGAAGAAATCGCTTTCCAGCAAAGTGTCTGGTACCGCATCAGTGAAGGCCTGACCTTCTATCATCAGTATTACAACGATCAGATCCAGGATGAAATCGACTGGTTCGAAGGCCACCCGCAACTGATGGAACAGGTCAGTGAGCGCGCAGCTCCTTTCATCTATGAAATCGTCAATGAAATTGAAAAGCGCGGCCTGCCGATGGAACTGGCACTATTGCCCGTCATCGAAAGTGCATATCGCCCTGAAGCCAAATCCCATGTCAATGCTGCCGGTTTATGGCAATTCATGGGTGCAACAGCACGGGGCCTGGGACTGAAACGTGACTGGTGGTATGACGGCCGTCATGACCCCATCGCTTCAACCAGTGCCGCACTGGATTATCTGGAAGCGTTACACCAGCAGTTCAATGAAGACTGGTTACTGGCCCTGGCGGCCTATAATGCTGGCCAGGGCACCATTTCCAGGGCCATCCGTCGCAATGAGAACCAGGGTAAAGCCACTGATTTCTGGTCACTGCGCATTCCTGGTGAAACCCAACAGCACGTTCCTCGTCTGCTGGCGCTGTCTTACCTGATGGCTGACCCGCTGGGCAATGAGATCAAAATAGCCATGACGCCGGATGAGCCAGCCATTGCCCGCGTCGATGCCGGCGGACAAATTGACCTGACCTTGGCAGCCGAACTTGCTGGCATTGACACAGACACGCTATATGCCCTGAATCCGGGATATTTGCAGTGGGCGACCAGCCCTTTGGGACCACACTGGATCAACCTGCCAGTTGATCAGGCAGACCTGTTTGAATCCGCACTGGCTGAACTAGGCGACCAGCGTACAACCTGGGAACGTTATACTATTCAGCCGGGCGATACGCTGGGCAATATCGCTCAACAATTCCGTACCCAGGTCTCAGTTCTGCAACAAACCAACAATCTCAACGGCAGCATGATCCGAGCTGGCGACACCTTGTTAATTCCACGGGCTTATCGGGCGGGTGACCCGATGCCAACAGCGTTAGCTGGCATGACGGAGCAACAACAGGATCGTCGCTACACTGTTCAGTCGGGCGACACGCTTTGGCGTATATCCCGTCAGTTCCGGGTGAGTGTTGATGATTTGATGAGCTGGAACCAGCTGCAAAGTGACGACGTGATTCGGCCCGGCCAGCAAATCCTGATTCGTTCACAGGTACTGACTGCCACCATCAGTGGCGAGCCGGAATCCAGCACCTTGCAATACCGTGTTCGCCCTGGTGACTCTTTGAGTCGCATTGCCAGCGAACACAATGTGTCTGTCAGGGAGCTGGTTCTTTGGAACAGCATCAGCGAACGCAGCACGATTTATCCGGGGCAGGAGCTGCAGATTCAGCGTAATCATTAAACGCTTGTGGCGGTCAGGTCATCATAGAACTGTTGACAGACGACCACAGCACATTGCCTGTCGGGGAGTGGTCAGGGCATCACCCCACATGCCACAGCCGACCACTGCCTAACGCCCTTCACCCGGCAGCCGAAAACTCGCCTGACGGCTCAAACAGTTCGGCTGCGTTTTCGGGTGAAGGGCGCTAGGCAAAGCGTGGTCTGACTGGCTGTGGCATGTGGGGTGATGCCCTTCCCTTGTGCTGTGTTCGGCTTTTGAAGGGGTGGCTGTGTTTTCGGTAGCCGTTGGACCGTGTTTTGTTTGCACTAAAAAAGCGCCAGGTGTTTAGACGCTGGCGCTTTTTTCGTTTTTCGGTGCAAAGCCAGAGTGGATTAGCTGGCTCTGATTGATGACTAAGGGTGTTAGACGTGGAGCAGTACGACCGGGAAGTCGGTCTTGGTTAACAGGTGTTGAGTGACTCCGCCGAACAGAAGCTGGCGGGTTCTGCCACGGGAATAGGCCCCGCATAGCATAATATCGGCTTTCTCAGCTTTGGCTGTTGAAACCAGCAATTCAGCTGTCTTCTTGCCCGTAATTCGTTTCAGGCGTGATTTAACCCCGTATGCTTTCAGAAAATCCATCATTTCCTTGGCCGAAGGTCCTTCTTGATGATCTTTTCCTTCGGAGATAAAGACAACATCATCGGCTTCCTGCAACACTGGCACCATAGCGCGAGTTAAGAGGCATTCCGCCCGACCATTGTTCCAGGCAATAGCAATACGCTTCATCTTCGGTTTGATTTTCTTCTGCGGCAGCACCATCACTGGCGTTGCCGTATGCAGCAGCGCAGACATCATGATGATTGCCGCTTTGTTATTGCCTTTTGCCTTGGGGCGGGACACAACCAGCATGTCATTCACCGGTCCGATCAGCGGGATCAGCTTTTCCGGTGAACCGGATTTATCTTTGAAAATAGCATGAGGAGAGTTCGCAGTACCATGCTTGCTGGAGACCTTGTATTCATAGCTTTCCGCCATCGACTCAAACAGTTTGCGAGCTGATTCCGCCGCCGCCTTGGCTTCCACTTCCGTAATGTCAGGCCATGCATCGGGTTGAAGGTTTTGTAGATCCAGAGCTTTGGTTACACGGCGGTTAGGAACAATATGATAACCGTTGATATCGGCGTTAAGCGTTTGGGCCAGGCTGAACGCAACATCCAGGGCAATGACACATTCCGGGCGATCAGCAACAGGAATTCCTATAGAACGCATGGTTTTTCCTTGATTTTATGTTGTAAGTAAATTGTTTCTATCCACAGATATACAGTAGTAATCCATGTATCAATCCTAACGTGGTTTTCAACAATAGTGAATATCCATCTTAGCGAACACCTGAAGCATTCCACTGAATCATTGACATGGCGCAACAGGATGCTTATCTGGAGCACAAAGAACGATGAATCGTTTGAATTTGCCGACCAACTGTATTCAAACACCTCGATCTTGGCTACAATCGGGCCTTCGCTATAAGCGGAATGGCTCCAGAAGCTGGCAAAATGGCTGGCGGAGTCAGTAACCATCCGTGTGTATAACTGATAAATAAAAAGAGTCGTCATGAGCAAATCCTTGGGCGCAGCCGCGCTATCTAACTTCCTGGGTAATTCACCCTCCTGGTATAAGCAGACGATTATCGCCTTCCTTGTACTGAATCCAATCCTCCTGATGATAGCCGGTCCTTTCGTAACGGGCTGGGTATTGATCCTGGAATTCATTTTCACACTGGCAATGGCATTGAAATGCTACCCGCTGCAACCCGGTGGTCTGCTGGCCATCGAGGCCATCGCACTAGGCATGTCATCGACTGAGTCAGTCCTTCATGAGGTTGAAGCCAACCTCGAAGTGATCCTGCTGCTGATGTTCATGGTAGCCGGTATCTATTTCATGAAAAACCTGCTGCTGTTTGTCTTCACCAAAGTACTGGTACGGGTAAAGTCCAAGCTGGTGCTGTCATTACTGTTCTGCTCACTTGCAGCAGTCCTGTCAGCCTTCCTTGATGCGCTGACCGTAACAGCGGTTCTGATTGGTGTGGCCGTTGGTTTTTACTCGGTGTATCACAAGGTCGTTTCAGGCAAACCAACTGACTCTGACCATGACAGCAGTGATGACAACAGCATCTCTGATGCCAGCAACCGTGAAAACCTCGAACAATTCCGCGCCTTTCTGCGCAGCCTGATGATGCACAGTGTTGTCGGTACAGCACTGGGTGGCGTCATGACTACGGTTGGTGAACCGCAAAACCTGCTGATTGCCGGGATCATGGAATGGGAGTTCATTGAGTTCTTCCAGAACATGTCGCACGTTACAATCCCAACATTTTTCACAGGCCTGGCGACACTGATCATCGTGGAGAAGTTCAAGATCCTTGGTCACGGTGCCGAAATGCCTGAAGCTGTCCGCGACATTCTGGTCAAGTTCGATCAGGAGAGCTCAGAGAAACGTTCACGCAGAGAAGTCGCTTCTTTAGTCGTGCAGGCTATTGTAGCAATCTTCCTGGTAATCGCGCTTGCTCTGCATCTGGCAGCGCCTGGGTTGATTGGCCTGGCGATTATCGTGCTGCAGACAGCACTCAACGGCATTACAGAAGAACATCAACTGGGCCATGCATTCGAAGAGGCTCTGCCGTTCACTGCGCTGCTGGTAACTTTCTTCGCGATTGTCGCCGTGATCCATGAACAGCACCTGTTCAATCCTGTAATCGAATGGGTATTTACCTTTGAAGAGTCTGTACAGCCAGCTATTTTCTTCCTGGCTAACGGCCTGCTCTCTGCCATCTCTGACAACGTCTTTGTGGCAACGGTTTATATTGGCTCGGTCCAGGAACAGTTCATTAATGGTGCCTTTGATCGTGAGCATTTCGACCACCTGGCAGTCGCTATCAATACGGGTACTAACCTGCCTTCAGTGGCTACACCTAACGGCCAGGCGGCCTTCCTGTTCCTGCTGACTTCAGCCCTGGCACCACTCATCAGGCTGTCTTATGGACGCATGGTGATGCTGGCACTGCCTTACACCATAACGCTAACGATTGTTGGCTTCCTGTGTGTTTACCTGAGCGTTTGATGCCGTAACCAGGACGACAACAGGACAGGCAGTTTGTTTATTGCCTGACATCACAAAAAAGCGAACGTTAGCATTAGCGTTCGCTTTTTTTTATGCCATCATCATGTGTTGAATGATAGCCTGTCTGGGGTGTAATCCATTGTTACTGTGATTGACGTATTACTCAGGATGTCTGCAAGCAATCTGCCTGCAAGATTATGGATTAATGACCGTTATCGCATCAGGTCAAACGAAGAAGGAGATATGAATGAGCAATTCACCTGTCCAGGAAACGATTGATGATGTGTTCATTCACGGCATAAAACGTTTCTTCCGATTTGAAGCAACTGGCGGAGTTCTACTGATACTGGCTACCTTACTGGCCATGATTGTCGTTAATTCCCCGTTACAGCCATATTATGACGCACTGCTTGGCACTACACTGGAAATCCGTATTGGAGAATTCGAGCTGAGCAAAGCCATCCTGCTGTGGATCAATGATGGTTTGATGGCATTGTTTTTCTTTCATGTTGGCCTGGAATTAAAACGTGAAATGCTCAGCGGAGAGTTGTCAGACCCCAAAGCGATAATTCTGCCAGTGTGCGCTGCGATAGGCGGCATGGTCGTACCTGCCCTGGTCTACAGCGCCATTAACTGGGGTGATGCAGAAGCCATGAAAGGATGGGCGATCCCGGCTGCAACTGACATCGCTTTTGCGCTGGGTATTCTTGCCCTGCTTGGTAATCGGGTACCGGCATCCTTGAAAGTTTTTCTGATGACGCTTGCCATCATTGATGACCTGGGGGCAATCATCATTATTGCGGTTTTTTATACCTCCGACTTATCCCCTCTTTCGCTATGGTTTGCCGCTGCCACGTTGCTTCTGCTGTATGTACTTAACCGACGCGGCGTGACAGCAATACCAGCTTATGTGCTGCTAGGCATTGTACTATGGGTGTCAGTCTTGAAGTCAGGCGTTCACGCCACCCTGGCTGGCGTCCTGGTAGCCATGTTCATCCCCTACCGCACAGAGCCTGGCCAATCCAATACACAACTGGAGAGGCTGGAGCATGACCTTCATCCCGCAGTTGCCTTTGCGATCCTGCCATTGTTCGCCTTTGCCAATACGGGTATTTCATTCGATAGCGTTAGTTTCGCCTCGTTTATCCACCCCGTGCCAGCGGGAATCGCCATGGCATTATTTTTTGGCAAACAGATTGGTATTGTCGGCAGCTGCTGGCTAGCCATCCAGTTTGGCCGGGCACAATTACCGGAGAACTGTCGCTGGATTCATATTGTTGGCGTAGCCGGATTATGCGGCATTGGCTATACGATGAGTCTGTTCATCAGCTCGCTAGCTTTCCAGCAAGGTGGCAGTACGATTGGTGTCGATGACCGGCTTGGTATTCTCACCGGCTCTTTACTATCAGGTCTTGTGGGTTACCTGATACTAAGAATGGCCAGCAACAAAGAAGAAAACAGTGATGAGCAGGCAGAAACTTAACGCTCTGCAACGCTAGCACTAAAAAAGGCGCCACCTGAATCCAGATGGCGCCTTTTTATTGTTTGATTGCTTCAGGCTTACGGTTAGCGACCTGATACTATCGTGAAATATCACCGTCTTGCTGCAGTTGAGCCAGCAATGCATCAAAAACATCACGACCACGGCTTTCCAGCAACATGCCTTCCAGTTGCTCCTGCTGTTCTTCAGACAGGTCTGACAAACTGCCCGGATGAACGGCAGCCAGTTCAATGATGCTATAGGAACCATTATTCAGACTAAAGCCCTCGCGGTTAACGTCACCGCCTTCTGCTTCAGTCATGGAGAACGCATTCTCGGCAATCTCTGTATTCATATCAAACTGGTTGCGCTGCACATTGAGGCGATCTTCCCACTCAGCCCCTTCCGCCGCGATGCGATCACTGACATCTTCACCCGCTTCCAGAGCTGCCAGAATTTCCTGGCCAATCTCCCGCGTGCGCTCTCTCTCCAGTTCAGTGCGCAATGATACGGCAATCTCATTGCGGACTTCGTCAAATGGTTGCACCTGTTCTGGCTGGTACTCATTTAAATGCACTACAACAGCCTGGGTATCACTGAGTTCGATAGAATCACTGTTCAGATCCTGATTCAGCACCTCATCAGAAAAGGCTGCATCAATAACATTCTGGTTTGAGGTCACAACTGAGCTGCCACCGTTGCGCCCAAATGTTTCACTGACCTGCACTTCCATGCCCAGTTCATCACTGATGCTTTGCAGATCAAATGTTTCAAATGCCAGATTGGCCAGGGTCTCCAGTCTTGAAAAATACACGTTATCCACTTCGGCTTGCTTGAGGTCACGCTCAATACGTTCTGCCGCAGACTCAAACGTCGGTACATCAGCCGCGTCCAGTTCCGTTAACTTAATCAGGTGAACACCGAATTCACTGACCACAGGATCTGACACCTGCCCTACTTCCATCGATGTCAGAGCCGACTCAACTGCGTCGGGGAACACGGTGCCATCGGTATAACCAATATCACCGCCGGCTTCGCCTGACGCGGTATCTACTGAAACTTCGGCAGCCAGATCTTCAAAAGCCTCACCGGCATCAATTCTGTCTTTTACTTGCTGCGCCGCAGCGACTGCAGCATCTTCACCTTCTGACACATCAAACAGTATGTGAGAAACGCGTTTCTCAATGTCGGCTTCTGCCTCACCCACTTCCTCTTCATACTGAGCGCGGATTTGCGCTTCATCAATTTCGATTTCCTCGAAAATGGCATCCTTGTCCAGCAACACATAATTGACTGTCACTTGCTCAGGAACAGTAAACATGGCCTGGTTTTCATCGTAATAGGCGCGCAGGTCTTCTTCACTGATTTCTTCGCCGACGGTACGTGTACCCAGAGGAATGGTGAGATAACGGAAATCACGTGTCTGCGTTTGCAGCGCCGCTATGCGCTCAAGATCAGACTCGGTTACAAAGTCGCTGGCAGCATAGGCATTAGCCAGTTGACCAAGCACCATACGATCCGCCAGTGCTTCACGGTAGCCTTGCGGAGTAAATCCCTGCGACGCCATGGTTCGGCGAGCGAGGTCATTATCAAACTGGCCATTAATCTGGAATTGTGGGTTACGGATAATTTCCCGGTCGATGGAATCGGCAGAGATCACCATTCCGGAATCCTGGGCAGCCTGCATCAGCAGTTTGTCTTCGATCAGCTGGTTTAAAGCCACTTCACGAATCAATTCTTCGTCAATGGAACCCAGGTCGGATCCGATGGATGCCATGACATTCTGAATGCCTACTGACAATTCCTGTTCAGTGATTTCTTCGCCGTTGACACTGGCGACTTCATTACCTTGCAGGAAACCGCCGACAATCGATTCGGCGCCAAACAGGGCAAATACACCGATAATGAAACCGATGATGACTTTGGCAATAACTCCTTGTGAGTTATCTCTGATGGTTTGCAGCATAACACGACCTGGATAGATGGACTTGGAGCTGGATTATAAACTGAAAGGGCGCATCAATGGATGCGCCCTCACCGGCTATTGCATTGCCTGATTGCTTTTTACCGCGTGCTTACCTTCCGGGTAGCATCGCCGTATTGAATCCGGCACTGCAATGTGAACTCAATCAGGAATTCACGGCGTCTTTCAGTGCTTTACCTGGCTTGAAGTTTGGCACTTTAGCCGCGGCGATCTGAATGGCAGCACCGGTTTGCGGATTACGACCTGTGCGTGCAGCGCGCTCTTTAACACCGAATGTACCAAAGCCAACCAGAACTACTGGTTCACTTTTCTGCAAAGACTCAGTTACAGAGTCAATCACGGCGTCAACGGCACGAGCAGCGGCTGCTTTAGGCAGGTCCGCACTTGCTGCAACAGCTTCGATCAGTTCTGATTTATTCACGTTATCCCCTTGTTATTGTTTACCTGTTAATGACTTTTCCTGCGAAAGGGCTCAGGTATGGTTTGCTTCCTACCATACATCGTCCGATCACCTGCAGCCTGTAAAGTGTAATACTCGTTTTTGTTCCCGCATCGACTTAGGCTGCTATCCGATCGGAATCCACGTTTGATGCGGCCTCAGAACCGCATTCAACCGCCACTTTATACCAAGTGCCTGAAAGAGGTGTCAATACAAATGACGCCGCTTTCAGTGCGTACTGACGGTATTCTCATCACTATTGCTGTCACGTTCATTCAAAACCGGGTCATTTCCGGTTTTGGGAACCGGCATCTGCTCCAGAGCCAGTTCCAGCACTTCATCAATCCATTTAACCGGATGGATATCCAGTTCCGCCTTGATGTTGTCGGGTATCTCTTTCAAATCCCGCTCGTTTTCCGCTGGAATGATCACGGTTTTGATGTTGCCCCGGTGTGCAGCAAGCAGTTTTTCCTTCAACCCACCAATACGCAACACCTGGCCTCGCAACGTGATCTCGCCTGTCATGGCAACATCCGCACGAACCGGAATACCCGTCAGCACTGACACCATAGCGGTACACATGCCAACACCCGCACTGGGGCCATCTTTTGGTGTTGCCCCTTCAGGAACGTGAATATGCAGATCGACCTTCTCTTGAAAGTCCGGATCAATCCCCAGCAACGCTGAACGGCTTCTGACGACCGTCAGAGCAGCCTGGATGGATTCCTGCATCACATCACCGAGAGAGCCGGTTTTAACGATCTTGCCCTTGCCAGGCATTGATACGCCTTCAATCGTCAGCAGTTCACCGCCAACTTGAGTCCAGGCCAGGCCGTTAACCTGCCCTACCCGGTTATCTTCCTCTGCCTGACCGTAGTCAAACTTGCGGACACCGGAATATTCCTCAAGCAAATCTGGGGTCAGCGTCACAGAAATGACTGCTGCGGCTTTCTTGCCTTTTGCCTTGCCGGATGATTTCTCACTTTCCGCATCCTCTTCCAGCGCGGCCTTTTTCACCACTTTACGGCAAAGTTTGGCGATTTCACGCTCCAGACCTCGTACACCGGCCTCCCGGGTATAGTAGCGAATCAGATCGCGAATGGTCTCTTCCGGCACGGTCAGCTCATCTTTCTTAAGGCCATTCGCTTTCAACTGTTTGGGCAACAGATAGCGCGTAGCAATACTGATTTTCTCGGCTTCGGTATAGCCAGGCAACCGTATGATTTCCATACGATCCAGCAGCGGTCCCGGAATATTCATGGTATTGGAGGTACAGACAAACATCACTTCCGAGAGATCGAAATCGACTTCCAGGTAATGATCGTTAAATGCTTTATTCTGTTCAGGGTCCAGGACTTCCAGCAATGCGGAGGCTGGATCACCCCGATGGTCCATGCCCATCTTGTCGATTTCGTCCAGCAGGAACAGCGGGTTGCGCACACCGACTTTGGACAGCTTCTGCAACAGTTTGCCAGGCAGTGAGCCAATATAGGTACGACGGTGACCACGAATCTCTGCTTCGTCACGAACACCACCCAGGGCCATGCGCACGTATTTACGGTTGGTTGAGCGGGCAATGGACTCGCCCAGCGAGGTCTTGCCCACGCCGGGAGGCCCAACCAGGCAGAGTATGGGGCCTTTCAGCTTGCGCACACGCTTTTGCACGGCCAGGTACTCAAGGATGCGCTCTTTGACCTCTTCAAGGCCAAAATGGTCAGCATTGAGAATGTCTTCGGCCTTACTCAGGTCCAGGCTGATCTTGCTGCGCTTTTTCCAGGGCACACTGGTCATCCATTCAAGATACGTCCTGACCACCGATGCTTCAGAAGACATGGGTGACATCATTTTGAGTTTGTTCCACTCAGCCACGGCCTTGTCTTTGGCATCTTTAGGCATGCCGGATTTTTCGATTTTGTTCTTGAGCTCTTCAGATTCGTTCGGACCATCTTCCAGCTCACCCATTTCTTTCTGAATAGCCTTCATCTGCTCATTCAGATAGTACTCGCGCTGGCTTTTTTCCATCTGCTTTTTAACACGGCCACGGATGCGCTTTTCAACCTGGAAGAGATCAATTTCCCCTTCAATCAGACCCATCAGGTGCTCGATACGGGGCTGCAGGTTTACCAGTTCCAGCAGATTCTGCTTTTCCTGGAGCTGCAGGGACATGTGAGAAGCGATGGTATCGACCATGCGACCGGGCTCATCAATACCGGAAATGGAGCTCATGACTTCCGGCGGAATCTTACGGCTGAGTTGCACATACTGGTCAAACTGTGACATCAGTGACCGGACCAGCAACTCATCTTTGTTCTCTTCAACCACTTCGGCCTGCAACGGTGAAATCTGGGTCTGAAAATAATCATCTTCCAGTTCTACCGTGCGAATCCGGGCGCGTGTAACGCCCTCAACCAGCACTTTAACAGTACCGTCAGGCAGACGAATCAGTTGCAAAATGGTTGCCACCGTACCGACCGTGAACAGGTCTTTGGCACTGGGATCATCATCGGCAGCATTCTTTTGGGCTACCAGCAGTACCTGCTTGTGACTGTGCATGGCAACTTCCAGCGCTTTGATGGAGCGTGGACGTCCGACAAACAGTGGCTGCACGATTTGTGGATAAACCACTACATCCCGTAACGGCAGTAATGGCAATGTCGTATTCACAGTAGTCGGGTTTTCAGCTTCTTCGCCCATAGTCTATCTCTTTGCTCAGTGATTTCCGTTAACTTTAATGTGCGGCCTGACAGCACTGATTTCAAGTAAAATTATTAAGAGAAGTGATTTCCTCACAGAATATTACGCAACGCGCTACCGATCAGACCATTCACACCGCTGTGAAATGTCTTTTTTGCCAAACGGGAGCGGATATATACAGGAAATGCCAAATTGGCGGCACCTGACATTTCAGGCGCCACCATCGCAGAGAGGAAAATCAGGACTGATCAGCAGCGCAATTTTGCTGGTCGGCTTCGAACATCAGAATAGGTTCAGATTCACCGTTAATCACTGAAGCATCAATCACCACTTTAGTCACGCCTTCCATGGAAGGAATACGATACATGCTATCGAGCAGAACGTTTTCCATGATGGAGCGCAGGCCACGGGCGCCTGTTTTGCGCTCACGCGCCTTGGTGGCCACTGCACGCAGGGCATCATCACGGAACTGGATCTCGACATCTTCCATTTCAAACAGCTTGATGTACTGTTTGACCAGCGAGTTTTTAGGCTCTTTCAGAATACGTACCAGGGCATCCAGATCGAGCTCTTCCAGCGTCGCAATCATTGGCAGACGGCCAACAAACTCCGGTATCAGACCAAACTTGACCAGATCTTCCGGCTCCACATCGCGGAACGCTTCTCCAGCCAGTTTGTCTTCATCTTTGCTGCGGACCTCGGCATTAAAGCCAATGCCGCCACGCTCTGAGCGATCGCGAATAATTTTGTCCAGGCCAGCAAAAGCACCGCCACAAATGAACAGGATGTTTGCCGTGTTGACCTGCAGGAATTCCTGTTGCGGGTGCTTGCGGCCACCCTGGGGGGGAACCGATGCCACCGTGCCTTCAATCAGTTTCAGCAGCGCCTGTTGCACGCCCTCACCCGATACATCACGAGTAATGGACGGATTATCAGACTTTCGGGAAATCTTGTCGATTTCGTCAATGTAGACAATACCAATCTGCGCCTTGTCGACGTCGTAATCACACTTCTGCAACAGCTTCTGAATGATATTTTCGACGTCCTCACCCACATAACCTGCTTCGGTCAGTGTGGTCGCATCAGCGATGGTGAATGGCACATCGAGCAATCTGGCCAGCGTCTCGGCCAGTAACGTTTTACCGGTACCGGTCGGACCAATCATCAGGATGTTGCTTTTACCGAGCTCGACCTCACCTTTCTTGCTCTCATAACCAAGGCGCTTGTAGTGGTTATAAACAGCCACTGACAAGACTTTCTTGGCCTGTTCCTGGCCAATGACATATTCATCCAAGGTATCTTTGATTTCCTGGGGAGACGGCAGTTTTCGGTCTTCGCCCGAGGATTCCTGCTCCTGGATTTCCTCGCGGATAATGTCGTTGCAAAGATCAACACATTCATCGCAAACAAACACTGAAGGGCCGGCGATCAGTTTCCTGACTTCGTGCTGGCTCTTGCCGCAAAACGAGCAATACAGCAGTTTGTCGTTATCGTCACCCTTATTGTAGCGATCATCAGACATGCATATACCTTCTATCTAACTGGCACCAGTTCGTGGGCTGGCTCTAGCGTGTGCTACTTAATTCTACCTATCGGCAGCAAGTTTGATTAACTTAGACTGCCCTTGATGATAGTACTTTGTCAATTAGACCGTAGCTCTGAGCTTCTTCTGCACTCATGAAACGATCACGCTCTGTATCTTCAGCAATCTCATCGAATGTACGACCGGTATGTTCAGCCATTATTTCATTCAACTGCTGACGAAGCTTCAGAATTTCTTTTGCCTGAATCTCAATGTCAGCTGCCTGCCCCTGTGCACCACCGCTTGGCTGGTGGATCATCATGCGGGAATTCGGCAAGGCAAAGCGCTTGCCCTTGGCTCCACCGGTCAGCAGAAACGCGCCCATGCTCGCCGCCTGGCCAATACACATGGTACTGACATCCGGTTTGATAAACTGCATGGTATCGTAAATAGACAGGCCAGCCGTGACTGAACCACCTGGTGAATTGATATACAGATGGATGTCCTTGTCGGGGTTTTCAGACTCCAGGAACAACAATTGGGCAACGATCAGATTGGCCATGTGGTCTTCGACCGGACCAACCAGAAAGATCACCCGTTCCTTCAGCAGTCTTGAGTAAATGTCATAAGCACGCTCACCGCGCGCATTCTGCTCTACTACCATCGGCACCAGATTGGCTTCTACCAATTGGCCCTTGCGCTCATCGTATGACATATCTGCCCCTGGCTTGACGCTTCCTGTCTTCAACAGCTCTCTAAATGAAAATCAGGGTGCGGATCACAGTTGAGCACCTGGCGCGGCGCCAACACACGAATCAACGCACCCTGAGGCGATTTTCTTACTTCTTGTCAGCATCCGCATTTTTTGCGGGAGCTTTCTTAGCAGCCGGTTTCTTGGCTGCTGGCTTCTTCTTAGTCTTGGACTTCTTGCTGTCAGTGTCTTCCTGCTTCGGCTGCGTCAACTCTTCGTAGCTGACCTTTTTCTCTTTTACAGCAGCCTCTTCCAGTACTTCGTCGAAGACCTGATCTTCCAGCACAGCAGACTCAATCGTTTCGAGTTGCTCTTTGTTGCCATAATACCAGTTAACGACTTCATCCGGTGTTTCGTATGTCTGGGCGATATCTTCAATCGTCTCACGAACACGTTCCGGATCAGCCTTCATGCTTTTCTGCTTGATCACTTCGCCCAGGATCAGGCCAAGCTTGACACGCTTGTCGGCCTGTTCACGGAACAGATCGTCAGGCAACATGCTCGGATCCAGGTTCTTGGCTCCAGCACCAAACTGTTGCAATGCCTGCTGACGCAGCACATTGATTTCAGCACCGATCAACGCTTCAGGCACATCGATATCATGTGTTTCCAGCAACTGGTCCATCAACTCTGTCTTCAGGCGGTTGCGGCTGGCTTTCTTCAGCTCGCGCTCCATATTCGCCTTCACTTCCTTGCGGAAATCCTCTTCACCACCTTCAGTCACACCAAAGGCCGCAAAGAACTCGTCGTTGAGCTCAGGCAATTTCGGTGCCGATACTGAGTTTACGGTGACATCGAAGACAACTGGCTTACCCGCCACGTCTTTGTTGTGGTATTCCTCAGGGAACTCAAGCTCCAGCTTCACTTCCGAACCCGTTTTCGCTTTCACCAAACCTTTTTCAAAGCCGGGAATCATACGATCCGAACCCAGTACCAGGTTGGTTCCTTTGGCGCTGCCGCCGTCAAACTCTTCTCCGTCGATAGTGCCGACAAAGTCGATGTTCAGCATGTCACCATTGCGTGCCATGCGCTTGACTTCTTCCCACTCCTGACGCTGCTCCTGCAGATTCGTGATCATCTTGTCGATGTCTTCATCTGTCACTTCAGCAACCAGCTTCTCAGCTTTGATCTTGCTGAAATCGGACAGTTCAACTGTCGGGTAGACTTCGAACGTCGCTACGAACTCCAGGTTCTTGCCTTCTTCAAGTGTTTTAGGCTCGATCTTGGGCTGACCGGCCGGTTTCACTTGCTCTTCGGAAAGTGCCTGGTAATAGCTGCGGCTCATGATTTCGCCAACAACTTCCTGACGAACGCCTGCACCAAAGCGGTTGCGAATCACCTTCATCGGTACTTTGCCCTTGCGGAAACCGTTGATTCGCACAGTTTTGGCTGCTTCGTTCAGACGAGCATTCACTGCGTTCTCTACTTCTGCGGCCGGGACCTCTACGGTCATTCGGCGCTCTAATCCTGTGGTGGTTTCAATCGAAACTTGCATGAAAAATCCTCGCAAACCGGATGCGTCCCACCGCACACGGTCAGTATCAACGGTTACTTACTAGCTAATTAATCTAATTTCCACTCTACTTTCAACAGGTTAAGCAGAAATCAGAGTTTTAAGAAGAGCGCGATTGTCCCATATCAACGCCCGTTGTTCAATAAATAATGGTGACAGACGATACAGCATCCTACAGGCAACCAGGTTGAACTGAGTACTTTGCATGACAGTCAGTGGATATTTTCACCTGATCCTGTGGTCTAATACTGGAACGCCATGATAATAACACTTCATCCTATGGTCGATTCGGGGGACACCATCATGATCAATCATCAGGGTTACAAAGGCAAAGCTTCAACTGGCTATGAATCTCAGAGCAGCCGCAGCAGTGATGGTAACACTGTGACCGAGCACCAGCGCAGTGATCGTCTGTTTCGCCAGCAAGGCATGTGGTTTTTTAAAACGCGCGAAGGTAAGGACGTGGGCCCTTTTCGGTATCGGGATGAAGCCGAGCTGATGCTGACCCGGTTTGTTCAGGAGGCAGCTGAAAAAGAGCAGGCACTGCTAGCCCGAGCCAAGCCGCACTTTCGAACCTGGGCGGGTATTGGCGGCCACCGTAGTTCCTGACGCCGACGCAGCAGACACTGAAGAGGACAAAGCTGCTATACCACTGACTGATTGCGTACATTTGATGGTACGGAACAGTCCCAGCATAATGCTGCCTGCCTGTCGCACAAAGTAATAGCTTCCTCTGGCTCCCAGCTGAGAGACCTTAAGATCGTCCGCTTTGCCCATTAACAAGGAACGGACAAATGCGGCGCCACCCTCTTCGCTGGTCTGCCAGAGCCTGACAGGTATCGACAGCGTATCAATGCTCCCCAGCCAATCACGCCAGGCCAGTTTGAGATCCTGATTCAGCCCTTTTTTACCGTGCAGCACGCCTTCAGCAGCATCGGTCAGCAACACATCGATAACACGGGGCTGTTGCAGAATCTTCCGGTCTGCACTGCCACACTCATCCTGCAAGCGCTGCAATCGTACTGACTGCGAACGCTGAGAGGTATCTCGTAAAGATATACCAAAGCGACACATACAACGGCTTAATGCTCTTGTAGCGCGCATTACCGGACCACCCCGGGTATTATCGACCGCTTGCGGAGAAATCAGGCTCAATGCCGTGACCTGGGTAGGCATCCGATGAGCTACCGCTGCGGCGTACCCAGCTCCGACACCCCGTGCCAGTAATGCAAAACGAGCAATCTGCAAGTGGGCCAACAAAGGTTTGAGGACAGGCACAATATCGTAATGCGATGATAGAGCCAGAAAGTCGCTTCGTCCCAGCCCCGGCCGGTCTATGGCCAGCAACCGCAACCCGCACTCCTTGGCCTGCTCGTGGAACAAAGCCGCCTCCAGCCGTGTGCCGCCAAGATCAGCGAAGTAGACAACCGGAAAACCCTTGGGATCTCCATATTCACCCCAGGACAGTGAATGGCCATTTGGCAGTTTTATTTGGCTAGGTGGCTTATGCATGTCAAGAATAATAGGTGGGAATTTTTCCCACGTCAATAAAAGTCGCAAAATAAATGTGGGATTTATTCCCACCTTCGTTATAATGGCAACATGAGTGAATCCCAGCACCCAGACAACCCTGGTCAGCCTTCTGGCATCCTGGTCACAGCGATTCGCAAGATCCTCAGGCCATTGGTGCGCCTGATGCTATCGAAGCAGATCACTTATCCGTTTTTGATTAACCATCTGAAGTCTCTCTATGTAGAAGTGGCTGACAGCGAGTTCAGCGTTCCCGGAAAAAGACAGTCTGACAGCCGGATCACCTTGCTGACCGGTGTTCACCGCAAAGATGTCAAACGTCTGCGTAGCGAAGACAGTGAACAACCTGTGATCGCTAAAACCTCCTCGCTGGGCGCCCAGGTTATTGCCTGGTGGATGGGTTCTCCACAGTACCGCAATGAAGACGGCAGCCCCCGAGCCTTACCGTTACGTGCTATCTCATCAAATCCGCAAGATAGTGATACCGCCTATTTCGAAGACCTGGTAACTGAAGTCTGCCGTCAGGATATTCGTCCCCGAGTGATACTGGACGAGTGGTTACGGCTGGGCATTGCACACCAGGACGATCAACAAAGGGTGGTGCTCAACACTGGCGCATTCACACCCGAGGAAGGCTTTGAAGAGAAAGTTTTCTTTTTCGGCAAGAATATCCAGGATCATATGGAGGCAGGCGCCCAAAACCTGCTCGGGATCAAACCGCCGCACTTTGATCGAAGTGTCTATTACGATCAGCTTTCGACTGAATCGATTGATGAGTTGCGCGAGTTGGCCAATGAAATCGGCATGCAGGCCCTGATCCGCATGAACACCCAGGCATTAGCGCTTCAGCAACGTGACGCCACGCACAACAAAGACGATTCCAAGGCGAAATATCGTATGAATTTCGGTATTTTCCATTACAATGACCGACATAACCAGAACGCTGGGGAAGAGCAGAATGGCTAGAGCCATCCTAATACGACGCCAATATCCATGGACGCTGATAGCGGCGATGTTCCTCTTTGTCTGCTCACTCGCACTGGCTGCCAGCACATTAGGCATTATCCGCCCCGCTGGCGGTGATGATCAGGGCAGTGGCATGGGCGGCACCGGTAAAAGTGGCCCCTTCAACGACAGTGGTTTTGGCGGTACTGGTGGCCCTTCACCCTTCCTTGGTGATAGCGGTGAAGAAAGAGAGCAGGAAGACTCCGATCTCAGCGATGAGACCATTGACCCCATGGGCAATGTCCCCGGCGCCTCCTGGATGCCAAGGGAAACTGAAACAGCCGAAATTCCTGAAGAAATGCAGCCTTTGATTGAACTGCAGCAGACGCCACTGGTTGACCCGCTGAAACAGCACAACCCAGAGAATGGCGACACACTGCACATTCTGGATCCGGCATCAGACAGTCACCTGCCGCTATACGAGCGCAAACAATTGCAGACGGCAGACTCTGGCGAGACACCTGTTGAAGACAGTACTCTGGAAATCCATCTGACCGTGCCTGATACCGACTCCCTGCCCCAGGCAGAAATCCAGCGTTATTCACTGGAACAACTGGCCCGCAGTGAAGCTGCACAGGATGCCACAAAGGAACAGGAACAAGCTGAAGCGGCTGATGATAGCAGGCGCCCTGCCACTGATGACGACTCGATCCCTGTCATTGATGCCATCAACCTGGCAAATGGAACAGACTCCTCAGATGAACGGGAGCAAACCCGCGAACAGCTGCCTGAGCGGATTCAACGGCCGGAATTGCCGCCGATGCAGCGTGTGCGCCCTGCTGTCAGCCGCCCAGCTGTAACTGCACCGCGACCTCAGCCGATGCGGATCTGAGCTTCTGCCGGCCTCCTGGTCGAGTTCATCTCAGTCGAGCTTCCTACCACTGAAAGCTCATCTGGATTCCCAGCCCACGATCCGGACTGTCATCTGTGAAACCATGAATGATATAAAACATCATTTGCAGTCGCTCGGTAGCGGATACAGACAGATAAGGCAGTAATTCATGGGTTTCCCCGGTAAGATCAGATACAGCCTGCCGATAGTCGTAAATCACTCCACCCTGCCAGTCACCGGCTATTGTCCGCCCCACGCCCAGTGAGGCTATCCAGGCATTACGAATATCCGGATAGACTGGCGAAGGCCGTCGGTACTTGTACCCCAACGTGCCAAACAAGGTATTCCCACGCACCACCTGGAAAGCATCCAACTGCACCCCCGCATCCAGCCGCCCTGTACCTAGCCCTCGCGAGTCATCAGCCGTCGGCAGCTTAATCTCAACCCCCAGATCCAGAAATGGCAGGTTTCGTCCCAGCGGTGGTAATTCGTAGGTAGCATTGAGAACGATATCACCCAGCCCACTGGCCTGGGCACGGGTACCGATCCCGCCCACACTGCCCAGATTCACGAGCACATTTGCTGGCCCACTGATTTCCAGTGCAGGCACAGTGGCTTTATATCGCCAGCTACCACGTTTCACCTCATGCGCCACAGGTAAATAGCGAATACGGGTATCGGTCTCTGCATACTCATCTCCGTATTTACCACGGCTGTAATAAGCGCCGATGGAAGTGGTATGAGTCACAGCAGGTGACATTTCATCAAATGTGGAAGGCTGTGCGCTGGCAAATTCAGCAACAGATAATGCCATGCCTGCCAGCATCAGAACGGTATTTGAGCCATGCATCCTTTTCGCCTGTATCGCGCTGGTGTCATTTTGCTTCGGGCAGTTTACAATATCCGACTTTAATACACATCCTGGACAGGTAGATATGAATCAGATCGGCCAATCCGAGAAACTTGCCAAAGTCTGTTATGACATTCGCGGGCCAGTACTGGAAGTTGCCAAACAGCTGGAAGAAGACGGAAACCGCATTCTCAAGCTCAATATTGGCAATCCGGCACCTTTTGGCTTTGATGCCCCCGACGAAATACTCCAGGATGTCATTCGTAACCTGAATAATGCTCAGGGGTACAGCGACTCCAAAGGGCTGTTTTCTGCCCGCAAGGCCATCATGCAGGAATGTCAGAAAATCGGTATCGATGGTGTCGATATTGAAGACATCTACCTGGGTAACGGTGTCAGTGAACTTATTGTCATGTCCATGCAGGCACTGCTGAACAATAATGACGAAGTCCTGGTGCCAGCACCAGACTACCCATTATGGACGGCTGCAGTCAGCCTGGCAGGCGGCAATCCGGTTCACTATGTCTGCGATGAAGGGGCCGACTGGTACCCGGATGTCGCTGATATTGAATCAAAAATAACCAGCCGTACCCGGGCCATTGTCATTATTAATCCGAACAACCCCACTGGCGCTGTTTATAGCCCCGAAATTCTTCAGGACATCATCCGTGTCGCCAGAAAGCACCAGTTGATTATTTACTCAGACGAGATATACAGCAAGATCCTTTACGATGATGCGGTTCACACTCCAATCGCATCTCTGTGTGACGATTTATTTATCGTAACGTTTAATGGCTTGTCCAAGTCTTACCGACTGGCAGGATTCCGCTCCGGGTGGATGATCCTGAGCGGAACCCGTGAGGCGGCTAATGGATATATTGAGGGCCTGGAAATACTCTCCAACATGCGCCTTTGCTCAAACGTTCCAGCCCAGTTTGCCGTACAAACTGCACTGGGGGGGTACCAGAGTATCAATGAGCTGATCCTGCCGGGTGGACGGTTAAGGGAACAACGGGATGCTGTATACGAGCTGTTGACCGACATCCCGGGCGTCAGCTGTGTCAAACCCAAAGGGGCAATTTACATGTTCCCGAAACTTGACCCGGTCATGTACCCCATCGCGGATGACGAGAAATTTGTCCTGGAACTGCTGGAAAAGGAAAAAATTCTGCTGGTTCAGGGCTCAGCCTTTAATATAAAAGACACCCAGCACTTGCGAATTGTTTTTTTGCCCACCGTGGATGTACTGCAGCAGTCAGTTGCTAAAATTGAACGCTTCCTGGGCAAATGGGCACAGCAAATTCAGGCATAAAAGCGTAACTGTTCTGGTGAACAATAACGGGCCGCACAAACAGTGATGACAGGAATTAATGTCATTTAATGACTATCACTGACTGTGCGGATTTTCCCTTCTTGCCATCAGAGATCGCCTGATATTATCAAAACACTCAGCCCCGGATGACTTGTTATCTGCAGCAAGATAGGCCTGTCGAAAGGCGGTGTCGACCCTTCTGGGTGAAAACGTTTTTAACAATTGCCTTGCCTGTTGCTGCTCAGCATTCGCAGCAGCCTGCCTGTCAGTTGAAGCACAAAACTCGCTGACATCATTGTCACTAACGCAGCCGATATCAGTCACTCCCTGTTTATCGTCAGCATCGCCAACTCCATAGACTGGCGCTGAGTCAGGCACCTTGAAATCAGGCAATGCCAATCCGAAGTGCTCACACAGCGAGCTGACAACCCGTTGAGAAGCGGCATATTTGGCTTCTACGCTATAACCAGCAATATGGGGTGTTGCCAGATAGGCGAGATCCAGCAATTCAGGATCAGGGCTTGGCTCCCCCTCCCATACATCAAGAATAAATCGCTGGCTGTGCCGGAAATTTTCAGAGCTATCTTGATTAATTTTCGTTTTGACAGACATGCCCTTGAGATGTGTGACAAGTGCATTGTTGTCAATGGCCTCGCCTCTGCCGGCATTGATGACAACCACCCCTTTCGGTAATCGCATCAGATTATCCGCGTTAAGCATGTGCCAGGTTGGATAATCACCGGTTTGTGTCAACGGGGTGTGCAAACAAATCACATCAGCTTTCAGTGCTTCTAAAAAACTGACATAAGGGGTTTCACTGCACAATTGCTGAAAAGGGTCACATGCCAGACATTCAGCCTGTGTTGACCGCAGGCGGGACAGCAAGGCGCTACCCACATGGCCCACACCTACCACTGCAACTGTTTTACCAGCCAGGGAGAATCCGGACTCTATCACCAACTCTGCCAGACAGCACATGACATAATCTGCAACTGCTTCAGCATTAGCGCCTGCTGCACTGGTAAAGTGGATACCCTGCTGCTGTAAATAATCCAGATCAATATGGTCCGTACCACTGGTGGCGGTACCCACAAACCTCACATTTGAGCCGGCCAGCAAAGACGCATTCACCCGTGTGATTGAGCGAACCAGCAAAGCATCGGCATGCTTTACATCACCAGCAGACAGGGTACGCCCATCACAAAATACCAGCTCCACATCAGGGTCCTGCCATGCGTCAAGGGCCAGGATATTCTGGTCAGCCAGGATTCGCAGAGTCATACGGTACCCTCCTTATCACGCAGTGGGTCCAGTGAACGAAATGCGTTTTCCAAGCGCATCAGGTCGGCCTTCTGCAACGCAGCCTCACCCAGAACAGAGTGATCTGCTATGACATTCCAATGCGGTAGATTGCCATACTGTAGTGCCAAGGAAGCGTCAGAAAAGGCAGCCAGCTCAGCTGTTTGGCAGTCACACACAATGGTTGCAAGCTGGCGGCTCAAGATAGCCTGCTTCTGGAAGGTCAGCAATTTTTCGGCACAGGTGCGCGCGCCTCTGAACGCAAGCGATGCAATTCGCTCAGGTTCCGCATAAATTGACGGCATATCAGGGTATGCCTGCAGCAATCCTGATGCCGCTTTTGGACCAATACCCGGTACACCAGGAATACAGTCAACCGCGTCGCCGGTCAGTCCGAGATAACACGGTATCTGTTCAGGCCAAATGCCCAGTTGTTCATTCAGCACTGCTCTTGTCTTGGGCACTGCCTGCTGTATATCCCAAAGACAATCAGTGTCACCCGCCAGTAATTGCCCCAGATCCTTGTCCCGACTGACTATCACGACTGGGCTTTGCTGATGATAACGATGTGCCAGTGTGCCGATAAGGTCGTCAGCTTCATATTCTTCACTGGCAAACTCAGGAATACCCAGTGACTGACATAGCGAACGACAGGCTTTTAATTGCCAGGCCAGATTGTCGTCCGGTAACACACGATTGGATTTATAGTCGGCATAAAGACGGTGACGAAAACCGGAAAACAGACTTTCATCAAAGGCGACAGCCAAGCGAGGTTGAACTTCTGGCACTGCTTGGGGCGCCCGGTGATAGCCAATCAGTCGTAGCAGGCGAAACAAGGACTGGGCAAAACCATAAAAAGCACTGCGATCCTCTCCATCCACCGAGCTCACAAATTGCCAGGACGAGAAATGTGCCTGAAAAATATAGATCGACGCATCCAGCAAATACAAAGGTGAACTGCCGGTTCGCGACACAGCGTTCAGGTCACCGTTGTTCTGCATCATTTTTTCTGCAGCCAGTAGTGAAATTCGCCATCGGTTTGCTGTTGCTGGAGCAGCTCATGCCCCAGAAAATGACAAAACTTGGGAACATCACGTGTGGTCGAGGGGTCTGTTGCCAGCAACTTAAGCACCTGACCGCTATCCAGGTCTCGAAACGCACTGTGCAGCATCATCACGGGCTCAGGACAAAACAAGCCTCTGGCATCCAGCGTATCGTCAACATGTATCGTTGTTGGTTCTGTTGAATTCTCGGTTGTCATGCTTGGCTTAACTCTTCATTAATTCTTCATCATGATGCTGGCGGCGGGGTCTGTGCACTGAGCCGAATATCCAGGCTTTCCGTATCAGGGTCAAAGTCGATCCAGGCTTCGCGTCGCTTTAATTGCTCGCGCACATGAAACACTTTGTCAGCCAGGCTATACTCGTGCTGGCCATAATCTGTTCCTTCGCGACTGACAAATTCTTCTATCACACTCTCGAGCGTGTCAGCAGGTAACGCATCCCAGGGAATTAACATAACAGGTATCCGGCCCCTCAGGCGACGTTGATTGCCTGAATACGCGCCACGGCTTCCGGGTCACGTTGCAGGTCGCGGAAAGGAAACAGTTCCAGATCTCCCAGTTGTGATGGTTGAACATTACAGATACTGCGGAAGATATTATCAATTCGTCCCGGCCATGCTTTTTCCCAACCCTGCAACATCGCTTTGATTTCCTGGCGCTGCATATTGTCCTGGGTACCACAGAGGTTACAGGGGATGATGGGAAAACCACACAATGTGGAGTACTTTTCAATCAGCTTTTCCGGCACATAGGCCAGAGGGCGGATCACGATATTCTGCTTATCGTCACTTAACAGCTTGGGCGGCATAGCTTTCAGCTTGCCACCAAAAAACATGTTCAGAAACAGGGTTTCTACAATATCGTCACGATGGTGGCCCAGAGCAATTTTGTTAGCGCCTATTTGCCGAGCATAGCTGTAAAGATTACCACGCCGCAAACGCGAACACAGACCACAGTATGTCTTACCTTCAGGCGTTTTATCTTTTACAATTGAGAAAGTATCCTGCTCTATAATGTGATAATCAACCCCAATGGACTGCAGGTATTCAGGAAGAATATGCTCTGGAAAGCCGGGCTGCTTCTGATCAAGATTAACCGCCTTGATATCAAAACTGATCGGTGCATGGCGCTGCAGATGCATCAGCACATCCAGCATGGTATATGAATCTTTACCACCACTGAGACACACCATGATCAGGTCACCGTCTTCAATCATATTGAAATCGGCAATGGCTCGACCAATATCGCGGCGCAGGCTTTTTCTCAGACGATTAAAGCGTTGCTGCTGATTTTTTTCTTCCAAACTTGTCATGCTTTCTAAGCTACCTGTCACGTTACCCGCTTCCCCGGTGCCAGTGATGGCACCAGGCTGCAGGTTAATATCACAATTTATGAATAAAAACGTCGGCCTTCTGCCGCCATTTGCTGCAGGGACTCTGTCGGGTGATACAGCGGCCCAAGGTCTGCGTACCGTTCGGCCATCGCCACAAAATTGGCAACACCCATGTTATCAATATATCGCAATGGCCCGCCTCTGAACCGCGGGAAACCCAGTCCCAGAATCAGGCCCATATCGCCCTCAATGGCAGTGTCCACAATGCCGTCTTCCAGGCAACGAACAGCCTCCAGGCACAGAGCCACCATCATGCGCTCTTCAATGGCCTGGTCAGAAACAGTGCCACTACCGTGTTGCAATTCACTCATTGATGCCGCGATTGTTTCGTCGAAGGTTTTTTGCGGACGTCCGCCCTTACCTGCTTCATAACGATAAAAACCCTGTCCGCTTTTCTGGCCCAGATCGTCTTTTTCGTACAGGAAATTAATCACGGTACGGAAGTCATACTTCATACGATCCGGAAACCCTTCGGCCATCACATCCATGCAGTGTTCAGCGGTATCGATACCCACCACATCCAGCAAATACGCCGGCCCCATGGGCCAGCCAAAAGCTTCCATCACCCGGTCAATCTCCCAGAAATCCACACCATCGCGGATCAACTGGCAAAATGCCCCAAAATAAGGAAACAGAATGCGATTAACCAAAAATCCCGGGCAATCATTTACCACAATCGGAATTTTCCCCAGTGCAGTGGCATAGGCAACGGTTTTGGCTATTGTATCATCGCTGGACTGCTTACCCCGAATCACTTCGACCAAAGGCATTACCGGCACTGGATTGAAAAAATGCATCCCACAAAAATGCGCCGGCGATTTCAGCGCTGAGGCCAGGTCAGTAATGGAAATCGTTGAGGTATTGGATGTCAGAATTGCTCCATCGGCCGTTTCTGCTTCCACTTCAGCCAGAACCGCTTTTTTCACGGTCGGATTTTCCACTACCGCTTCAACAACAATATCAACCTTGTCAAAACCTGTGTAATCCAGGGCTGGCTGTATATTAGCCAACGCTCGTTCTGATTGCTCATCAGTCATACGCCCTTTATCTACCTGTTTTCCCAGCAACTTGCCGGCTTCGGCCAACCCCAGGTCCAGACCTTGCTGAGCAATGTCTTTCATGATGATCGGCACATTTTTTAGCGCCGACTGGTAAGCAATACCGCCCCCCATGATCCCGGCACCCAGCACGGCGGCCTGAGACGGGGAACGGACCGAGCGGATCAACTCACGTGATTTGCTTTTCAGGTATTGATCATTGTGAAAGAGCTGGATCAGGTTGGCACTGGTTTCACTGCGAGCCAATTGTGCAAATGCCTGATTTTCACTTTCCAGAGCGCCACTGCGATCCAGACAATTCGCCTCCCACATGGCCCGCAGTGCGGTGACAGCTGCTGGATAATGCGCACCATTTTTCTTTTCCAGCGAGGCGATAGCATCACGATAGAGTGCATTGACTGCCTCACGATCCCCTTCGACCGGGTTGATCTTTTGCTGCACAGACATCTGCATGTCGAGATCACCCCGTAATGCCTGCTCAATCATTTCCAGCGCAGATGATTCCAGAAATTCGGGATCAGCCACACCATCCAGAATGCCATCTGCCAGGGCCTGCTGCGCGGGAACGGGCTTACCCGTGCTGACCCATTCGATGGCTCTGGCCACGCCCATCAGTCGCGGTGCTCGCACCGTACCGCCAAACCCCGGACAAATACCCAGATTGACTTCCGGAAAGCCCAGCATGGCATTGGTCGCAGCCACCCTGAAATCACAGGCCAGGCACAACTCAAGCCCACCCCCCAGTGCCATGCCATTGATGGCGGCAACAGTGGGAATAGGCAAATCTTCAATCTGATTGAAAATTGCATTACAACCCGCCAGCCACTGCAGCAGCGCCGGCTCGCTCAGGGCAAACGTCTCTGAGAAAGAACCAATATCAGCACCAAGCAGAAAGTGAGGTTTTTCACTGACGATTAACAGCGCGGCAACATCACTGGCTGCGACTTCCATCACCGCTGCTTTTAATTCCTCTAACAGCAGTTCATTGAATACATTGGCACCGGTATCAGGCAAATCCATCGCCAAACGGGCAATCCCGCCATCCAGTCGCGTTACCTTGATCGCTTTTCCTTGATATATCATGTGCTTTCACTCCTTTCAGCCGACAGGGCTAAAACCTCGTCAGTTGACAATGAATGGCTGCTATCAGTCAGCCTGGAATTTACAGTTCGACATTGTTTGCTGGTTATTCGTTACTATCACCCAGTCGCGTTAACTGGTAGTCGCCACTAAGCACCCTTTGCCACCAGTCACGATTTTCAAGGTACCAACTGACCGTTTTTCTGAGCCCGCTCTCAAAAGTCTCCTCTGGTACCCAGTCCAGTTCTTTTTGCATCTTGCTGGCATCAATCGCATAGCGCTTATCATGCCCGGGACGGTCGCTGACAAATTCGATCAGTGATTCGTGAGGCGTCACCGGACTTTGAGGGTGCAATTCATCAAGTAAACTGCAGATACTGCGCACGACTTCAATATTCTGTTTCTCATTGTGGCCGCCAATGTTATAGGTTTCCCCAATCTGCCCTCGCGTCAGAACCCGGTACAGCGCCCTGGCATGATCCTCAACATGGAGCCAGTCACGTATCTGACTGCCATCGCCATATACCGGCAAAGCCTTACCCTGAATCGCGTTGAGGATAATATGCGGAATCAGTTTTTCCGGGAAATGATAGGGGCCATAGTTGTTGGAACAGTTAGTTACCAGCACCGGCAAGCCATACGTTCGACGCCAGGCTCGCACCAGATGATCTGAACTTGCCTTTGACGCTGAATAGGGGGAGCTGGGCGCATAAGGTGTGTCCTCGGTAAAGAGGTCTTCCGGGTTTTCCAGATCGCCATACACCTCGTCAGTGGAAATATGATGGAAACGAAAGGCCGTTCTGGCTGCTTCATCAAGCCCTGTCCAGTACTCCCGAACCGCTTCCAGCAAGGTATAGGTGCCGACAATGTTGGTCTCGATAAAAGCGGCGGGACCATCGATAGAGCGGTCCACATGGCTTTCTGCCGCGAGATGCATAACGGCATCGGGGCGGTATTTGGCGAACAGCGCAGACATCGCTTCAGCGTTACAGATATCAGCCTGCGCGAAATGGTAGCGTGAGCTTTCACTGACTGAACTCAAGGACTCCAGGTTCCCGGCATAAGTCAGTTTGTCTACATTGATGACTGTATCGTCCGTGTTTTCAATAATATGCCGGACGACGGCCGAACCAATAAAACCGGCGCCTCCAGTCAGTAAAATACGCATAATCTCAAATCCCTATTGATTAGTTTTGCGGCTATACAGAACCATAATAAATTGCATAATTTCAGTCACAACTGATCAGTGTGTGTTTTCAGTTTTGCCATCACTTCCTCCGCGCTGACCTCTTTCAGGCAGGCGTATCCTTTGCGACAGTGATGGCGCGTACAATCACTTTGACAAAGCTCTTTATGGTGCAGTACCGATGTTTGCGCGCCAAGCGGCTTCCACAACCCCAGATCAGTCGGACCGAATAGTACAACGCCTGGTATGCCCAAGGCAGATCCTAAGTGCGAAGGACCACTGTCATTGCCAATCATGAAATGAGCCTGCCTGATGACACTAGCCAGGTCAATCAGGGACAATTGATTACAATAGTCCTGGCAATTTGCCGGCCCAACTGCCTTTAATATCCCTGCATTGATTTGTGCATCATCAGGACCTGCCCCAATAAGACTCAGCCGGTAACCTTCAGAAACGATAGACTTTGCCAACTCTACAAAGTTCTCTATTGGCCACTGCTTGTAACGTTTACTGGCCCCGGCATGCATAACAACCATTGGCCGGGAAGCATCACCACCAATCTGGTACTGCCCGGAACCCAGGTTCAGTTGCGGATAGGATATATGCTCAGGAACAGGCAGGCCGAGGCTGGAAAAAATGTCGCCGGTCACATGCCAGATAGACGGTGTATCTGCACAACGTCCCTGTCGCTTAATATGCAGAATGGCATCAAAACCAAAGTGGTAGCGTGCCTCGCTACAACTGACACGGACTTTCGCCCCTGAAAGATGAGTGAGTCGATGAGCAACTGAGTCTTCCTCAATGGTGAAGGCCAGATCTGCAGCAAATCGGCGGATTTCACTGACACATTGCCACCATTGTCTAACCCCGAGCCAGGGTATTCTTCCCTGTTTCAAAGCCTGGCGTGGGTAATAACACAGCTTGATTCCCTCAACACTGAACGCAGGGCCAAACAGTTGTTCAAACCGGCTGTCCAGGACAACCAGCAGTTGTGAGTCCTGCGCATGGCACCACTTAGCCAGGTGCTGAATATACTGTCCGTTAAGCAGGAGATTACCCAAAAACTTGGTAGGATTTATTAGAGCAATGCGTTGCAACCTGCCCGGGCGGCTGGCTGCATTAAGAGAATTCTGGATAGCGACTGGCTGCATGCCCTGTAACTAGACTCGACTTTAATGTTAAAGCTGACAAGTATAGCAATTGCGCAAGGCATTAACGATGAATATCCAGCAGTTCCCTGACACAATTGATGATTTCAGGCGAGAACCCCCTGGACATGAAATACCGCTGATGACGTTGCCAGTCACGGATTGACAGTGCTGATTTGTTATCACCTGCCAAGTCCAGGCCTCGGCGGCTGGCCAGTCGAAAAATGACATCCCGCCAATCAATATCAGCCCCGACAAACACCTCCTCGACCACCTGCTCTCTGACACCGCGCTGGTTTAACTCAAAACGTATCATGCGCGGGCCATAACCGCGCTCTACGCGGCTGTTCAGGAAAGCTTCACAGAATCGGGTATCGCTAAGCAGGTTGTCCAGTTCTAACTGGTCGAGAACCGAAGATCGTAATTCAACGCTGGTACCGGGGAAGGCTTTATTGAGTTTTAGTTCCAGCTCCAGACGGCTATGCTCGCGTCGGGCCAGATAATCCATGGCACGGCGCCGAAGCGCCGTGACAAGGGTTTTATCGACATCATCATGATGCCGGCTACCCTGACCGGAATCAGGCTGGGATTCACTCTGCATCAGACTCCGCAGCGCTCTGTTTTTCTTCTTTCAGCAGCGGCTGATTCAGAAGCTCTGCCCGGATTTTAGCCTCCAGCTCATCTGCCAGTTCGCTATTTTCTTCCAGGAAGGCGGCTACGTTCTTTTTGCCCTGTCCGATTTTATCGCCATTGTAGGCATACCATGCACCCGACTTGTCCAGCAGATTAAGTTTTACGCCCAGGTCAATAATCTCACCCATGCGATAAATGCCCTTGCCGTACATAATCTGGAATTCAGTCTGGCGGAATGGCGGCGCCACTTTGTTCTTGACCACTTTGACACGTGTCTCGTTACCAACCACCTCGTCTCCATCTTTGATAGAGCCAATGCGGCGAATATCCAATCGCACGGAAGAATAGAACTTCAGCGCATTACCACCGGTAGTTGTCTCCGGAGAGCCAAACATCACACCGATTTTCATACGAATCTGGTTAATGAAAATAACCAGGGTGTTGGAGTTTTTGATGTTACCGGTCATTTTGCGCAGCGCCTGGGACATTAACCGCGCCTGCAGACCCATGTGGCTGTCACCCATTTCGCCGTCAATTTCAGCTTTGGGCGTCAGCGCAGCGACCGAGTCGATCACCACCACATCAACGGCACCAGAGCGCACAACCATATCGGCAATTTCCAATGCCTGCTCACCGGTATCCGGCTGACTGACCAGCAGGTTTTCCACATCGACACCAAGCGCATTGGCATAAATCGGGTCGAGTGCATGCTCGGCATCAATAAAGGCACAGGTACCGCCTTTCTTCTGACATTCAGCAATGACCTGCAGAGTCAGGGTTGTTTTACCGGAAGACTCCGGACCATAAATTTCCACAATACGACCACGGGGCAGACCGCCGATACCCAATGCCACATCCAGGCCCAACGAACCGGTGGAGATGGCAGGAATCGTTTCACGCCCTTTATCACCCAGGCGCATCATTGAGCCTTTACCAAACTGCCGCTCAATCTGCGACAGAGCAGCCGTCAACGCTTTCTCTTTATTAGGATCTCGATTGGAAGCATCAGCCATTGCAAATATCCTGTGTTTTCAAATATAAAAGTTGCTGGAATACCCTACCACTGGTTATAGCCTGAATCAGCCGTCAGTGCGTATTCCTGAAAATTAGGATTATTAAAACAGAGTATTACTGTATATTCAACCAGTATTTTGCAGCGATCCGTAAGGGACGCTATCAGGCGCCCTGCAGACGCTCCAGACGGGCAATCAGCCCGGCCAGTGCCGTGTGCACACTTGCTCGTCGAATAGCTTCCCGGTCGCCATCAAAGTGATAAACCTGGGCCTCGCAGGTCAATTCACTTCCCTGCCGAACCCCCCAGGCTAACCAGACGGTGCCTACCGGCTTATCGGCTGTGCCGCCATCAGGACCGGCAATACCGCTGCTGATCATCGAGAAATCAGCATTACCGGCCGTTAAAGCACCTAATGCCATTTGCCTGGCTGTCGCTTCACTGACCGCACCAAACCTTGACAGCGTATCAGCCGAAACCTGCAGATACTGTTGTTTTGCCTCATTACTGTAAGTCACCAGGCCAAGATCAAACCACTCAGAACTGCCCGGTACAGCCGTCAGTGACTGGGCAATCCAGCCGCCAGTGCAGGACTCGGCTGTTGTTACCCGGCAACCAGACGCCTTGAGCAACTGGCCAATTTTAACTGCCGCCTGGACGGGTCCGGAAATGTCGCTGCCGCTCAGTATTTGCTGCATTGTTTCTGCAATCCCTCCCCGCTGATCAACTGGTTTTGTCACTTTCACCCGGGGTTTTGTTGTAATTTGCGACCAGGCTTTTCACCTCTTTGCGCAGCAGGAAGGTGGCAAAGAGGTTGGGCAAGGTCATCAACACAATGGTAACAGCGGCAAAGTTCCAGACAATGGTCGTGTCAGTAAATGAAGCCAGAAAGAACGCACCGCAGTAAACCATACGGTATGGCATCACCCATTTTGCCCCCAGCAGAAACGTAATCGCGCGATCACCGTAGTAAGACCAGGCAATTGCTGTTGAAAAGGCGAACAGTACCAGCGAGAAACTGACGATGACCTGACCGGCACCACCCAGCAAACCATAACCAAATGCAACTGTGGTCAGCGCGGCGGAATGTATCAATGACTGGCCACTCAGTTGAATGGAGCTGTCAGTCAATTGTCCGTCAGCGACGGTAACAGTCCCGTTATAAGGTGTACCGTTTTGCTCAAAAAGCACATCCTCTGCAACCGAACGGGCATGAATAATGGTGACATCCTGGGTATCCAGGACCCGGCCATCGACCACTGTCAAATCACCACTGAAGGAAGATACTTCAGTCTGATTGCCAATATTCAGCCATCCAAACAACGCCTGGCGATCAGCCTCCAGGGAGTCATCATAGCGTCCTTCAATGAGCGCCAGGTCAGCTGCCTGAAAACTGGTCTGGTGCTTTTCGGTCCACACATTGGAAGACAGAATGACCAGACCGGTCAAAGTACAGATGATGATGGTATCGATGAATGGCTCCAGCAATGACACCAGCCCTTCCGAAACAGGCTCATGACCACGGGCAGAAGCGTGCGCAATCGGCGCCGAGCCTTGACCGGCCTCGTTTGAGAACAGGCCACGGTTGACCCCGCGATTGAACGCATAAGCAAATGTGGCCCCCAGGAAACCGCCTACCGCCGCCGAGCCGGTAAAGGCATCACTGAATACAGCAACAAACGAGGGAATGATATTGGCGTAATTCGGGATAATAACGGCAAAAGCACCTATCAGATACAGGACTGCCATGCTGGGGACCAGAGTCGAGGTAACCTTGGCAATGCGTTTAATACCACCCACAATCACCAGACCCAGCAACACAGCAAGAACCGCCCCGGTGATCATAGGTTCAATACCAAAACTGCTTTCCACACTGATCGCTATGTTATTGACCTGAGGCAGGTTGCCCGTGCCAAAAGAGCTCAACACGGTGGCTATGGCGAACAACACGGCCAGCCAGCGCATGTTGAGACGCTTTTCCATCACATACATCGGGCCACCAGCAATCGTGCCGTCTTCAGCTGTTTCCCGGTACTGGTGAGAGAGCGTCACTTCCACCATCTTGGTTGCCATACCAAAAAAAGCTGTCATCCACATCCAGAACAAGGCTGCGGGACCACCCAGAAAGATCGCCAGGCCAACCCCGCCGATATTCCCCGTACCCACCGTGCCAGACAGCGCAGTGCTTAATGCTTCAAAATGGGAGGTATCCCCCTTTTGATCCTGCTTCTCACGCCCCTGCCCCAGCACTTGCCAGGCACGGCGGAAATAGCGTATCTGCGGGAAACCGAGGTAGATGGTGAAAAACAGACCGACGCCCAAGAGGACAAAAGGAAACCAGGCGGATGAACCGAGAAAGCTATCGAGGGTGAGTAGCAGATTGTTGAACGCGTCCAAAAGAGACTCCTTGTTGTTTTTCTTGGCGATACCGGCACTGTAACAGCATCAGGTAAAGCAATCGTTGCCTGTGCCCGACTATAATCCCTGTCCCGGGCTGCGTCCAGTGAGTGCAACAAGGGTGTTAGCCGTCCAGAAAGCAGAAAGCCTGGTTTGGTGCCAGGCTTTCTGGTGTGTACCGTCAGAATTGGAATCGGGCCCCGATCCGGTAAGATCGCCCCATCACATCGTAATGGGAACGGTTGGTGGGTAAATATCCAGGTCGATTCTCCGAACCCTGGTTGGCCGGGTATGCGATCAGTACCGGGTCAGTATCCAGTATGTTTTTTACCGAAATGAACAGCTCGGCATCAGAATCCCCCATCAAAAATGTTTTTGCCAGATAGGCATCAAAATAGGTTTCACCGGGAACGCTGTTATCATTTATAGTGAAAAACGGCGAAGCGCTTGCCGGACAGTCACTGCTACATTCGGTGTAAGCATTACTGAGTACGCCATCCGAAACACCCCGCGCGGTGAGGTTCATGCTGAAGTCGTCCAGAGAGTAACTGGCGGTCATTCGGTATGACCAGTCCGGGGAACTACCTGCATTTGAACCGGCCTGGTTAATCGCGGTAACACCGTTGTCTTCAATATCCTTCATGTAATGAGTCGCCAGGGCACGCAATGTGACGTTTCCAGCCCCACTACCGAAAAGCTCGTCGACACCAAACCGGTAAGTCGCTTCAACATCAACGCCTTCTGCTTGCATGCTGTTGAGGTTTTCATAATAGAGATCAATGGTAGATAACTGGCCATCGACGAAATTGATATTGTCACAATACCTTTGCACGCCATTGAGATAACAAAAATCAGCTACACTCTGAGCCCCGACGAAGTTGATGATACCGTTAATCTCGATATCATAATAATCGATAGCGGTTGAGAAACCGGGCAGGAAGGACGGCTGGTAAACAAGACCCAAACCGACAGAATCTGCTTCCTCCGGTGCAACAACCGGGTTGCCCTGAAGATTTTGAATGAAAGGCATTGATTCGCCCGCTATATTCACGGCATTGGTTCGTGCCGTACCAGCATCATAAAGCTCGCTCAGGTTAGGCGCACGAATATCACGGGAGCGGGTCGCACGCAATGTCACATCATCTGTCATAACGTAAGTCAATCCGGCCTTCCAGGTCGTTACACCACCCGATGTACTGTAATCGGTGTAACGGGCGGCACCGTTGAACTCAAGGTTTTCAACGATACCAAATACTGTCTCTATATAGGCCTCGGCAACATTATAATCGCCAGCTGTCACTTTATAGTTACCGTATTTCCAGCCAGAGCTATGCTCAGGAGAAACAAAACCATCCATTTCCTCGGTTCGGTATTCTGCACCAAATGCCAGGGATATCGGCCCTGTCCAGCCATTAATATCGCTGGTGCTGAAATTCACTGCTGCAACATTCTGGGTAAAATCCTGCAGTCGACGTGGCCGGCCCATGACGTAATTGATTGATTCCTGGCTGGTGACACCAATTCCAAAGCGGTTCATTGGGACACAGCCATTAGCCGGGTCAGTAATTGAGGAGCGGCAAACAATCTCACCCGTATCAGGATGAAATACAGCATCAGTGGCCATGGTTAAGCGATCAAAATTATAGATCGGCAACATATGTTCATCAGTTTCTGTGACACCGTTCTGATAATAAGCATCCCAGTTAAAACCAAGGTCCATGACATCAAAACTGCCTTCAATACCGGCCACCAACCGTGTCGTCTCCCGACCGTTGTTACTGCCAGCAATCGGGAACTCTTCATTGCTGGTTCCCATGGTAAAGGAGTCCAGGCCCAGTGTGCTCATCTGGGCACTGATTGAGGCCGGCAGGAAAGCATTATCCGCGTAAATGGTGCGCCCGCGGTCAGTTGGACTGATGTAATAACTTTCACCTTCGTAGCCAGCCCATGAGCCCTGTAGAAATGCACTCGTAGTAGGTGTCAGGTCGTAGCTTATGCGAGCGAACACACTCTCCCGCTCATCAGCAGCAGCCAATGAATGCGAGCCACGCATTCCTGATGTTGCATAATCCCAGTCACCGCCGATCATCCACTGGCCCGACTCTTCTCCGTAAGCCAGTTGGTTTACGCTGCCATTAACCCCAAAATAAGTCCCTTTCAATGGTCCGGAAGTAATCAATCCACCGGGTGTATAGGCAGAAATACCAATACCCTCACCTACCAGGAAGTGCGGTTGGCCAGCGACATTACGATCCGGGTTCAAAATGCCCTGATAACCATGCATATTCCAGTCACGCACGGTATCAAAGGCGCCGTCGCTGTTGAACATCTCTCCACTTAACAAAACATGGCCATCACCATCAGCGAAGGGAAAACCGGCTGTCGCCACCACTTTATGGTTCGCATCATCGTCATAAAATGTTTCTCCGTACTGCACCTCTGTCTTGAAGCCGGTATATTCACGGTCGAGAATGAAGTTCACTACCCCACCAATCGCATCTGAACCGTATGCAGCGGAGGCACCGCCGGTCACAATCTCAACCCGGGACACCAGGGACTGTGGAAACGTGTTTGAATCAACCTGGCCTGTGGAAGCCGATACCACTGAACGTTGCCCATCAAACAGAACCAGCGTTCTGCCTGTACCCAGCCCCCTCAGGTTCATTGCTGCGATACCTGCGGCACCGCTACTGAGCGAGCCGGAGGAACTGGAAGATGTCGTACTCCCCTGCACGGCTGGCATTGTATTAACAAAGTCAGCAATGGAGGCAGGCGCTTCCATGGCGATATCTTCTTCGCTGAGAACAGAGACAGGAGTAGGCGCACTGTAACCATCTCGCTGGACACGAGAACCGGTCACCATGATAGACTCAATTTCCGTATCTGCAGCTTCCTGAGCACGGAGCTCAGGACTGGCTCCAGCCCACATCAAACTGGCAATCATGACTGATAGTGACAGCTTTGTCTGAACTGGTCTCGCCTTCCCGCATTGATCCGTATGACTCGCCATAACATCCTCCAGCACAATGAATATTAAATTGTCGTTCATCAGGGGTTGGTCAAACTGACGAAGACTCACTAATAGATTTACAGAGGTGTGACAGCATTAAGTATGCCAATCATGCCAGAACCAGATTGGAGCGCTTCAGTTCAACTTCATTGCAACAAGGGCTCCATGTCAGATATGAGAGCGATTGAAAATTTATATTATTCATTATTTACAAATGGATAGCAGTGAATCTGCAACCAGCAAAGGAATCAGTATGCGTACCGTAAAAATCAGTTCGCTCAATTTACTTTTTGTTACCTGGTTCAAATTTCTATCAACTTGAAATTCACTGGTTGCTCTAATTGCGCGCATAGACGTGATACCAGGCACCATAATGTAACGATTGTTCAGCACTATTTATAAGCACTGGCGCACAATAACGGGCCACCATGATGCGATAACCACCTGCTTTAAAGAGAAAGCTATGATTAAGCAAACGGGTGCTGCATAACGTCAGAGAATGGTTTAGTCTGGTGGCAGGTTAATGGCTGGTGACTTAAGCTGATATTTGAAACTGATACTTGAAACTGAAAAAATTGAATTCTGGTAACGGAGTAGGAAATGGCAATCAGTGTCTTCGACCTGTTTAAAATAGGGATTGGTCCTTCTTCCTCTCATACCGTCGGCCCAATGAAAGCCGCTGCAATATTTTCAAACTCACTGTATGAGAATAACCTGTCAACCGCTTGTTATCGTATAACGATCGAAATGTATGGCTCACTGGCGGCAACCGGGGCCGGCCACGGCACACCAAAAGCTATTATTCTGGGCTTGCAGGGAGAAGCACCAGAGACGGTTGATGTCGACTCCATTGAGCAACGGGTGAATGAAGTGCGGGAGTCTGGATTACTAACGCTGGCAGATGATGTCACCATCAACTTCAGCTATCGTGATGACCTGATCATGCATCGGGATGAAGTCCTCCCCTTTCATCCGAATGGCATGCGATTTACAGCCTTCGACAAAAACAATGAAGCGCTACATTACAGAATATTCTTTTCCGTTGGCGGCGGATTTGTCATTGATGAATCTGCCAGTGGCGACCAGATACTGGTCGAAAACCCGATCGCCCAGCCCTGGCCTTTCACTTCGGCCAAAGAACTTCTTGCCATGTGCCGCAAAAGTGGGCGCAGCATCAGCAGCCTGATGCTTGAAAATGAACGTGTCTGGCGCAGCGAGCACGAGATCAACCATTTGCTGGATACACTCTGGAAAACCATGAACGAGTGTATTGACAAAGGCTGTCGTTCAGAAGGCATCATGCCGGGAGGGTTGAAAGTCAAAAGGCGTGCAGCTCACCTTTACAGAAAGCTGAAAAACCGATCAGGGCTGTCTCGGGATGATGCGCTACTGACACTGGACTGGGTGACGCTCTATGCCCTGGCAGTGAATGAAGAAAATGCCATGGGGGGCCGTGTGGTTACCGCACCAACAAATGGCGCCGCTGGTATTATTCCAGCAGCACTGCGTTATTACATGACATTTGCCGACGGGGTCGAACCCGATGATGTACGACGGTTTCTACTGACTGCTGGTGCCATAGGCATTCTTTACAAAACCAACGCATCCATCAGCGGTGCTGAAGTGGGCTGTCAGGGTGAGGTCGGTTCCGCCTGCTCAATGGCCGCCGGCGCATTGGCAGAAGTACTGGGAGCGACACCGGAACAGGTCGAAAACGCAGCAGAAATTGCCATGGAACATAACCTTGGACTGACCTGTGATCCAATCGGAGGTCTGGTACAAGTCCCCTGTATTGAACGCAATGCGATGGCAGCCATTAAAGCCATCAGTGCCGCGAGAATGGCACTGCGCGGCAACGGTGAACATTATGTGTCGCTGGACCAGGTCATTGCGACCATGCGAGAAACAGGCAGGGACATGAAAGACAGTTACAAAGAAACTGCCCGTGGCGGGCTGGCCGTTCATGTCCTGGAAGTGCCGGTCTCAATTGTTGATTGCTGATTCTAACGTTCACCCTCAGCGTTCATATGGCACGACTGCATCGGGCACTATCGAGTAAGCAGAGATCCCCAGCTCCCTTTCGGTCAGACTGATCTGCACCTTGCCTTCAACCACATACGGCTCGTAGATTGAACTCAGTTCAAAACCTTCCGGGATGCTAACATGAATAATCTGGTTCGGGGGTGGCGCCGGGACATGAATGCATGCGCCAAAAAAAGGAACCAAGAAAAACTCAATAACATCCTGATTGTCATTGTATTCCAGCGGTACCACAAAACCGGGAAGCCTGACCTCTTGTTCAGCCAGTTCATCAACCACATTGACTGAGGTCCAGGCGGCCTCCACCTCTAGCTGACTCAAACTTTTATTACCCCCCAGTGCCGGCTGGCGTTGCGGGGACGTTTCACCGCCATGATCAATAGGCCCCTGGTTCAGTAGCGTCATACGCTCCTGTTCTGGCAATAACTCCAGCCAGTCAAGGTCTCTGTAATCTGCGGCATGCACAGCTGTTGTGCAAATGCACCACGTTAGCGCCATCATGGTTAAGCGATTGAACATAATTTTTCACCTTGATCTATGCATTGGGCTTTAATTACAGTAATCTCATTGTATCGCTCCGTGCTATTGTATAACAATTAATCAGGTCGCACTGTTTAATCATGCAATTTCCTATCCAACACTGGCCATACATCGTCACTGATTTAATCGTTACTACTATACTCGTCACTAATATATATACTCGTCACTAATATAACAGTCGCCAGGTTAGTAGTCGCCAAGTAGCGGGGCATCAATGAATTCCAAAGCTGATTACCAGGTCTCATCTCAAGCCATCGATGTTAAACACCTTCAGTATGCCTGGTCAGGCAACGAATCTTTAACACTGGATATACCCGAATTTTCCTTGTCTGTTGGTGAGCGGTGCTTTTTGCTAGGTTCTTCCGGCTCGGGAAAATCTACCTTATTACGACTACTCTCAGGGTTGCTGATACCCAGCGCCGGTTCCATCAATATTTTGAATCAGAACCTGGCAGCTATGTCAGTACGGGCACGGGACAGATTTCGTGCTCATCAGATTGGTTTCATTTTTCAGCAATTTAACCTGATCCCCTACCTGAGCATTCTGGACAACCTGGAAGTGTCTGCGAAGCTGAATAAACTGTCTGATAAAACTTTCCGGGCCAGAGCATCCGAGTTGCTTACAAGGCTGTCAGTCGCAGAAAATTTATGGCGTCGCCGCGCTGATCAGCTCAGTGTGGGACAGCAGCAACGAGTAGCGATAGCCAGAGCCATGATCCATCACCCTCCCCTGTTGATCGCCGATGAGCCGACCTCGGCATTGGACGAAGATGCACGTGATGCATTCATGCAGTTGCTGCTGAATGATTTAACTGAATCTGACACCACTATCCTTTTTGTCAGTCATGACCGACAGTTAATCAGTCACTTCAACCGCTGCGAAAGCATGAATGAGTTAAATCAGGCACTGGCCATTCCAGACACCACGGAGGCTTCAGCATGATTTTAAAACTTGCCATAAAAAGCCTTATCGAACGTCGGGTCAGCGTCATTTTAACGGTGATCGCACTGGCAATCAGTATCGCTGTCGTGAGTACTGTCGAACACATCCGTAGCGAGGCGCAAAACAGTTTTAACCGCACCGTATCAGGCGTTGACCTGATCGTTGGCCCGAGAACGAGTTCGATAAATTTACTGCTTTACAGTATTTTTCGCATAGGCACTCCCGGCAACGGTATCAGCAGCGAAACTTACCGGATCATAGCCAGTGACAGCCGGGTGGCCTGGCAAATCCCCATCGCGCTGGGGGATTCGCATCAGGGATACCGCGTAGTAGGAACGGATAACACCCTGTTTGCGCACTATCAATTCGGCAACCGTCAGGCACTGGCCTTCGCACAAGGCCGGCAATTTGGCAGCTCTCACGACGTTGTATTAGGCAGTGATGTGGCAAAGGATCTGGGGTACAGCCTGGGTGACGAGATTGTGCTTTCCCATGGCATCGCTGAAGTCAGTTTCACGCAGCATGACAATCACCCTTTTCAGGTCAGTGGCATTCTTGCTGCCACAGGCACGCCAACCGACCAGGCCGTGCACATCCCCTTGAGTGGACTGGCTGCCATGCATGGTGCCGGAGGTCACAATCATGATCAACCCGCTCCGAATGAACACACCAATCATGCTAATGATGACGTCGCCGTCAATAATCACAATGAGCATGAGCATGAGCATGAGCATGAGCATGAGCATGAGCATAGCAATAATGACAGTCAGCAGGCCGCAGATACAAACACCGGGATAGCCACAGTGACAACATTACCTGTTGATATCACGGCTACCCTGATCGGGCTTCATTCCAGAGCCCAGGTCTTTACGCTGCAGCAGGCCATCAACAACTATCCCGGTGAAGCACTAACAGGCGTCATACCCGGCATTGCCCTGGCTGAATTATGGCAGATGATGGCAAATGTGGAAGGCTTGCTTCGGCTGATCTCTGTGCTGGTCATGCTGGCCAGCATTCTCGGACTGGCCACCATGCTGCTGGCCAGTATTCGTGAACGCTACCCGGAGGTCAGTCTGTTCCGCTCAATTGGCGTCTCGTCAGGGGCTTTGTTGTTAAGCATTGAAGCTGAAGCCATCCTGATAGCCATGACAGGAACACTGCTTGGGCTGGGTTTCACGGCAATCGCCGCAATCATCAGCCAGCCCTGGTTGAACCAGAACTACGGTTTGTACATAAGCGCCAACCCGATCAGTGGCAATATGATGTTCTTTATCGGTGCACTGCTGATAGCAACCGCTGTTGTTGCACTAATTCCGGCGCTGAAATTATATCGGGCAGCTCGTATCGTGTCCCGCTGAATTGTCGTATGACAACACATCAGGCAAAAGATATGTATGCACTATTATGTCATTCAGGCGCCCTGAAATAAGTCATTTATTTTACTAACTTACCACCATCTCATAATACCCCCCTGATTTTACTGACATTGCCAGGTGGCACACATCCTGCATTTTAAATCCTGAAGTGCTTGGCAACCGCATAATGGCACTCATGTTCAAAATACGGATTAAACTGTTTGTACCTATACAAAACCATGTAATGTCACAGAGGATGCGTTTATGAGTCGTTGTCATAACCTGGCCAGATTCCAAAAAAAAGTGCTTGCCACTGTTGTGCTGGGCAGCATGATTGCCAGCACGAACCTGATCGCTCAAAACCTGGAAGAACTGAAGCACGTCGCCATTTCAGATATAGATGATAATGCCAAACTGGTTCAGGAGATGGTGGATTCGGTATTCAGTTTTGCAGAACCTGGCTTCCAGGAATTCGAAACTTCCCGTTATATTACTGACATTCTGGCAGAAAACGGTTTCACTATTGAAATGGGTGCCGCTGGAATCCCTACCGCATGGACGGCAACCTGGGGGGATAGTGGCCCGAAAATAGGACTGGGCAGTGATATTGATGCATTGCTGGGTCTATCCCAAAAACCCGGCTTTGCCACAATAGAACCACTCATTCCAGGCGCACCGGGACACGGTGAAGGGCACAATTCCGGCATGCCTGCCATTGTCGCTGCAGCCCTGGCTGTGAAAGGCATCATGGAAGCGCATGATATCGAAGGCCAGTTGATGATCTGGCCCGGTGTTGCCGAAGAGCTGCTGGCAACCAAAGCGTTTTTCGTTCGTGATGGCATGTTTGACGATGTCGATGCCAATATTTTCACCCACGTCAGCCGGGACCTGAGCACTTCCTGGGGACCATCCGGTGGTAATGGTATGGTCTCAGTTGAATATACTTTCCACGGCAAAACTGCCCATGGCGCCGGCTCCCCCTGGTCCGGACGCAGTGCCCTGGATGCGGTCGAAATCATGAACTATGCCTGGAATATGCGCCGGGAACATTTACCCCTGACACAGCGGTCGCACTACATTATTTCCAATGGTGGTGGCCAGCCTAATATCGTGCCTGGCGAAGCATCCGTCTGGTATTACTTCCGCGACACTACCTTCGAAGGTGTACGAAACCTGTTTGACATTGGCAATACCATTTCCGAGGCGGCAGCACAGGCCACAGAAACGACGGTGGAGCGGCGAATTCTTGGTTATGCAGCACCACAGCATGCCAACAAACCCATGGCTGAGGCTGCCTATGAGAATTTCAAGATGGTCGGCCTGCCAGAGTGGACAGAAGATGACAAAGCATTTGCACAAGCAGTAAAACGCGAGAACACTGTCTCATTTGTCTCTTATGTAGACCCTGAAGAAGAGGAAGACCTCCTCGTCACAGAATTATCGCCACTTTCGACACCTGAAACACGTGGTCCTTCCATGGGCGGTGGTTCTGATGATATCGGCGATATTATGTGGAATGTTCCAACCATTACTATCCGCTACCCTTCCAATGTACCAAATACCATTGGTCACCACGTCACAGCAGCGATGGCCATGGCCACACCGATCGCCCATAAGGGAGCCGTAAATGGCGCTAAAGCTGTCGCCCTGACTGTGCTTGACTTATTGATGGATCCGGATCTGCTTAATGAAGCCAGGGATTATTTTGAGAATGTTCAATTACAGGGTCAAAATTACGAGCCGGTTATCGGACCGGATGACCAGCCAGCCATTCATCTGAACAAGGAAATCATGGATCAGATGCGCCCGCTAATGCGTGAGTACTATTATGATCCTGAGCAATATGACTCCTATCTGGAACAGCTGGGTATTGATTACCCTCCTCAGTCTTAGTGTGGGTGTCAGGTGGGGCTGTCCTCATTGCCTGACGATTCCTTGCCAGCTTTTTGAGTCAGACTGACTCAACCCTGACAGAAAACCGGAACGTCCTGGAGCAGAAACTCTCTGGTTCAGGACGTTTCAGTTTTCAATTCATCGTCATTCTGCAATAAAATCGTCCAGCATTTCTCGGGTCATAATGCCACTATGAGCCTTCATATTGTGTTCGGCATCATAGTAATAGCTGCGCGGCAACTCCCCAAACCACTGCGGATCAATGGTAAAACGCAATCTTTCCGTGAAATTATCAGCAAAGATCCATGAAGGGGTTGAGGCCAGACCGGCATCTTGCAGAATATCATTGGCATAGTCGCGCTCGTCTATCTGGTCGGTTGAGATCAGCACTAGCGGCAGGTTTGGATCAGCTGCTACCAGTTCACCCAGCATGTCCAGTTCAACGCGACAGGGAGGACAATCGACCGACCATAAACTGACAAAAAATGGCTTGCCCGCATACTGTTCTTTAATGGCTGCAAAGCTCTCCGTGGTGAACGGTTTGAAATTATCCGCCAGGGCTGTATTGCCCAGTACCAGGAACAATAATGCTGTCATGATAGAAAGCGGGGATATGATTTTAATTTTACGATTGATCATCATGAATTCACTCTGCCTTCATTTGTGCGTTGATTGGGCGAAACAGGTAGCCCATCTCCTGGGTCCACCAGCTCAAATACACCCCCTCATCCGTTGTCACCAGCAGCGGGTGATCGCTGCCCTGCGTTGTACTGTAAAGGGCTGTCTCCTCCGTCCAGCTGGCACCACCATCACTTGACGTTTTCAATTTTAACGGTGTGTTCATGCCATCAAATCCTTTCCAGACCAGATACAGTGTGTCGTCATGGCTGGCAAGATATGGGTGCCCTGCTCCGGGTGTACCATCGACCTGCTGCAGCTGAGCAGGCTCTCCGGAAGCCAGGTTCAGGCTGGCGTAATAAATCCCTTTGTGGATATTCCCGGCACTGAACCAGCTCATGTGATATGTGCCCTCTTCTTCCGCTGAAATCATGGTCGGCCCGTGATGTGGGCAGGCATTGATATACCAGTCATCATAAGTGGCGCGCTGAAGATTTGTCACCTCACCGTCAGCGCCGAGCACCGCAATAGCATGATCGCGAATCTCTGTATTAAAGAGCTGACGCCACAGAATGGCGACTTCACCATCACCATGAGGAGCTACAGCGATTCGGCAACATTCGCAACTGTTATGCGAGACTCGATAATTGTCGCTGAACGTCCTGCCCAGGTCTTTGGATACCGCGTAGTAGATAGCCGCACCGGCATATTCCTGTCCATTTTCGAGGCGAGCTTCCAGGTCACGTTTGTCAATCCAGGTCAGATACAGCGTGTTGTCTTCCGTCAGGAACAGGCTGTCAAACCGGTGGCCTGTCATCAGGTTATCGTCATTAATGGTGCGGGGTGCATTAAAACTGTGACCTCCGTCTCCCGAACGACTGAAGCGGATTTCACCCGTGAAATTGGCAGACGTTTTGGTGATCCAGGAAAGCAGCACCTGTTTGTCGTCACCCTGGCTGACACCACTGGTGCTGTCATCACCAGGATTAGTCACGATGATCTTGGGCCGGTTCTCACCATTAAATTCGGCATCTTCGGGCTCGGGTGTTACCTGCACTGCCGAACTCCAGCTTTCTCCATTGTCTGCAGAATGCTGAACATAAACATGCTTATCCTGCACAAAGCTGACCCAAAGTATGCCGTCAGCATCAATGGTGGCACTGGGTGCGCCACCACAATGAACTGAAACAGGCTTTTGTCCCTGATCACCCTGTAACTGCTCACAAAAAGGTGATGCCGATTGTGCCGATGCAATCTGGGTCATGCTCTGACCGGATAACAACACCAGTCCCGTGATTGTCAGCAGGGAACAAGCTGATTTAACACGTTTAATAACATCAGAAATCATAAGAAACATTCGCATAAACAGTACGCCCCGGCCATGGGTGTGCAACAAAAGACGTTTCATTGGTCAGGTTATCAATGCCCAGACCCAGTGCAATACCCTGATCAAAACGATAGGTGGATTTCAGACCGACTCTGGAGAAGCCATCCTGCGCCCCGTAAACCTCATCCTCACGGTCGGTGTTGTCGGCGCGGCCGAAACTGTCAGAGGCATATTGATAGTTCAGCCCCGCATCCCAGCGATTATTAATGTGGTAAGTCGCCAGCAGGTTGCCCCGCCACTGCGGCAGACGCGGATAGACATTGCCTTCGATGCTGGGATCTGGCTCATTACACACAATTTCAGAATCGGTATAAACCATATTGAAGCGCAAATCCAGGTTGCTGACCAGGAATTGATTGGCATTCAGGATAAACTCTGCGCCATGTGTCTCGGTTTCATCCAGCGGAATAAATGTCCGGACTGACAGCCCGCCAGGTAATGACTCAGACTGTGATTCAATCACATCTTTAATGGTTTCGGTGAACAGGTTAACCCGAACCGAACCACCCGGAATATCACGTTGAATCATCAGGTTCTGGTGCAGACCATTCTCGGGGTTCAAGCCAGGGTTGGCGACACTGACCGAGTTGTAGGCCTGGTATTGACTGAACAGCTCCTCAACAATCGGGAAGCGGTAAGCCTTGCCCAGTGAGTAAGCCAGGCGCCACTGGCTGGTTGGCTGGTAGCCTACAGAGAATTTAGGTGAAAAGGCACTATCCGTATTACCCGGCACCTGTACCAGATCAAATGTGGCAGTAGCGGCATTGTCATCAGAGTAATAACCGTTCTTGCTCTGGAATCGTTCATAACGTCCGCCCAGCGACATATCCCACTGCTCATTCATGATCCATTCGAACTGGGCAAAGGCTGCGGCTATTTCTGTTTCACCACCACTACGACTGGTATAGGCACCAAAAGTTGCGCTGTCATAATCCGGCGAGTTGTAAACGTCCATGTTCAGTTCGTAAGCTTCGTACCGGGCACCTGTGACCAATGCCAGACCAGGCAGACCCAATTCCGAGAAGGTCAGTTTCGCTTCAGCACTCTGCCAGCCCGTATCACCAAAGTCATTGACCTGACCATCAGCTGTCCATGCCGGATCAGCAGGGTTACGTAAAGAGGAGCGGCTTTGATCGCGCAGCACTGCAAACTGGTTCACATTCGCTTCAAAGTTCACGTTTTCTGACAGCGGACCGCGAAGACGCAACCCCAGTGACAGGCTGTCACGCTCCTGCTCGCTGACGCCAAGACGCCCGGCAGGCAAATTGATGGCCCAGCCATCCTGAACCACATTACCACTGTAAACCGGGTTACCACTACTGTCCCGCAAATAGGTGTTGGGCGAAGTAGAAGCGCCAAGGCGATCTTCATAAGCGATGTTGAGCAATGATTGCCACTCACCAAAATCGTAACCCAGTTTCAGCTTGTAGTTGTCTGTCGTGGTATTGACGACACCGGTATCACCAAACCAAAGGCGAGCGTTACTGCGCTCATCATTACCCTCAATACCACCATTGACAGGTGTGGCTGTGGGATCATTGCTGTTCCCGCCAAAGTAGAACGTTTGTGGCTGGGAGTCATTCTCCAGGTGGTTATACGAGGCATAAACACTCAGATCTCCAAACTTGTCACCGTATGAGAAAAAACTTTTATATCCATTAACCGTGCCATCAAAGCCATAGGCATCAAAACTCTGGCTGAAATATGAACTGTCAAAATGGTATTCACGTTCCTGGGGAATGGCGGATTCAATCAGTACCACACCGCCCATGGCATTACCGCTGAATTCAGCAGAGTACGGGCCATACAGCACTTCTACCTGGGCAATCTCACTGGCAGATACCATGGTCCAGCGTGGTGCACCATTCCAGCGCGACTGCAACAGATAATGCAACGGTACACCGTCAGCAAACACCATGGAACGTGACGTCTGGAACATATTGGAACCGCGCACACCCATGGTGCCATTGGAATCACCGATAAAACGACGACGAATCACCAGGCTGGGTTCGTATTTCACCACATCTTCAGTCGTTGCCACATTGATGCTGACCAGATCCTGCTGATTCAGCAGACTGCCAGGATGGGACAAGCCACCGGTGCGGCTGGATTCTTGTCCCCAGACCACGACTTCTTCTATTGCGCTGTCTTGCTGTTCAGTATTCTCAACACCCTGTGTACCTTGAGCATGCCCAGCAGCCAGCAGTACCGGGCTCAGAATGCCAAGACCCAGCAACTGAATAGAATGGTTTGTTAAGGAAAAAAAACGTTTTTTCAACGCCACATGCTCCATGAAACAACTTCGATGGCGGATATATTATCCGTCGCGGCTGACGCAGAACATGTGACACAGTGACGCAGGGGGGGGGGTACACAGTGGCTTCATCCCACCCATTGCGCGTACAATGCCTTCCCGTATTAACGCGGCTTACAGGATCAGAACAAGCGACTGTTTTCAATGAGTAAAACTGATAATTCAACCCACACCCCCATGATGCAGCAGTTCCTGCGCATTAAAGCCGAGCACCCGGAACACTTGCTGTTCTACCGAATGGGTGACTTTTATGAGCTGTTTTTTGAGGATGCTTCACAAACTGCCGAGATGCTGGATATCACGCTGACCGCGCGCGGTCAGTCCAACGGCAAGCCAATCCCCATGTGTGGTGTGCCCTATCACTCCGCCGAACGCTATCTGGCCCGGCTGGTAGAGCTGGGCCGTTCGGTGGCAATTTGTGAACAGATCGGCGACCCGGCAACCAGTAAAGGCCCTGTTGAGCGCAAAGTGGTTCGTATTGTCACGCCCGGCACAGTCAGCGATGAAGCATTGCTGCGTGAACGTCGAGACTGCATCCTGATGGCCGTCACCGGTATCCAGGACAACCGCCGCAATGGCAATGGCAATAGCAATGGAAGTGGAAGTGGAAGTGGAAATGGCAGCGGCGAAACGGATAAATACGGCCTGGCGTGGATGGATATCAGCGGCGGCCGCTTCCTGGTTAGCGAGGCCACATCCGAAGAGGCGCTGCGCGCAGAACTGGAAAGAATCCGTCCCGCTGAGCTGCTGATCAATGACAGCCTGGCCCTGTCAGCAGAGGTTGAACGGCTGCCTGGGTTACGGCGCCGTCCGGTCTGGGAATTTGACCTCGACACCTGCTACCGCCAACTGACCAGCCATTTTGGCACCCGGGACCTGCGCAGTTTCGATTGTGAAGACCAGTCGATGGCCATTCAGGCCGCAGGCTGCCTGCTCAGTTATGCCAAGGATACCCAGCGCTCAGACCTGCCACATATTCAGAGTCTGGCAGTTGAACAGTCCGCCGAAGCCCTGGTGCTCGATGCCGCCACCCGCCGCAACCTGGAAATTGACAGAAACCTGGGCGGCGACAGCCAGAATACACTGATGTCTGTGGTTGATACCTGCCGAACATCGATGGGCAGCCGCATGCTCAGTCGCTGGTTGCACCGCCCCCTGAGGCATCGCGCGGTGCTTGAAGCCAGACAGCAGACAGTCGCCACCCTGCTCCAGGATTTCCACTTTGAAACCCTGCAACCGCTGCTGAAACAGATCGGTGATACTGAACGAATTCTATCCCGTATTGCGTTGCGCACCGCCAGACCACGCGACCTGGCACGACTCAGAGACTCACTGGCCGTACTGCCCGAATTACAAATGGCGCTGGACCTCATCATTGATAAGCAGCAGTCACTGGGCGATACAACTCACCTGGCCACGTTACAGCAGACGATTGCTGACTTTCCGGTTTTAAGCGATTTGCTGCACAAAGCGGTTCTGGAAAACCCACCTGTGGTTATTCGTGAAGGCGGTGTCATTGCCGATGGCTACGACGAGGAGCTCGACGAATTACGTCAGCTCAGCAGCAATGCCGGGCAATTCCTAGTGGATATGGAGATGCGCGAACGTGAGCGCACCGGCTTAAGTACCCTGAAACTGGGCTATAACCGGGTTCACGGCTACTACATTGAAGTCAGTAAGGCGCAGTCCGGTGATATGCCGGCCGACTATCAGCGCCGTCAGACCCTCAAAAATGCCGAGCGGTTCATCACCCCGGAGCTGAAAACCTTTGAGGACAAGGTACTCAGTGCCAATGCCAAGGCGCTGGCCCGGGAAAAGGCCCTGTACGAAGCCTTACTGGACACCATTGCCGAAGACTTGATCGCCCTGCAGAAAAGCTCGGCAGGCCTGTCAGAGCTTGACGTGCTGACCTGCTTTGCCGATCGCGCTCTGAACCTGGACTGGGCACGTCCGACTCTGACGGACGAAACCGGCATCAGCATCACCCAGGGGCGACACCCGGTGGTTGAGCAGGTGCTGGAACAGCAGTTTGTGGCTAATGACACCGTCCTGAGCCGTGATAAATCCATGCTCATTATCACCGGCCCGAACATGGGTGGTAAATCCACCTATATGCGCCAGACCGCCCTGATCACGCTGCTGGCATTCTGTGGCAGCTATGTGCCAGCCAGTGCAGCCAGCATTGGTCCGGTTGATCGAATTTTTACCCGCATCGGATCTTCAGATGATCTGGCCGGTGGCCGCTCCACCTTTATGGTGGAAATGACCGAAACCGCCAACATCCTACATAACGCCACGGCTAACAGCCTGGTGCTGATGGACGAAATCGGCCGCGGCACCAGCACCTTTGACGGCCTGTCATTAGCCTGGGCCAGTGCCCAGTATATTGCCAGCCAGCTGAGTTCACTGACCCTGTTTGCCACTCACTACTTTGAACTGACGGTGCTGCCGGAGCAGTTTGACAACATTGCCAATGTCCACCTGGATGCCACCGAGCATCAGCAAGGCATCGTGTTTCTACACTCGGTCAAATCAGGCCCGGCCAACCAGAGCTACGGCCTTCAGGTTGCGCAACTGGCCGGTATTCCGCAGCAGGTTATCGAACAGGCCAGACACAAACTGGCGGAACTCGAACAGGTCGCGGTATCTACTGTCAACGAGGCATCGCCATTACAGCCTGCTCTGACAGGATCGACAGAAACACACGTGACAGAAACGCGAGCAGGCAGTAAAAAGAACATGAGTGGTGCTGGTCAATCGCCAGTCCCCAGTCAGAACGACCTCTTTGCTGCGAGCACACATCCCTTGTTATCGGCACTGCAGGAAACGGATCCAGACGAGTTGACCCCCAGACAGGCACATGAACTGCTCTATCAGTGGAAAAAACTGCTCTGATTCATGGCTAAACGGCCCCTGGAGTTGGCCTGACAGCCCAAGGTCAATTATAATGCCGCATCATTTGCACGAGATTGGAATAGCAACATGACATTTGTAGTCGGTGATAACTGCATTAACTGTAAACACACAGACTGTGTTGAAGTCTGTCCGGTAGATTGTTTTTACGAAGGCCCGAATTTCCTGGTCATTCATCCTGATGAATGTATCGATTGCGCGCTGTGCGAGCCAGAATGTCCGGTTGACGCCATTTTTGCCGAGGACGAGCTGCCTGATGATCAGAAGCAGTTCCTGGAGTTAAATGCGGAACTGGCAGAATCCTGGCCCAATATCACGCAAATGAAATCGCCCCTGGAAGACGCTGAAAAGTGGAATGGCGTGCCTAACAAGATTGAGCACCTGGTAAAAGAAAGCTGATCGAACAGATTGGCTGAATTGACAGAGTCCCAGTATAACCGGGACTCTGTTCTCCCTCTCAGTTAGCGCAATCCTTACTCTCCCAAGAGACTAAAACGAGGCTACAGATAGCCTAAAGACACACTGAGGCATCACAGCCATCAGCGCTGGCTCGCGCCTCCAGTCGTTTCACGGCTGTAATTTGCAGTTGCCGTACCCGTTCGCGTGTCATACCCACTTTGGCGCCAATATTTTCCAGCGTGTCACCTTCCGTGCCATCAAGGCCGAAACGCTGGGATAGTACTCTTTGTTGAACATCACTCAGCTCTCCCAGCCATCGCTCCAACACAACTTCACAATGCTCGGTATGACAGTTCAGCATGGGATCCTGTCCGCTGCCATCAACTGCACCCTCCGGGAATACCACTGCATCAGGCTCTGGCACCGTTTCCACCGGATCAGAGCTGGCTTCATGACAATCCAGCAAAGCCGTCAGTTCCGGCAATGATATCGACATTGCTTCCGCTAATTCGCTTCGTCTGGGCGGCCTCCCCAATTTTGATGCCAGGCTTCTTTCTGCCCGCAGACACTGGCTGACTTCCTTGATGATATGAATCGGAAGGCGGACATCGCGGGCATGGTTCATAATACATCGCTCCACCGACTGACGAATCCACCAGGTTGCATACGTCGAGAAACGATACCCGCGGGTTGGATCAAATTTATCCACTGCCCGAATCAAACCGATGTTGCCCTCTTCCACCAAATCAAGGAAGCAGACACCACGTCCCCGATAACGCCTGGCAACGCCAACTACCAGTCGTAAGTTGTGATTGATCATGCGTTTACGGCTTTGCTCATCCCCATGCATCACCTTGTTCGCCAGAGTGAACTCCTGTTCAGCCGATAAAATCGTTATCGTTGAAAGTTCACGAATATAATGCGACTCAACATCCGTTGTTGAAGAATTGGTGCTCAATGACATCCTGGTCTCCTGATCTTTTATTTATTGTCCTCATTTTTGCTTTACCCAAAATGAGTAAAGTCCGGATTGCTTCCCAGGTTTTTTATTGTTTGTGACAGAAACTTAACATAAACGAACGATCGCTCTATCACCTGAATGGGTAAGGTAAGACTGACATATTGCGAACTGTGCTCCAGTTCACAATATCTCGGTCCAGGAAAAGCGGATAACCAGGAAAATAACAAAGAAAATATAGTCAGGTGCCACCCAAAACTGCAAGCATCACGCGGCGCCTACCGATACAGGCAGGTATATTACTAACGGTTGGGCAAATACCGCACAGGATTGACAGGCTTGCCATCCAGCCGGACTTCGAAATGCAAAAGGTCTCGCCCGTCCGGGCCATTCCCCACTTCAGCAATTTTATCGCCACCGCGAACAAAATCACCTTCTGACACCAGCAAACGGCTGTTATGCATGTAGGCACTGAGATGTCTGTCACTGTGGCGCAGAATCACCAGATTCCCGGCACCCTGTATACCCGTACCCGCATAAACCACATCACCTTCGGCAGAGGCATAAACAGAGTCGCCTTGCGTACCCGCTATATCAATACCGCGTGCAGTACCGCTGGTATTGAACATACTCAGCAGGCGCCCGTCGGAGGGCCATTGCCAGGTGACACCTTCAACGTCACGTTCATTAACACTGCCTATACGACGTCCGTCAATGGCTGCCTGGGGTCGCTGTCCTGCTGAAATTTCTTCACCAGCCGGAGAGACCGGGATGTCCGCAACAGATTCAAGACTCTCATTGGACAACGTAGCATTTTCAATTTGCAGCACCTGTCCCGGATAAATGGTATAGGGCTCTGCAAGGCCATTGACCAGGGCCAGGCTACGGACATCCATGTTGTGCCGCCAGGCAATGGAGTACAGCGTATCGCCCCGTGCAACACGGTGCTGGGTACTTGCCGTGGATGGAGCTGCGGTTGTGGATGGAGCTGCGGTGGTGGCAGCACTGCTTGGCTGAACTGCGGCCTGCTGCACCGGTGCCTGAGCATCAGCACTGTCATCCTCCAGACTCGCCGGCGATGGAGCATTGCGCGTGGTATTTCTGGAAATACCGCCTCCCAGGTTTACCGCCCTGACAACGGTGGAGCTGGCCCCTACCGGGCTGTTGACCTGATTGCTGCCGTCAGCACTAGCGACCGCCACCGCAGTTGCCGATGACGTATTTGAAGCAGACTGAGAGCCGGAACGAGAACCGGATTGAGAGCTTTCAATGGCAGCACGCTGACGTCGCAATGTTGCATCCACAGACTCCCCGTTATTAACGATAACCGGGGCTTGCCGCTGCAAGGTATCGCTTCGGTCATCAATAGGGGCTTCATATTGGCTGGCACAGGCAGACAACAATACAGCCATAACAAAACCAATGGCGCGCGACGCTGTGCTCATTAATTTATACATCGTTGATTACCTGTTTCATTGAATGCCTTCGTTGCTCAACTGTTACTGTCACTGGCGACTCCCAGAGAGCGTGTCTAAACGGGTTTTGCCGGCACACGATCACTGAGACGGGCAAAAGCCACTATCACCAATGCACCGAGCGCTGCCGTTATGAGCGCCGGCAGCCATTGCGAAGCCATACCGGTCGCTGCTTCATATTGCCAGGGCAGCAGCCACTGTCCCTGCACTGACGAATGGGCGGTCGCACTCATTCCCCGCCAGGGCCAGAGAACGATCAGCGACGCTGCCAGCATGCCAGTCAGAACAGCGTAACTCTGCTCACGATAATGCCGAAATGTCCACGACAGCAGGTGGGCAAACGACAGCAGTCCAGTGGCGCAACCCGCGATAAAGACCACAATTACCAGCATATCCAGGTTACGTAACGACGACAGCACGTATTCGTACATACCCAGCATCAACAGAATAAAGGCTCCCGAGATACCCGGCAAGATCATGGCACAGATTGCCAGCATGGCACTGAAGAACACGTAGACCAATGATGTACTGCCTGCTGCCGGATTCAGAACGGCAGTACTGGCTGTTAACGTAAACCCCAGTATCAGCAATGCGATACGCGAGCCGGTAAGCCGCCCGACTTCGGGCAACAACATGAAACAGGAAGCCAGCACCAGCCCCATAAAGAACGTCATTAACGGTATCGGGTAATGATCCAGCAGATAAAGCACGGCATTGGCCATAACAGCCAGGCTGGTGGCAATGCCAAGCAACAGGGTCAATAGAAAAGCGCCATTGATATGCTGCCAAAAGGCCTGAAACCCGGATTGCTGCCAGACCCGCAAAGCCATGGGGTTACAGCGTTTCAGAGAGTTGATCAGGGTTTCATAAATACCGCTGATCGCGGCAATCGTCCCGCCCGAGACTCCGGGAACGGAATCGGCAATACCCATCGCCATGCCTTTCAGAAATACGGTAATGCGTGCTTTGCTCAGGAATGTCACGTGTGTTGCACCTGGCCGATATACAGAGGCACAAAGTGCACGGTCTCAAGGGTCTGGGTGTTGAAATGATCGCCCTGACGCTCAATCAGCTGTAACTGTTGGGTGCCACGCTCACCGCCAACCGGTATGACCAGCCGGCCACCATCTGCCAGTTGCTGAAGTAACTCAGCGGGCACATGCTGAGGGGCCGCTGCCGCAATAATCGCATCAAACGGTCCCTGCTCGGGCCAGCCCAGACTGCCATCGTCATGCTTGCTGCGGATGTTACGAAAATTCAACAGAGACAGATTTTTTCTCGCTTTGGCCAGCAATGGCTGGATACGTTCCACGGTACAGACTCGCTCAGCCAACTGGGCTATCACGGCTGTCTGATAGCCACAGCCGGTACCGACTTCCAGTACACGCGCCAGTGGACCGTCTTCAGGGCGCCTGCGTCCCAGCGCCGCTTCCGTCATGCGAGCTACCACATAAGGCTGCGAGATGGTCTGACCATAGCCGATCGGCAAGGCAGTATCTTCATAGGCACGATGGGCCAGCGCCTCATCCAGGAAGATATGACGGGGTGTGGTACGCATGACATCCAGCACCGCCCAGTTGCTGATGCCTTTCTCCATTAGCGATGTAATCATACGCTCGCGTGTTCGCTGAGACGTCATGCCGATACCGGCCAGGTTTGGAATATTCACGTCGTTCTGATTCTTATCAATTCTACTTGTGTGTCTGACCCGAAATGGATCAGTCTGTTTGTGATATGGCTTGCAGCAATTCCCTGACGACGACTGTGGCGAAAGCACCGACCGGCAGTTCAAAACTCAAGGACAAATCCTCTTGCAGGCGATAGTGTAATGCCTGCACAGGTAAACGCAAACTGCGTCTTTGCTGCCCCAGACCCTGCCGGGCATTTTCCAGGTAATCACTGAGCAAAGACCAGCGCCGGGCAATGTGCTGCTCCAGTACCGCGGCATCAGCCGTGGTTGCCGGTATGCCCTGCCCCCATAAAGGTCCCGTAGGGTGAATATCCATCATTGCGACCCTGTCCTGTAACAATGCCTTATCTGTTTCCTGCTCATCAGCAAAAACACTGCCGGTTCCGTCAAGGTTCATGACATCTCCTGGCAACCAGTGATTCCAGGTGTTATTACGAACGCGTTCGGCCAGGACAAGGTTAAACAAGGCAGAGCGAATGGCAGACATCTGCATGCTGCGCTGCTGGCGTTTCATTCGACGCTGGGCATTGCCACCTGTTGGTAACAAGGCACGGCGTAAATTGTCATGGCCAAAGCGCTGCTCGCCAAAATAATTGGGGACGCCACTGGCTGCAATCGTTGCCAGCCGTGACTCCAGGTCAGTCAATGCAGTTGACAAATCACTGGCTGGGTCTCGCAACTGTAGCGAACGCAGGGTCAACGAGAACCGATTGCCTGCGTGCGCCCCGCGCCGGAGCTTGCGGTGATTACGCGTGCACTCCAGGACCTTGATCGCATCATTGCCGATGCGCGCCAATCCTTGTGGATCATTGCCAGGACTATGTAGACTCAACCACTGGGTCGTCACTGCATACTTATCTTTTAATCCGGCGAAGCTGATCTGGCGAACCGGAATACCAGTCACTTCTGAAATATGTTGCACCAGTGCCGGTGTGGTCAGCCCGCGCTTCTGAACGTGCAGAAAAATATGTTCGCCCTGCCCTGATGGCAAAAACCCCAGGTTCTCATCAACACGGAAATCTTCGGGGCAATGACGCATTTCGGCTTTGAGGGCTGGTTCACCCAGCGCAAAAGGCAGCGCATCCAGGGCAGACTGCAGAGCGTCCAGTTGATCAGTCAGCTCGGGCAAGCAGCACCACCGCGTATGTTTCAATGCCTTCCTGGCGACCAACGAAACCCATTTTCTCAGTGGTAGACGCCTTGACGTTGACCCTGGAACTATCAATCTTGAGCAATGACGCCAGGCGTGTCTGCATCGCCGCGATATGGGGTGCCATTTTCGGTGCCTGGGCCAAAATGGTCATATCGGCATTTACCACTTGCCAGTCGCCCTCTTCCGCCAGTGCCATCACCGTATTCAATAATGCCGCACTATCGGCATTTTTAAACTCGGCCGCGGTATCCGGAAAATGACGACCTATATCACCCAGCGCCAGGGCACCCAGAATAGCATCACAGAGAGCATGAATCAGTGCATCACCATCAGAATGCGCCAACAGTCCGCGATCATGCGGTATTGTGACACCACCCAGTATTAATGCCCGCTGGTCTTCTGGCGCTGCAAAACGGTGCGCATCATAGCCATGTCCAATGCGGATATCGGGTATGGCTGTGGTCGATTGTTTGGTCATAGTATCCACTTGCTCATGGCTGTTTCTCCGCTCATGGCTGTTTTTTGCTCATGGCTGCTGGCTCTTTAATATGGCTTCAGCCATGGCGATATCACCTTGCCAGGTAATTTTAATATTGTCCGGCTGACAGGGAATCAACTTTATTTTTGCTCCCACAGCTTCCATGGCGCTGGCTTCATCAGTTACCGAGATTTCATGCTCATTAGCCTTAAGCAGCGCCTGCCGAAGCGCATGATAACGGAACGTCTGCGGCGTAGCTGCGGCCCACACCTGTTGGCGATCAACTGTTTCCATAATACAGTCTTCGGAATCGCTGCGCTTTAATGTCGCAGCCACCGGAGCAGCGAGCAAGCCGCCATCCACATCAGGCGTCTCTGACAGTACCACCATCATCCGGGCTATGTCGTCACCCCGTACACAGGGACGAGCAGCATCATGAACCAGCACCCAGTCCTGATCACCGGCCACATCCCGCAAGGCATCAAGGGCGTTAAGAACCGAATCGCTTCTTTCTGCGCCACCCGGAGCGGTCGTAATGGTTTTGCCAGGATAATCTGATGCCAATTGTCTAAGCAGTGCCCTGCCTTGTTCATCACCCGGGGAAAGCGCAACAGTCAGGGTGGATAACGCAGGTAAGGCCGCGAGCAATCGCTTCAGGGTATGCGACAGTACCGACTCACCTGATAATGTCAGATACTGCTTGGGCACCGCACTTTGCATGCGACGGCCAGAACCAGCTGCCGGTACCACAACATGAATCTTCGTCATCATCTATTATTCGATGACCATATAGAAAGTTTCGCCGTCACGAATCATGCCCAGATCGGACCGGGCTCGCTCTTCTACTGCTTCCAGGCCATTTTTCAAATCCAGAATCTCACTTTCCAGCATCTGGTTACGCTGTTGCAAGGATTCGTTCTCGGCTTTCTGAGCCGCCAGTTCCTGCTCCAGTTGAGTCAGTTCCTGAACGCCACCATCACCTACCCAAAGCCGCCATTGCAGCAAAATCAACATCAATACCAAGATGCCCATCATTGCTTTCATTGCCGATCTCCTGATGCGGAAAGTGATCGTGTCTGAATCAAAATGATCCTTAAGCAAACAGGGCAATGACAGGAACGTCACTGCCCTGCATGTTCAGTATCAGCTTACGTGACTGAACTCCGCAATGCCACGATAAACCGCTTTGCTGCCCAGTTCTTCTTCAATACGCAGCAACCGGTTGTACTTGGCTACGCGGTCCGAACGGCACAGTGAACCGGTTTTAATCTGACCCGCGCCAGTCGCCACGGCCAGGTCAGCGATTGTGGTGTCTTCTGTTTCACCGGAACGGTGTGAGATGACGGCAGTAAAGCCAGCTTCACGCGCCATACGAATCGCTGCCAGCGTCTCAGTCAGGCTGCCAATCTGGTTGAATTTGATCAGAATCGAGTTACCGATGCCCTGCTCAATACCACGCGACAAAATGGCAGTATTGGTGACAAACAAATCATCACCGACCAGTTGCACGCGGTCACCGATTTTGCGGGTCAGCAACGCCCAGCCGTCCCAGTCGCTTTCATCCATGCCATCTTCAATGGACAGGATCTTGTAATCATCGGCCAGTTTCGCCAGGTAGTCAGTAAAGCCAGCCGCATCATAAACCGCGTTCTCGCCTTTCAGGTTGTACTTGCCATCCTGGTAGAACTCAGAAGATGCACAGTCCAGCGCCAGACGCACGTCACTGCCCATTTTCAGGCCTGCACCATCCACTGCTTTAAGGATGGCATCAAGTGCAGCCGCATTGGACGGCAGGTTAGGCGCAAAACCACCTTCATCACCGACAGCCGTGTTCAGGCCCTGGGCTTTCAATACTGACTTCAGGCTGTGGAAAATTTCCGCGCCATAACGCAGTGCTTCGGCAAACGTTGGCGCGCCGACTGGCTGAACCATGAATTCCTGGATATCAACGTTGTTGTCAGCGTGCTCACCACCGTTGATGATATTCATCATCGGGACCGGCAGTGACATGGCAGACTCGGAATTATTCAACCTGGCAATCCAAGCATACAAAGGCATGTCATTGGCCTTGGCTGCGGCTTTAGCAGCTGCCAGGGACACGGCCAAAATGGCATTGGCACCCAGCTTGGATTTGTTGTCTGTGCCATCCAGATCCAGCATACGCTGATCCAGTGCTTTCTGGTCTTCGGCTGACTCGCCCAGCAAGGCATCACGGATCGGGCCATTCACATTGGCAACGGCTTTCAGTACGCCTTTGCCCAGATAACGCTTGGGGTCCTTGTCACGCAGTTCCAGCGCTTCGCGCGAACCGGTGGATGCGCCCGAAGGAGCGCAAGCCGATCCGACAATGCCATTCTCCAGAATGACATCGGCTTCGACCGTCGGGTTACCACGTGAATCAAGCACTTCGCGTGCCCGGATATCCTTGATTGCTGCCATATTGAGTTTCCTGTCTGTAAATGTAATTGGCTAAGAATGTAATAGATTAATGGATGTTACTGGGTATCCAGCGGAGCAAAACTTTTGCACAGGTCGTCGACTGCTTTTACCTGTTGCAAAAACGGCTTCAGCCGATCCAGTCGCAAGGCACAGGGACCGTCGCAACGCGCCTGATCCGGATCCGGGTGTGCTTCCAGAAACAAGGCCGACAAACCCTGGCTCATGCCGGCCATGGCCAGTTGGGCTACATCGGCGCGACGACCACCGGCACTTTCTGCCAGTCCACCCGGCTGTTGCAGTGCATGCGTGACATCAAACATCACCGGATAGCGAAATTTTTTCATCACCGAGAAGCCCAGCATATCGACCACCAGATTGTTGTAACCAAAGCTGCTGCCGCGCTCACACAACATCAGTTTGTTATTACCAGCCTCTTCGAACTTGCGCAAAATATGCTGCATTTCATGCGGTGCCAGAAACTGGGCTTTCTTGATATTAATATAGGCATCGGTGCGTGCCATGGCCATAACCAGGTCTGTCTGTCGCGACAAAAATGCGGGCAACTGGATAATATCTGCCACTTCCGCCACCGGTGCACACTGAAACGGCTCATGCACATCAGTCAGTACCGGCACATCAAAACGGTTTTTGATGTCCTGCAGAATTTTCAGACCATTCTCCAGGCCGGGTCCCCGATAAGAATTAATCGATGAACGATTGGCTTTATCAAAGGAAGCCTTGAACACATAAGGAATATTCAGTTCGGCACACACCTTGACATAAGCCTCAGCAACTTCCAGGGCAAGCGCATGCGACTCAAGCACGTTCATACCACCAATCAATACAAATGGCAGGTCATTGCCAAAGGTGATGTCCGGTCTGAGCTGTAGGTGTATTGGATCAATCAAAATCCAGCGTCTCCCTTAAGCGTTACTGTGCAGCCTGATGTGATTTCGCTGCCTGGACAAAACCGGTAAACAGCGGATGACCGTCACGCGGCGTTGAGGTAAATTCCGGGTGGAACTGGCAGGCTACAAACCATGGGTGATCTGGCGCCTCTACCATCTCGACCAGTTCGCCATCCATCGACCGGCCGGTAATACGCAAACCGGCGGCTTCCAGGGCTGGCAGGTAATTGTTATTCACCTCATAACGGTGACGGTGTCTTTCCACAATCACATCCTTGCCATAACAAGCACGGGCCACGGAACCTTCTGCCAGTCGGCACTCCTGGCCGCCCAGGCGCATGGTGCCACCCAGATCCGAGTTTTCGTCACGGGTTTCAACAGCTCCCTCTGCCGTTGTCCACTCGCTGATCAGGGCCACAACCGGATCACTGCAGTCAGGCTTGAACTCAGTGCTGTGCGCATCAGGCAGATTCGCCATGTTGCGGGCATACTCAATAACAGCAACCTGCATACCCAGACAAATCCCCAGATAAGGAATCTTGTTTTCACGCGCATATTGAACTGTCAGGATTTTCCCTTCGACACCACGTTGGCCAAAGCCACCTGGCACCAGAATGGCATGCACGCCTTCAAGTATTTCCGTGCCATGAATTTTCACGTCACTGGAATCGATGTATTTGATATTGACCTTGGTACGCGTCTGAACACCGGCATGACTGACCGCTTCGATCAGTGACTTGTAGGCATCCAGCAATTCCATGTACTTGCCAACAATGGCAATAGTCACTTCTTCTTCCGGGTTCAGTTTGGCATCAACCACCCGATCCCACTCATGCAGGTCAGCTGCCGGGCAATCCAGACCAAATTTATTGACGACAATCTCATCCAGGCCAGCAGTACGCAGCAATGAAGGTACGCGGTAAATGGTATTGGTGTCCGCAAGGGATACAACCGCAGGCAGGTCAACGTTGGTAAACAATGCAATCTTGCGACGGGCTGATTCCGCAATTTCCTGTTCAGAACGGCAAATCAGAATGTCCGGTTGAATACCGATGGAACGCAGTTCTTTAACAGAGTGCTGCGTCGGCTTGGTTTTAGTCTCACCGGCTGTCGCAATATAAGGCACCAGGGTCAGGTGCATAAACAGCGCCTGGGAAGACCCCATCTCCACCCGCATTTGACGTACCGCTTCCAGGAAAGGCTGGGATTCGATATCACCAACGGTGCCGCCGATCTCGACCAGTGCCACGTCAGCACCACTGGCACCATCGATGACGCGACGTTTGATTTCATCGGTCACATGCGGAATCACCTGTATGGTGGCGCCAAGATAGTCACCACGACGTTCGCGGCGAATCACTTCTTCGTAGACACGACCGGTGGTGAAGTTGTTGCGCGTAGACATGGTGGTACGCACAAAGCGTTCGTAGTGCCCCAGGTCGAGGTCAGTTTCCGCACCATCCTCCGTGACAAATACTTCACCGTGCTGGAACGGACTCATGGTACCCGGATCCACATTGATGTAGGGATCCAGTTTTAGCAGAGTGACGTTGAGTCCGCGCGCTTCAAGAATAGCGCCAAGAGATGCTGAAGTGATGCCTTTGCCGAGTGAAGAAACCACTCCGCCGGTAATGAAAATATATCGCGTCATTAACGCCCCATCCTTAATGATTGTACGGGAAGCCCCGGCTACGCAGTAAAACCACGATAATCACCCTGTCAAGACATACAGCGCACAATAACTCGCGTAAAACACAAATCAGTGCGGACAAAATGTACGGTTAACAAGGAAAATCGGCTTCGTTCAGATGGGAGAATATCTTAGCATTTAATATGTAACGACGGAAGTTCAGACTGCTCCCGATAGACAATTTTAAGCAGCCAGACAATTTTGAATGGCCCGCTGGCTCACTCTTCCGGCATCTCCCAGCGTGGCAGCCAGCCTGGCTCGAAAGCCGGAGCCTGGAACCCGTCACAAACACCGATTCCCGCTATCCATGCCAGCTCACCGCCGATATATAGCAAGGGCGAGCGCTCACGCAACCACGGCGGCACACCAGCTTCCTGCCAGAGCTGTTTCAGGGATTTGCCGGGTCGTCCAGGCAAACGTGCTTTGATGCCATCCTGGCGATAGCTTACCTGAACCACACCCCCTGCGACGGGCCAGCGCATACCGCCCTGGGCGACAGGCTCAAGCAGCAAACGGCCATTGCCAGGCAGCACCAGAGGCTGGGGTGGCTGTGGCTGAGGTGGCTGGGTGGGCTGGGAAGACCGTGAAGGCTCAGAAGCGGGCGCAAGTGCCCACTCATACCCTCCTTCTGGCAAAGCGGGTAATGCAGGCAGCTTATAAGTGACCAATAATTCATCGCGGTAACGCCTGATGACTCTGTTCTGCCAGTTAAGCTGTGGCTGGCGGTCTTCAGCCGCAACCAGCAATGATGTCAACTGCTCCAGCACGGTTTTGCCTGCCCACTGATCACAATGTAACCATAGCCACTGCCGCAGCATGACATCACGTTCGGCCTGACTGTGTTGCAGCAATCCCTGAACGCTAAGATGGCCGGGCTGCTTCCCCTGACAATCGGCAAGCCACTGATTGGCCAGCGACTGCAGCAGTTGCTCAGTGTCGCGACAGATGTCGGCGCTACGCTCTACTGAAGACAGCCAGCCTGGCCAACGCCTGGCAATGTCAGGAATCACCCGATGCCGCAAATAATTACGACTGAAAGCGATATCCTGGTTGCTACTGTCTTCTATCCAGCGCATTTGTCCGGATCCAGCCCGGGTTTCAGTCCAGGATGTAGCCCCGAAACTGGCCCTGGAGGCGGCATAAGCTCGCAGATCCTCAGGCAATTCTCCCAGTAATGGCCGCCACAGAGGATAAGAAGGACTGCCCGGCACAGTAGCAGCCTGCTGCATACCACTGAGGCCACGCGGGCCTGCGCCGCGTAACAAGCGAAATAATACGGTCTCTCCCTGATCCTGGGCATGGTGAGCGGTCAGCAAGACTTCATGCGCCTGCATATTCTCCGCAATAACCTGGTAACGGGCCTGGCGGGCCATGGCTTCCAGCCCTTCCCCAGACGAAGAAGACAGCTTGTTGCGCAGATGCAGTGAAAACGACTGGCAAGACATGGATCGCTGCTCGCAGGCATTTAGGCAGTGGCGCTGCCAGTGATCAGCATCCTCGTGAAGGCCATGATTGACGTGAATGACGCGCCAGGACAGTTGCGGGTAAAAGGAGGGAAATTCAGACTGCAGACGACTGCAAAGGTCCAGCAGCACCATGGAGTCCATGCCGCCACTCAAGGCAATGACTACGCCTCGCACATTCGGCATGGCTTGCAGCAACCCAGCCAGGGTTTCCTGCAACCGATCCAGCAACTGATCTGGCACCTGGTCGCTCATCGCATAAGGCGTAAATAGAGATAAAATCGGGTGCCAAAAAGCGTTCTAAGGCAGATAGCGTTTCGACACCCGGTTTATTAGCTGGAAATACCGTAACTCATCAGACGCTTGTAACGTCGACGAATCAGATCATCAACATCCATGGTCTGCAATCGCTCAACCTGGTCAATCAGTGACTCTTTAATGCTTTCAGACATTTTTTTCACGTCACGATGCGCTCCACCGAGCGGCTCAGGAATCGTGGTATCAACAATACCCAGCTCTTCCAGTCGACCGGATGTCACCCCCATCGCTTCTGCCGCATCGGCAGCATGTTCAGCCGACTTCCACAAAATCGTGGCACAGCCTTCCGGTGTGATCACCGTATAGGTTGAGTACTGCAACATGTTCAGATGATCAGCAATACCAATGGCAATCGCGCCACCCGAGTTTGCTTCACCGGTCACCGTTGCAATCAGCGGTGTCTGAACACGTGACATCATCGCCATGTTTTCAGCAATCGCTTCATTAATGCCGCGCTCTTCCGAATCAATACCCGGATAGGCGCCGGGCGTATCGATAAAGCTCAGCACCGGCAGTTTGAAGCGTTCAGCCATTTCGATCAGACGACGAGCCTTGCGATAGCCCTCAGGGCGCGGCATACCAAAGTTATGGCGAACCTTTTCCTTGGTACCACGACCTTTCTGGTGACCGATGACCATGACCGGCTTGTCGTCCAGACGGGCAATACCACCAATCAGCGCCTGATCATCTGCAAACAGTCGATCCCCGTGCAGTTGATCAAAGTCCGTGAAAATATGCTGAATGTAATCCAGCGTATACGGACGTAACGGGTGACGCGCCACCTGGGAAATTTGCCAGGGGCTGAGGTTGCTGTAAATCTTCTCAGTCAGCTTGGTGCTCTTTTCCTGGAGCTTTTGAATTTCTTCACCAATATTGAGTTCATTGTCGTCACTGACCAGACGCAATTCGTTGATCTTCACTTCAAGATCGGCAATTGGTTGCTCAAAATCGAGATAATTGGGATTCATAATGTTTTGTACTCGACTCCCCGTACATAATTATTGCGGGCAATGATAGCAAATAAGATGGGTTAGCGGTATGCAATCATGACACTAACGATAAGTAATCGTGACACTGCCGTTGCCACAAAGTTGCGACAGGCTATGAATCAGATCCTGATCAGGCAGCACTTGCCAGCCCTCCCCTAACCTGAGCCAGCCGCTGATATCCGGGCGCTGATAATAAACCCGCACCGGGCAAGGCTGCGGTACATCGGGCACAAGCGACTCTTTACTGTCTTTGCCCTGCCCATTTCCCGCATTGCTGCCGTTTTTGCCATGATTACCGTTTGCCGGGCTGCCATGGCCATTTTGTCCATGCCCTTGAGGCGCTGGTGTTACCCCGGCACCGGTCTGTTCCTGCCCAGGCATGCCAACGGATGTCTCAGCAGGCAACTCAATCTCACAAACATACGGTTTGAGGCAATCAGCCAGTTGTTCCGGAAACAACGGCGTCAATTGTTCAGCCCGAACACAAAGGTCAAGCGACTTGGCAAAACGCTGCCTGGCCTGGGTCAGACTCAGCACTTCTCTGGCTCGGCCACGTAAACCGCCACTAAAGTCATCGGTAGCGACCTGACATTCAATCACCAGAATGGCATCTTTTTGCAGCAGGTCACGAAACTGTTCATATTCACGGGCAAACAGTGAGACTTCCAGACGGCCACTGCGGTCATCCAGGGTCAGAAAGGCAATCATGTCACCGCGCTTGTTGCGCATGGTGCGTACCCCGACCAGCAGGCCGGCAATTAACTGATAACTGCGGTCAGCCCGCAAGTCTGCCAAACGATCCCGGGTCAGTTGCTTTAATTCCGGCAAAAACTCATCAATCGGGTGACCGCTGAGGTACAGCCCCAGGGTCTCTTTTTCTTCCCGTAGACGCTGTTGCTGGGACCAGGGTCTGGCAGCAACCAGACCATCATCACTGTCGCTATCATCGCCGGTATCCACCGGGGCAATATCACCGAAAAGATCCAGCACGCCCGCTTCTTCATTTCGCGAACTTTGTTCAGCAGCCTGCACTGTCTCGGCAATCGAGGCCATCAACCGGGCACGAATGCTGTCAGTGTCACCGGGATGCAGCAGGTCAAGCGCACCGGCACGGACCAGCGCTTCCAGCGCACGCTTGTTTACCGTTTTCAGATCAACACGCTGACAGAAATCCAGTAAAGAAGTGAACGGTCCGCCTGCTTCGCGAGCTGAAATAATAGCGTTGATCGGCCCTTCACCCAGACCTTTGATCGCGCCCAGGCCATAGACAATCTCACCCTGATCGTTGACGGTGAAATTGTATCTCCCGACATTGACATCCGGCACCACCAGTGGCAACCCCATGCTGCGGCACTCTTCAATCAGTGTCACGATCTTGTCGGTGTTCTGCATATCCGCAGACAGTACCGCCGCCATAAAATAGGCCGGATAATGAAACTTCAACCAGGCGGTCTGATAGGACACCAGCGCATAGGCAGCCGAGTGAGATTTGTTAAAGCCGTAACCGGCAAATTTTTCCATCAAGTCAAAGATGGAACTGGCCAGCGCGGGATCAATGCCATTCTTCGCGGCGCCTTCCTGGAAGATGACGCGCTGCTTGTCCATCTCTTCCTGTTTCTTTTTACCCATGGCGCGACGCAACATGTCCGCACCACCCAGGCTGTAGTTCGCCAGCACCTGTGCAATCTGCATCACCTGTTCCTGGTAGAGAATGACGCCGTAGGTGTTACTGAGCACCGGCTCCAGGTCTGGGTGCGGGTAGGCCACATCAGCGCGACCATGTTTTCGGTTAATGAAGTCATCCACCATGCCTGACTGCAACGGACCCGGTCTGAACAGTGCCACCAGTGCCACAATATCTTCAAAGCAACTGGGCAACAGCCGGCGCATCAGTTCTTTCATACCACGGGATTCCAGCTGGAAAACGGCTGTTGTCTCGGCATTCTGCAACAGGTCATAAACTTGCGAGTCATCCAGCGGAATGGCGGCAATATCCAATGGATTATCTTTGTGTTTTGCTTCCTGGGCGTTGATCATTTTCAGCGCCCAGTCAATGATGGTCAGTGTACGCAGACCTAAAAAGTCAAACTTGACCAGGCCCGCTGTTTCAACATCATTCTTATCAAACTGGGTGACCAGGCTCTCACCGTTTTCGTCACAATACAGCGGCGAGAAGTCGGTTAACACGGTAGGCGCAATGACCACCCCCCCCGCGTGCTTGCCGACATTTCGGGTGACACCTTCAAGCTTGAAGGCCATTTCCATGATTTCCTGGGCATCTTCGTCGCTATCAACGAATTCCTTGAGCTGCGGCTCCTGCTCCATGGCCTTGCTCAGTGTCATACCCACTTCAAACGGAATCAGCTTGGACAGCTTGTCTGCCAGGCCATAGGATTTTCCCTGTACCCGCGCCACATCACGCACCACCGCCTTCGCCGCCATGGTACCAAAGGTGATAATCTGGGAGACCGCCTCCTTTCCATAGAGTTCAGCCACGTGCTGAATAACCCGGTCACGGCCTTCCATGCAGAAATCGACATCGAAGTCAGGCATCGATACCCGCTCCGGATTCAGGAACCGCTCGAACAGCAGGTCATATTTAAGCGGGTCCAGGTCAGTAATTTTCAGTGCATAGGCAACAATGGAACCGGCGCCGGAACCACGACCGGGGCCCACCGGGATGTCATTATTCTTGGCCCACTGAATAAATTCCATCACGATCAGGAAGTAACCCGGGAACCCCATCTGAATGATGACATCCAGTTCAAACTGCAAGCGATCATAATAAGGTTGGCTGAACTCGGCCAGCGCCGCCTTGTCAGCGGGATCACCGCCGTTTTCCCGGAATATAAAATCCAGACGCAGGTCCAGACCTTCCCGACTGATCTGGGAAAAGTACTCATCCATGGTCATACCATCTGGTATGGGGTAGTTGGGCAGGAAAGGTTTGCCCAGTTCCAGATCAAGGTTGCAGCGTTTAGCTATTTCGACCGAGTTCGCCAGCGCTTCCGGCAAATCGGCAAACAGCTCCTGCATTTCTTCCGGGGAACGAAGGTACTGCTGCTCGGTATAATTTTTCGACCGGCGCGGATCATCCAGCGTGCGGCGATCATGAATACAGACACGGACTTCGTGAGCTTCAAAGTCTTCTGCTTTCAGAAAGCGGACCGAGTTAGTCGCAACCAGCGGACAGCCCGTCTCTGATGCCAGCCTGGCTGCGGCAGCCACATGCACTTCGTCACCGACACGGCCACAGCGATGCACTTCCAGATAAAAGCTGTCAGGAAATAGCGACTGCCATTTTTTCAGTGTTCTCTTGGCCGCTGCCAGATCACCATCAACCAGATGACGCCCGACCTCGCCTTGGGCACCACCTGACAGCACAATCAGCCCTTCGGCATATTGCTTGACCCAGGACCAGCGCAATACTGGCAGACCATGCCCTTCTTTTTCGGTATAGGATAATGAAATCAGTCGGGTGAGATTTTTATAACCGGTCAGATCACGAACCAGAAACAGCGTCACAAAGGGGCGATCCGCATTCTCCGGGTTCTCGACCCGCACTTCACAACCGCAAATTGGCTTGATACCACTACCCATGGCCGCGGTATAGAATTTGATCATGGCAAAGAGGTTGTCCTGGTCGGTCATGGCAACCGCCGGCATGTTCATCGCGGCGACACTGCCTACCAGCGGCTTAACCCTGACCAGGCCGTCCACGATAGAGAATTCCGTGTGTACATTTAAGTGAACAAATGGCGCCACAGTCATTGCGATCAATGATCCTTTTATTTCGGTATTGTTTCTGGTCTGGTCGTTATTTCTGGTTCTGGAAACGTTCGATTGCCCGGGCGACCGGTGCATAACTGCTGCGATGTGCCGGGCAAGGCCCGTGCTCTATCAGGGCCGCCAGATGCACTGCAGTCGGGTACCCTTTATGGCGGGCAAAGCCGTAAGCGGGATATTGTGCATCCAGTGCCAGCATCTCCCGGTCCCGTGCCACCTTGGCCAGTACCGAGGCAGCAGCGATACAGCCCAGACGGCTGTCACCCTTAACCAGTGCCGCTGACGGGTATGACCACTCCGGGCAACGATTACCATCAACATACACAAATTCGGGGACTGTCTCCAGCGCTTCGGCAGCTGATTTCATGGCATGCATGGTTGCCTGAAAAATGTTCATCGCATCGATATCAGCGGCACTGACTGCATGGATGGCATAAGCCACAGACTGCTGTTGAATCGCATCAAACAACTGTTCCCTGCGCCGTTCGGTCAATTTCTTGGAGTCAGTCAGGCCAGGCAAATCATAGTGTTTCGGCAGGATCACAGCCGCGGCATAAACGGCACCTGCCAGCGGACCACGTCCGGCCTCATCGACACCAGCGGTGCGTTCCGGCCGATGCTGAACGGCATGCCCCTGCTCAAACTCAAATACGCTCTGTGTCAGGCTCATAGCAGCTCAGCAATAGCCTGGGCAGCACTGGTGTCCGCGTCACGGCGCAGGGTTTTATGAATATCACGAAACCGTGCCTGCAACTCCTGTTGCCGTGCCGGGGATGCCAGCGCTTTACTCATTTCCTGTGCAATGCGCGCCTCACTGGCTTCATCCTGCAACAGTTCTGGTACCAGTTCTTCTCCAGCGAGCAGGTTAGGCAATGAAATATAAGGGACTTTCACCAGACGTCTGGCCAACTGCCAGGTTCCCCATGACATTTTATAGGCCACAATCATCGGTCGCTGGAGCAGCAAAGCTTCCAGAGTCGCAGTACCCGAAGCCATGACAATCAGCTCCGAGGCCTGCATCGCCGCATGTGACTGGCCATCCAGTACGGTAAAGCAGTGCCTCAGGTCCAGCCCTGCCAACAGCGCTTCAATCTGCAACTTGCGTGCTTCATTGGCAGCCGGAATGACAAACCGCAGCGAAGCATCATCCTGCAGACAGCGTTGAGCCGCTGCCAGGAAGACTGGCATCAGGCGTTTGACCTCATCGCCGCGACTGCCTGGCATCAGGCAAATGTAGCGCAGCAATGGCGTTTGCTCCGCAGCATTACCCGGCGCAGCCAGTGATAACGCGGATTGTGCAGCCAGTCGCTGTGCCAGCACATCAACATCCGGGTCATGTTCATCGGCCAAAGGGTGACCAACGCAAACGGAACGAATGTTGTGTTTGTCGTATATATCCTGCTCAAAAGGGAACAGCGTCAGCATCAGATCAACAGCCTTGGCGATCTTGAAGATACGCTTTTGCCCCCAGGCCCAGACACTGGGGCTGACATAATGAGTCGTCAGAATACCGACATCATGCAGATTCTGCTCCAGGCGCAGGTTAAAGCCAGGCGAGTCAATCCCCACAAACACGGCGGCTGACTCTCGCTGAAACAGCGATACCAGATCTTTTTTGAGTTTTAACAATTCGGGAAGACGCCCCAGGGGCTCAACAAAGCCCATCACGGACAGACGCTCCATGGGCGTAATAGACTCGAAGCCTTCGGCCAGCATTCTCGGACCACCCACGCCAGCAAAGCGAGCCTCGGGATAGTGCTTGCGCAGTGCGCGAATCAAGCCGGCGCCAAGAATGTCTCCTGACGCCTCACCAGCCACCATGCCTATCAGCATGATGCTCTCCATACAGACACTCTCCAGCAGGACATTAGCGATGAATGCCTTTGGTCGCAGCCAGAATGGATTGCAGGAAAGGGTCTATTTCCGGGTGCTTGGCAACCATCGCTTTTAGTTCGACAATGGCTTCCTGTAATTGCAGACCTTTTTTGTAAACGACCTTGAAAGCCTGGCGAATCGCACGAATCTGTTCTGCACTGTAACCCCGGCGCTCCAGCCCCACCATATTGACACTGCGCACAGATGCCGGGCTGCCGCTGACAATCACACAGGCAGGGACGTCATGGGCGATATGTGTCATACCGCCAACCATGGCATGCTCGCCAATTTTTCTAAACTGGTTCACCCCGGCAAAACCACCCAGAATGGCCCAATCGCCGATCTCAGCATGGCCGGAGATGCCAGCATTGTTGGCAAACACGGTGTTATTACCGACGATACAATCGTGGGCCACATGGACATAAGCCATAAACAGATTGTTATCACCAATGCGTGTCCAGTTACCGCCACTGCCCGTACCACGGTGCAGGGTCACACCTTCACGGATGATGTTGTTGTCACCGATTTTCAGCCAGGTGTCTTCGCCTTCGAATTTTTTGTCAGCAGGGTCTTCACCAACAGAAGCAAACTGATAGACCTGGTTACCTTCTCCCATGATCGTATTGGCCTTGATGACCACATGAGACTGAATAACCGACCCTTTACCTATTTCAACGTTCGGCCCGATGATACTCCAGGGGCCCACTTCCACATCATCAGCCAGCTTTGCAGATGGATCAATAATTGCTCGCGAATCTATCACTGCTCTCGCTTCCTCTCTGCGCACATAATGTCCGCCTCACACACTGTCACACCACCGACGGAGGCCCGGCATGCAAACTTGTAAATACCACGTTTATTTGTGATAACCGTCGCTTCAAGCTGAAGCTGATCACCCGGCACAACCGGACGCTTCAGACGAACCTTGTCCGCACCAACAAAATAATACAGATAGCCATCTTTGGGCTTTTTTTCCTGGCTTTTGAAGCCCAGTACGCCAGCGGCCTGGGCCAGCGCTTCAATAATCATCACCCCGGGCATGATAGGATAATCCGGAAAATGACCATTAAAAAACGGTTCATTAACCGACACATTTTTATAGGCAACAATCGACTTGCCCAACTCCATGCTGACAACCCGATCCACCATCAAAAATGGATAGCGCTGTGGCAAATACTCTTTGATTTCTTCCACATTCATCATCATAACTCGTTTCCCGACTCAGGCGGCCGCTCTTGCGGCAACCGCTTCTCCAGATTCCGTACCGTTCTGGACAAACCCGACAGTTTGTTCAGGGTCAGCACATTTTTTTTCCACTGCCGGCTTTCCTGTAGCAATGTGCCCGAGGAATACACGCCGGGCTCGGTAATAGACTGTGTCACCATCGACATGGCGCTGACCGACACCTTGTCGCATATCGACAGATGGCCGGTAATACCAACTGCCCCCCCTATCACACAGTAACGTCCAACTCTTGTACTGCCAGCCAGCGCTGTACAGCCACAAATCACAGTATGATCGCCTACCACACAGTTATGGCCGATCTGTACCTGATTATCAATTTTCACTCCAGTACCTATGGTCGTGTCGTCCAATGCACCACGATCAATGGTGGAGCTAGCGCCAACCTCGACATCATCACCGAGAATAACGCGCCCAAGTTGGGCAATTTTTACGGATTTTGTGCCATCGAAGGCAAAACCAAACCCATCTGCACCCAGCACGACACCAGCATGCAGTAAAACACGATCACCCGTGTGCACTTCATGGTAAAGCGTAACGTTTGGCTGGAAACGACATTCCCTGCCAATCCGGCAGTCTCTGCCGATGACAACGCCGGCACCAATAATGGAGTTCTCAGCAATACTGACCCCTGCCTCAATGACTGCATTCGGACCAATGCGAACACCGGCAGCCAGTGTGACATCATCAGCAATACAGGCAGAGGGATGGACAAGGGTCTTGTTCTCACCCATCCCTGTATTTGTAGCAGAATCATGACCTGCTTCGCTGTTGGTATCACCCTCTCGCCCGGCCATGCGCTCCTGCAGCGCCGCAAAAAGCTGCGATGCCAGCGCATAGGTAACATAAGGATTTTCCGAAAGCAGGCAGGGTCTATTTTCTGATTGCCCCAGACTGGCAGGCACAATAAAGGCCGCTCCGGCTGAGGAAGACAACTGGCTGACATAACGCGGATTGCTGACGAAGCTCAGCTGCCCTTCTCCGGCACTGGCCAGGGTGGCCAGCCCGTAGATTCGCGTCTCTGACGCTGCCTCAGCGGCCGGGTTTAACGACACTTTCAGGCGTGTCGCAAGCTCTGCCAGCGTATAGTAAGCGGACTCCGTCACCGTCACTGAGGCAATTTCCGATCGAACCGGGCCGCTTACGGCGCCAGTTCGTTGATCTTGGCCGTTACCAGCGCAGTGATGTTGTAGCTGTTATTGAAGTAAGCCACCGCCTCAGCATTGAGTACCAGATCGTACTCGCCCTCTTCGACCACGGCTTCAATGGCCTGGCCCAGTAACTGGCGATTAGCTTCAACAAACTGCTGCTGACGCTGGTTCCAGGCGTTTTGCAGACGCTCGGCAATTAACTGCATCTGAACCTGTTTCTCTTCGGCATCAGCGTTAAGTTCACGCAGCTCCTGCTCGCTCAGGATAGATTCGTCACGTTGGGCGCGCTCGATGATTTCACGCAATTCTGTGTTCAGACGCTCTAAACGCTGCTCGTCACTCTGGAATTCGCTGCGCGTATTTTGTTCCAGTGACTGTGCGGCGTCAGAATTAAACAGTGCCTGCTCCAGGTTGATCACGCCCACAACGGGGTTGTCCTGGGCCACTGCCTGAGTGCTGACAAATAATGTGGCTGCAAGCAGTAATACTAACTTCTTCATGTTTTCACCCTAATTGTTATCTGTGTTTAGCGTTGAATTTGTCTGGCTGGATTGCGGCGGATTATACCACCGCTATCAGAATCCTGCTCCAATAGTGAAGTCGAATGATTTGGTATCGTCCTCTTCACCGCGGGTAAATGGCTTGGCCAGATAGAAAGTCAATGGACCGAAGGGCGACAGATAGGTTACCCCCACACCGACCGAGTAACGGAGTTCATCAATACTGAAATCGCTGCAGTTTCTTTCTAACGACTGCCGGGTAGTACAGTCAGTGGAGAACACGTTACCGACATCGAAGAACACACTGGAACGGACCCGGCTGCGATCGGTGACAAACGGTAACGGGAACAGCAGTTCCATCGAACCGGCGGTCACGAAGTTGCCCCCGAAATTATCCCGGTCACGGTCAAACTCATAAGTGGTTGTTGCCAGCTGCAACACCGGGTTGCCGTTTTCATCCAGCAAGGGGTCACCATTGGCATCCGGAACAGGCACTGTCAAATAGGCCTCACTATTGGGAGCGAAGCTATTGACATGACCTGATTCACCCACCAAAACATTACCGTTTTCGTCTTTGGCCAGCTCTGTAAAACCCGTTTCCAAAAATACAGGGGGAGTACTCTGCGGACCAAGGCTGTTTTCCTCGAAGCCGCGGACCACGCCGTTGAAGGTCAGGCCACCGGCAAAGAAGTTCTGGAAAAATGGCAGCTCATCGGTATCGCCATAACCATCGCCATAACCCAGGTTACCACGCAGGTGGAACACCCAGTCATCGCCAAATAACGGTTTGTAGTAATCAGCGTTATAGGTCAGGCGGTAGTACTCCAGATCTGAACCCGGTACCGAGAACTCAAATTGCGCCTGCTGGAAGGTACCCCGGGTCGCCAACTGGCCGCGGTTAAGTGTGTTACGAATCCAGTTCGTGGAGAAGGTAAAGTTATCAAACTCGCGACCGTATTTATCGATAAAACCCGGGGCACCGGTCTGGTACTTGTACTCTTCGGGCAAATCACTCAACGGCGCAGTCACCGCATCAGAAAGCGGACCATTCCAGGGGTTGGTATTGGCTTCACTGATAATGTAACGGTCCACTCCATCGAACAAAGTCGGTGATCGTCGAATTTCCTGGGCTGAAGAGCCATAGGCTGACAATTCCGTATGTCCAAAACCAAAGTTGAAACCGATCTGCTCAATTTCACTGATCGGGTAGGCAAAGTTGACTGCCGCACCGTAAGACGTGGTCGAGAAGCTGGATACGTTCAGGAAACCGTCCTGCTTCTGGGCATAAACACTGAAACCACGGCTGACGCCATCGGGCGTGTAATACGGGTCCACGTAGGAGAAGTTGGCACTGCTGGAGTAATAACTGCGGTTCAAACCGACAGAAACGGTTTTACCGGTACCCAGGAAGTTTTCCGCCTGCAGGTCTGTGGCAATAAACCAGTTACCACCACCGCCGGAACCGACGCTGAAAGAAACACTGCCGAAGCTCTGCTCTTGCACATCAAAGTTCACATCAATCTGGTCCGTGGTGCCAGGCACTTCAACCGTATCCACTTCCACTGTCGAGAAATAGCCCAGGCGCTCCAGGCGCACTTTCGACAACTCGATCTGCTGGCTAGAGGCCGGAGCGCTTTCCAGCTGCCGCATTTCCCGGCGCAGGACATCGTCAGCGGTGCTCAAGTTACCAGCGTAGTTAATACGGTTCACATATGTGCGCGCACCCGGATCCACATAGAAAATCACTTCAACGGTCTGATCTTCGTCATTAATCTCCGGCACGCCTTCTACCGTGGCAAAAGCATAGCCGAGATTACCCAGAATCTGGGTCATGTATTCTTCACTGGCGGTAATCAGAGCCTGGGAGAACGATTGTCCCGGCCCGACCAGCGTATAGGCACGCAGCAACGATTCAGCGTTGACCAGGTCACCGACCAGATCAACATTGCTGATCTGATACTGCTGCCCTTCACTGACGTTGATGGTGATATAAATGTCTTCATTGTCCGGGGTAATCGCCACCGGGGTGGAATCGATATTGAAACGGGCGTAACCGTTATCCAGATAATAGGAGGTCAGGTTTTCCAGATCCCCTTCCAGCTGTTCGCGCGAATAACGATCACGACGGCTCAGCGGTAACCACCAGGGCTTGGTACCCAGCTCCATCAGATCTTTAAGTTCATCCGACTGATAGGTCTGGTTGCCGACAATATTGACACCCTGAATGCGGCTTTCCTCGCCTTCATTCACGGTCATGTCAATGGCAACACGGTTTCGCGGCTGTTCAGTGACCTCAATGTCTACTGTGGTACCGTAACGGCCACGGGAAGAGTAAACCTCCTGAATGCCCTGACTGATGGCCTCCAGCGTGGAGCGGGTAAAGATACCGCCTTCGTAGATTTCCGCTTCACGCATGTTGTTGAGAATATCTTCGGTCTCAAGCACATCGTTACCGGAAATATTGATTTCACTGACCGAAGGCCGCTCCAGTACCGTAATCAACAGCACATCACCCTCGCGGGCAACCTCGATTTCCTCAAAATACTGGGATTCGGTCACGGAACGGATGATCTGACCAGCCATACCTGGCTGCATCTGATCCCCCACGGAAATAGGCAGCAACCCGAACATGACCCCGGGGCTGATACGTTGTAATCCGTCTATTCGGATATCATCGATGATGAAGCTATCGCTGTTCTGGGCTTGTGCCGCCAGCGAGATGCTGAGGGACAACAGAGAGCTCCCCAGCAAGGTAGTGACTCGTTTATTAATCATGAAACTCGCTTAAATCCGGACTCTTTCTATATTCGCTTAATTCTGATTACATCAAGCGACTGACGTCGTTATACAACGCCAACACCATAATGCTGCCTACGATCAGCAATCCCAGTTGCAGACCCATTGCCTGAACTCGCTCTGGCACAGGACGGCGTATGATAGCCTCTATGATGTAATACAACAAATGGCCACCATCAAGTACCGGGATTGGCAACAGGTTCAGCACACCAAGACTGATACTGAGTATGGCAAGAAAGCCCAGATACACCTCAAGGCCATAGCTGGCAGTTTCACCAGCGACCTGCGCAATGGTAATCGGACCGTTGATATTCTTGACTGAAATCAGGCCGATCACCATTTTCTTGATGGAATCGAGCACGAACACCGACTTGTCCCAGGTTTCCACCATGGCCGGCCCGATGGCTGACAATGGATTAAAAGAGACTTCCCGGCGACGCTCCGCTGGCAATGAGTTATACAGATCATAGATCTGCACACCCGCACCAATGCGTCCCATCTGTGTACCGTCGGCGGCTTCCGTTGCCTGCGGCACAATTTCCAGCGCCACCAACTCCGACTCGCGTTGGACAACAACATCCAGTGGCAGTTCCGGTGACTGCTGAATCATGCTGACCCAATGTGACCAGCTTCTGATATCAGTGCCATTGGCTGACACCACTGTATCGCCGCTTTGCAGCCCGCCAGCCTCAGCCCGACCACCCGGCACGATGGTATCGATAACCGGAGGAATCTCATACTGAACAATGCCCAGTGAACCCAGCGGATTGGGCTCCGTGGTATTGCCCATCCAGTTCTGGATAGCAACAGCAAACGCCTCTGTGGACTGGTTATCGGTGGCAGAAACAGCGCCCTGGCGCGATTGCGCCGGAATGGCAGTGATCATCAGATTGCCGCTTTCGCCCAGACGGTCGAGCAGCTTCAGGTTGACCTGTTGCCACAGTGACACCGGCTTGCCATCGACGGCGGTAATTTCATCACCTTCACGCAGTCCTGCTTCCCAGGCGGGTGAATCCGGCTCAACGTGCGAGATAACCGGAGAAATGCCACGCGTCCCGTAAGCCACATTAATGACCCAGAAAACAAAAATTGCCAGCAGGAAGTTGGCAATGGGCCCGGCGGCAACAATCGCGAACCGCTGCCACAGCGGTTTGTAATTGAAGGCCATATGTTTCTCGTCTTCCGACACCTGGGAGCCGGCTTCGGCATTGGTGTCATCCTGCCCCAGCATTTTGACATAGCCACCCAGCGGGATCGGTGCGATCACATATTCAGTGCCATCTTTTCCGACCCAGGTTTTGACCGCTTTACCAAAACCAATGGAAAAGCGCAGTACTTTGACACCGCATTTGCGAGCCACCCAGAAATGCCCGAACTCATGGATCGTGACCAGAATTCCCAGGGTCACAATCAAAGCCAGGACGTTTACGACCAAGGTTTGCAGCATATAATTCCTGTTCCCGTGTAATACAAGGGGTTACGCGTGTTTGCTGACAAGACCGGTCGCAACCGCTCTTGCTTCCTTATCCACCTGCTGAATCATAGCCAGTGACAGTGGCTCTGTACAAGTGATTCGGGCCAGCGTTTCAGAGACTACCGTGGCGATGTCGGTAAATCGTAATCGCCCGTCAAGAAAAGCGGCCACGGCCACTTCATTGGCGGCATTCAGTGTGGCTGGCATATAGCCTCCCTCGCGTGCGGCCTCAATACCCAGTGCCAGACAGGGGAAACGCTCCAGATCCGGCTGATAAAACTGCAGGTCAGGGCTGGTCGCCAGATCCAGAAAACTGGCGCCGGAGTCCACCCGTTGTGGCCAGGCCAGCGCGTGTGCAATAGGTACTCGCATATCCGGGCTACCCATCTGGGCCAGCACCGAACCATCATGATATTCGACCATGGAATGTACGATACTTTGCGGGTGAATCACCACATCCACCTGGGACGGCTGCAAATCAAACAGATAGCAAGCCTCGATATATTCCAGCCCCTTGTTCATCATGGTGGCCGAATCCACGGAAATCTTGCGTCCCATGGACCAATTGGGGTGATTACAGGCCTGCGCCGGTGTCACTGAGGCCAGAGTTTGCGGGTCTGCATGCAAAAACGGTCCGCCAGAGGCAGTCAGGACAACCCGACGCACGCCTTGGGAGCGCAAATCGCAACCCGGTTCCGTCTGACCATTGGGCGGTAAACATTGAAAAATGGCGTTATGTTCACTATCGATCGGCAGAACCGTGGCGCCACTTTCGCGGGCTGCCCGCATAAACAGCTCACCGGTCATGACCAGTGCTTCCTTGTTGGCCAGCAGCACTTTTTTGCCAGCCCTGGCAGCCGCGAGTGCTGGCAGCGTCCCGGCCGCACCCACAATGGCCGCCATCACCGTATCAACCGATTCAGCGGCAGCGACAGCCGCCAGCGCATCCTCGCCCTGCTCCACCCGGGTCTGACAGCCGGCATCTGCCAGCGCCACCTGCAATCGCTCTGCAGCGGCCGCATCGGCCATCACTGCAACCTGCGGTGAAAATGCCAGGCACTGCTCAAGCATCAAGCCATCGTTACTACCGGCCGTCAGGGCATATATTTTCAAGGAAGGATGCCTGGCCACCACGTCCAGTGTGTTAACACCGATGGAACCGGTTGAACCCAGCACAGTCAATGACTGAACCGGCAATGGTACGCCGTTTTCAGCCGCCATCAGATAACCTCCAGCACACGACTGAGCAAGGCAATGCCGAGCACAAATACCGGCGTTGCCGCCAACAGGCTATCAATGCGATCCAGCACACCACCGTGCCCGGGTAATGTTCGGCCACTGTCCTTGATGCCCCGGTGACGCTTGAGCATGCTTTCGAACAGGTCACCCACCACCGAGTAAACCGCCAACAACAGGGAAATCATCATCAACAGCGCCCAAACACTGGCGGAGAGTTCGCGGTACTGCAAATGTATCCAGGCCAGTACACCCCAGGTAAACAGCGTACAACTCACCAACCCACCCCAGAGCCCGGCCCAGGTCTTCTTGGGACTGAGCGCCGGCGCCAGTGGTCGACGGCCTTCTTTCTTGCCCCAGATGGAGCCAGCGAAAAACGCGCCAATATCAACGACGCTCACCATCGCCACCAGAATCAGTACCAGCCAGCCTTCTTCATTGAGCATTTTCAGGTACACCAGTCCGACCCAGCTTGGGATCAGGCAGGCGATACCCATCAAACCGATTTTCCAGCGTGCCTGCCAGCGACGACTGCCACCGGGGTAGCTGCGAATAGTCCAGAACACCCATAACCAATACAGCACAGCCAGGGCAGAAATAGCGACAATACCATTCACGGAAAGCGGCTCGTAATCGGCGGTGGCACCGCCAATCTGCACATCATCCAGCCCCATCACCGGCAGGCGCAGTGCGGTCAGGGTAAACAGCAGGCAACTGCCGAATAATGCAAACCAGGTGGCATGGTGCTGCCAGTGTCGCAACCCCATTAACTTACCCCACTCGTACAGGGCGGGTAACAGAATCAGGGTCAGGAAACCGGCAAACCAGGGCAAGGCCAGCCAGGCTGTACCGGCATAGAGGACGGCAAGCATGATCACTGCCGTAATAACACGTTGTTTGAGCAAAACCTGCTCCCTTATACGTTTTTTGCTAACGCTGCTGCTAACGCCACTTCTAACGTTACTGCTAACGTTACTAATTACGTTATTTTTTCTTGTTCATCACTGCCGGACTCGCGGCCAAATCGGCGCTTCCGGCGGCTGAAATCATCAATAGCCTGCTGAAGTTCAGTCTCATCAAACTGCGGCCAGTAACAATCAGTAAAGTACAGTTCTGTATAAGCAAATTGCCAGAGCAAAAAGTTACTGATGCGTCGCTCCCCACCAGTGCGAATACACAAATCCGGTTCCGGCACATCACCCATGCTGACAAAATTCTGCAACAGCTCCGGCGTAATGTCTTCAACATTAATATGCCCGGATTGCACTTGCCGGGACACAGCCTGGCAGGCCTGGGCAATATCCCAGCGACCGCCATAATCTGCTGCCACTGTAACCACCAGGCCAGTATTGTGTCGCGTCAGCTCTTCCACTTCACGCATGTTTTTCTGTAATCGTGGCGAGAAATCATCACGTTTACCAATAAACTGCAGGCGAATGTTACGCTCATGCATCTGCTTAATCTCATGGCGCTTGAGCACACTCAGAAACAGCGCCATCAGACCTTTCACTTCTTTGTCCGGTCGAAACCAGTTTTCACTGCTGAAAGCAAATAATGTCAGGTACGCTATACCGCGATCTGCACAGCCGTGCACCACGTCGCGCGCAATTTCTGCACCGGCCCGGTGTCCGGCTCCACCTGATAATCCGCGTCCACGAGCCCAGCGATTATTACCATCCATGATAATCGCGATATGTCGGGGTTGTTTGTGCGTGACTTCGCTTTGACTGTCCGTGTTTGTCATCCGCTCGCTTCTTATATTGACATCAGATCTTTTTCTTTCTCTTCGTAGACTGCGTCCACATCGGCGATATGCTTGTCAGTCTGCTTCTGGATACGTTCCTCGGCGCGACGCTGATCGTCTTCGCTGATTTCTTTTTCCTTGAGCAGGTCTTTAACCTGGTTATTGGCATCACGGCGGATATTACGAATCGCCACCCGGGCATTCTCTGCTTCTGCCTTGGCCTGCTTGGTGTACCCACGACGGGTTTCTTCCGTCAGAGCAGGCATGGGAATACGGATCGATTCGCCATTATTCGAAGGGTTGAGACCCAGGTCAGATTTCATAATCGCTTTTTCAACATCACCGATAAGTTGTCGCTCCCATGGTACTACGACCAGGACGCGACTTTCTTCCACTGTGATATTGGCTAATTGGTTTAACGGCGTATCCGCACCGTAATACGGGACCTGGATGCCATCCAGCAAACTGGGATGTGCGCGACCAGTACGGATCTTGTTAAAAGCCGTCTCAAGTGACTGAATGGACTTCTCCATTCGCTGACCGGCGTCCTTGATAATGTCTTCAATCATCGTTGTCTTATCCCCTGTTATTGATCCGTGCTGTTCAAACCGATCAGGGTACCATCTGTTGACCCCATCACGCTGTTCAGCAAGGCACCGGGTTTCTGCATGTTGAACACGCAAACCGGAATATCATGATCCCGCACCAGACAAATCGCCGTCAGGTCCATAACCCCCAGCTTCTTGTCCAGCACTTCATCGTAAGTCAAATAGTCGTATTTGATGGCGTCCGGCACCCGCATCGGGTCTGCCGAGAAAACACCATCCACTTTGGTCGCCTTGAGAACCAGCCCGGCATCAATCTCAATGCCACGCAGGCAGGCTGCAGAATCGGTTGTGAAGAACGGATTGCCCGTTCCGGCAGCGAATATCACCACATCACCTCCACGCAGGTGACGGATAGCTGCCCGTCTGTCGTAATGTTCGACCACACCGCTCATCGGAATGGCTGACATCACGCGCGTTGAAATTCCGGCACGTTCCAGTGCGTCGCGCATCGCCAGGGCATTCATCACAGTGGCCAGCATACCCATGTGATCGCCAGTGACCCGTTCCATGCCCGCTGAATGCAGCGCAGCACCCCGGAACAGATTGCCACCGCCAATGACCATGCCGATCTCAATACCTAGTCCGACCAGCTGCCCCACCTCTACTGCCATACGGTCAAGCACTTTGGGGTCGATGCCGAATTCCGCATCGCCCATCAGGGCCTCACCGCTGAGCTTTAATAGTATACGTTTATACTTCTTCTCAGCTTTTGCCATGATCGTCAGCCTTGTCGATACTGTTTACTGGAGGTCAGGCCTGCTCGATAAAACCCAGGCCTGTATTGCAGTCAAACCTGCCGGGCGATCCCGCCCGGCAGACTTCTATTACCCTTGATTATGCGTTAAACGTATAACCAAGACAGCTTAGCTATTTTTAACGACGATTAAGGCATCGTCGATAACTTTAAGCTTACTTTTTAGCGGCTGCTGCCTGAGCGGCAACCTCTTCAGCAAAGTCGACTTCTTCTTTCTCGATACCTTCGCCCACTTCATAACGGACAAAGCTTACCACTTCTGCACCGGCGTTTTTCAGCAGTGCGCCAACTTTTGTGTCAGGGTCTTTTACAAAAGGCTGCTCAACCAGCGTGATTTCCGCAACGTACTTACGGATACGGCCTTCAATCATTTTCTCAATGATTTCGGCTGGCTTGCCACTTTCCTGGGCCTGAGCCGTGAAAATTTCACGCTCTTTGTCCAGTGCGTCCTTAGGCACATCTTCGCCACGGATAACCATCGGGTTAACCGCTGCAATGTGCATAGCCACATCACGCGCCAGATCAGCGTTGCCGCCTTTCAGTGCGACCAGTACCGCAATGCGGTTGTTGCTGTGAACATAACCGTCAACGACGTCGCCTTCCAGAATTTCAGCACGACGCAGGTTAATGTTTTCACCAATTTTCTGAACCAGTGCTTCACGCTCTGTTTCCAGACCCGCTTCCAGCAGCTTGGCAATGTCGCTCTCTTTTTGTGAGAAAACGCTATCCATTGTCTTGTTGGCAAAAGCCAGGAAATTGTCATCGCGCGCAACGAAGTCAGTCTCACTGTTCACTTCCAGAACGGCGGCGTAGCTGCCATCTTCTGCAACTTTAGTCAGCACCACACCTTCGGCGGCAGTACGACCGGCTTTTTTGGCAGCTTTCAGACCGGATGCTTTACGCAGATCTTCAATTGCTGTCTCCATGTCACCGCCAGCTTCAACCAGCGCCTTTTTACAGTCCATCATGCCCAGACCGGTGCGCTCACGCAGTTCCTTGACCATGCCTGCTGTAATGTTTGCCATAACCTTATTGCCTCGTTTAATCAGATAATCAATTCAAATTGCAGCCAGTAATTCGTTTCCCATCGCCATTATTAATGCCAGTTCCGCCAAAAGAGGAAAGCAACTCAAAAAAAAGGGGCAAAGCCCCTTTTTCTTTAATAACGGCAAGTGGTGGGAATCCACTGTGCCGACTCAACAGAGTCGGCACCATAAGCATCTTAGGCCTCAGCCTTTTTAGACGCTTCTTCTTTGGATGCTTCTTCTGCAGCAGGTGCTGCAGCCACTTCTTCGCTATCATCAATTTCGACAAACTCGCTGTCGCCAACCTTGTTACCCGTGGTACGGCCGGACAGGCAAGCATCAGCAACCGAAGATGCGTACAGCTGAATGGCTCGCAGGGCGTCATCATTACCCGGAATGGCGTAATCAACACCAACCGGATCAGAGTTTGTATCAACCACACCGATCACAGGGATCTTGAGGCTGTTGGCTTCTGTGACCGCAATGCGCTCGTGATCAACGTCAATCACGAACAGTGCGTCAGGCAGACCGCCCATTTCTTTGATACCACCAATACTGCGCTCGAGCTTTTCTTTGGCGCGACGCAGCATCAGGGCTTCTTTCTTGGTCAGACGATCCAGCGTACCGTCAGCTTCCTGCGCTTCCAGGTCACGCAGACGCTTGATAGAACCACGAATCGTTTTGTAGTTAGTCAGCATGCCGCCCAACCAGCGGTGATCAACGTAAGGCATGCCAGCGCGAGCGGCCTGCTCTTTGATGATCTTGCCAGCTGCACGCTTGGTGCCGACGAACAGAATCTTTTTGTTACGGGCAGCCAGACTTTCAACGGCAGCCAGGGCTTCGTTGAACGCAGGGATTGTCTGCTCGAGGTTGATGATGTGAATCTTGTTGCGGGCGCCGAAGATGTACTGCTTCATTTTCGGGTTCCAGTAACGTGTCTGGTGACCGAAATGAACGCCAGCCTTCAGCATGTCCTTCATGGATACTGATGTCATAAGTAAATACCTATTTCTATCGGGTTAAGCCTCCACGCACCCCATCAGCCAACCCGTTGTTCATTGTGCACTTTCGTGGCAATGAAGCCTGCGGGCACCCAGGCTAATGTGTCGGAACGTGTGTGACATTATGGTTTGATTTACTGCGCAGTCCTCGACCAGAGCCAAGGGTACTTTTGCAGCGGGCGGATTTATACCATAAAACGCCTTGGGGATAAAGGATTTCCTGTCAATTAAATTGTCTTTCAGGCCTGATTGGGACTGGCTTTCCGCCCCCTGACTGACACAGAATAGTATGATGCAAGCACAACAGGAATGGCAGACGTTATGACACCAAGAAAAACCCGACTCGTACCGATAAAATTTCCAACACTGGTCATCGCCATATTAGCCGCGATGACTTTACTGCCCCTGCCCGCGCTGGCGCAGCATGCCGTCATCACCGTCTATCACCATGTTTCTGAAGACACACCACCTTCCACCAGTATTTCACCAGCCGATTTCCGGGCTCACCTGGAATATCTGCAAGACAATGATTTTGCGGTCTGGCGCCTGGATCATCTGCTCGACGCCCTGAAAAACCAGGCCGGGATGCCAGACAAAGTGGCGGTACTGACGTTTGACGATGCCTACGAGTCCATCTACACCACCGCCATGCCCATGTTGGCCGAATTTGATTACCCGATGACACTGTTTGTCAGCACCCAGCCCGTTGACGACCAGCAAAGCGGCTACCTGAACTGGGACCAGATCCGGGAAATGTCCGAGGCCGGTCACATGATCGCCAACCACACTATCAATCACCCGCACCTGATTGATGCGCAGTCCGGCGAAAGTGAAGCTGACAGAATGGCGCGCGTCCGTGATGAAATTCTGACCGCCGAAGCGCGCATCAAAGAAGAAACCGGCCAGAACCACAAGCTCCTGGCCTACCCTTACGGCGAATTTGACCAACCCATCCTCGACTTGCTGGACGAACTTGATTTTATCGGCGTCGCCCAGAACTCGGGTGCCGTTGGCTACCACTCCGATTTCAAAGCCCTGCCCCGTTTTCCGCTGGCCAGCATCTATGCCAGCCTCGACACCGCCAGCACCAAACTCAACTCACTGGCTTTTGAGATCAAAGAGCAAACACCCCGCTCACCAATTACAGACAGCCGCCGCCCCGCTGTCACTTTACAACTGGCAGGTGATTTCACAGTGGACCAGCTTGGCTGCTATGCCAGTGGCGAGCCGCTGAATTTTGAGTGGATTGATCGGGAGGCGGTGCATTTTCGGATTGAGCCTAACGAAGGTACGACCTTTAATTCTCGGCGATTTGGGTATATCTGTACGGCGCGGCGGGGGGATGGGCGGTATTTCTGGTTTAATAAGTTCTGGGTGCGGTCTACGCCTGAGAATGCGGATTGAGGCTGTGATCAGTGCGAGTCGGTCAGGGCACCATAGCTCAGGTGACAGACGACCACAGCATATCGCTTGTCGCTCGGCGGACGGAAACTCAGCCTGACGGCTTCGGACAGTCCGCCCGCTTTCTCGAGCGGCGGTCAGGACATCATTTTACGTATCTCAGCCGACCACTGCCTAGCGCCCCTCACCCGGCAGCCGAAAACTCGGGTGGAGCGGTCAGCGCATCATAGCTCAGATGGCAGACGACCACAGCATATCGCTGGTCGCTCGGCGGACGGAAACTCAGCCTGGCGGCTTCGGACAGTCCGCCCGCTTTCTCGAGCGACCAGCGATATGCTGGACGTGGTCTTATTGTCTGCCATCTGAGCTATGATGCACTGACCTTGTGCCGTTGATTCCTGCCAGAGCATGGAAAACCTCTCCTGAAACAGCGTGGCGTCATTTGTGGCGTAATACACTCAGCAATATTGAAAATCTGTGAGTGAGCACAAGACCGGCGGGTATACGTGTGATTCAGGAGGGATGTCGGCGGACAGGACGTCCGTCACCAAGCGCTAAACTCTTAAATTCTGAGTAGCACTGACTTGAGGCGCAGCTGGTGTGTAGGTTCAAAAAGCCAGACCGTCTGAGGGCATGGATGCCCGAAGCGAGCCTACATGGAAGTATTCACGGCGCGTCTGGCGTTTGAACCTACACACCAGTTGCGCCGTGAACCGAGTGACCTGTCAGAAATTACGTCGCGTTGTTGATGAAAACACGGTCGCGCTCCCGCAACTCATTAATCCGAATCATATCCTGCAACTCCTCAACATAATCCATACCCCGCTCAGAATAACGAGTCAGGCCACGTGCCAGTACCATGGAGTTAAGTTTCAGGCCCTGCATGCGCATGGAAGCGCGCAGGGTGCGCAGGTCTTCATAGCTGGGATGGGTATTGAGGTTGCGGAAATAGGCACGCACAGCGGCATCCACTGAGGCAAAGGCGCGGACTTCGTGACTGGCATCTTCACCACGACGGTTTGGCACCAGGCCACAACCTTCGTCAAAACACCACTGCCCGAAAATGTTATTACCTTCACGGGCAAAACGCGATGTGCCCCAACCCGATTCGTTGGCTGCCTGGGCCAGCACCAGGGACGTCGGGATGACATCAACACGGCGAACCAGCTCTTTAACCAGCTCATAGTGGCTCAGCACTTCACCGGCAGCCAGAATTCTTTCGGCATCTTCTGACAGAGCTGCCTGATCTGCACTCTCATCTTCGCCAGCGACGCTGTCTTCAATGTTCCGGGCGGCAATCATCGCTTCAACTTCATTTCTGAACCCGAAGCCTTTGGCAATTTCGTACAGGCGAGCGACTTCGATATCGGTCAGCTCCTGATCGTGATTGAGCACGCCCCACATCGGCAGCAGCTCTTTACGCAAACCTGCCAGACGGGCATTTTCTGTTTCCACGAAGTCCGTCATGAAGGCAAAAAAAGCAGCTTTGCGCTCATCGACCTGTTCATAAATCGTAAAATCGGGGACTTCGACAATGAATTCCGGTTCTTCCTGGACCATCTGATCTTCCAGCAGTAAATCCTGCATGGTCAGGTCTTCCAGAAAGGTTTCTGACTGTCGGTATTGGGCAAAGGCGGTAAAGGTGAAGGCCGCCAGCGCAGATACGGCGCCAATACGCGCCAACATGGGCAGTCGAGAATGTTTGAATAAATCAAGCACTATTAACAGTCCTCTAGTTCAGTTTTACTGTTCCTGTACGATCCGGTTCCTTTTGAGATCCGGAGCAATTCACTTTCAGGCTAGCGTCACGATTCATGTCAGGGTTTATGACATGGTTCATAACACAGGGGCTGAGTGTATCCGACCTTAACTGCCTCCTCGGCAAGTTGGGGAGTCGGGTGCTTCTTGCATGGCGATCAGCCACTCATCAGGGGTATACAAATGCAAGGCCAAGGCATGTACCCCCGCTTTCAACTCTTCAGCCAGCACACCATAGATACGTTGGTGACGCTTGACTGGATTGAGGCCTTCAAACTGGTTTGAGACAGCGGTCAGCTTGAAATGAGACTCTGTTGCCGGACCGGCATGCATATGACTCTCATTAATCAGTTCAATATGCTCGGGCTCAATAGCGGCGGTGACCTTGTCATTAATCTTCTGCGCCATCGATCCTGCTTCTACTGACATGCTTATCGACTACCTCATTACATTGAAATCTTTCACAATATTCGCATTTCGAGCAAACATTATGACCAAATGTGGCAAGATTATAGCACAGCCTTCGGGGGCATCGACAAGAGTGCCGACTATTCGATGCCTGCTTACCGAGGATTCGTTGTCTTTAATCCGGCAGCACAACAACGGAAAAGTGAATAAAAAAATCGGTTCAGACAGCTCCACCTCTTTCGTTGGCGGGGGACGATGAAGCTGTCCGAACCAAGAGCACCGATTCCTTCCGGAACTTTGGGCCTGCATGAGGCCCTGGTCACTTTCCAGAGCGTGTACTTCATGCTGCCTCCGAATCCCTGGAGAACAGTTCACCATTCAGCACTCGCCTTCCCTCCTCATAACGGACTGCCTCAATCTTTATTCCCACGTGTTATCATTCGCAGCAAATTTTTTTGACTCAGACAGAGACTCACTGCCCCATGGCCATATCCTGGTATCCCGGACACATGTTCAAGGCCAACAAAGAGCTGGCCAAACTGATGCAACAGATAGACGTTGTCATCGAAGTATTGGATGCACGGCTGCCCGGTGCCAGCTCCAATCCGCTGATGCACAAGATGCGCCGCCAGCACCACAAACCCTGTCTGCATATCCTCAACAAAGCCGACCTGGCCGACCCGCATCGCACCCGCGAGTGGATCAAATACCTCAACAGCCAGACAGGCTGTGCGGCGCTGGCCAATGGCAAGCTGCAAAAAGGTGACGCCAAGGCGCTGAGCACACAGCAAATCGTTAGCCAGTGCCAGCAACTGGTCAAAAACCTGCCACCCAAGCGTAAATACACCGCTGTGATCGCCGGCATTCCCAATGTTGGCAAATCCACCCTGCTCAACCTGATGGCGGGCCGAAAACTGGCAGTCACCGGTAACGAACCGGCAGTCACAAAAAAACAGCAGCGCATCAAGCTCAACGAGCAGTGGTACCTGTTTGACACCCCCGGTGTGCTGTGGCCAAAACTGGAAGACCAGGACGCTGCCGTGCGCCTGGCCGCCTCCGGTGCCATTCGCAATACCGCGATTGTGTTTGAGGATGTGGCAATGGATACCGCCGAGTTCCTGATCCGCGATTTCCCTGAAGCCATGAAAAAGCATTACGGCTTCAAAGAGCTGCCGGAAAAGGCAGAAGACTTTATGACCGAGCTGGCCATGCGCCGCTCCTGTAAAACCCGTCACGGTGTCGACTGGCACCGTGTTTCTGAAATCCTTCTGCATGATTACAGGCAAGGAAAACTGGGACGGCTGACGCTGGAAAAACCGCCAACAACACCCAATGAGACTGATAAGTCGGGTGAAAAAGCAGCAACAAAGGCAGCAGCATCAGAACAACAGTCACCTGCCTCGCAGTAAAGAGTCATTGCATGTCAAATAATCGAATTTTCGCAGTGGGCCAGCGATGGCTCAGCGACACAGAGCCAGACTTAGGGCTCGGAACCGTCAGTGAAATACAGGGTCGCACCGTGACCTTGCAGTTCAACGCCAGTGAGGAACAGCGTCAATACGCCCAGGCCAGCGCCCCGCTGACCCGCCTGATCCTCAAACCCGGTCATCATATTGACCTGGCCGAGATGCTGGAGCGTGAAGACGCCAAACAGGCCGAAATTGTTGATGTCAATCTGACCCCTCAGCACACGCTGGTCTATCAGGTTCGCGTGGGCGACGAGACTCATCCGTTACCCGAAGTGCTGCTGCCAGATGATGTCAGCATGAACCGCCCACTGGATCGGCTTTTTGCCGGTCAGTTTGAATCACACTACTGGTTCAATCTCAAACGCGACGCCTTGCGTGTGCAAGGTCAGGCAGAGCGAAGCGGACTGATGGGACTGAGCAGCGTCCGCGCCGAACTGATTCCCCACCAGGTTTATATCGCCAATGAAGTTGCCAGCCGCTATGCGCCACGGGTCATGCTGGCAGATGAAGTTGGCCTGGGTAAAACCATCGAAGCCGGCATGATCCTGCAGCAGCAACTGGTCAGCGGGCTGGCTAAACGCGCCCTGATTGTCGTGCCTGACGCCCTGACTCATCAATGGCTGGTCGAGATGTTGCGACGCTTCAACCTGAGGTTCACCATCCTCGACAAGGCACGGATCAAAGCCTTGCGCGACAGTGACGGCGACAACCCTTTCCAGAGTGCGCAACTGGTGCTCTGCCCGCTGAGCCTGTTTGCCGAAAACAGCAGCGACACAGCCGATGCCTGTCAGGCTGGCTGGGATCTTTGCATCATTGATGAAGCCCATCATATTGAAGCCGCCCATATTGAAGCCGACTATTTTGAAACCGATCACGTACTCAATGGCGCAGATCCTGCCGATGCCCAAACAGAACTGACAAAACAGACGGCACAGCCAGCTTCCCGGGACAATGCCAGCACCGGCGACCAGACGCTACTGACACTGCAGCACCTGGCTGCCGCCTGCAAAGGCCTGCTGTTACTGTCCGCGACACCGGAACAAATGGGCAACGCCAACTTTTTCGCCCTGTTGCAATTACTCGACCCGGCCCGCTTCAACGATTACCCGTCCTTTCTCAAAGAGCAACAGGCCTACCAGAAGGTGGCCGCTGATATTGACAAGCTACAGGACAAATTTGCGGACAAGCCGGAACAACTGGCCGATCTGCTGGACCAGCACGGCACCGGACGGGTGCTGTTCCGCAATACCCGTCAAAACCTGCAAGGATTCCCCAAACGGGTGCTGCACCCGCATCCGCTGAGCCCTGATGCTGCCGCCGCCAAGCTGCCATCGACCAGTGATGAAGACAATGCATCAGCAGCGCGCCTGGCGCCACACAGTCAAAAGCTGGCCTGGCTGGCCGATTGGTTGCCCACCGTAGACGGAAAGGCCTTGCTGATCTGTGCCAGTGACGACCTGGCCATTGCCATCGACTATTACCTGCGCCGTCATGCCGGCATTCGCAGCACGGTGTTCAACCGCAAAATGAGCCTGCTGGAACGTGACCGTGCAGCCGCCTATTTTGCGGGTGACGAGTCTGACGAAGCCGCTCGTATCCTGGTGTGCTCGGAAATCGGCAGTGAAGGACGCAACTTCCAGTTCTGCCAGCATCTGGTGCTGTTCGACCTGCCCGATAACCCCGACCTGCTGGAACAGCGCATCGGACGCCTGGACCGTATCGGTCAACAGGGAAACGTCAATCTGCACGTGCCCTACCGTCGCGAAAATGCCGACGGCAATGCCAGCCCCGAGGCCATTCTGTTCCACTGGTACGACCAGGGCCTCAATGCCTTCACCCAGATTGCCAGCACCGGCTGGCGATTGTGGCAGGAGTTTCGGGAACCACTGCAGGCACAACTTCAAGGCGCCGGGCCTGCTGTCGAGCCTGCCAGTGCTGACGAGAGTGCAGATGAGAGCGCAAATGAGAGCGCAGAGAAGAACCCAAATAAGGGCCCCGATCAATCGCTATCGGCTTTTCTCAAGGCCGTGGCGACCCGCCGGGAAGCCTTGCAACAGGACATGGAGCAAGGTCGTGATCGCCTGCTGGAGCTGAATTCCTTCAATGCAGACACAGCCGCCAGGGTCATCGAAAAAATCCGCAAAACCGAGCAGGACAGCAGCCTGAAAGACTGGATGATCCAGGTACTGGACCGCTACAACGTCCACAACGAAGAAAACCTCGATGGCAGTTACACCGTGATTCCCAGCGATGACATGCTGCTGCCGGTCTTCCCCGGCCTGCCCGAAGATGGCATCGATGCCTGCTTTGAACGCGACCTGGCCGTGCGTCGTGAAGACCGTGCTTTTTTGTCCTGGCAGCACCCCATGATCAATGGTGCCCTGGATCTGGTTATGTCATCACACCAGGGCAAGGCTTCAGTCAGCCTGCTGGAGTGGCAGCCGTCCATACCCGCCCGTACCGACCTGATCATGACTTGCCTGTTCCGCATCAAAGTCAGCGCCCCGTCACACCTGCAGCTGGCCAAATACCTGCCGGAGACTGCGTTTATTCTGCATGCGGTGATGGATGAAGACGGTAAATTCTCTGTTCTGCCCGGCAATGAGAAACTATACACGGACAGCGGGCTGCGTCCGGTGGATGATGCCCGCCCGGCGATCACCAAGGTGCTGGCCGAATATCAGCGCAAACTGAACAGCCTGGCCAAGAAGACGCGTAAACTCGCCCAGGTGCAAACCGAAAAGCTGGCCGCACTGGCCTCCAAGCACATGCTCGAGCGGCAGACAGCCGAAATCAAACGCCTGCTTGCATTACAGCAGCGCAATCCCAATATAAGGGAAGAAGAAATCGACTACTTGAAAGACCAGACCCGTGCCCTGCACGAATGTCTGAGTCAGGCCAAAGCCCAACTGGTTGCCGTGCACACGATTTTTCCGGACCCGGCACCACCATCAGCAAATCACGAACAGGAATCTTTATGACGCAATCGTCGACCAACGCACATCCGGCCTTTACCTGGCTGCGCAGCCACAACATTCCTTCGCTGCAAATTGAGATGCAGGAGTTTGAGCACAACAAAACCGGTGCCAAACATTTCCACCTGGCCGCCGACAATCCCGAAAATGTCTTCCTGGTTGCCCTGCGCACCCTGCCCATGGACTCCAAGGGCGTCGCCCATATCCTGGAGCACACCGCTTTGTGTGGCAGTGAAAAGTACCCGGTTCGAGACCCCTTCTTCACCATGATCCGGCGCTCGCTGAACACCTTCATGAACGCCTTTACCAGCAGCGACTGCACGGCTTACCCGTTCGCCACCAGAAATCGAAAAGACTTTAACAACCTGCTGCAAGTCTATATTGATGCAGTATTTTTCTCCAATCTTCATGAGCTGGATTTTGCCCAGGAAGGCCACCGCCTGGCATTTAGCGAAGACGACAATCCAGCCAGTGAGCTGCAGTACAAAGGCGTCGTCTATAACGAAATGAAGGGCGCCATGAGTTCTCCGGTTGCCCGACTCTGGCAGACCATGAGCAGTTACCTGTTTCCGGGCACCACCTATCACTACAACAGTGGCGGTGAGCCAGCCCATATTCCGGACCTGAGTTACGCGGAACTAAAACAGTTCTACAAAACGCACTACCATCCCAGCAACGCCATTTTCATGACCTATGGCGACATCCCCGCTGATGAGCTTCAGGCCGACTTTGAAGAACTGGCGCTGGCCCGTTTTGATCGCTTACCAGTGCATTTCAGCGCCGGGGAAGAGAAGCGTTACCTCGCTCCGGTCAGAGTGCAGGAGTCCTACGCGGTTGACCCCGAAGAAGGCGTCGACAAGCAGACGCATGTGGTGATGGGCTGGTTACTGGGAGAGAGCACCGACCTGACAGAGCTGTATCGCGCACAACTGCTCAGCTCCGTGCTGCTGGATAACAGCGCCAGCCCGCTGATGCAGGCACTGGAAACCAGCGCAATTGGCCAGGCGCCTTCCCCATTGTGTGGCCTGGAAGACAACAACCGCGAGATGAGCTTCCTTTGCGGCCTGGAAGGCTGCGACCCGGATGCCGCCGCGGCAACAGAGAAACTGGTGCTCGACACCCTCAATGAACTGGCTGAAAACGGCGTCGACGCCTCACACGTCGAATCGGCGCTGCATCAGCTGGAACTGCACCAGCGCGAAATCTCCGGTGATGGCGCGCCTTACGGTCTGCAGTTGCTGATGACCGGCCTGCCCACGGTGGTGCATCGTGGCGACCCCTTTGAGGTGCTCGACATCGAACCGGCACTGGCACAGCTGCGTGAAGACATCAAAGACCCGCAGTTCATACCTGGTCTGATCAAGCGCTGGCTGCTGTCCAATCAGCACCGTGTCACACTGACACTGACCCCGGATACTGAACTGGCCAACCGCGAAATCCTCGCCGAGACCAGCAAACTGGCGTCAATCCAGGCTCGCCTGAGCGATGAAGAAAAAGCCGCCATTATTGATCTGAACAAGCGCCTGGACGAGCGCCAGATGCAGGAAGACGATCCCGGCATGCTGCCCAAAGTCACATTGGATGACGTCCCCGCTGAACTGCCGGACATCCCCGCAGAAGACCTGGACACAGACATTGGTCCGGTCAGCTGGTATGCCCAGGGCACTAACGGTCTGGTCTACCAGCAGGTGATCGTCGATTTGCCAGAACTTGAGGAAGATCTGCTCAGCGCCCTGCCCTGGTTCAGCACACTGTATCCGGAGCTCGGTGTCGGTGATGAGACTTATGCCGAAATCCAAAGCCGTCAGGCTGCCGTGACCGGGGGTATGAACTGTTTTGCCAGCATGCGCAGCGCACTGGAGGACGAGCAGAACATGAAGGCCGTGCTGGTGCTGTCCTCCAAATCACTGGTGGCGCGTCACAGCGAAATGAGCCAGCTGCACTATGACAGTTTCTTCAAGGTGCGCTTTGATGAGAAACAGCGCATCCGCGAGTTGCTCAACCAGCTCAGCGCCCGTCAGCTCAGTAATGTGACCGGTCGCGGCCACAGCCTGGCGGTTTCTGCCGCCTCCAGCGGCATGAGCCCGACTGCCCAGCTGGGTCACCAGTTTACCGGCCTTGCCGGTATCCGTCGCCTGAAGCAGTTCATCAAGTCACTGGACGATGACAGCCAGCTGGATGCCCTGATGGACAAGTTCCAGCGTATTCACAAGCTCATTACTCAGGCGCCACGCCGCTTCCTGCTGATTGGTGAAGCTGCCCAGCGCGATGAATTGTTGCAGACGCTGCAGCAGACCTGGCAACAGGCGCCAGCAGCCGATGCTGCACAGGCGGCGCTGACATTGCCCACTACCCGGGAACCGGTTCGTGAACTATGGACCACCAACACCCAGGTGCAGTTCTGCGCCAAAGCCTACCCCACCGTACCCGGTGGCCATGACGACCATCCGGCACTGTGCGTGCTGGCTGGCGTGCTGAGAAACGCCTACCTGCACCGCGCCATCCGCGAACAAGGCGGCGCCTACGGTGCCGGTGCCGAACAGGATCCGATGTCCGCTTCCTTCCGCTTCTTCTCCTACCGTGACCCACGCCTGGAAGAAACCCTGCAGGACTTCGACGGTTCAGTAGACTGGATGCTCAATGAAGAGCTGCATGAACGCCTGGTGGAAGAATCCATCCTGGGCGTGATCAGCAGCATGGACCGCTCCGTATCGCCTTCAGGGGCGGCGAAGCAGGAGTATTACAACCGTCTGTTCGGTCGCACCCGTGAAAGCCGCATGGCGTTCCGCCAGGCAATTCTGGGTGTGACGCTGGATGATCTGCGGCGGGTGGCTGAGAAGTACCTGCGGCCGGAACTTGGGAGTGTGGCGGTGGTGTCGAACAGTGGGCAGGCGGCGGTGGCTGAGAAGCTTCAGTTGACGGTGCAGGCGCTGTGATTTTCAGGTGCTCGGCGTAATTTATGCCGGGCACCGTTGATGAATCTGGGGAGGCGGTCAGGGCATCATGGCTCAGAGGGCAGACGACCACAGCATATCGCCTGTCGCTCGAAAACGCGGGCGGAAACTCAGCCTGGCGGCTTCAAACAGTCCGCCCGCGTTTTCGAGCGACAGGCGATATGCTTAACGTGGTCTTACTGTCTGCCCTCTGAGCCATGATACCCTTCCCTTGTGCTGGGTTCTGTTGGTGGTGGTTCTTTTGCTGGAACGCACGCCTTGCTCGCTCAATCCTGTCACTGCGGCATTCAAATGTCAGAGGCGCACCTGAAAATCACAGCGTCTGCTTTAATCGTACCGGGGACTCCCACTCTGAATAGAATCTTCTCAGCCACGGTAATGTAACAACCATGGCGAACTTTAACCGCTGGCACCACCATCAAGTTCAATCTTCTGTGAAATTGCTTTAAGTAATTTTTTGAATTTTTAATTATTATTTTTCAGATAGTTAAGTATTGTTTTGAGGGATAACGTAAATTTTTTTGCACAAACGTGGGAACTTTCAACAAAGCCAATAGTCTGATTAAGTGTAGGTAGATTGCAGACAAAATTGTGGGTTTTGTTTCATTTATCTCTCCCTTGATAGTAGTATGACTCTAAGCTCGGCCTGATCCGCCGGGCTTTTTTTTATGCTTGCATTTTTTGGCTGAGAAAAGCAGTCGTGTTAAGCGTAACGCGAGCGTTTGATAAACAGTTGCGCCAGCGCAATACCCAGTAAGGTACCCAGCAGATCGGCAACCAGATCCAGGGGATCGGCGCTGCGGCCCGGGATAAAACTCTGGATCCATTCACTCAAAATACCCAGTATCAACATCACAATGAAGGCGGTTGATCCGACCTGGGTCAGTCGCAGGCGCCGTTTGCTGGCGGGACGTTGATAATTGCCAGACACGTTTGCGGCGTCTCGACTGCAGTCATGGCTGTTGACGGTCTGCTTGAGACGCTGAGTGACGCGGTTATGGATAGCCAGTGTCACAGGCAGGGCCGTTGCCAGAAACAGAATGACATGCACCACTTTATCGGTGGGAAACCAGCTTGGCGATGGCGGTCGGGGTGGCAGATTGATCAGTGATTTCAGCCAGTCCCTCAGGACAATCACCCAGTCGCCGGGCAGGGACAGAATGGCAAAAAGCAGGATGATGGCAGACAGCGCCAGTAAGTCGTCCCTGTTGAACTGCATGGTGTTCGCTCTCTCGTTACTGTCAACTAATAGCAATCACACCTGATAAAAGTCACGATACCAGGCCACAAAGCGGTCAATACCATCTTGCAGCTTGGTATCCGGTCGATAGCTCATGTCGCGGGCCAGCGCATCCACATCCGCATAGGTGGCTTTCACATCACCGGGCTGAATCGGCATCATGTCCTTCTCAATCGGCTCTCCTACCGCGGTTTCAATCGCTTCAATAAAATCCATCAAGCGTACCGGCTGGTTATTGCCGATGTTATAGATGCGATACGGCGCTATGGAGGAATCCGGACTGGGTGAATCAGAGTGCCAGTCACCATTGGACTGAGCGGGCTGATCAATGACACGGATCACCCCTTCCACGATGTCGTCGATATAAGTGAAGTCGCGCAACATATCGCCGTGATTGAACACCTTGATGGTATCCCCATTAAACGCAGCCCGGGTGAACAGGAAAGGTGCCATGTCAGGACGCCCCCAGGGGCCGTACACCGTGAAGAAACGCAACCCGGTGGTTTGCAGGCCGTACAGGTGTGAATAGGTATGCGCCATCAGTTCGTTGGACTTTTTGCTGGCCGCATAAAGAGAGATAGGATGATCCACATTATCCGTGGTGGAAAACGGCATTTTGGAGTTCAGGCCATACACCGACGACGATGATGCGAAGCACAGGTTTTTCACATCGAAGTGCCGGCAGGCCTCCAGCACGTTCATGAACCCAACCACATTGGCACTGATATAGGCGCGAGGATTTTCCAGCGAGTATCGTACCCCGGCCTGCGCAGCCAGATTACAGACCGCATCAAAGCGATGCTCTTCAAACAACGCATCCATGGCCTGCTGGTTTTCCAGCTTCATCTGCACAAAGCGGTACCTGGGCTGTGTGCCCGACTCCAGCGTTGGCAGCGTATCCAGCGGCTGATCATCTGCAACCTGTGCAGGCAAGTCCGTGGTATCAATACCGGCTTCCTGCAGACGCCCCAGTTTCAGGGCAGGATCATAGTAATCATTGAGACTGTCGATGCCGACCACGTCATCGCCGCGCTCAAGAAGGCGCTGAACCAGGTGGAAGCCGATAAAACCGGCGGCACCGGTGACGAGAATTTTCATAGCTGCTCCCTCATTACTGCATAGTCCTTGTGAGTATGACGTTTCTCATTATCCCTGATTCCATATTACAGGATTTCTACAGTTCCCGCTGCCACGGTTCCGGCCTGCTCCGGGCTCTTTTCAAGCGTCAGGTTTATCTCGTGGTTCCGGCGCCTTGAGTCAGCAGGACATAACGCCGGACACGCCGTATATACATCCATGTAGGCTCGCTGCGGACATCCCTGTCCGCAGACGGTCCGGCTTATATTGTCCTGCTGACTCAAGGCACCTACCTTAGTAGCTATATCCACCGCACAAGACTCGGCTTGCTTGAAAAGAGCCCGGAGCAGACCTCCCTCAAGTGGCATGGTCGGGAATTATCATTCAGCCCGTGGGGGATTCTGGCTTTTGAGCAGGTTTTGGCGTGTTGAATCTTCCTCTAACTGCATTTAGAGGCATGGGTAGCGTCAAACCCAAACAGGTCAGACGCGCATTGAAGGTAGGTCCTGCCAGTAGTCTGTCAAAGTAAGCCAGACCTTCTGCGGACAAGGATGTCCACAGAGAGCCTACAGGGATGTATTCACGGCGTGTCTGGCGTTTTGACAGACTACTGGCAGGACCGGAACATAAGCAATGACCTCAAAGCGCCCCAAAAGCCAGAAAATGCGGATTCTCAAACCCCGCCTTCCCATACCCCAGATCCTGCCGCTCAAGGTTCGTCAGCCGCCCACCAGCCGCGCGTAACACTGCGTGCCCTGCCGCGATATCCCACTCCATGGTGCGGCCAAGGCGTGGGTAGAGGTCGGCTTCCCCGGCGGCCACGAGGCAGATCTTCAGGGAGGAACCGGCGTTACGGACTTCGGCGACTTTCTGGTCGCCTAAGAATTGTTTCAGGGCCTCAGGATCACCGTGGGAACGGCTGGCGACCACAGTGAGACCCTCAGCAGGAATGTCGCGAATCTGGATATCACGGACTTCACCCGCTTCGATGACCTGGGCGCCGTGTCCGACGCAACCGGCAAAGAGGCGATCGATGGCAGGCGCATAGACAACGCCAAGTATCGGCTGGCCGTTTTCGATCAGCGCGATATTGACGGTGAATTCGCCATTGCGGTTAATGAACTCACGGGTGCCATCCAGGGGATCAACCAGCCAGAAGCGTTCGGCGATCTGCTCAGTTTTACCGGCGGCAACGGCCTCTTCGGCAATAATGGGAATCTCGGGGGCAAGTTCGCGCAACGCCTCGATGATCACCGCTTCCGCCTTTTCATCCGCTTCGGTCACCGGGGAGTCATCTGATTTGCCGCGTACCTCAAAATCGGTGTTGTAGATATCCATGATCACCTGCCCGGCGTCGCGCGCCACCTCAATCAACGCCGCCTGCATCTCAACAGGATTACGGGTCATTGCTGTCTCAATCGCTGTTTCAATCGATGTCTCAATCGCTGTCTTATCAGTCACTTCTGTCATTGTGGTTTCCATTCCAAGGCTGAATAAATGTCGAGATACCTAATCTAGCACACATCAGAGGTGCTATAAGAAAAGGAATACGGCGTACTTGAAAGGAAAGCGATGTGCTCAAAGGAAAGCGATGTGCTCAAAGGAAAGCGATGTACTTGAAAGGAAAACGATGTGCTAAAAGGAATGCAATGTGTTTAAGAGAGACTAAATCAATGGCTAATTATCAATGATGGGTTCATGGGGACCTGTGTATGGGCAAGAAATCTGTCTAAAATTTGATGTTTTTTAAAAATGCGGGATATACCCAGTCAGTTTGAATTATTTTCCCAATATACCATGTAAAAATACGTTCGACCTTTTATACACTGTTAAATACATAACCTTATTGGATATACCGCATCTTATTGGATATACCGCATCTTATTGGGTATACCGAGTCACTCGTAAAATTACACGATATAACCTGTAAAAAGTTAGTTTTGACTTGATATAACGTGACAATTTTATTTCGTCATTTTTTTAACCAGTGCACAAGGAAAGCAACTCAGTGGCTAGTAAGGGATTCATCGACCACATCACCGTTGCCTCGTATGATGACTACAAAGCTTTGGCGGCAAATATTAAAAATGCGAGAAAATTGCGTGGGTATAGCCAGCGAGAAATCGCAAGCTGCTGTGGAATGTCATTCACTACATACCAGGCGATTGAAAAGGCAAGTTTGACCGTTTCCTTTGGTGCGGTTCTGGCAGCACTTGGCTTTCTGGAATTATCTGCCGAGCTACAAAAGGTTGCAGCCATTGAAAATGATCGTGTTGGAAGGCAACGGATGCTCATCAAATTGGGGCTGGAGGATGATTACGATTTCAGCTGAGAGCGCAGAAATGGTCATTGCATAGTGAAATGCAGTAACCACTTCTGACATCATCCCATCTGACACCATCCCTTCTGACATGATTAGAAGTCGACAGTAAAACCGGCTTTCAGCGTACGACCCAATGCCATGGTGTTGTAGCCATTGTAAGTAAAGGCCTGGGCACGCGCTGGCATGTAAGCTTCATTGAACAGATTTTCAATGCCCACGGGGGCTTCGAGGCATTACCTGATTGATTGACTACCCTATTTGATTAGGCAAGAATACCGCTAATGGTAAATTTGACATTCCAGGACATGGGTGACATTCACAGCCAAACGGAATTTATACCCGTGCGAAGACCACTCATCGGCAGCAGCAAAGGCAAGTTTCAACATCCATGCGGAGAAACCGCGAACCGCGGACTCGTCTTCCAGCATGGTCTTGAAATCATCGAGTATCAGTTGACCCCGTCGCGGGTTGTGCCAGCGCACAACAGCATGAAGTGCAGAGAAATAACCAGTCCGCGTATTCAGCCTGGGCTCAAAAAAGAGCATAATCTCATTGTTTTCCATGGCTGATTGAATCTGTAAACTCGAATAGCTCTCACCCAAGTGAAGGATGGAGTCAGCCTGTTGAGGCTGTCAGGTGATAATCCTCTCCATCCAATGTGATGGGTTTTGCCAACAATTCCTTGATCAGGTTTTGCACGGCTTCCACATCACGCCCCTCACCGGCATGAACACCCAGCAGTTCGTCGCCTGACAATTGACTGACATAAGCATCATCGCCCAGTTTCTTCTGAAGCTCGATGGCCAACGTTTTAAGGAGTTGGTTGACAGTTTCCTGTCCAGCGCTCTCACGAATCGTGTCCAGATTATTGAGGCGCACATTCAGAACGTCCAGGTCTTTATTGGTCAGATTACGTGATTTAAGGATTTTCTCCAGATGTCTGACGGTCGCCCTCAAGTTGGGAAGGTCTGTACCAACGTTAAGGTGTTGCGCCGCGTAAAGCTCTTTGTTGAGCCAATGCACCAGGCGCTGCAACATGCCACCCAAAAGCGCCATCAGGATAAACCCAATGGAACGCATCCAGACGTTAGGGTCAACTGCACCCACCGACGCGGGAATAATACCTGCCGGATTGATCAGAGCCACACAGACAAGCGCGGTCACACTACCGATGATGGGCCCCACCATCAGCCCAACCAGCAGAATCAGGAAGGAGATCATGACAGTATGATCGGAAGGCACGCCACCGCCCAGGTACATCAGGCGCATCAAGATCGCGATATAAACCCACAGCACGATACAGACCAATATCTGCAGCTCGGTCGAAAGTTTATAAAACTCCGTAAACAGCTTATTGACAGAAGCAACGTATGATTTGGCAGCACTCATGCAGTATCATCTATTCCGGTCGTGTTTTATGTCACTATTGTTATGTAACGCAAGCCAGACTTACCGCAGTCTATCTCAAATGGCTAATGCCAGAAAGCAGCTAGAAACTCAATTACTGAACGTTCAGGTTCTGTTTTAACCAGACCCGCAAATCCTCAACAGCCATCGGTCTGGCAAAGAAATACCCCTGAAATGCTTCACAGCCATAACTTTCCAGCAGTTCAAACTGTTCGCGGGTCTCAACGCCTTCGGCTACCACCTTGATGTCCATCTCCCGGGCCATGGTAATGATACCTCTGCATACAGCGGCATCCTTGCTCTCAGAGAGAACCCCGTCAACAAAGCTTTTATCAATCTTGACACTGTTGACAGGCAGGTCTTTCAGGTAACTGAAACTTGAATACCCCGTGCCAAAATCATCAATACTGGTGGCGACTCCCATGGCTGCCAGTTCACGAAGAGTATCAATTGCGGCCTCGCTGTTGTGCATCAAAATACCTTCTGTCAATTCAAGTTCCAGGCTGGATGGCGGTAGAGATGAACTGGCGACAACCTCCCGCAAGGTTGCCAGAAACCCCGAACGGTGGAATTGAAGTGGAGACAGGTTAACGGCCATTCGACCTTTCAGTAACCCCATATCCAGCAATAGCCTGGCATCCTGACACGCCTGGGTGGTGACCCAGCGTCCCAACTGGATGATCTGACCCGTCTCCTCGGCAAGGGGAATAAAGTCAGCCGGCGAAATCATGCCCTTGACGGGGTGCTTCCAGCGAACCAGTGCCTCCAGCCCGCAGACTTGTCCGCGCAGGTCGACCTGGGGTTGATAATTCAAAAATAACTGCCCCGTCTTTATCGCTTCCTGTAACTCATTGCGCAGTGTCACCCGTTTCAGCAGCTTTTCGTCAAGATCATCAGAATAGGCAACAAATGTATCCCTGCCCTGCTGTTTGGCTTTATACATTGCCATATCAGCCTGCTGGATCATCCGTGACGGTATAGCCAGGCCATCGGACAGCAGACTGATACCGATACTGGCGGTCACGTAGAGCTCATGTTTGCCTATCTGGTGGGCCTGTCCAATCTCATTTAGCAGCCGGTCGGCCAGTAACTCCACCTCTTCGGCTGTAGCCAGGTCTGGCAACAACAAAACAAACTCATCTCCCCCGAATCGAGCCAGCGTATCCCCCGGTCGAATGACTCCCTGCATGCGTTGTGCAACACTGATAAGCAACTCATCACCTATACGGTGTCCCAACGTGTCATTGATGGGCTTGAAGGCATCCAGGTCGATGAACAATACTGCGAGCAGTTCGCCATTTCGCTGTGCCAGCGCAATATCGTGCGCCAAACGGTCTTCAAACAGGGAGCGGTTGGCAAGTCCGGTCAATACATCATGGGTTGCCTGATAAGCCAGTTGGCTTTCATGCTCTTTCTTCTCCGATACGTCTTGCATGATCGCCGCATAGTGGGTAACCAGGCCATCATCATCTTTTACCGGCGCCAGCGAGAGATGGTTCCAGAAAAGCATTCCATCACGACGATAACTTTTTACGGTAAAACTGCTGGCCTCTCCCCTGTCAATCGTCTCTTTGATCCGTTGCACATCTTCTTTTCCCTCTATCGAGCTGGCAAGACGGAGCAGCGAATGGTTGAGGATCTCGTTTCTGCTGTACCCGGTGATCTTTGTGAATGCGGCATTGACGAAAACGGCAGGAATCGCTGGCTGTCTGACATCAAATACCAGCACGGCACTGTCACTGGACTCCAGGCTCTTGGTCAGCAACCGCTGGTTCTCCTGGGCTCGCAACCGCGTTGTCACATCTTTGACCACGGCATATAGCCCGGAGACAATCTCATCGACCAGTACCGGAATAAAGGAGCACTCGTAATCTCGCCAATCACCATTAACGTTTAGGAACTTGACGTGAAAAGTCTGGGCCTGTCCCGCAACCGTTTCCCGAAAGGCCGTATCGAAAAGCTGATAGTCCTTTTTGCTCATGGTTTCGCCAGAGAGGAACTCATCGTACCTGAGCACCCTCAGGTCTTGCCGGGAAATACCTGTAATGGCCTCTGCAACAGGATTAAGTGAGACATAGCGCCCATCTTTTGAAAACTCGAAAACTGCATCGGGCGATTGATAAAAAAGCGAGCGAAAACGTTGCTCCTCAATACTCAGTTCACGGGATTTCTGTCGCTGAAGTGCAGCGACACTTCTTCCCGTTGTCAGCAGGTAACTGGCCAACAAGCCAAACAGCAATATGCAGGGAATCAGCGCTCCTCGCAGGCTGAACAGACTGACCGGGTTGCCGATGGCCGAGACATAAAAAATGGCGCCCCCTGGGGCCGAGACAGTCGCATACTCGTAAATTTCGTGATCAAATCCATGGCCTACCCCTTCAGCGTGGGTAAGATGCGTTGGCTCTGTATAAAGAGCCACCTGAAACTCATCATCTGCAAGGCCAATCATCGGCTGCAAGAGGGAGCCAACCTCAAAAGCACTGATGAACTTGACCTCTTCAGCACCTGCCGGTACCACCATAAGGATCGCCGTTAGCGGGTGTGCAGGATCAGGAACGATCCAGGATTCCACAAGCGACGCCGTTGGCGGTTGATTGAGCCAGCGCTGCACAAGGTCAGTCGTCATCTGGCTATCCAGCCAGCGTTCTTGCCCTGGGGTCCTGCTTTGGTGCAGAACAGACTGCCCATCACCGCCAATGGTCATCAGCAACTGCATCGCCGGAATATCCGCGAAGTAACTGTTCAGCTCTGCCTGTCTGAGTGAGTCGGGTATATTGTAGTCCAGTGCTGCCCAGCGGTTGGCGAGTCGTTTGGCAAGTTCTGCCGAGGTTTCCAGTTCGCGCCTGAGCATAGCTGCCTGATGATTCGCCAACACACCGGCAGCATGATGTTGTTCAATGTGAATCCCCCAACTGGCCAGTACCAGCAAAACAAATGTGCCCACGATGCCAAGCGCGCCCATACCGGCAGCGCTCCTGTCGACACTGGTGCCTTCGGGTTGACCGGGCCAGGCAAGAACAATCAGTGACAGTGCCAGCCCCATGCAAAAAAAAGCGGAAACCTGATTGAAACCCAGCACAAAATCCTGACTGCCAGCGCTGAGTATAAGCATAACAAGCACGCAGCCTCCGACCAGGACGCCAATCCCCCCCATGGCCATGGCAAATTGCCGGCAGCGCTGTCCCCTTAACCCAACCAGGGCCACAATGCCCATTAAAATCGCACAAATGGCAGGAAGATACTGGAGACGGGGCTGACCAGTGAATATCGACAAACCGGAATCACCCGGGCCAGCCAGCAGATTGTGAAGAATATTGTAACTGGCCAGTATCAGCAGCAGGTACCCTGACAAGTGTCGAACCCGTCGCCAATGCATCATCAGCGAGACCATGATGATACCACCGAGTAAAAGCGCCAGTGCGCCTTGTGTGGTCACCAGCAAACTGCCCGGCACAGGTAACTGGGGCCAGGTATTCCCGACCAGGCTCAGCAAACCGATCAGGGCACTTAAAACAAACAGGACATAAAGGCCTGCCTGAATGCGAAGATGTTTGGGGGTAGTCATCATGAATTCATTATACCCGATTCAGTACTGTCTGGTCCCGACCAGCCGCCTTGGCTTTATACAACGCATCATCGGCCTGCTGAACCAGCGCCTCCAGCGAATCGCCAGGTGTTGAACATTCTGCAATGCCAATGCTGACTGTGAAAGGCAAGGACTTGCCATCGGGCAACACCAATGGCAAATCGTTCAGGGTTTTGTGGATACGATCGGCAATCAGGGGCGCGTCAAAGTCTTCTTTATTTTCCTCAGCAAACACTACAGCAAATTCTTCCCCCCCAATCCGGCCAATAACATCACCCGCTCTGAGGCACTGCTGAACAACTTGCACAAAATGAACAATCGCACTGTCACCCGCCAAATGCCCATGAGTGTCATTAATATTTTTGAAATGATCCAGGTCCATCAAAAACAGTGTCACACATTGTCCGTCCGACAGCGATTGCATTCTGTCCTGCAGTGCCTCCATGAAGGCAGCACGTGAGAGCGCTCCTGTGAGCGAATCATGATTGGCTGAGTATGCCAGCTTGGCTACCTGGACGCGGGTTGAATGAATATAGGCTGAGACCACGATCGGTGCCAGCGCAATGGAGGAGATACTGACACGAATCAGCATCAGATCGGCCCAGCCCGAAAAATCAGCAGCCCCCTGATCAAAGACACGTGATATCTGCAACAGCGCAAAAAGACAATAAAGCAGGGTCAGCAGTGCGGTCACAAACACACTATAGGTAAAAGCGCACCAGAGCAGGCCCAGCAACGGGAATGCCAGTGCATTAGGGTTATCCGTCCAGACTGGCAAACCACACATCAGAAGCGTAGTTATCGCTGGCAAGACCTTTGTTTGACTCAGATCCCGACGCAGCGACCTGATCAATTCAATACGTGATGCCGGCATGGCAAAAAGTAGTGGCAGAAATGCAATATAGTTCACAAAGTCGGTGCCGGCCCAGTAAAAATACCCCTCATGGAAAGTGCCGCCGAACATTTTCGGCCAGGCAACCATACCAAGTAATCCGCCTGCGTTCGCCCCGATCAACGCCAGCAACAGAACCTGAAAGACACTGGCGCGCTCCGACAGGTCAATCGTCTTCAAACGGCACAGGTGCAAAAACAGCAATCCGGTTCCGACACTGAGCAAGTTACCACAAGCCAGTATCAGGGCATTTCCGACGCTTGCGCCAGTCATGAGATCGGCTGCAGAAAAGGCCAGAGCGGCACAAAAGTAGTGTGCCAAAGACGCCGATGAGCCGCTCCTTGCCAGCCAGACCAGCATCACCGCATTGGCAGGCCACAGGGCGGCAAAAGCGCCGGAAGGCCTGGACCAGATGCCAATCAGCGCTAACGCCAAAATCACCGCGCCAAACAGGAGAAGTCGGTATGGCTGGACTTGATTACCAGCGGTGTCGGCTAAAGGCTCGATGCCTGACTGTTCTTCCTGATTCAAACATGCACCCGACTAACACACCTTAGGAACTGATAAAAATGATTTTTATGTTTACAGGACTTCCTGACTGGGATATGAAATTTAACCCAAAATTGTGAAGGTGCTCACATTCTCTTATAACGCATAGAAGAACTCAATAATATTTATTTAAAACACATTATATGTTTGCGGTGCGAATAGTTTAGCATCTGCCAAGGCATTTTCTGTAATAATCGGAATCTCAGGCGCCAGTTTCCGAAACGCAGCAATAATCACCACTTCCGCCTTCTCATCCGCCTCAGTGAAAGGCATGTGTCTCAAATTTGATGGTTTTTAACAATTCAGGATATACCCAGTCAGTTTGAATTATTTGCCCAATACACCATGCAAAAATACGTTCGACCGTTTATACACTATTAAACACGTTATCTTATTGGGTATACCGCGTCACTTTTAAAATTACACGATATAACACGTAAAAAATTGGTCTTGACTTGATATACCGTGACAATTTTATTTCGTCATTTTTTAAACCACTACACAAGGAACGCGGCTGAGTGGCTAGTAAGGGGCTCATCGATCACATCACCATTGCCTCGTATGATGACTACAAAAGGTTGGCGGCAAATATTAAAAATGCGAGGAAGTTGTGCGGGTAGCCAGCGAGTGACTGTTTGTTCTGTTTGATGCAGACCTGGACCTGTTAGATACGTGCTGCTGCGAATTCAGTTGCCCTATCTCTGGCCCTATCTCTGGCTCTAGCGCTGACTCAGTAATCGCCTGCTCGACGTGCGCGTATTCGCCCGCCCGGCGCTGAAAATTCCTGCCACGCTGGCTATCAACCAGAAAATTGGCCGGTGGCGCTTCCGGGCGACTGACGGCCAGCCAGCGTCGGGCGGCAGACAGATCGATGGCTTCGCCGATGGCACCACTGCCAATGCGACGAACGCGGGGGCGGCCAATCATCAGACTGCGATACAGGGGGCGAATCGGATCGCGCATTTCAGCAAAAGGGTTCGGGTCGACCCGGTTAATCAGATAATTGGGGCGCAGTGTCAGACCGTGGTTTGCGGCTTTTTCCAGCATCCACTCCAGCGCTACATCAGAGAGTCCAGCATCGGCATAGCCGCCGCCAATATTGCCATGCACCCCGGGGAACCAGACCTGCTCTACCGTTTCGACGTCTTTGGGACATTTGCCACGCCACAGCGCTGGTTCAAACGGGCGGCGCATCTCATTCATGGCCAGTGCCTGATAAGCATGGCGCACGTTCTTACTTAATCGGGTATTATGAAACTGGTGCTGTGACCGGGTCAGTTTGCCCAGTAATCCCTGGGTTGGCAGCCCCATCGCACCCACCGTATCCCAGACGCCAAGCATGGTAACCGTGGCATCCACAGCATGAAACCGGTTACGAAACTCACGTGCCATGCGCTTTTGCTTTGTCTTGATAGGCTCACGGTAAATCCGCGCCGCCTCAGAGGCGACATCCATAAAATCGTAGGAATAATCGACACGCTTGGGGATACCACACAGGTCAATCATCGCGACCAGGCTACGTACCGCGAAAGCGCCACGACTGAATCCGAACAGAAAAAGCTGATCACCGATACGGTAGTTTTCCAGCAACCACACATACGCCTGGCGCATATTGCCGAACAACCCCCGGCCAGCGATACCGCCCCAGAGTTTATCGACAAAGCCATCGGTACCAACGCCCGCATCGTAGTATTTAAGCTGCTCAACATCGCTCTGCCGGGTATCAATAGCGCGCAGCAGTTTCACCACATTGCTTGGACACTGACGGTCGCGGTCCTGCTGATCCGGTGTATTCCACGTGCCATCAAGCCCCAGGACCAAATTCCGATGTCCAGCCGCGGTATTGTTTGCCGTGACACCTGCATCACTGGCTACCGTTATATGCGCAGTTCTGTTTTCCATGATCTGCCAATTATTATTTACGATTATTATAAAGTTCGGCATTGTGTCGTAAAGGCAACGTTCGGTATAGAATTTTGCGATGAACCGAGGACTAAGCAGGAGAAATGTGAATCAGTTCACATTTATAAATCATGCCAATCACCCGAAAACTTTTAGCGCTCCCAGGTAAAATCGACAGGAAAGAATTAACTCAGAGCTTTAAGTGCAACCTTGGCATTGTTGTCAATTATTTTTAGCAAAGCTTGGGCTGGCCCCCTTGGCACTCGCTGACCTTGCTCCCATTGGCGGAGGGTTGACAACGGAATACCGAAAGCATCAGCAAAGCTTTTCTGGGTCATCTTGGTTTTTTTCCGAATTTTGGCAACATCCATAGCTGTATAAACCCGAATTTTAGCTCCAGTTTTCTTACCTTTTTTCCAAGCTATAGCCTCTTCCAGCCCAGCTCTCAGAGAATCATACTGCTCGCTCATGACTTTTCTCCTTTCAGTAATGCTGCCAATTTTGCTAATTCATTCAATTACCGTAACCAAATAATCATTATTCAAATATAGTACCTCATTGAGGTAGTCGTGACCACCTGTGATAATCAGTACCTAGGTTATAGCTTTTGCGCTTAAGAGATGCCTGGGTGAGTTAAAACGGGAAAAATACCGGCAGCAAAAAAGCGGCACTGCCGAGGTAGGCAACGGAGATGGGCAGCCCTGCCCTGAGATAGTCACGGGGGCGGTAACCGCCGGGAGACATGACCATGAGATTGGTCTGGTAGCCGTGCGGGGTCAGGAAGGAAGCACTGGCACCATAGAGCACAGCCATGACAAAGGGCATGTAGTCGAGCCCCAGTGCAGTGGCAGTGCTCAGCGCCACGGGGAACATCAACGCAGCGGCGGCGTTGTTGGTCATCATCTCGGTCATCAGCGCGGTGAGCAGCAGGATGGCTATCATGGACAGCCGAGGGTCGCTGTCCAGGGTGGCCAGCACACCGTTGGCAAAGATGGCAGCCAGGCCGGAGTCATTGAGTACGTAGCTGATGACCAGTGCGGAGGCGATGGTAAAAATCAATTGCCAGGGCACATTGCGGCGCAGCTCCTGCGCCCTGACCAGATTGACGGCCAATGACAGCACCAGCACACAGGCCAGTCCCTTGATCAGAGAAAACATGCCCAGGCTGGCACCGAGGATGGTCAGCAAAAACGTGCTCAGGGCAAAATGAGACTTCCAGGGCCGGACAAACTTGGTGACCATAGGCCGGGAAATGGGAATGAAGTTACGCTCCACACCGTTGCGGGCAGTAAAATCCGGACCGGTCGCCAGCACCAGCGTATCACCGGCCTGCAAACGCATCGGCAACTGCCCTTTCATCAGGTCGAAATGCGGTGTCACCGGGCGCACAGCGACAATCGACGCATCGTAGCGCAACCGAAAATCTACCCGCCCCAGTCGATGCCCTGCCAGGGCTGACTCGCCACTGACCATCACTTCCAGCAGATTGTCGGTAGGAATGTCCTGGCCGTGACCTCGAGTGACCAGACCGGGAAACTGCGAAAGCAGATCCAGCCGGGAGACATCACCGGCAAACACCAGAATGTCCCCGGGCCGTACGGTTTGATAGGCGCGAACCGGCGCAATCACTTGACCGTGGCGGACTATTTCCACCAGACGCAACTCATCCAGCCGAATCAGCCCCGCCTGGCTGACCGTTTTGCCGATCAGGGGGCAATCCTCAGAGACCCGGGCATCAATCAGGTAATCCTCACGCGGTGTCTCTTCCACCTCGGATGGTTTCAGCAAATAAGGGAAAAGCAGCAGCATAACGCCCAGGCAAATGCAGAACAGCAAAATGCCCATGGGCAGCGGCGTGAAGATATTCCACTCGGGTAACCCGGCTTCACTGATAAAACCGCTTAACAGCAAGTTGGTGGAAGTGCCGATCAGGGTCAGCATACCACCCAGTGTGGCGGCGTATGACATCGGCAGCAGCAACTTGGGCGCATCCTTTTTACTGGCCGAGCGCAGCGGCCCGATCAGTGAAGCGACCACGGCGGTGTTATTCAGGAAGGCGGATTGCAGCCCCACCACTGTCAGCAGCTTTGCCAGGGCGCTGCGGTAACCGCCGCGCACCAACCGGTTTACCCAGACCTCCAGCAACCTGACTTTGTTCAGCACCGTCGCCATCAGCATCAGCAGCACCACGGTGATCAGGCCGGGATTGACGATCTGGCGGGTCAGGGATTCAAGGGGAATAAAGCCGGCGACAAAGTAGACAAAGGCCACGGAAGAGAAAATCACACCAACCGGGTAACGTCCCCAGATGAGCATGCCGACCAGAAAAAACAGCGTGGCCAGGATAAAAAGTTGCGACAGGTCCATAAGCATAAATTCGCTCTTATTATTCTGGGGAGTATACGGGCTTCAGGCGCGGTGGCAATGCTTAATTATTAGTTTTTGTAAACAGGCTACGGCTATTCAAATTAATCGTCAAAATGCTCAGTCCATTAAATACTCGAAAATCAAGTATGGGTATTAATCCGGAAAACATAGATAGTCGACAGATAAGCGCTTCATCACAAACGTATCGTGCATCGTCATCTCTTCAGGCGTAGCCACGATTTCCAGGGTATGAGTTGCGTGGTCAGGTATGTCATCCAGTGAAACCTGAATGAAGCACAATGGATTATCTTGCGAATGTAAAAACTCCAGATGTTTGAGCAAAAAATCCCGGCACTCGTCCATAAAATCACCTGAACACTGAGCAGACAGCCGCAATACAAAATGTATGCCCTGTTCAGAAGGTTATAGCAATAAATTTGGAGTCCAAATAGCCTATTTGGGTCTTCGACCTGAAAACACCGTCTGATCCCAGCCATTTAACCGGCCAATAATCAGGCAGTAAATTCACTTACCTCCTTCCTAACATCCTGATATCATGATTTTATTGATAAATTCAAAGCGGCCAAAAAAGCGGCCATCAAGGAGCCCTCCATGATGAGAGATGCCGAGGAAGATACCTTCTTGTTTGAACCCTTACTTATTAGTGAGGGCCCTCACCGGGAGCACCTAAACGACCTGGCATTAGAACTGGCAACACGCAACGCAGGTTTCCGTCACAGCTTGCCGGCACCTGTCGTTCGCGCCCTGGCTGGTCTGGTTCGCTCTATGAACTGTTACTACAGCAACTTGATAGAAGGCCATAACACCCACCCGGTTGATATCGAGCGGGCTCTTGAGGATGACTACAGTGCCGATCCTGAGAAAAGGGACCTGCAATTGGAGGCAAAAGCCCATATTAAGGTGCAACAATGGATTGATGATGGTGGATTAGAAGCGCCGGCAACTGACCCGGAAATGATTCGGGCAATACACCGTCGCTTTTGTGAGCAACTGCCTGAAGAGTTGCTCGTAGTTAAGAATCCTAAAACGGGAGAAACCGCCAAGGTTGTACCCGGACAGTTCAGGGAACGTGATGTCGAAGTGGGCAAGCACCTGGCAATCAGTCCGGCTAGAGTGCCTCGATTTCTATCCAAAATGCATGAAACCTATAGTCGCCCCAGCAAGATTAGCGCCATCTTGTCCGCCTCATGCGCCCACCATCGGATGTTATGGGTCCACCCCTTTCTCGATGGCAATGGCCGCGTTGCCAGGCTGATGAGCTACGCCATGCTGCGTGAAACGCTTGACACCCAGGGGCTATGGTCCGTTGCTCGAGGACTGGCGAGGAGTGAGTCTGATTACAAAAAACACCTGCAGGCATGCGATCAGCCAAGGCAGGGAGATCGCGATGGTCGTGGCGCTCTCAGTGAGAAGGCGCTGATTGATTTCGCGCATTATTTTCTCTCCACCTGCCTGGATCAAATTGCCTTTATGGAGCAATTGATGCGCCCGGATGAGCTTCAGAACAGGATCATGATTTGGGCCCAAGAGAAAATCAGAGGTGGCACACTGGTACCAAAATCAGATGTAGTCCTTCGTGCCATTCTTCATCAAGGTGAGGTGGCCCGAGGCGAGGTGGCTGATCTGGTTGGAGTCAGTGAGCGCACAGCCAGGCGCATCACATCTGAGCTGATAAAAACCGGCGCATTGCATTCACAAAGCTCGCGAGCACCGTTAACGATTGCGTTTCCTGCCTCGCTTGCCGGGCGATGGATGCCCGGCTTGTTCCCGGAACAATGACACTGGGCAGCCATGCTGCCAGTTCAATAAAACTGACAACGGGTTTACATGAGTCAGACCCGGAAATCGTCCAGAGACGCCCCGTTATTGATCAGGTCAGTCAGCCAGTTCGGTTGCTTGCCACGACCCGCCCAGGTTTCCCCGTTGGGGCCGATAAATTTAGGGTCGGCTTTTTTGACGGGTTTACGTCCGGCTTTACGCCCTTTCTTTACAGCTGCCGTGGATTTGGTTTTACTGGCAGAGGTTTTTCCTGCGGCGGTTTTAGCACCGGCTTTTCTGCCCCGCCCTGCACCACCGGAAAGTCCCAAATCCGATGCTGTCAAATCATATAACTTGATTTTTTCTTTGCACTCCTGAATCGCAGTTTTGCGCTCGCTGTTATACAGCTCATCGGCCTGTTTTTGCAGCTCTGCGATTTTATTCTGGATTTCTTCGTATTTACTCAAAATACACTCCCATACTAAGAGAATTAAAAATAACTATTATTTTTAAATTATTATTTCCTGAGATTGAATATTAAATAGAATTAATAAGAAATAAAACAAATATGATGGCTTAACAAGTCTGCTATAACAGATTAAATAAATCATCATTTGACCTCTCGTCAACATGATGCAAAACTAACATCATATTGACGAGAGGAAGTATAATGGCAACGCTACCAGAAGGTCGGTGTTTTTCAAGATAGTTGACACCTTTTTCTTCACGCGGCCTGTTTCTCCGCACTGATAATCTGATCGTCTCTTTCCGGATTCAAACACACTGTTCCGACCGGCGTACAGTTCCTGGTTGGTCGACTACCCCAACGTGACGGCGTATTCAGTTTTGCTCGCTCCAGGATCTCTTGACGATTGTTCAGTATCGTCTGATCCTGACCACTGTGCCGCTGCTGCGGTGTCACAAACCGGATCTTGCTGTGCTTGTGTTCATGGTTGTACCAGTAGATAAACCGTTCAACC